>Ga0209633_10000949_pt1 | contig 31631 bp, 25 predicted proteins | sample Cruoilmetagenom1_FD_187290 | JGI IMG/M metagenome (GOLD analysis project Ga0209633, IMG submission 187290) | Oil polluted marine microbial communities from Coal Oil Point, Santa Barbara, California, USA - Sample 1 (SPAdes) (version 2) | ecosystem: Environmental > Aquatic > Marine > Oil seeps ... | reverse complement strand
GCCAAGGCATACAGGAGATTTTTCTATGTTTAGAATTTATGCAAACAAAGAAAACCGTCCGGCAAAATATTCAAAAGATAATGTGCCTTATAAACCGAAACATTTTTTACCAGTCTCATTAGACGGAGTTTCTGAAGGAGATTTTACATTGGTTTTTGGATTCCCTGGCAGAACAAATGAATATTTACCTGCAGTGGCCGTTGAGCAAATAACACAAAAGATAAATCCAAGTAATATTGCTATCAGAGAAGCAGCTTTAAAAGTTATTGATGCACAGATGAAAACTGACGATAAAATCCGTATTCAATACGCTTCAAAACAAGCAAGAATTGCAAATTATTGGAAAAAGTGGATAGGAGAAAATCAAGGAATTGAAAAAAGCAATGCCATTGGTAAGAAGCGATTATTTGAAGCTGAATTTACAAAACAATTAAAGACAAAAGGTTTGGAAGGAAAGTACGGACATATTCTTCCGGAATTTGAAAAATTATACAAAGAATTTGAAAGTGTAACTGTTAAACGGTCTAATTTTCTTGAAGTCTTTTTACGTAATAATGAGTTGATGCATATGATGTTTAGAATGGCTCAATTAGAGAATACTGCGTCAAGAGGCGAAGATGCTTTTAATAAAGCAAAAACTTCAATGATTTCCAGAATTAAAGCCATCCATAAAAACTATAATGTAACTGTAGATAAAGGGGTATTCGAAGCAATTATGCCATTATATGGTGCTGATTCTAAATCTTCAATTTATGCTACTTCAAAATTCACCAATCTCGAAAATGCCTTGACCATGTTATCTGGTAATTCAAGTGAAATAATTCAAAAATTGAATGCTGATACGGCATATATCTATGCTAAACCTTATATTTTAGAATTTTACACAACACTTGAACCTGAATTTCAAAGACTCAATACTCAAATTAATGCTTTGCAAAAAGAATATATGCAAGCATTAATGGAGGTGATGCCAAATGAAAGATATTACCCGGATGCAAATAGTACTTTGAGAGTCACCTATGGACAAGTAAAAGGTTATGCTCCAAAGGATGCAGTTTATTATAATCCGGTAAGTTATTTAGAGGGGGTTATGGAAAAATATGTACCAGGTGATTATGAGTTTGACGTACCTCAAAAACTACAAGACCTCTATAAAGCAAAAGATTATGGTCAGTACGCTGATTCAAACGGAAAATTACCTATTTGTTTTTTAGGGACGAATCATACTACAGGAGGGAATTCCGGTAGTCCGGCCATTGATGCTAATGGGAATTTAGTTGGATTAAATTTTGACAGGGTTTGGGAAGGCACGATGAGTGATTATAATTATGATGCTAACATTTGTCGAAACATTATGGTTGACCTGCGTTATGTATTATTTATTATCGATAAATATGCAGGAGCAAGGCATCTAATTGATGAAATGAAATTGGTGCACCCTAAAAATAAAGCAATATCAAGCAATAAGGATTGCATTATTGAGTTAACAGAAAAACAGTTTGTATCTGATAAAATTGAACTGCAATGTCAATCTTTTATTAACAATCAAAAATTTAATATTAAAGGGTTTTCCATAAAATTCCCAGGTCATCCAACTGAGATAATAAGAGGGAGTGGCTTAAATTCTGTATCAAGATCCTATATTAAAACTGTCAGGGATAATGATATTATAACCATTTTTGATATTAGAAATGCTTATCTGGACGGAGAAGCAGTAAACATAGAAGACATTCCAAATATTATAATTGAGATTAAAGAATAAAAAAAATCCCAAGTTTTATACTTGGGATTTTTGTTTTATAGATTTCTTCTTCACTTTTGGAAGGATCTGAGATGGAATTAACCCTTTAAACTTGCCGACAAATATTCTCTATTCATTCTGGCAATATTCTCTAATGATATGCCTTTTGGGCATTCAACCTCACAAGCACCGGTATTGGTACAGTTACCAAATCCTTCTTCATCCATTTGTTTCACCATATTTAGTACTCTATCAGTAGCTTCAACCTGACCTTGAGGTAATAATGCAAATTGAGATACTTTGGCAGATACAAATAGCATAGCACTTGAATTTTTACAACTTGCAACACAAGCGCCACAACCAATACATGCCGCTGCATCCATTGCAAGGTCAGCATTGTGTTTTGAAATAGGAATTGCATTTGCATCTTGCGTATTACCAGATGTATTTACAGAAATAAAACCTCCTGCTTGTTGAATACGCTCAAAGGCCATTCTATCAACTACTAGATCTTTTATTACAGGAAATGCATTTGCTCTAAAAGGCTCAATAGTGATCGTCTCACCATCTTTAAACATTCTCATATGTAATTGACAAGTGGTAATTCCTCTATCCGGGCCATGAGCTTCACCATTAATATGTAAAGAGCACATCCCACATATCCCTTCTCGGCAATCATGATCAAATGCTACAGGTTCTTCGTTTTTAGCTACCAATTGTTCATTTAAAACATCCATCATTTCTAAGAATGACATGTGTTCTGAAATGTCTCTTACATTATATTCAACCATTTGACCTTTAACTTCTGGTCCTTTTTGTCTCCAAATTTTTAACGTTAAATTCATAATGTCTTCTTATTTGTATGAACGAGTTTTCAACTCAATATCTTTAAATTCTAATTCTTCTTTATGTAATACGGCATCTGCAGGCTCTCCTTTATGTTCCCAAGCCGCAACATAGGCATAGTCTTTATCATTTCGCTTAGCTTCCCCTTTTTGAGGGCCGCTTGTTTCAGCAGATTCTTCTCTAAAATGACCGCCACATGATTCATTTCTATTCAAAGCATCCATTGCAAAAAGCTCTCCTAATTCAAGAAAATCAGCAACTCTTCCAGCTTTTTCTAATTCTTGATTAAACTCGTTTAAACCACCAGGTACTTTTACATTTTTCCAGAAATCTTCACGGATTTCTTTTATTTCAGTGATGGCTTCTTTTAAATGTTTTTCGTTACGAGCCATCCCTACTTTATCCCACATTACTTTACCTAATTTCTTATGGAAATAGTCAACAGAATGAGTTCCTTCATTATTGATAAAGAAATCTAAACGATCTTTTACTTCTTTTTCAACTTCATCAAATTCAGGAGAATCAGTTGGAATTGCACCGGTACGAATGTCATCTGATAAGTAATCACCAATAGTATAGGGTAATACAAAATAACCATCGGCCAACCCTTGCATTAATGCAGATGCACCCAATCGATTTGCGCCATGATCTGAGAAATTGGCTTCCCCAATACAATACAATCCCGGTACGGTTGTCATTAAATTATAATCAACCCAAACGCCACCCATAGTATAGTGGGTTGCCGGATAGATCATCATTGGAGTTTCGTAAGGATTTTCAGCAATAATTTTTTCATACATCTGGAATAAATTCCCATATTTCTCTTCAATAATTGCTTGACCTAACTTTATTATTTCTTCTTTTGAGGGATTGTGAATTCCTTTTATTTTAGCTTGCTCTGTTCCATAACGTTCAAAAGCAGCCGCGAAATCTAAATAGACAGCTTCGCCTGTAGCATTTACACCATAACCAGCATCACAACGCTCCTTTGCAGCTCTGGATGCGACATCACGCGGTACTAAATTGCCAAATGCAGGATAACGTCTCTCTAAAAAATAATCCCTATTTTCTTCAGGAATTTGAGTAGGTTTTAGTTTCCCTTCCTGGATAGCTTTTGCATCCTCAAGATGTAAAGGCACCCAAATTCTACCATCATTACGGAGTGATTCTGACATCAATGTCAATTTTGATTGGTAATCTCCGCTACGAGGAATACATGTAGGATGAATTTGTGTATAACAAGGGTTTGCAAAATAGGCACCCTTTTTATGTATTTTCCATGCTGCTGTTGCATTAGAACCCATTGCATTTGTTGATAAGAAATAAACATTACCATATCCGCCTGTTGCAATAACTACAGCATGAGCAGAATGACGTTCAATTTCACCGGTAATTAAATCACGAGCAATGATACCACGGGCTTTGCCATCAACTTTTACAACATCTAACATTTCATGACGGTTGTACATTTCAATTTTACCACGAGCAATTTGCCTGTTCATTGCAGAATAAGCACCTAATAATAATTGCTGACCGGTTTGTCCTTTAGCATAAAAAGTTCTTGAAACTAGTACACCACCAAAAGAACGATTGTCTAATAATCCACCATAATCTCTTGCAAAAGGAACTCCTTGAGCTACGCATTGGTCAATAATATTACCTGATACTTCAGCCAATCGATATACATTTGCTTCTCTAGAGCGGTAATCACCACCTTTAACAGTATCATAAAATAAACGGTAATTAGAATCACCATCACCCATATAATTCTTAGCGGCATTTATCCCACCTTGAGCCGCAATAGAATGGGCTCTTCGTGGTGAATCCTGATAAGCAAAAGCTTTTACATTATAGCCCAATTCTGCTAACGTAGCAGCGGCAGAACCACCAGCCAAACCTGTACCTACCACAATAACATCTATATTACGCTTATTTGCAGGGTTTACGAGGTCAATTTTATCTTTATAAGTGGTCCATTTATCAGCAATTGGACCTTTTGGGACTTTAGAATCTAGTTTAGTCATAATATCTTAATGATTAAAATGATGAAAAAGAGCAATGAAAATAAAGAGTAACGGAACGATAATCGCGTATGCTTTCGCTACTTTTTCAAAACTTTTTGTGTATTTATTATTTAATCCCATTGACTGGAATGCAGATTGAAAACCATGTAATAAGTGCAATGCTAAAAACACAAAGGCAATTACATAGGCACCAACTCGAACAGGACTTATAAATTTATGTTGTAATTCTCCAAAATATCTTGTCGGATCTTCAGGTAATACATCAACATATTTATATTTTAATTCAGGAATCCAAAAATCGATAAAGTGTAACAAAATAAATGCTAAAATTGCCAATCCGCTAAATATCATATTTCTACTCATCCAGGTAGAATTGGCAGCACCATTATTCTTAACATATTTTACGCTTCTCGCTTTTTTGTTTTTCCACTCTAATACAAAGCCCAATACAAAATGAAAAATAACACCGAAAATTAAAACGGGTTGTAATGCAAATTGAATTAAAGGATTTGTTCCCATAAAATGAGAAGCAATATTAAAGGCATTTTCACTACAAACCGATAATAGGTTTACGGTTACATGAATTAATAAAAAAAAGATTAAAAAAAATGCCGAAAGTGCCATTGCATACTTTCTGGCAAGCGATGAAGATAAAAATCCGCTCATTTTGATTAGGTTTTATAGAAACACAAAGATAACATTAACTTTTTTCTTGATAAAAGCGATTAGGAGTTTTTTTACTATTTAGAATGAATTTAAAAATTGTAAATTTAAATGCTGTTTTGACAAATGATTTTAGAGTAAGTCAACTTTTATTTTTCGTCTAACACGGAATATCAATTAATTAGCAAACCTCAAAGTTTAGTGAGTACAATTATTGGAAGAAAATTTCAACAAATGAAAATATTTATACTATCAGTAGGCGAAAGTATCTATTCTACCCAAAGATTGGTTGATGAAGCTCAAGAAAGGGGTCATCAGGTTCGTGTTATAAACCATACCAAATGTTCAGTTAAGTTAGGTGTTGGCAGACCCCAAATTGTTTATGAAGGCGAAAATATTATTGATATTCCCGATGTAATTATACCCAGAATAGGGGGCTCAGTAAGTGGGCATGGTGCTGCAATTGTAAAAGAGTTTGAGATGAATGGTGTTTTTAGTGCAGCCCGTTCTTTAGGTATTCTTAGAGCACAAAACAAAGTGCGAACCCTGCAAATAATGAATAGAAAGAACATACCTATTCCTCAAACGGTTTTCTCTATTAACCCTAAAAATATTGATGAACAAATTGAACTTCTTGGAGGCCCACCGGTCATAATTAAATTACAAGAAGGAACACAAGGGTTAGGTGTAATTTTGGCAGAATCAAAAAAGTCTGCAAAATCTATTATGGATACATTCTATAATATGAACGCCAGCTTTATGTTGCAGGAATTTATTGAAGAATCGAATGGTGAAGATTTTAGAGCAATAGTGGTGGGTAATAAAGTAATTGCCGCGATGAAACGAAAAGGAGAGGTTGGTGAGTTTAGATCAAATATACACAGAGGAGGTTCGGGTGAATTAGCAGAATTAACCAACAAAGAAATAAAAATAGCAATACAGGCTACAAAGCATTTAAGCTTACCGGTTGCAGGAGTAGATATGATCCGATCTAAAAAAGGACCATTGCTTATAGAAGTTAATGCTTCACCAGGGCTGCAAGGTGTCGAAGCTTATACTAAAGTCAATGTTGCTGAACATATTATTAAATTTTCAGAAACAAATGTTCGAAAAAAATTTCAGAAACGAACCCGTTGAATTACGAGGTGAAATAGTTGGATTAGGCGAAAGTAAATTGATAAGATTTGCAATTGATAGATTACCAACCGGAACACTCATAGAAATTCCGGTGTATGTTTTTAATGGTGAAGAAAAAGGCCCTACTGTTTTATTGCAAGGAGGTTTGCATGGTGACGAAACGAATAGTATCGAAATCATAAGGAGAATGCTTGAAAATAATTATTTTAGAATTAAACGAGGTTGTGTAATTGTAGTGCCCGTTTTAAGCGTTTTCGGATTTTTACATTTTTCTAGAGATGTGCATGGTAAAGATGTAAATAGAAGTTTTCCAGGATCGAAAATGGGATCTTTAGCAAGCCGAATTGCTTACTTTCATATGAGAGAAATTGTTAATAATATAGATTTTGGAATTGATTTTCATACAGGTGGCGGTCAAAGAAGTAACTATCCTCAAATTAGATATACGGAAGAATCGTTGAAAAGTAAACAACTTGCAGAAATTTTTAATGCCCCATTTTATTTCCCATCAAAATTAATCCAAAAATCATTTCGCAAAGAGGCACATAAGAACAACATACCAATAATTGTATATGAAGGAGGTGAGGCTTTACGGTTTGATGAAGATGCTATTAGAGAAGGAATTGAAGGGACGCTACGAATTTTAAAACATTTTAAAATGATTGTAAAGAATCCGTTGAAAGACCCTAAAAAGAAGAAGAGTATTTATATAGCCAAAAGAAGATGGATCAGGGCTAAAATAGCGGGCCTTTTTAATTCTTTTGTTCATAATGGTGATAAAGTAATTAAAGGTCAGGTTTTGGGAGATATTACCGATACCTATGGTGAGACATCCGTAAAGATCAAGGCACCAATTAGTGGTTATATATTAGCGATTAATTATTTTCCGATTATCAATAGAGGGGAAGCAATTTTTAATATTGGTACTTTAGAAAAAAGACAATCTAATTAAAGTAAAAGACATAATTTTATTGTATAAAATTTTTGTAATTAGGTGATTGAGATATGTGATATATAAAAACTATATTTACATTCCTAAAAATTAGAATTTTGAATGCCAGAACAGCCTAAACATACCTTAAATCCGAATAATTGGGTAGCTGCCCATTCAGATTATTTGTTCAACTACACTATTACACGAGTAGATAATGAAGAATTGGCCAAGGATATTGTTCAGGAAACTTTTTTTTCAGGTTTAAAAGCGCAAGATAATTTTAGGGGACAAGCATCAGAAAGAACTTGGTTAATTTCAATATTAAAGCGTAAGATAATTGATTATTATCGTAAAATAAACTCAACAAAAGGGAAAGCAGAAGTTAGAGTTAATTTTTATCAAGATGGAGATAAAAAGGGCTCTTGGTTAGAAGAGCGCGTACCTAAAATGTGGGATAATGAAGCTGAGAAAAATATTGAAAATGAAGAACTTAAAGAAGCCTTAGATAGCTGTATTGACAATTTACCGGAAAAGTATAGAATGGTATTTGTAATGAAAAATGTGCAATATTATGAAACAGAAGAGATTTGTAATGAGTTAGGTATAACAGCGTCTAACCTTTGGGTAATAATACACAGAGCAAGGCATCAGCTGAGAAAATGTTTAGAGGATAATTGGTTTGCTAAATAATATTATATGAGTAATAAATTTTTTATTAATTGTGATGAAGCGACAGCTATTTGTAATAAAAATCAATACAAAGAAGCTTCGTTATGGGAAAAGATAAAGTTAAATATTCATCTTTTTATTTGTAAAAAGTGTGGGCAGTATTCTAAACAAAATACCACCTTATCAAAGGTGTGTGATAAACATTTGCATAAATGTGATTCAGAACGTAAGCTTACTGATGAGGAAAAAGCAACACTACAAAAAAAAGTAGTTGAGAGAATAGAATAGCATTTCAATATCTATATTTGTTAGCAGAACTTAGGTTCTGCTTTTTTTGTTTTAAATATAAAAATCTATGGAATTTGTTCCAAAAAAAATTGACAATTATGCAGTTTCACATTCACAAGAAGAACCTGAACTGTTACAACAATTAAATAAAGAAACCTGGCAGAAAATATTAGTTCCAAGAATGCTAAGCGGACATTTTCAAGGACGTATATTATCGATGCTTTCTAAATTGGTGCAACCAAAATCTATTTTAGAAATTGGAACTTATACAGGTTATTCAGCCCTATGTCTGGCTGAAGGCCTTCATAAAAATGGAACAATACACACCATTGACTACAATGAAGAGTTGGTTGATTTTCAACAAAAGTATTTTGACAAGTCTGCTTATAAAGATCAAATTAAGACGTATTTAGGAAATGCCTTAGAGATTATTCCTACCATAAGTGAAACGTTTGATTTGGTATTTATTGATGCTGATAAAAGTAACTATTCCAATTATTTTAAATTGGTTATAGATAAAATGAACAAAGGGGGAATTATCTTATCTGACAATGTATTGTGGAGCGGTAAAGTAACTGAAAAACCTGACCCAAAAGATGAAGATACAAAAGCTTTAATAGCTTATAATAAACTATTGAAAGAAGATTCAAGAATTGAAACGGTATTATTGCCTATTCGAGATGGATTGACAATAAGTAGAGTTAAATAAGAAAAGACCGAAGTACAATGTTTTGATATTACTTCGGTCTTCTTGTTTCAATCTTCTGAAATAAAAATTAATGCCCTCTTACCGCTCTTAAAGCATCAATATTACCATAGCCAAAATCACCATTTTTATTCGGATAAAAATCTGCCGATTCTTTTAAACGTTGTAACACTTGACTTCTAGACCAAGACGGATAGCGTGCCCAAACCAAGGCGGCCATACCTGCGGTAGTTGCAGTTGCTACAGACGAACCTCCAAAATATTTAGAGTCACCATTATAAAACCCTAGAACTGGTTGATGGTTATTGTTGCCTCTTTCCATCACAACTGTAAAATCAATTTTACTACCTGTATGACAAACATCACACTCATCATAAGTACTTTGCTCTTCTACTCCGGTAACGGCAACTGTTTCACTCATAGTAGCCGGGAAAATTACGCCATACCAATTGGTAAATTCGGTTGAAGTTCCACCGGCGGCAAAAATTAACTTATTTCTGGCATACGCATATTTCACAGCGTCTTCAATTTTACCAATAGACCAAGGATAACCAATAGACATTGATATTATTTTCACATCACTTCTATTTCCTAAAGCTTTCAAAGCATTTGCCACACCTTTACGTTCGTGATAATCATCTAATACAACATCACTGGTGCCTCTATAAGATATTAAATTACATTCATAAGCAACACCTACAAATTGTGAAGTATTATTATTAGGTGCCGCAATAGTTGCAGAGGCGCTAGTACCATGTCCACATTTATCATTTGGACCATCAAGATTGTTTGACCACCACCAAAAAGAATCTATATAAGTTCCATATTTTTGAATGTATCTTCCTGAATAATAATCGTCAAATTTATAACCCAAATTAGGCTGACTTGAAGAAACTCCTGTATCAATTACACCTACGCCAATACCTCTTCCTTTACTGTAAGACCAGGCTTGATTTATTCTATGATCGTAAAAATTCCATGGAAATTTTGCACCCGAAGAGAGCGTTCCGTAATCTGAACTACTTATGCTCTCTCCAGATTTACTACAGCCTGATGACGATTTTTGTTGTGCAACATTCCCACTATATACAAACCCTTCAGGTTCTAAATATCTAATTTGTGGATTTTTTCGAAGCTCAATTACAGTTTTAAATTCAGTTACTTTAACATCAATGTAATTTAAAGTTTCATCATCATATAAAAGAACATCTTCTTTAGTTTTTTTAAGGTCAGAACTTTGTATTGTCTCTAAGATTTCTTCTTTTACATTTATAAGACGTTGGTTTTTTTCTGTTCTAAAATTTTCATCTTTATTGCCATAACCCACGGTTAAAATATTTTCACCATGAACAGAAGCACTCCATAATAAATGATCACTGGCATCACTCCATTTGAATGAGCCATTTTTTTCGAGCATTTTTTCGATTTGATTGTTGATTTCGGTTACTGATAATGCTTCTTTTTGGAGGTCAGTTTCAACGCCTTGAATGGTTTCTAATTGCGCTTCATCGTTGGTACATGAGATCATAAAAATCAATAGCACAAACCATGAAACAAAGTTAATTTTTTTCATTTTGATTTGGTTAATTTGGTTAAACATTAATTTATAACTTCTGTACAGTATTAGGGAAGGTATCACTTAGCGACAATTACTGTACTTTCCAAAATTAATGAATTTTTCTCAAAAAATAGGCGCTAATTTTATAAAATATGTAACCAATTGTGAATCCTAATAACATTCCTACAAATATATCCATAGGAAAATGGACACCTATATATACTCTGCTATAAGCAAAAAGAATAGGCCAAATGAGCAATAAGACGGGATATTTATAATGTTTATTTAGGGATGCTATCATAAATATAGTGGCAGCAAATGAGGTAGTAGAATGACCAGATACAAAACTGAAACTTCGGGGTGTTTTTAAAATTCTAATGATACTATTTATTGATGGATCATTATTGGGTCGTAACCTGGCAAAATAATCTTTGATGAGGTTTACAAATTGATCAGAAAAAGTTACCAATAATGCCGCTACCAACACCAAAACCAATCCTTTTTTCCAACCATAGGCTCTAAAAATAAAAAAAAACATGAGTAAGAATAATGGAATCCAATTGAATTGATTGGTAACTAACATCCAAAAACTATCAAAAGTTTCAGAACCAAGTGCGTTTAAATAGATAAGTAGCTCTTTGTCGAGTTGAATTATGTTGTCTAAAAAGCTCAATTATAAGTTTCGTTTTACAGGACCAGTAAAATCATCTATATTATCCTGTACTTTATTTTTAATTTTAGTTACTTCCTTTTTGATATCTTTAGTAAATTCAACATCTATACCTTGTTTTTCTGCAGTATTAGTAATTTCTTTTTTGATATCATTGGTTGCATCTTTTAATTGGCGCAGCCCTTTGCCCAAGCCTTTTGCTATTTCAGGTATTTTATCTGCACCGAATAACATTAATACAATTACAAGTATTACAAATATTTCGGCACCGCTGATAAATAAAAAATGCATAGTGTTTTTTAATTGACTGCAAAGATAGTACAAACAAGTAAATTTTGAACCTCTTTAAATTTAAAATTAGATTTCTCCACTTGTTACACTAGCTGCTTTCGTGTAAAATATATTTTATTCGCTCATCAATGCTCCAAATCACATTTGAATACTCATTGTCATTTCGAAATGAGTAAAACCATTGAGAAACGTTAGTTTGGCCTAGCCATTTCTGAAAAGTAACAAATCATTTCTTTGTCAATACTATCAATTATTTATACCGCCAACTTGTTAAATCTGCACCTTTAGGTGCGCTCTCTGCAATACGTTTCATGATTTTTGGTACATACATGGTATTGTAACGTAGCCTTGATATATGATTTGGGTTTTCTTGATCACCATTCCAACAATGTTCTGCCTTGTCACCATAAGCTACTTCGCCTTCATAATACGGATCTGTTGTACTTTCTAAGAATTTTTCCATAGAATACACGGCATTATTTAGATAGTAATTATCCATATCACCACAATAGATATGAATTTTCCCTTTTAATTTATCACCCAGTTTATCCCAATCACGCTCAAGTATATATTTTAAATCATAATTCTCTTTCCAATAATTAGCGATTTCCAGATTTATATCTCCTGTTTTTTTATTCCAAATCCTCGCAGGATATCCATCCTCTCCTTGTGGGGAATAGGTTGCTTCCCAAATATCCCATTGTTGTCCGGAACGAGATTTATCACCAAGTACTAATTCTAAATGATTTTCTTCTCTTAAGGTTGCGCTGATGTTTCCAAGATAATCACGACGACTTGGCACTTCTAATTTTTTATGGTTACTATCATAGTAATATGCATTTTTATCTTCATAGATGTTTGTTAAACAATAGTTAGTAAAATCTACAGGATCGGGGCAGGCAGCAAAACAACCATTGTATTCATCAGGATATTTTACCTGAACCGCGAGAGCCTCCCAACCACCTGTTGAACCTCCATATAAAAAACGCGACCAACCTTGGCCTTGCCCTCTAAATTGTTTTTCGATATGCGGAATCAATTCGTGTGTAATAGCGTCACCATAAGGACCCTGACTTGCAGAATTCACCGCATACGAATCATCATAATATGGTGTAGGATGTTGAATTTCAATAATTAGAAATCGAGGAAAATCAGGTTCGTTCCAACGGTTGTAAAAATCATAGGCCTCCTGTTGTTGTAAAATATTATATCCTTTAACATTAAACCTATCGGAAAAATCTGGTTTTAGATCTTTATCAGGAGGTGTGGTTCTAAATCCTCCAAAATCGGAAGGAAAATGTCCATGAAAGACCATTAATGGGTATTTCGCTTCAGGATGTTCATCAAAACCTTTTGGGAGTAAAATATGAGCTCCTAAATACATATCTCTACCCCAGAATTCAGATAATTTTTCAGATTTTATTTTAATGTGTTTTATCCATTTAGTATCCTCAGGTTCTTTTATTTCAGGAATCACCTGATCTAGTACAAGGTCTATATTTTCTATTCCATTTTCGGTAACTGTAATTTTAAGAGGTTTGCTGTAGAGGTTACCGGGTGATTTGTTCCATTGCTGTCCTTCGCCATTATCCATAGGTAGTTTCACTGTCTGTCCTGTTGAAAGGTTAAAAGTTTCATACTTATGTAATAAAGCCTGTATATAATATTCACCTGGAGCAATATCTTTTAAACTTGCAATCGGGAAACCAAACACATCTTCATTAAAAGTAACTTTTTTACCAGAAGGCAATTGGTCAACATTCATACCATAGACCAATTGATTTTTTAATCCAACTCCAATTTGAAAACGAGGTTCTTTATCGTTATTGTTAGACAGCATCAATAAGACCCTACCATCTAAATTTTTGGTACTTACTTTATTCGAAAAAGAGACATTGATAGCAATTTTAGAGTCATTATTAGAGGCAGATTGAAATCCTAAAAAGATAAAAATGGCAAGAATTAAAAGAAGAGCTAGTTTTTTCATGGTATAAATATTTGATAACAAGGTACTAAATTTAATCGGAGCGTTAATAGATTTTACACCCACCTTACTCCTCCCTAAAGGGAGGACTTTATCTTTTATTATAATATTTCTTTAAACAGAGTCTTTCGGTTAGAAATGTCTCCTTGATGGGACTTTAGGGGTGTATAATGCTAGATTTCTCAATGGTTTTACTCATTTCGAACGAATGTGAGAAATCTCAAATTTAACAGATCACTTCTTTGTCAACATCCTTTTTATCTCATTCAATTTCATCAAAGCCTCAATAGGTGTGAGTGTATCAATATTAACGGCCAAAATTTCTTCTTTAATGTCTTCCAATAATGGATCATCCAATTTAAAAAAACTGAGTTGTACATCTTCATCAATAGCACTTTTTAATTTGTCTTTTATCTCATCTGTAGCATGACTTTGCTCTAATTTTTTAAGCATTTTATTGGCTCTATGAATTACTGAAGTTGGCATTCCTGCTAATTTAGCAACATGAATTCCGAAACTATGCTGGCTACCACCGGGAATCAATTTTCGCAAGAAGATGATGGTGTCTTTTAACTCCTTTATAGAAACCGTAAAATTCTTAATTCGTTCAAAGGTTTCAGCCATATCATTCAACTCATGATAATGTGTTGCGAATAAAGTCTTTGGTTTTGCAGGATGTTCATGCAAATATTCTGCTATTGCCCAGGCAATGGAGATTCCGTCATAGGTACTGGTTCCACGTCCGATTTCATCTAATAAGACCAAACTACGTTCTGAAATATTATGTAAAATATTAGCTGTTTCATTCATTTCAACCATAAAGGTCGATTCTCCCATAGAGATATTATCACTCGCGCCAACACGTGTAAATATCTTATCAACAATACCAATTCTGGCATTCTGTGCCGGGATATAACTTCCCATCTGCGCTAATAGAACGATCAATGCCGTTTGTCGTAAAATGGCCGATTTACCACTCATATTTGGCCCCGTGATCATAATGATCTGTTGTTGATTTCTATTCAACACCACATCATTGGCAACATATTCTTCACCAATAGGCAACTGTTTTTCAATAACCGGATGGCGGCCATTTTTTATTTCTAATTCAGTACTTTCATCTAATTGGGGTCGTACATAATTATTATCCTTGGCCGTTCGGGCAAATGAACATAAACAATCTAATTTGGCAACTTGTTGTGCGTTTTGTTGTACCTGCTGAATGTATGTTAACATAAAGTGTAACAATTCAGAAAATAGTTGTTGTTCTAATTTTGAAATTTTCTCCTCGGCCCCTAAAATCTTAGTTTCGTATTCCTTAAGCTCTTCTGTTATATAGCGCTCAGCATTAACCAATGTCTGTTTGCGAATCCATTCTTCAGGGACTTTATCTTTATGAGTATTTCTAACCTCAATATAATAGCCGAACACATTATTAAAAGCAATCTTCAAACTTGAAATTCCGGTACGTTCCGTTTCACGCGCCAGCATATTGTTTAAGTAGTCTTTACCGGAAATTGAAATAGCTCTTAGCTCATCTAATTCTGTGTGTACGTCCTGAGCAATAGCGTTTCCTTTATTGAGATGTACCGGAGCATCATCGTTTAATGTTTTTGCAATTTTTTCTATCAGCTCAGTGCAATTATGAAGCTGTTTTCCCAGACTTTGCAATGCTTTATTATCACTTTTTTGGGAAGCTTCCTTAATGGGAAGAATTGCTTTTAGTGAGTCTTTTAATAAGACTACTTCACGCGGGTTTATCTTCGCCGTAGCAACTTTAGAAATGAGCCGCTCTATATCACTAATTTGTTTTATTTGATAAGTAACTTCATCATAAAAAGTATCATTGTCAATCAGATACTTTACAATTTCATGACGTTTTTGAATCTGTTTTAAATTTTTTAATGGTAATGCTAACCAGCGTTTGAGTAACCGTCCACCCATAGGTGAAATAGTTCGGTCAATAATATCTAAGAGGGTAACTGCTTCCGGTGAGTTGGCAATATATAATTCTAAATTTCTAATAGTAAACCTATCCATCCACACAAAGTGATCCTCTTCAATACGGTGAATGGCCGAAATATGTTTTAGCTCATTATGCTGTGTTTCTGATAAATAATACAGAATCGCTCCAGCTGAGATAATACCATGTTGCAAATCGTCAATACCAAAACCTTTTAGCGATTTGATCTTGAAATGATTTGTTAAACTTTCATTGGCATAATCTTGTTGAAATATCCAATCATCTAAATAAAATGAATAATAGCGTTCGCCAAATAGCTCTTTGAATTTTGATTTATATTGTTTTTGAACTAAAATCTCACTCGGATTAAAATTCTGCAACAATTTATCAATATACTCATCATTCCCTTCTGCTACCAAAAATTCGCCAGTTGAAATATCTAAAAATGAGATCCCGATTTGTTTTTTACCAAAATGTACGGCTGCTAAGAAGTTATTTGTTTTAGATTGTAAAACTTCGTCATTCAGAGCCACACCCGGGGTGACCAATTCTGTTACACCACGTTTTACAATGGTTTTGGTCATTTTAGGATCTTCTAACTGATCGCAAATGGCAACACGCATTCCTGCCATTACCAATTTAGGCAAGTACGTATTTAATGAATGATGCGGAAATCCTGCCAAGGCAGTTTCTGTTTCACTACCGGCACCTCGTTTGGTTAAAACTATCCCTAAAACTTGAGATGCTTTTACTGCATCTTCACCAAAAGTTTCATAAAAATCACCAACTCTAAACAATAACATTGCATCAGGATATTTACCCTTGATGGTATTGTACTGTTTCATTAAAGGAGTGACTTTTTTAACCTTAGTTTTAGACAATTTTTGTTTTATTAGTTGAATTGCGAATTTACGTTTTTTTATTTTTTATTTTTGATGAAAAATTAAATTTAAAAAAGGAATATCAGTGGTTATTTACTGAATATTTATCCGTCCGTAGCTTTTGTGAAGACGGACTATCAACTGTAGCCAAGCAAACTGTAAATTGAATTATGCGGAAATTGAAAAATAGCGAATTAGGAAGATTAACCAATATCGAATTTAAAGCGACAGCAAAAACACCACTAATTGTTATTCTAGATAATATTAGAAGTTTAAATAATATCGGATCGGTTTTTAGAACGAGTGATGCTTTTTTAATTGAAAAAATTTACCTCTGTGGGATAACGGCTAAACCACCTCATAAAGAAATTCATAAGACAGCATTAGGATCAACAGAGTCGGTTGATTGGGAGCATATAGATGATACGTTGCAATTGGTAGTAAAATTAAAAGAAGAAGGTGTAATAATTGCAGCAATTGAACAAGCAGATAATGCCATTATGCTTCAAGATTTTAACCCTATAAAAGGTCAGAAATTAGCTGTAATATTCGGTAATGAAGTAAAGGGCGTACAGCAAGAAGTTGTCTCAGCTTCTGATCATTGCATTGAAATTCCTCAATATGGAACTAAGCATTCATTGAATATTTCGGTGAGTTGTGGTGTAGTGCTATGGGATTTGTTTAATAAGCTGAAGAATAATTAAGTATGACAACCTCTCGACTGCGCTCGAGGAGACAATAATAATTTGCTGTCAGGTCGAGCATTATTGAGAAATTAAATATATTTATTTTGAAAATAGCAAGCGTAGCTTGTGAGACCTAAACATTATTAATTATGGAAGACTTTATACTTTTTCTGGAATTAGCCTTTGATCATGTATTAGACTGGAAGGCCTATGATCATATTCTGTTTTTTATCGTTTTAGCAGTAGTTTACAACTTTAACGACTGGAAAAAAGTTTTGTGGCTAATTACGCTTTTTACAATAGGGCATACTACAACTTTAGGTTTGGCAACTTACAATATAACAAATATTAGGGTTGAGATCATAGAGTTTCTCATTCCTTTAACCATTTTTATTACGGCATTGGTTAATTTATTAACCGTTAGGAAACTAAATTTTGGTAAGACCAACATCAATTTGTTCTTTGCTTTTTTCTTTGGTTTAATACATGGTTTGGGCCTATCAGGCTTCTTAAAAATGATTTTGGAAGATAGTGATGATAAACTATTACCCTTGCTTGAATTTGCCTTTGGAGTTGAATTTGCGCAAATCGCCATTGTGTTGGGTATTCTAGTTTTGGGATCTATTGCTCAAAATGTATTGAAAATTCCGAAAAAAGATTGGATAGTAGTATTATCATCAATTGTCATAGGCGTAGTTTTACCGATGCTTTTTGAGCGAAAATTTTGGTAAAACTTTAACGACGATCAAACAATTTTTTTGGTACTTTGCCGTACTAAATCGTAGGTTTATTTCAACTTAAATAATAATTTGCTAAGAATCATAAAAAAAGACCAAGTAGTATTTTATAGATGACAGAAAAGAAACAATTAAGATATGATATTGCCTATTTGAAAATGGCAAAGGAATGGGCGAAATTATCCTATTGTAAACGGAAACAAGTTGGAGCTCTAATAGTTAAAGATAAAATGATTATTTCTGATGGTTATAATGGTACACCAACAGGATTTGAGAATATTTGCGAAGATGAAGAAAACTCAACTAAATGGTATGTTTTACATGCCGAAGCGAATGCCATATTAAAAGTTGCGTCGTCTACGCAATCTTGTAGAAATGCAACGTTATATATAACAATGTCTCCCTGTAAAGAATGTAGCAAGTTAATTCACCAATCAGGTATTAAGAGATTGGTGTATGCAAGTGCTTATAAAGATGATTCAGGTCTGCAATTTTTAAAAAAGGCAGGAATAGAACTAGTTCATATCGATGAAGATGAGTAAAAACAAAATATATTTACCCTTATTTCTTTCTTTGGCAATTGTCTTAGGAATTTTTATTGGAAGTTTTCTTAATTATCCTGAAAGGAAAACGGTAATGCTTTTTAATAAAAACCCAAGAGAAGCAAAGATAAAACGGTTGATCGATTATATTCAATATGACTATGTCGATAAAGTAGATGCTGATAGTTTGTTGGATGGCACGATCCGACAAATTTTAGGAAAACTAGATCCACATTCTGTATATATTCCGGCTAGTGAGCATGACGAAATAGCTGAAAGAATGAACGGTGAATTTGTAGGTATTGGTATTCAGTTTAGAATGTATAAAGATTCACTTACCGTAATAAGCGTGGTAGATGGTGGCCCGAGTGAGAAAGTAGGAATTAAAGCAGGTGACAGAATTTTAGTTGCTAATAATGATACATTATTTGGCAGGAAAATAAATACTGAATACATTTTCAAAACCTTAAAAGGCGAACCAAAAACGAATGTCAATCTTAAAGTTTATAGGAAATCAGAAGATAAAATTTTAAATTTTGATTTGAAACGAGGTAGTATTCCTATTAAAAGTGTGGATGCTTTTTATATGCTTAATGATAGTTTGGGTTATATAAAAATCAACAAATTTGCGTCTACTACGTATGCTGAATTTAAACTAGGTTTATCTTCTCTTCAAAATAATAACATGAAGCGTTTAATCCTTGATTTAAGAGGAAATCCTGGAGGCTATTTGGGAGTTGCCACTCAAATTGTTGATGAATTTTTGGAAGATGATAAATTAATAGTTTTTACCAAAAATAAAGGTGGCCAAATTGATAAAACATTTGCTACTAAAAAAGGGAATTTTGAAAAAGGTAAGGTATACGTGTTAATTGATGAAACATCAGCTTCAGCCAGCGAAATAATTGCCGGAGCCTTACAAGACAATGATAAAGGTATTATTTTAGGACGTCGTTCTTTTGGGAAAGGGTTGGTGCAACAAGAAATGGACTTAGGAGATGGGTCTGCAGTTAGACTAACAGTTTCTCGTTATTATACCCCTACAGGAAGATCTATTCAAAAACCTTACGATGGTGAGAATGGAGAGAGCTATTATCATGATCGTTTAGAAAGATATTATAGCGGTGAGTTGACCAATGGTGATAGTATAAAAGTAAATGATTCATTAAAATTTATTACACCCAAAGGAAAAGTTGTTTATGGTGGTGGAGGCATAGTTCCTGATGTTTTTGTGGGGATCGATACTACTGCTTTTATTAACGGAATTGATTTTCAGGGGATCAATAATTTTGTCTTTGATTATGCAGTAGACAATAATAGGAATGAAGTAGACAAATGGGTATTTGATGAATTTAAGAATAATTTTGACAAAGATGAGGTAATTTTGAAACAATACCTTTCTTCAATTGATGAAAAGGTCGTATCAAGTGGAATAAATATGCCTTATGTAAAACTGTATTTAAAGGCATTGTTTGCAAGAATCTTATTTGGAGAAAATGAATTTTTTGAAATGTTGAATAAAAATGATAGAATGCTTGAAAAAGTAGTAGCCTTAGAAAGTCAAACAGAAATTTCTGATTTTAAAGACTAAGTCTATTTATGTCTATTGTCATTCCTGCATAGGCAGGAATCCATTTTTTTAATTCTAATCTAATTAATACTATCATGTACCATTGTTGGATTGTTATTATTCCATGTGGTTAAAATATCAGTTGCAACACTTGCACCACTACCACAAGCAATAGCAAACTGGCTCCGCCAACCAGCCAATACTCCTATAACATAGATGCCTTCAGTAACGATATGATCATTATTTTTAAGTTGAATACGTTCCTTAGCAGCGGGTAATTTAAGATGTGGTTCGATATATTGATTTAACCCTTCAATATTAAATAAATTAGAAGGCCCAACTCCTACTACTACAGTTTTAGCAGCATAAGTGTTTTTATTAGTTGTAATCGTAAAATTACCAGCTTCACCTTCTATTTTAGTTGCTTTTTCCTTTTCGATTTGAATCACATGAGGATACGTATTCGCTAATTGTTTTTTACCGTCATCTAAAATTTCTTTTCCTGTGGTTCCTGATTTTAATCCCAAGACATTGTTAAATAATCCACTTGAAAGCGCAGAGGTTTTTTGGTGCATAATAATACCAATAATTTTATCATTGGCAAAAGGTTTATTCATTGCAGAACCTAACACTAAGGCACATGACATTCCTGCTGCACCACCACCAATAATTAAGACATCAAATGAGTTCATATTATGTAATTTAAAAAAGCAAAAATAGTTTTTACATTAAGAGTAGATGTAATTTCAGTTACATTAGTTGATCAGACCTTGAATATTTGTTGTAAATAATTTTACAGCAATTGCCAAAAGAATAACACCAAAAACCTTTCTTACAACACTAATACCTCCTTTGCCTAAAACACTTTCAATTTTTTTAGACGATTTTAATACTATATATACAAAAACCATATTAATTACTATCGCGATAATTATATTAACAATTTGATATTCAGCACGTAGTGAAAGAATTGTGGTCATGGTACCTGCACCTGCAATTAAAGGGAATGCCAATGGTACAACACTGGCAGTTTCAGGAGCTTCATGCTTATATAATTCAACACCTAATACCATTTCTAAGGCTAGAAAAAAGATAACAAAAGCACCGGCAACAGCAAATGAATTTACATCAACTCCTATCAATCTCAATATTTCTTCTCCTAAAAATAAAAAGGCAACCATTATAATGACAGATACTATAGAAGCTTTTTCTGATTGTATATGTCCAACTTTTTGACGTAGATCTATGATAATAGGTATACTGCCAACTATGTCAATAACAGCAAATAATACCATCGTTGCTGTTAATATTTCTCTAAAATCTAATTGCATTTTTCTTAATTTTTAATTTTCGGCAAACCTACATAAACCAAATTAATTAACAACATTTGTTCTATATAAAATTATGAATAATATTTAAGTAAAATAAGTCTATTTTAGCCATTTATAATTAGCACTATAAATTTAATGTTTCAATTAGGTAAAACCATCGTTTCAGAAGAGATCATAGAGAATGATTTTGTTTGTAATCTTTCCGCTTGTAAAGGTGCCTGCTGTGTTGATGGTGAAGCAGGAGCACCTCTTGAAGAAAAAGAACTTCAGATATTAATGGATATTTATCCAAAAGTGAAACCCTTTTTAACAAAAGAAGGCATTGAAGCTATTGATGCACAAGGACTTTTTATAACACATGATGGTGAATATGAAACTCCTTTGATCCCTAGTGATGATAGTTGTGCTTATATATGTTATGATGAAAAAGGGGTTGCCATGTGCGGAATCGAAGAAGCTTATAATCAAGGAGAAATAGCTTGGAAAAAACCTGTTTCGTGTCATTTGTACCCGGTTCGTGTTCAAGATTATTCAGAATTTGCGGCCGTAAATTATCATAAATGGGATATTTGTGATGATGCCTGTTCTTTGGGTAAAGAATTACAAGTTCCAATTTATAAATTTGTAAAGGAAGCACTCATCAGAAAATTTGGAGAAGATTGGTATGCCGAGTTAGAGAAAGTGGCGCTTGGGTTCAAAAAATAATTTTTTGATTTTTTTTAGATACTTCTATAGTTTTACGCCGAAATAATAAAAACTCAATAAACTTCACTTGTCGCTAAACTTTTGTATTTTTAAACAGCTGATAAACAGAATATTAAATCTCAAGAAATATTTTGCTTTTTTGCTTTTTGTTAAAAACTTCTCTTGTTTTGTGGATAATTATGATTTTCATTATTCATTTAAAAATTGAATATTTGTTTCGACCGATTTTGACCAAAAATCTATTCTATTTAATTTTTCTAAACATAAATTTAAAATGTCGCAAGTAGAGCCTATTTTACAGCCCAATGATAACAGATTTGTAATTTTCCCTATTCAACACCATGATATTTGGGATTGGTACAAAAAACAAGAGGCTAGTTTTTGGACGGCTGAAGAAATTGACTTGCATCAAGATGTTATAGATTGGGAAACAAAACTTACTGATGATGAACGCTATTTTATAAAACATATTCTGGCTTTTTTTGCAGCTTCTGATGGGATTGTTAATGAAAATTTGGCTGAAAATTTTATCTCAGAAGTTCAATATACCGAAGCTAAATTTTTCTATGGTTTTCAAATAATGATGGAAAATATTCATTCTGAAGTATATTCATTGTTGATTGATACTTATATTAAAAATGAAGTGGAAAAAGATGAATTGTTTAGAGCTATTGAAGTGTTTCCAGCGATAAAAAAGAAGGCTGAATGGGCCTTGAAATGGGTTGATAGCCCAAGTTTTGCCGAAAGACTGATTGCTTTTTCAGCGGTTGAAGGGATCTTCTTTTCCGGGGCATTTTGTTCTATTTTTTGGATGAAAAAAAGAGGATTATTACCAGGACTTACATTTTCAAACGAATTAATAAACAGAGACGAAGGTTTACACGCTGATTTTGCTGTGCATTTACACCAAAAACATATGGTAAATAAAGTTTCTAAAGAAAGAATCTCAGAAATTCTAGTAGATGCTTTAAATATAGAACGTGAGTTTATAACAGAATCATTACCGGTAAGTTTAATAGGCATGAATTCTAAATTAATGACACAATATTTAGAATTTGTTACTGATAGATTACTTCAGGAATATGGTTGTGATAAAGTATATGATGTTGCAAACCCGTTTGATTTTATGGAGATGATCTCTTTGGAAGGAAAAACAAATTTCTTTGAAAAAAGAGTTTCAGAATATCAGAAAGCCGGTGTAAAATCTGGCGGTACCGGAGATATAAGCTTTGATGCAGATTTCTAATTAATTTGTTGTTCCCATATAGAGGAACTTTTTGATTTATAACTCAAAAAATAGTCTCGGTTTTTCGAGAATACTTAGATAAAACCAAAAATTAACCAACAACCAAAAAACCAATAACCAAGATATGGATGTAATAAAAAGAGATGGCAAAAAAGAGCCGGTAATGTTCGACAAAATTACGGCAAGAGTACGTAAAATGTGTTATGGATTAAACAAATTAGTTGATCCTGTAAAAGTTGCCATGCGTGTCATAGAAGGGTTGTATGACGGTGTAACTACCTCAGAATTAGATAATTTAGCGGCAGAAATAGCTGCAACTATGACCATTCAACATCCAGACTACGCAAAATTGGCCGCCAGAATTAGCGTTTCAAACCTACATAAGAATACCAAAAAGTCCTTTTCAGAAGTAATGAAAGATTTATATACTTATGTAAATCCGCGTACCGGAAAAAAGGGACCAATGATTGCTGATGAAGTTTACAAGGTGATTGAAAAAAATGCTGAAAAATTAGACTCAACTATTATTTATAATCGTGATTTTGGCTACGACTATTTTGGTTTTAAAACCTTAGAACGTTCTTATCTTTTAAAAATTAATGGCAATATTGTTGAGCGTCCACAACATATGCTAATGCGTGTTTCTGTAGGTATTCATAATGAAGATTTAGATGCAGCTATTGAGACCTATGAGTTAATGTCTAAGCGTATGTTTACACATGCTACTCCTACACTTTTTAATTCTGGTACACCAAAACCACAAATGTCTTCTTGTTTTTTATTACAAATGCAAGAAGATAGTATTGACGGAATTTATGATACGTTGAAACAGACCGCTAAAATATCACAATCAGCAGGTGGTATAGGTTTATCAATTCACAATGTGAGAGCCAGAGGCTCATATATTAGAGGTACTAACGGTACGTCAAACGGAATTATTCCTATGCTTCAAGTGTACAATGACACAGCGCGTTATGTTGACCAAGGAGGGGGGAAACGTAAAGGCTCTTTCGCTATATATATGGAACCTTGGCATGCAGATGTTTTTGATTTCTTAGATTTAAAAAAGAATCACGGAAAAGAAGAAATGCGCGCAAGAGATCTATTCTATGCCATGTGGATACCGGATCTATTTATGAAACGGGTACAGGAAAATGGAGACTGGACTTTGATGTGCCCAAATGAATGTCCACATTTATTTGACACTTACGGAGATGAATTTGAGAAACTATATGAAGGCTATGAAAAAGTAAATAAAGGGCGAAAAACAATTAAAGCTCGTGAATTATGGGAGAAAATCCTAGAAGCCCAAATAGAGACTGGTAATCCATATATGTTATATAAAGATGCGGTTAATAGAAAATCAAATCAAAAGAATTTGGGAACTATTCGCTCATCAAATCTATGTACAGAAATTATGGAATATACTGCAAAGGATGAAGTTGCAGTTTGTAATTTGGCCTCCATAGCTTTACCAATGTACGTGAGTGAAGATAAAGACGGTAATAAATTCTTTGACCACAAAAAACTATTTAAAGTTACCAAGAAAATAACACGTAATCTAGATACGGTAATTGAAAGAAATTACTATCCTGTTAAAGAAGCTGAAAATTCAAATTTCCGCCATCGTCCCATCGGATTAGGTGTACAAGGCTTGGCAGATACATTTATTCAATTGCGTTTACCTTTTACATGTGACGCGGCAAAAGAGTTAAATCAAGAAATATTTGAAACTATTTATTTTGCAGCGGTAACTTCTTCGATGGAAATTGCCAAAGAGAAAGAACCATATTCTACTTTTAAAGGTTCACCAATGAGTGAAGGAGAATTCCAATTTAATATGTGGAATATTTCAGAAGATGACCTAAGTGGAAGATGGGATTGGAAAAAATTACGTAAACAAGTAATGAAGAATGGTGTTCGTAATTCTTTATTAGTCGCACCTATGCCAACAGCTTCTACCTCTCAAATATTAGGTAATAATGAAGCTTTTGAACCATATACTTCAAATATTTATACACGTAGAGTACTTTCTGGAGAATTCATCGTGGTAAATAAACATCTGTTAGAAGATCTGGTAGAATTAGAATTATGGGATAATAGTATGAAAGAAGATATTATGCGGGCAAATGGGTCTATCCAACATATCGAAGCCATTCCACAAGATTTGAAAGACCTATATAAAACAGTTTGGGAGATGAGTATGAAAGATATTATTGATATGTCTCGTCAAAGAGGTTACTTTATTGATCAATCTCAATCAATGAACTTATTTATGCAAGATCCTGATTATGCTAAATTGACTTCTATGCATTTTTATGCATGGAAATCTGGATTAAAAACAGGTATGTATTATCTAAGAACCAAGTCTGCTGTTAATGCCATTCAATTTACAGTATCTAAAGAAAAAGAAACAATTAAGAAGCCAGAACCTGTTGCTGTCGAAACTCAAGTTAATGCAGTAATACCGGAAGGTAGTGAAATGACTGCTGAAGAATATAAAGCAATGATTGCACGAGCCAAAGAAGGCGAGGGTGATGATTGTTTAATGTGCGGGTCATAAGTTTAAATGTTATTTAGTTTGTTAAAAATCTCGAAACTTAACCCGGTTTCGAGATTTTTTAGTTTAAACTGAACTTCCTACCTGTCTGGCTGGAAGCTCAGTTTCTCGTTTTGATTATGAAATTCAACCACATAAAATGAATATAAAATTGTTATAATTATGGAAGTATTAAACTATAAAGAATTTAGAATAACTAATGAAATGCTTTCTAGTAAAACTAAAAGATTTCTCAATTATATTATTGATCTGACAATATTCTATTTAATGTTTTTTGTTTTGGGAGCCTTATTATATCTTATAGCAGAATTGACCATTAATGAAGACTTGATCTATTTTTTAGATGATTTAGATAATGTCAATCCTTTATTAGACCGATTATTTACTGCTGTAATATTGGTCATATTTTATACTGTTTTAGAAGGATTTTCTCAAAAAACGGTTGGAAAATTAATTACCCAGACCAAGGTAGTACTTGAAGACGGTGAAAAACCACCATTTGATGTAATTCTAAAACGTTCTCTATCCAGAATCATACCGTTTGAGGCATTTTCTTTTTTAGGAAGTACGGCTAGGGGCTGGCACGATTCTATCTCAAAAACTTACGTAGTTGATGTTAAGATTTTCGATGAACAAAAAAAGTCTCATGAAAATTATCTCTTGATTGGGAAAGAAGCTGATTCCTAATTTTTAGTTAAGTTTGTTTATACTTTATTGAAAAAGAATATGTTCAGAAAGTCAATTTTTACAATATTCTTGGTTGTTTTGGCCATAGTATTGTATTTCAATCCTAATTTTAAAACCATAGCCACAGGAGTTGCCATTTTACTTTTTGGTATGATCATGCTGGAGGAAGGTTTTAAGGTTTTTACCAAAGGACCACTTCAAAATATACTAAAGAAAGCAACAGATAAATTGTACAAAAGTATCAGTTTAGGTGCTTTGGTAACTGCATTTATTCAATCTAGTTCTTTAGTTTCAGTAATTACCATTTCATTTATTAGTGCGGGATTGATCAGCTTAGCCGGAGGAATAGGGTTAATATTTGGAGCCAATATTGGAACCACAGCAACCGCCTGGTTAGTAGCCGGATTTGGATTAAAAGTTAAAATATCTGCATTGGCCATGCCGATGCTGGTTTTCGGAATTATATTTTCTTTTCAAAAAAAGAATTCATTAAAAGGTATTGGAAATGTATTGGCCGGATTAGGATTTTTCTTTCTCGGGATACATTATATGAAAGAAGGGTTTGACGTTTTTAAAGAATATATAGATCTAACTCAATATGCTGTTCCCGGATTTTTAGGTGTTGTTGTCTATACCGGATTAGGAATTATAATTACTACCATACTTCAATCAAGCAGTGCAACATTAGCACTGATCTTAACCGCCTTAGCCGCCGGACAAATTGAATATGAAAATGCGTTGGCTTTGGCTATTGGAGCCAATGTTGGAACAACTATTACTGCTGTTTTAGGGTCATTAAAATCTAATGTTGCCGGTAAAAGATTGGCCGGTGCTCATTTAATATTTAATACGATAACGGGTATAGTTGCCTTGGCATTTATTTTTCCGCTAGCTAATTTGGTAGACTACTTATCTGAAGTTTTTGGTATTTCGGCAACAGATTTTACATTAAAATTAGCGCTGTTTCATACTATTTTTAATATAATAGGCGTATTAATGATGATCCCGTTTATTAAAAGATTAGAGCGCATATTATTGCGCTTTTTTAAAGAAAGGGTTGATAAGGACATTGATGAACCAAAATACTTGAATGAAGCTGTCTTAGAATTTCCCGGCTCGGTTATTTCATCCTTAATAAACGAATCGAAATATTTATATAAAAATGCCATATTTGAAATTGTTGCGCATGGCTTAAATATTCATAGAGAAGATATAAAATCTGATCAAAAAATTAAAAAAATAGTTAAAAAATCTACTAAGGATATGCGTATAGATGTTGAAGAGTTGTATTATAAAAAAGTAAAGAATATTTATGGTGAAATAATAAGATATGCAACCACCGCTCAAAACACTTTAAAACTAAATAAAAAACAGAATACTACAATTACCGATATTAAAATTGCCAATCGTAAAATGGTTGAAATTATTAAAGATGTAAGAGAATTGAATAAAAATATTACCCTATCGTTAAATCTTGATAACAAATATTTACTAAATGAATATGATAGCTTTAGAAAAAAAGTAATCAAAGTATTACGGGTTATTTATTTATTTAGAAAAGCGGATAATTCTGAAGAATATGCTGAAAAATTAACTCAGCTAAAAAAAGATGCAAAAGCAAACATTAGACAGAGTAATAAATCTATTGATAAATTAATTAGAAAAGATCTAATTACTGTTGAAATGGCTTCTTCATTATTTAATGATTATACCAATGTAAATGATATGATCAAAAAGTTAATAGAAGTTGCCGAACTGTTATACGGAGAAAAAGACACCTTATTACAGAATGATGATATAAAATAAAAAAGAGGTTGTTTGAAAAGTAATATTTCATGTCAGTTTGAGCGCAGTCGAAAACTTTAACTAGGTAGAAATAAGAACCTTTCGATAAACTACGTTTACTATCTTCTAAATAAAATATATTTTATTTCTCGATAATGCTCAAGGAGACAGTTAATCTAAATTTAGACTTTTCAGATAGCCTCTTTTTTTTATTTGCCGTCTGAATCAGCAAGAGCTTTTGAACGGTCATGCTCATGATAATACAACTCTAAAATATTCATACTGGCTTTTATCAAATCTTTTGTTTCTAATAAAACACTAAAATACAAGGTAGTGTTTTTAGGACTTGACTCAATAGTTCTAGTACGTTCAACTTGATGTTGGATAGAAGTTTCGACATCTTCAAGCAATGATTGTTTTTCTTCCATGAGATCAGGAATTATTTCATCAAAAGAACGTGAGTCGAAAATTTCTCTGATCTTTCCAAAAAGGTGCACTAGTTTTTCATTGATTTCAATTAACTCTTCGGCTTGTTTTTTCTTCAGCTCCTTATGTTGATTATGAACGTGCTTATGGCTTACTTTAGCCATAAAACTTGCTGATTGAGCCATATCTTGTAAACTACCAATTACATCTATATAAAATTTACTAGCTCCTAGATAAGAATCGTCCATATCTTTGATAAAATAAAAAATATTATTTTGAAGATCTTCTATCTCATTTTCTAATTTAATAACGGTGTCTTTTGCTTTTTTAAGACTAATCAAATCTAGGTTAATAAGCCCATCTACAGTAGTTCTATTTATTTTACTAATTCTTTTTAAGGCCTTAGAAATATTATCAGCACTTTCTTCAATGACACCATGTATAGAATTACTTTCGGCTCTATTTAAACTATCTTCTGCTTTTACCTCCCTTGACCTTTTAATATGTTTAATATAATTTCTTGCTAATAACAGAATAGCGACTAATAATAAAACAGCTATCATAAAGGCACCACCTAAATGTATTAAATAGGCAACTGTACCGGCGGCAATAAAGGCACTAATAGCGGTAAAGAACCATCCACCTATCACATTTAAAACACCCGCAACTCGGTAAACCGCACTTTCACTACCCCAAGCTCTGTCTGCTAATGAAGTACCCATGGCTACCATAAAGGTTACATAAGTTGTAGACAACGGTAACTTCATTGAAGTTGCTATCGAGATCAAAACACTAGCCACCATTAAATTTACAGCGGCACGCACCATATCAAAAGCAGGTAATTCATGTTTTTTACCTTTTGGCAAATCAATAACAGGTTTTTTAAACTGTTTTTCAATTATATTTAAAGCCGCATTTGGCATAATGATTTTAAAATATTTAGAGAGCATCACAGTACCCTTTACTAAATTTCTTGATAAAAAATGAGGTTCAAATCGCTCTTGAGCTTCCCCTTCTCTAGATAAATTAATCTCCGTTTGTGTTACATATCTAGCTTTTTTTGAGAACCATAATGTCAATACCATTACTAATCCTGCAACTAAAAGTAAAATAGTAGGTGTGGGTACCTTTTTTCCTAAAACATCCATTGGGAACTCTGTGGCGGCCAAGCCTAAAGTATTTATTGCAGGGTCAACCCAAGCCTGATATGATTGCCAGGCCGCAATAGGTACACCAATAAAGTTTACCAAATCATTTCCTGCAAAAGCCAAGGCTAATGCAAAGGTACCAACGGCAATGATAAGCTTATATATATTTTTCTTAAATACTTGTACAACAATATAAGATATAAAAGTCCAGAAAATAAAACTTAAGGCTACTATCAATAAAGTTTTACCTTCTATGAAGGGTTTGATTTCATTATAATAATCAGTACCTTTTAATCCTTTTATAAAAATAAAATAGGTTATTGCTGATAAGGCTACTCCACCAAAAACTCCACCTACCCATTTCGCTTTTCTTTCAAAATTATATGATAATAACAAACGTGAAACATATTGCACAAAGGCACCAATTGAAAAAGCAACTACAACTGAAAGAAGAATACCTAAAATGATTTGAGTTGCTTTTTCAGTATTGATATAATTTACAATATCAGAAAAAGATCCATTATCAGCACTAATTTTAATTAAGGCCATGGCTACTGCAGCACCCAATAATTCAAATACAATGGAAACGGTTGTAGAGGTCGGCATCCCCAAGGTATTAAAGAAATCGAGCAATAGAATATCTGTGATCATGACCGCCATAAAAATGATCATGATCTCATTAAAATAGAATTCACCGGGCATAAATATACCTTTACGTGCAACTTCCATTAAACCACTTGAAAATACTGCACCAAAAGCAATACCAAGACTGGCAACGATCATAATAGTTCTAAAAGAAATGGCTTTAGAACCAATGGCAGAATTTAAAAAGTTAACGGCATCATTACTAACACCCACTACAAGATCGGCAATTGCTAAAATAGCAAGAGCTGCAATCATTAAAATGTAAATATTATCCATAAATTATTTGTTGAAAGTAACGTTACAAACGTAATTTAAATAAAATATTCTAATGTTAAGGAATTGTTATCAAATTAGTATGAAAGTTGCTTTAATCTACTAAGCTACGAGATTTCGGTATAATATATGCCGGTTATCTTTATACATTATTTATTTTATTTTGAAAAACACTGTCATTCTTGCGAAGGCAGTAATCCAGAACAAACTTTCAATAGATTCCTGCCTTCGCAGGGAATCGAAGATTCGACGGAGTCAATGACAAAATTAATATAAAGTAGATGTTTTCAATTAATCAACCATTTTGGTTATGTAGAACTCACATTGAATAATTAAAAAGGAATTTTATTTTTTCTTTTTATGTTTTAACACCTCTGCATCCACATAAAAAATAATTTCTTCCGCTATATTTTTAATCAGATCGCCTACACGCTCCAATTTTTTAATAACTGAAAAAAGCAATAATGCTTGCTGAATAATAGTAGGGTCTTTCTTTATTTCTTCTTCTATAATGCGAAATGATCTGGCATTGATCTTGTCTAGAACTTTATCCTTTTTAAACACTTTTCGTGCAGTTTTAGTATCATTTTCGGTGTATGCAAAAGTAATATGATCCATCATAGAACCTATGGTTTCATGCATCTTTTCAAATTCTAATACCTTTAATAAATGCGGTGCTATTTCTTTCTCTTCTTCAACCATATATTTGGAAATATTATATGCATGATCAGCTATTCTTTCCAATTCACCATTTATTTTTAGAACGGCCATAATAAATCGTAGATCAACAGCAACCGGATTATAAAGGGCTAAGAATCTTTCACAGTCTTTTTCAATTTTCAGATCTAAAGAATTAACGCGTTTTTCTATATTCATGACTTCTTCTGCAAGATCACCGTCGTGATTCACAAATGCCTCCATTGCTTTTTCCAATT
>Ga0209633_10000948_pt1 | contig 31643 bp, 30 predicted proteins | sample Cruoilmetagenom1_FD_187290 | JGI IMG/M metagenome (GOLD analysis project Ga0209633, IMG submission 187290) | Oil polluted marine microbial communities from Coal Oil Point, Santa Barbara, California, USA - Sample 1 (SPAdes) (version 2) | ecosystem: Environmental > Aquatic > Marine > Oil seeps ... | reverse complement strand
TATTGAAGCCCGCGAAGATGGTGGAACTCCAGGTTTTTTACAAACCATTCGAACAGCTCTAGCCGTTCAACTTAAAGAAAAAATGGGTGTTGAAAATATCTTACAAAGAGAGCACGAATTAAATAATCTAATATTCAAAAGATTAAAAGCTATTCCTAACCTGCATCTTTTGGCTCAAAAACACGAAGACCGGCTAGGTATTTTCTCTTTTTATATCGATGAAGTTCATTTCAACTTAATAGTAAAATTATTAAACGATCGTTATGGTATTCAAACGCGAGGTGGATGTTCTTGTGCAGGAACCTACGGACATTTTTTATTGAATATCGATGATAAAGCATCCTACGAAATAGAAGCACAGATTCAAGAAGGGAAATTTATCGAACGTCCAGGTTGGATTCGGATGTCTATACATCCTACCCTGACCAATCAAGAAATTGAGTTTATCTGTGACAGCATTCAAGCAGTTGCTGAAAACCATCAAGAATGGGGAAAAGACTATGAATATTTAGGTAGCATCAATGATTATGTGCATAAATCAAAGCCAAAAACCGAACAAGATTTAGTAGATCAATGGTTCGATTAAAAATGATTATTGTCAGTTTTTAATAAATTATTTTAGGTATTTTTGCAACTTAATAGTTAGATTATTAATAGTTTTTGACAGCGTGAAACATAAGCCTGTTTATAAAGGATAAAAAAATCATAAACTTCGATTATTTACCCAGTAAATAGTTGAAGTTTTTATAATAAGATATTTGAAAAAAACATTTATTAAATCATCATATAATTAATTAAAACCATTGATTAATGAAAGTAGGAATTCCATTTGAAATAAACACAAACGAACCACGTGTCGCCGCTACACCAAAAACTGTTTTGAGATTAAAAAAACAGGGATTTGATGTATATGTGGAAAATGACGCAGGTCTGAGATCTAATTTTTCGAACAAAGATTTTACAGAATCTGGTGCGCAAATGCTAGCATCTGCAAAAGAAGTCTATGAAACTGCTGATATCATTCTAAAAGTTTTAGCACCCACTACAGAAGAAATTGAGATGATGCACAAAGGTCAAGTGATTCTCAGTTATCTCTGGCCAGCTCAAAACCCAGATTTACTAGATCAACTATCTAATAAAGGTGTCAATGCCATTGCAATGGATGCCATTCCAAGAATATCAAGAGCTCAAAAAATGGATGTGCTTTCATCCATGGCAAATATTGCAGGGTATAGAGCTGTGATAGAAAGTGCCAATTACTTTGGACGATTTTTAAACGGACAAATAACTGCCGCTGGAAAAGTTGATCCTGCAAAAGTATTAGTTATCGGTGCTGGGGTTGCGGGTCTTGCTTCCATAGGAACAGCCAATGCACTGGGCGCAATTGTTAGAGCCTTTGATACCCGTATGGAAGTAGCCGAACAGATTGAAAGTATGGGTGCAAAATTCCTTACGGTTGATATTGAAGAAGATGGCGCAACGGCTTCTGGTTACTCTAAGGTAATGAGTAAAGAATTTATTGAAGCTGAAATGGCCTTGTTTAAAGAACAAGCTGCAGAAGTTGATATCATTATTACAACTGCTCAAATACCTGGGCGCGATGCTCCCAAGTTAATTCTTGAAGACCATGTAGCAGCAATGAAACCAGGATCTGTTATTGTTGATTTAGCTGCATCCTCTGGAGGAAATTGCGTGTTGACAAAAGACAATGAAGTCATTACAACTGACAATGGAGTAATCATCGTTGGTAAATTAGATCAACTTCCTGCTCAAGCCAGTCAATTATATGGTAACAACCTTTGTCATCTACTCGATGATATGGGCAAAGCAGAAAACTTCAAAATTAACATGGATGACGATGTGGTCAGTAGAGCTATGGTAACCTATGACGGAAAGATTAATTGGCCACCAGAGCCGCTACCTGTCAGTCCCCAAATAACAAAAGTTGAAGAAGTTGTAGTAGCTGGTCCAACCGCCGAAGAAATTAGCAAAAAGAAAGCAAAATCTACCGCAATTTCGCTTGTAGTAATTGCTATATTCTTGTTGTTGCTAGGCAAAGTAGCTCCTGCTGATTTCATGGGACACTTTACCGTATTCGTGCTTTCTGTTTTTATCGGCTGGCAAGTAATTTGGAATGTATCACATGCACTTCATACACCTTTAATGGCAGTAACCAACGCAATTAGTGGAATTATAATAATTGGTGGGCTTCTACAAACTCAAGACAATCTATCTGATCCGATGACCATTATTGCTTTTATCGCAATTTTTGTTGCTAGCATCAATATTGTAGGAGGATTCTTAGTAACGCACCGTATGTTAAAAATGTTTAGAAAATAAAAATATGATTACAGAACAAATACAAACAGCAGCCTATTTATTTGCAGGCATTCTATTTATTCTCAGTTTAGGAGGTTTATCTTCTCAAGAATCTGCAAAAAAAGGAGTCCTTTATGGAATTATCGGGATGATAATTGCCATCGCATCTACCGTATTGGGCGCAGATGTTAACGGACATATTTATATTGTCATAGCTATTGCAATCGCCTCGCTTATCGGAGTCATGGTTGCCCGAAAAGTAGAAATGACCTCAATGCCACAATTGGTAGCCATCCTACACAGTTTTGTTGGTTTAGCAGCCGTTTTAGTCGGCTTTGGTTCTTATCTTGATCCACATACTCAAACACTTACGGGTTCAGCACATACCATACATTTAGTTGAAGTCTTTATTGGTGTATTTATAGGAGCCATTACTTTCACAGGATCTATCATTGCTTGGGGAAAATTAGAAGGAAAAATACGAAGCAAACCTTTAGTTTATCCTGGCAGACACGCCGTTAATATTATTTTAGTACTGATATCAATAGGCTTAGGAGTTCTATTTACCATGGCTCACGGTACAGAAGGAATGATTCACTTATATATTATGACCGCTATCGCATCATTTATAGGTGTGATGTTAGTCATGGCAATTGGTGGTGCAGATATGCCAGTAGTAGTTTCTATGCTAAACTCTTATTCGGGATGGGCGGCTGCCGCAGCAGGTTTTATGTTAGGAAATGATTTACTGATTATTACAGGTGCTTTAGTAGGTAGTTCAGGAGCAATACTCTCCATTATCATGTGTGAAGCAATGAATCGATCTTTCTTATCGGTTATCTTTGGTGGATTTGGAGCAACTCCAACAGCAACTGGTGATCAAGAAATAGAAGGTGAAGTGACATCAACCACTCACGAAGAAGTTGCCGAAATGCTCAAGGAAGCAAATCATGTTTTGATTGTTCCTGGTTATGGAATGGCAGTTGCTAAAGCACAATATCCTGTTCATGATTTAGTGAAAAACCTAGAAAAAGAAGGTAAAAAAGTGACCTTTGGAATTCATCCTGTTGCAGGTCGTTTACCCGGACATATGAATGTGCTCTTAGCCGAAGCAAACGTATCTTATGATGTAGTTCTTGAAATGGAAGAAGCAAATGATGATATGGCTGAAACAGATGTCGTTTTAGTAATTGGAGCGAATGATATTGTAAATCCAGGTGCTTTAACCGATGCGTCGAGTCCTATTTTTGGAATGCCTGTCATAGAAGTTTGGGATGCTAAACAAGTAATCGTAATGAAACGCTCTATGGCTACTGGTTATGCAGGTGTACAAAATCCACTATTCTTTAAAGATAACACCGACATGCTTTATGGAGATGCAAAAGATAGTGTTGATAAAATCAATGCAGCTTTGAAAGCTTAATAGACCTTACAAACAGTTTTTAAACAGAAATGCCCGCTTTTAGCGGGCGTTTCTGTTATATACTATCAAAATGCTTTTATTCTAGAGAGTTTTTAACTTTTAATTTAGATCTAAAATATTAAACATTCCCTCCTAGAATAAATACAGAAGGGAATGAAGGGAAAATTGGGGTAATAAGTAGTCGTCTTTTTATTGCTTTTGCAGTTTCTTAATCAAATAATCTAGACTGAGTTTACCTGGACCAAATGCTTGTAAAACTAGTAATAAGACACTATATATAACTGGAAACTCAATTCCGTTATTCAAAATCACAAAACTCCCTTTTTCAATCAACCAATCATAGTTTCCATTATCTTTTAATAGTTCTTTTGCTTTTGTGAGTCGATTGGCTACTTCTGCATTTTCTGTGGAAGCTATCGCTAACCAACCGTTTCCCATATGAACAGTAAGGATCGCCACAAGTAAGATAATAATGAGTGGTAGCGATATTAGCTCTGTAGCTAACCCGAGAATTAATAACACAAATCCCACTAGTTCAACACCTGTTACAAGATATGCACTAAAAGTCGGAATTGGTATTTTAAGGTATTTAAACCATTATGCAATGGCATCAATGTTTTGTACTTTCATCATTGCAGGACCAAAAAAGCCAACTGCAAGTATCGCACGAACCCCCAATAAAGAAAGGTCTGGTGTATATTTTTTAATAAAATTTAGGTATTTGGTTAATAGGTTCTTCATGATAATAGATTTCCTTTTGCTAGGTATTTACACCTTACATTAATTGGTTCGTTAAAAATATTTTTGAAAATAATAAGGCAGAATTAATGAGAATCCGCCCTATCTAGTTAGTAGTTCAGATAATGGGTTTAATTACTCACCACATTTTCCTTCGCCACACTTGCTTTCAGAAGTTTTAGACTCTTTCTTAGCAACTGGTTCTTTAGTAGCTGCTTTCTTTTCATCACCTCCACATTTTCCTTCACCACATTTGTGCTCAGCAGCTTTAGAATCTTTTTTTACATCTGCTTCTTTCGCAGCTTCTTTTTTATCATCTCCACCACATTTTCCTTCACCACATGATAATTCCATACTTGTGTTTGATTGTAATTGTACAGGTACATCCGCTAGAAGTTGTGTACGTAATTGTGCGCCTGATCCTAAATCTTCTACAATTAAGTTGTTAGCAGTAGCTGACATAGTGGTTAAAGCGAAAATACCTGTTAATAAAGATCCTGCAATAGCAGCTGTGTTTTTTGTTTTTGAATTGTTAGTAGTCATAAGAAATAATTTAAATAAAGTTAAAATTCGTTTTTGTTTACTTTTTTAGACGCAAGCATTTTATAAGCTTACAAATTATTTTGTAATTTTTTTTTCATCGTAGCTTTTTCAGAGTCAGAAAAGTGTCTTTCCACCTTACTATCTATATTAGATTTATAGTTATAGGCTTTAGTTAAGATGGCATTTTGTTCTGGGTAAACACGACAATTTTTACAGACTAGTAGATGGTAGCTTAATTTCATCCGTTCCCATAAACTTGCTTCCTTATATTGTTTCTTATCACAAATTAAAGTGGCTTCATCACATTTTATAAAGAAATTCTTCATTTTATAATCTTTTGCATTTGTTATTTTGTAAACCAATTCTCCTCTAAGCATTTACGTAATTGCGTTCTTGCACGATGTATCATGACCCACAAATTAGACGAGGTGATTTCTAATTCCTTCCAGATCTCATCGGTTTCAATATTTTGTAAAGTTCTCATCTTAAAAACCATCGCATACTTTTCTGGCAAAAAATCAATACACAATTCGATGACCTTACTCAATTATTCAGTTTCTATGGCTTTTTCTGCCTCATTATCCCATGATTGAGGCACACATTCTTCCAACCATTTTCCCTTATTTTCACCTTCATCATAAAAAGTCATTCGAACTTCAGCTTTGCCTTTCTTAGAATTTATTTTTCGATAATGATCGACGATTTTTCGCTTTAAAATAGCAACTAACCATGTCCGCTCATTGGACTTGCCTTGAAAATTAACCATTGCTTTTAAAGCAGAAAAAAAAGTTTCTTGAACCAAATCTTTTGCCATTTCTGAATCACTAATTCTACTATTTGTATAATGAAACAAATAATCTGCATGTAAATCAATCCACTTATCAGGATCAAGGCTATGTTTGGTTATCGTCATTCTTTTGTATTCCTTTTGTAAGTTTTAAGTAAGTTTACTGTCTATTAGTTTATAATTTACATCAAACTCTATGAATTTAATTGACATCGGGCTCGGCTATAGACGAGATTTAGTGGACGAACTTACCAGCATCAGTGAGAATAAACCTACTTTTTTAGAGCTTGTTCCTGAAAATTGGATGGGTCTAGGTGGTTACTGGCGAAAAAAACTCCAAGAAGCTGCCGAACAGTATTCTTTTGTATCGCATGGGTTGTCACTCTCTATTGGAAGTCCTGATGCGGTTGACATCCAATTTGTAAAAAGAATTAAGAAGTTTTTAGATACTTTTAACATTACGATCTACTCTGATCATTTAACTTTTGCTTCTACAAACAATGCACATCTGTATGATTTGCTGCCTATCCCTTTTCGGGAAGATGCCATAAAACATGTCGTTTCTAAAATAAAAACAGTGCAAGATATCATTGAGCCGTCTCTTGTTCTAGAAAATGCTTCTTACTATACAGAAATAGGTGCTGAAATGGATGAAGCAACTTTTATAAGTGAAATCGTAAAACGATCTAATTGTGAACTCTTGCTCGATGTCAATAATGTTTATGTCAATGCCTTTAACCACAATTATGATGCGCATAATTTCATCAACAAAATGCCACTTGACAAAGTAAGCTATATTCATAAGGCTGGCCATAAAAAAGTCTCAGATGATCTTATAATTGATACGCATGGCGCTGCCATAATTGATCCTATATATGAAATATTTGATCACACGCTCAAACGCATGAATCGTCGGATACCTATTCTATTAGAACGTGATTTTAATATTCCTGAAATGAGTGAATTACAAGATGAAATGCTACAATTACAAAAAATAGCCAACAAACACTGGCTCGCCAAAACCAGCAACTCATGAGTGATACAACACCAACATTTAAACTTCAGCAACAGTTAGCTACCTATTGTAGAACAGGTAAAGCAGTCGAAATTCAAGGGACTAAACCACACCGATTACCTCAATACCGCCGACTTGTGTTTACTATTATCGTTGATTCACTGCAACAAGCCTACCCTATTACGTATGACTTATTGGGAGATGAATTATTTAGGGGAACTGTGTCTCACTTTTTTTCTACCCATAGTTGTACTGAAAATGAGGTTTGGAAAATGCCTCACGATTTTTTATTATATGCCTATGATCAAAAACTAGCTGAAAAACTAAATATACCCTATCTCATCGAACTCATTGAGTTAGAATGGACGGAAATCGAAATTTTTGGAATGCCAGATGTTGCCATTACATACCCAGTTGTTAGCTCAATTTGGCACGATCAACTACCTATAAATCCCTATTTAAAAATCTTAAACTTTAACTATCCGATTCATAAATTAAGGAAAAAGAAAAACTTAGTCAATAAAGGCAATTATTTTGTGTTGTGTTATCGAGATTTAGATACGCTTAAAGTACAATTTTTAGAAATTACTTCGTTGGGAGCTGTACTCTTAAATGCGTTAAACGACGGAATGAATCTATCACAAATTATAGCACAAATAAATAGAGAAAGCAATCTTGAGATAAATGAAAATTATCGTAAAAATATTGCACTTTTTATTCAAGACATGATACAACGTAAAGTAATTCCTACAAAATAAACAACAAAATGGTTTCAGAAATTAACTCAGAACTCTTCGAACAAAAAGTCTTAAATGACCCTAAACCAAGCATCATAAAAATATATACAGAAGCTTGCCCAAACTGTAAAACCATCCATCCTATATTTGAACAAACGGCAGAATCAAATATTAATCATTATAACTTTTTCGAAATGAATGCACATGAAAATTTGGAATTGGTTAAACGCTTTAAGGTCTTGAGCGTACCTACACTACTGTTTTTTAGTCACGGCATATTAGTCAATAAAAAAACAGGTGTTATTTCGCAAAAAAAAATTGAAAAGAGATTACTACCACTGACGAATTACTCAAAAGAATCAGCCAAAAGCAAAGAAGTTACTGGCTTCTTCAAATTACCTTGGAAGTAAATAACAACAACTATTTTTCTATTTCATTTCGAATAAATTAAGTGATATTCGAATCTAAAAACCTCTAAATTGTCATCGAAAAAATACGGGTATCTGGTTTGTTTTCAAGGAGTCTTAAATCAAATGCCATACAAATGTTACGCACAAACATCCTACCTTTTTCTCTTACTTTGAGAGTGTTAGGTGACAACTCTAATAAACCATCCTCAATTATTTCTTGTAGTCGCTCTAATATTTCTGTTTTAACTTGATTCGTAAGACCTTCGTCCCAATTTGTTTCTAGATTACACATTAAATTTAAAATATGTTTTCTAATGATCAAGTCTTCAGCGGTTAATAAATGCCCTCTAAAAATCGGAATGATACCCTTATCAACTTTTTCTGTATAGGCTTCAATTGTTTTTTCATTCTGCGCAAAGGCGTACCAAGAATCACTAATCGAGGACATTCCTAGACCGATCATTAATTCTGTTTTTCCTGCCGTATACCCCATAAAATTACGATGTAATTTCTTTGATTCCATTGCTTTATGAAGTGAATCGGTAGGTAATGCAAAATGATCCATTCCAATTTCCACATAGTCATTATCAAAAAATAATTGTTTCCCTAATTCATATAAATGACGCTTTTCTTTGTCTTTTGGTAAGTCTTTGTCTTCAAAACCACGTTGTCCAACACCTTTTATCCAGGGTACATGTGCGTAACTATAATACGCAATACGATCTGGCTTTAGTGCAATCGTTTTTTGAATGGTATCTCGAATACTCGCTTCTGTTTGAAAAGGAAGCCCAAAAATTAAATCATGGCTAATAGATTCATAACCAATCTCACGTGATTGATCGGTAACTAGTTGTACTTGTTCAAAACTCTGCACTCGATTTATGGCATTTTGCACCACAGGATCATAATCTTGAATGCCAAAACTATTACGTCGAGCCCCTAAATCATACAAAGTTTGTAACTGTTCTTTGGAGGTGTGATTGGGATGACCTTCATAACTTAATTCAAATGTATTAAACTTATCTGCTCGCTTAAAAATACCATTAATCAACAAACTTAAATTCTTAGATGAGAAAAAAGTTGGCGTTCCACCTCCTAAATGAATTTCTCTAATTTTAGGTCTTGAACCTAATACATCACAATATAAATCCCATTCTTTTAAAACGGTTGTGATATATGGATCTTCGACGCTATGTTGAGTTGTTATTTTTTTATGACAAGCACAAAAAGTACACAAGCTTTCACAAAACGGAAGGTGTATATATAAACTAATCCCTTCACGATCATTACTTTCATCGAATGATTGTATAAGCGTTTTTTTCCAATCAGAATTTTCGATTCCTTCTTTATCCCAAAAAGGAACGGTCGGATAACTCGTATATCTGGGTCCTGGAATATTGTATTTTTGAATTAAGTTGGCATCCATTATGAATTGTATTCTTTAACTGCGTCAATAAATGCTTTGGCATTATCTAAAGGAATGTTGGGTAAAATTCCGTGTCCTAAATTGACAATATATTTATCCTTGCCAAAGTCATTAATCATTGTTGTGACTAATTTTTTAATTTCTTTTGGAGGCGAAAACAATCGAGATGGATCAAAGTTACCTTGTAACGTTATCTTATTATCTGTAAGTTTTCGCGCGGTTTGCGGTGTAATGGTCCAATCTACACCCAGTGCTGATGCGTTAGACTTAGCCATTTCTTCTAATGCAAACCAACAGCCTTTACCAAAAGCGATTACGGGAGCCTCTTCTTTGAGAGCTTCAATAATTTGATTGATATATTTCCACGAAAACTCTTGATAATCGACAGGAGACAACATGCCACCCCAAGAATCAAAAATTTGCACGACATCTACACCTGCTTTTACTTTTTCTTTTAAATAAGCAATGGTAGTATCGGTGATTTTTTGCAGTAAACTGTGTGCTGCAACGGGTTCTGTAAAACAAAACTCTTTTGCTTTATCAAAATTTTTAGAACCTTGCCCTTGAACGCAATAACATAAAATCGTCCAAGGCGAACCGGCAAAACCAATTAATGGAATTTCGTCATCGAGCATCTCCTTGGTTAGTTTTACCGCATCCATAACATAGCCTAAAGTCTCTTCTACATCGGGTATGATGACCGCTTCTACATCTTTGGCTGATCTAATTGGATTTGGCAACCAAGGACCGACGCCTTCTTTCATCTGAACTTCGATATTCATCGCCTGAGGAATCACCAATATATCAGAAAATAAAATCGCCGCATCCATCCCGAATCTACGAATCGGTTGAACAGTGATTTCAGAAGCTAATTCAGGTGTTTGGCAACGCGTAAAGAAATCGTATTTCTCACGAATTTTCATAAACTCAGGCAAAAATCGACCTGCTTGTCGCATCATCCAAACAGGAGGACGTTCTACTACTTCTCCTTTTAAAGCACGTAAGAATAAATCGTTTTTAAGTTGTGTCATGATTAGTTTTTAGATTGTTTAGCCACTTCTTTCATGGCTTGATTTACGGCATTTTCAAATTTCTCTAAATCATTTTCACTTAAAGCTGTTGAAAGAAACCAAGATTCAAATTGTGATGGTGGCAAAAATATGCCCTGCTCGATCATCTTCCAGAAAAAAGTTTTAAAAGATTCTGTGTTACTGGTTTGTGCCGTTTTAAAATCCACCACTTTTTTATCGGTAAAAAACGGGTTAATCATCGATCCAAACCTATTTACTTGTAAGGGAATCTCATTTTCTGCTGCCGCTGTCAAGAGTATTTTTTCTATTTTTTTGGCTATTTTATTAAAATCTTTGTAAGGGTTTTTCTTTTGAAGTTCTTTCAGAGTTGCTAATCCGCTAGCCATGGCAATCGGATTACCCGATAAGGTTCCTGCTTGGTACATATCACCTAAAGGAGACACCATTTCCATAATTTCATTCCGTGCACCATAAGCTCCCACTGGAAAACCACCACCTACTACTTTTCCTAAACAAGTTATATCAGCTTCAATACCTAGAAGTTCTTGCGCACCCCCAAATTTGGAACGAAATCCTGTCATGACCTCATCCATTATCAACAAGATATTATGCTTTTGAGTAACTTCTCTTAGCTCTTTTATAAATGAATCGGATGGTTGGATCACCCCCATATTTCCAGCAATGGGTTCAATAATTACCGCTGCAATATCTTTGTGTTTTGCAATTTGTTTGTGTACGCTTTCTATATTATTATATTCCGCGATAAGCGTATTTTTAACTGCTTCATCAGGAACTCCTTTACTACCGGGAATACTCAAAGTCGCTAAACCCGAACCTGCTGCAACCAATAAAGCATCAGAGTGTCCATGGTAACAACCCGAAAATTTGATAATTTTATTTTTGTTCGTAAAAGCTCTAGCTAATCGAATGGCACTTAAAACCGCCTCGGTACCCGAATTTACAAAACGAACTTTGTCCATCCCAGGGAAGGCTTTACAAACCTTCTTGGCTAGTTTAATCTCACCTAAAGTAGATGCGCCAAAAGTATAGCCTTTTCGTAAAGCTTTATGTATGGCTCGATCAACTCGCTTATTCTTATGACCTAAAATCATTGGACCATAGGATAAAACAAAATCTATATATTCATTGCCATCTACATCATAAATCTTGCTTCCGTTTGCGCGCTCGATAAAAATGGGAACACCACCTACCGATTTAAAAGCACGCACAGGTGAATTAACAGCACCCACAAGATTCTTTTTGCCTTTTGAATATAATTCTATTGATTTCTCAAAATTCATTGTCTATTGTTTATCAGATTGTTTTTCTCTTTTATTTTTTTAGCAATACTTTTGCCACTTCTTTTGCAAAATAAGTAATAATGATATCTGCTCCTGCTCTTTTCATGGATAAGAGACTTTCCATCATGACGCGTTCTTCATCAATCCATCCTTTTTCTGCTGCTGCTTTAATCATTGCATATTCACCACTTACATTATAGCAGGCTATGGGTTTTTCGAAGTTATTCTTTAAATCACGAACGATATCTAAATATGACAAGGCTGGTTTTACCATTAAAATATCAGCACCTTCTTGGTCATCATAAATAGCTTCGCGCATACCTTCTGATCTATTAGATGGATCCATTTGATAGGTGCGTCGATCTCCAAAAGTTGGAGCCGAATCAGCGGCATCTCTAAAAGGCCCATAAAATGCAGAAGAATATTTGACAGCATACGACATGATCGGAATCATTGGAAAACCGGCTGTATCTAGAGCTCCACGAATCGTTTCAATCATGCCATCCATCATCGCAGATGGTGCAACCATATCGGATCCAGCTTTTGCATGCGAAATAACTTGTTTGGCCATGTTTTGTAACGTAGCATCATTATCGACATCGTTATCATAGATTACGCCACAATGACCATGACTGGTATATTCACAAAAACAAACATCGGTGATTACATATAAATCGGGATAATGCTTTTTAATATATCGGATGGATCTTTGAATAATTCCTTCATCATCCCAAGTTTCTGCTCCAATTTCATCTTTGTGTGATGGTATTCCAAATAATAAAACAGCAGGAATATTTAGCTCTACTACTTCGTCTAACTCTTTACTAATTCGATCTAAAGAAAATCGTTTGATCCCTGGCATAGAAACAATTTCAGTTTCAATATCTTTGCCTTCTTCTATAAATAAAGGATAAATTAAATCATCTATCGTCAATTTATTTTCTCTTACTAAACGACGAATACTATCAGTTTTTCGAAGGCGTCTTGTTCTGTTCATTTCCCTTTGATTTATATATTATTATAATAGGTATTTACCGATTTCACAACACTTTCTGCAGTCGATACATCGGCTATAATTACTTCTTTAAAATGTTTTCTAGCTTCATTAGCAGTAGTTTCTCCAATACAAAAAGCTATTTTATCAGCACTATTTTCCAACAAAAAGCTTTGCACAGCAGATGGACTAAAAAAGAGAACGCCACGTATATCATCAGTTAACTTTTGCGCACTAAACAGTGTTTTGTAAACTTGTACTTCTTGGAGTGAGATGTTGTTTTCTGCCAATGTATTTGGCAGTTCATCTAAACGTTTATCGCTACAAAAAAATGTGACTTCTTCTCCCTTTAAATTTTGCACTAAATACTCAGCTAGTTTCGCTGCATCTTTTTCAACATGGCTGACTTTGCCTATTTTTTTTTCTATCAAACGTTTCGTTCGTCTTCCAACACAATAAATGTTTTTAAACTGCAATTCATCAGATGTAAAACTCGTCAATAAAGATTCTACCGCGTTTTGACTGGTAATTAACACATTTTCAATTTCATTTTTAACTACTAAAGGAGGAATTCTGTTAAAACGAATTCTTATAAAATCACTATCTTCAAATTGAATGGACGAATCAATCAACTGCTTTTGCGATTCTAAAAGTTTTTTAGTTGAGAAAACTTGATGCGTTTTAGAGAGCACACCTTCATTTCTTAGTAAAATTCCTTTTCCGCCTTTTTCAAAGATTTCACCAACACAATACCTTGCAATCGTATGTTCATATCCTAGTTTTGTCTCTTTCGTTACATCTATTTTTTGCTTGCCATCTTGACTTAACAAAACACCCTTAAAAACGACCGTTTCTTTTTCATGATGTATATAAGCCAAAGCTCCGATAGGTGCGGTACAGCCACCTTCTAATAGGTTTAAGAAATCTCGCTCGATCGTAGCACAAATCTCCGTTTCCTTATGATTGATCTTTTCACAAGCTTCTAAAGAAAAGGAGTCATCAGCTAATGCGGTAACCAATACAACACCTTGTGCTGGTGCAGGAATCATCCAACTTAAATTAATGTGATTCTCAGGTGTTAAATCAAGTCTGTTTAAACCTGCTGCGGCAAATATGGCTCCATTCCAATCATTAGTTTTTAGTTTTTTTAAACGTGTGTTGACATTTCCGCGCAAACCAACCACCGTATGATTTGGATAGCGGTTTAACCATTGTGCTTTTCTACGTAAACTACCAGTTGCTACAACCGCGGTTTCTTCTGAAAAAAACTCTTGATTTTTCTTAAAAACCAAAATATCTTTCTCATCACCTCGTTTTAACACAGCGGCTTGAACAATTTTTTCGGGTAAAACTGTGGGAACATCTTTTGCTGAATGTACAGCAATATCAATTTCACCATTTAGCATGGCTACATCTAAATTTCTAGTAAAAACGCCCGTAACTCCCAATTGATAGAGTGGTTTATCTAAAACAAGATCCCCAAGAGAATCAATTTCAATTATTGTAGTTTTATAGCCAAGATACTCTAATTGATCAGATACTGTTTTAGCCTGCCAGACCGCTAAGTCACTTGCTCGAGTTCCAATACGTATTGTTTTTTCCATAGTACTATTCTATAATTGTTGCTTTAAAAACTCGTTTCATCACCTGAATACTTTTATTTGCCTGCACTTCGTCTTCTCTTAAGTGCTGCGCGAATTTAGCGACAATTTTATTCACCAAAAATGAAGTTGCTTCTTCTACATACTCTACATTGCTATTTTGATGTTTTTTGGAATGTATTTTTATGGTATCTTTTTGTAGGGTTTCTAAAGACTTTTTTAGGGCGTTTATTGCTGGTGTGCTTTTTCTAAATATAAGCCACTCGTAAAATTCATTTTTATACTTTTCAATAATTTGCTCTACTACAGGTATTTGCTCTTTTCTGTTTTCGAAGGTTTCTTTAGTTTTTGCAGAAATAACATCTACATTAATTACCTTTTTATTATTTAGATCATTAATGTTTGTATCAACATTTGCAGGAATAGACAAATCAATAATTATTTGTTTTTTATCAGTAGTAAAATGCTTTGCATTCAAAATAGATTTACCCGCATCAGTTGCAACGATAATTACATCTGAATAATCAAGGTCGGTTTGTAAATTATCATGTAAGACGGCTTTAACCGCAATCTCTTTTTCTAATTTAACTGCTTTTTCGTTTGTGCGGTTAACCACAGAAACTTGATTCGTTTTTAAGTATTCTATTGCACTTTTTACGGTACTTTCTCCAATACTACCCAAACCATACACTAAGATATTTTTATTTTCTAAATCTTTTACAGAGTCTTTAATATATTGAATTGCCGCGTAAGAAACAGAGGTCGTTCCTGAGCTCAAAGAAGTGGTATTTTTGACTTCTTTGCTCGCCTGTAAAGCAACATTATAGAGCCGTTCCATATAGGCATTTATAGTTCCTGCATTTTTAGCTTGCTGAAAAGCATCTTTCACCTGACCCACGATCTCATAATCTCCTAAAATTTGACTGTCTAAGCCTGTAGCAATTTTTATAAAATGTGCAACTGCATCACTATTTTTATAGACATATGAAACTTTAGCAAATTCATCAACTGTCCCGTGAGAAAATTCACATAACAAGGATATTAATTGAAAAGGATGTTTGGCAAAACCGATGATTTCAACTCTATTACAAGTAGATAGAATTAATACACCATCCTTGTTTTTATCTTTAGCTTTTTGCAATAATTTTTCTTGATTTTCAGCACTCAAGCTAAAATTACTTCTAGTTTCTACATCTGCTTTTTTGTAATTTAATCCTATACAATAAAAAGATGTATCCTCTTCTGTTTTATGCAGCATTTGTTATTCTTTAAAAATTGAAATAATAAATTTCGTCAGAAGCAATACTAAAATACTATTTCTGATAAAACCTATTACAGTGTGTTCGTTTAAACTGGTAATTTTAGATTGATCTTAAAACACCCACAAAAATAACACAAGCATTTTGTAAAATTATCGATGTGCCAAAAAAATATGTCGATAAAAGAATTAAAAAAAATGGCTATAAACATTGGATAAATCAAGCTTTTTCAAGTAACAAATACTATATTTGTCGATTAAAATAACGCAATAAATATTTTTTCTTATGTCACATAAAGGTGTACTTCTTGTTAATTTAGGCTCTCCTGAATCTACTAAAACCAAAGATGTTAAGAAGTATCTTGCTGAGTTTTTAATGGACGAAAGAGTCATTGATATCCCGTACTGGAAACGATGGCTTTTAATACATGGAATCATTCTAAACACACGCCCAAAAAAGTCAGCTGCAGCCTATCAAAAAGTTTGGACCAAAGAAGGTTCTCCGCTGATTGTCATATCTGAAAAATTTACCAAAAAACTTCAAAATTCCCAAGACATTCCTGTTGCGTTAGGTATGCGCTATGGAAAAATGAGTATGCAAAAAGCGATGCAAGAATTGACCGATAAAGGTGTAGATGAACTATTTCTTGTACCTCTTTATCCGCATTACGCAATGTCATCTTATGAAACAGTAGTCGTCAAAGCTCAAGAGGTTGTCCGTGATTTTTTCCCAGCCGTTAAGATGGATATACTACCTGTTTTTTATAACAATACTGATTATATTGAGGTGATGAGTGCTCAGATTAAAAAACATCTAAGCGATTATGATTTTGATCATATTCTATTTTCGTATCATGGGATTCCTGAGCGACATATTTATAAATCGGATACGACGCAATCTCATTGTAAAATTGATAGTTCGTGTTGCAATACACCTTCAGAAGCACATAAAACCTGTTATCGACACCAGTGTTTTGAAACAACGAAGGCTATTGTTAAAAAGCTCGGCTTAAACGAAGCTGATTATAGCAATTCTTTTCAATCACGTTTACTAAAAGACCCTTGGCTAAAACCCTATACCGACCATGAGTTGGTTCGGTTAGCAAAAGAAGGTACACAACGAATTGCCGTAATTACACCTGCATTCGTAGCTGACTGTTTAGAAACTTTGGAGGAAATAGCGATGGAAGGCAAGGAAATATTTCTGAATGAAGGTGGTCGTGAATTCAAGCATATTCCCTGCTTAAATGATCATGATGATTGGGTAAGCGTGATGCATAGTTGGATAGAAGAATGGAAAAATACAAACGTATAAAATTTCTTTGAATATGGAATATCTATATATAAAATCCTTACACATCATATTTATAACCACTTGGTTTGCAGGTTTATTTTACATCATTAGGCTTTTTATCTATTTTAAAGAAGCCGAAGAAAAAGAAGAACCTGCACAATCCATTTTAAAAAAGCAATACACCTTAATGGCAAAACGTCTATGGTATATTATCACTTGGCCTTCTGCTATATTGGCTAGTTTTTTTGCTACTTGGTTACTTGTTTTACAACCCATATGGCTACAACAAAACTGGATGCTTATTAAATTGGCATTTGTCGTGCTTCTCTACGCCTATCATTGGACTTGCCAAATACTATTTAATCAAATGGAAAAAGGTAGTATCAAGTTTTCATCATTTTCGTTACGAATATGGAATGAGGTTGCCACTATCATTTTATTTGCCAGTATATTTTTAGTCGTCTTAAAAAATTCGCTTGGTTGGGTATTTGGTGTGCTTGGTATTCTTGGAGTCTCCATTCTATTGATGTTGGGTATTAAACTCTACAAAGGAATACGATCGCGAAATGATTGGGATAAAGACTAGCGAACCAACTGATAGGTTTGTTCGGCAATTTCTAATTCTTCATTCGTAGGAATCACCCATATTTTTACTTTAGACGATACACTTTCAAGGGCTCTCATTTTTTTAGATCGAATGAGGTTCTTATCATCATCTAAAGAAATGCCAAGAAAATCAAGATCACTACAAACCATCTTGCGAACTACATCAGAATTTTCACCAATGCCTGCTGTAAAAATTAATGCATCTAACCCATTCATCGCAGCGGCGAAAGAACCAATGTATTTTTTAATGCGATACGCATTCATCGCTAAAGCTAGTTGCGGTAATTTTTCACCTTTTTCTGCGGCAGCCTCAATATCACGTAAATCACTCATACCTGTGATACCTAACATACCACTTTTCTTTTGTAAAAGTGTCGTAATTTCTTCAGATGAATAACCCAAATGTTGCTCTAAAAACAACACAACAGATTGATCCAAATCACCACTTCGGGTTCCCATCATCAAGCCATTCATGGTTCCAAAACCTAAACTAGTATCCACACTTTTTCCATCTTTGATAGCAGTCATGCTACAGCCGTTTCCTAGATGAATGCTAATTATTTTTGACTGTTTTTTACCCAATAATGCCATCCCCTTTTTAGACACATATTGATGGCTAGTACCATGAAAACCATAGACACGTATGTGTTCTTTGTCATACAATTCATTAGGTATCGCAAAACGATGTGCAACTTCAGGTATTGTTTGATGAAAAGCAGTATCAAAAACAGCGACTTGTTGCGCTGCTGAAAACACCTTTTCAGAAACCTCAATACCCATCAAATTTGGTGGGTTATGTAAAGGTGCAATAGAGAATAAGGATTTGATTACTTTTTTAACTTCGGTATTAATTAAAGTAGTTTTGGCAAAAACACTTCCGCCGTGTACAACTCTATGCCCTACTGCCTTAATTTCATCAGCTGATTTTAAAACACCTCTATCCTGATCCAAAAGTAAGCTTGCAATTTTTTCTAGACCAATTTGATGATTTGGGATAGGTAAGGTTTCATCAAAATTATGTACATCCGATTTAAAATGAATGATACTATTCTCTTCTCCTATTCGTTCTATCAAACCTTTACAAAGTACTTGATTTTCAGGTAAAGCAATAAGCTGGTATTTTATCGAAGAACTACCAGAATTTATGACGAGTATTTTCACTTATTTGTTTTATTTATGCTATTATAATCCTTCTGCTTGTATCGCTGTAATGATAACCGTATTAAAAATATCATCTACGGTACAACCACGACTTAAATCATTCACAGGTTTGTTTAAGCCTTGTAACATGGGGCCAATTGCCAAAGCACCTGTTTCTCTTTGAACGGCTTTATAGGTATTATTTCCTGTATTTAAATCAGGGAAGATTAAAACGCTTGCTTCACCAGCAACTTCTGAGTCAGGTAATTTGCTTTTCCCAACAACAGGATCAACTGCCGCATCATATTGAATAGGTCCTTCTACCTTAATATCAGGTCGTAATTCTTTTACAATCTCTGTTGCTTTTCTAACCCGATCTACATCAGCACCACTACCTGATGTACCTGATGAGTAGGATAACATAGCAACCTTAGGTTCGATCCCAAAAGCTTTCGTTGAGTCTGCGGACGAAATGGCAATTTCTGCCAATTGTTCTGAGGTCGGATTTGGATTAATAGCACAATCACCAAACACAGAAACACGATCTTCTAAACACATAAAAAATATAGAAGATACTACAGAAACTCCTGGTTTTGTCTTAACAAATTGTAAAGCAGGCAAAATAGTATGTTGTGTAGTGTGTGCTGCACCTGACACCATACCATCTGCATGTCCTTTATAAACCATCATTGTTCCAAAATATGATACGTCTTCCATTTTATCTTCCGCTATGGCAAGATTCATGTTTTTATGTTTTCGCAATTCGTAAAGCGTATGGACATAGTCTTCAAAATGAGGTGATTCAACAGGACTTACAATCGCTATTTTATCAAAATCAAAACGAATACCTAATTGTAGTACTCTTTTTTGAATTTTATCTTTGCGCCCAAGTACCGTTAAATCTACAATACTTTGATTGGCCAGTCTAGCTGCTGCTTTTAAAATTCGATCATCTGATCCTTCTGGTAAAACAATGTGTTTTTTATGTAATTGAGCTCGCTTCAATAAATTGTACTGAAACATTCTAGGCGTAATTCCTTTAGTTTCAAACGTAATCAATGTATTTGAAAGTTCAAAATCATCAACATACTTATCAAAAGTACGAATGGATAATAAAATTTTCTCCCTATTGTCCGCATAAATTTGCGCATGAATATCTCCAACTGATTGTGATACTGAATAAGTATCTCCTTTCACTAATAGAATTGGTATTCTACGTGGCAAACCTTCAATAAGTTTAATGATCGCTGGTTCAGGATTTAATCCTCCGGTAAGTACAATTCCTGAAACAGCTGGATAGTTATTCGAAATATTTGCTTGAAGTGCACCTAAAATTAAGTCAGATCGATCACCTGGCATCACAATTAATGAATTCTCTTGCAATCTGGGCAAATAATTAGGCAATTGCATGGCACCCACAACAAAATGTTCTATTTGATTGTTTAAGGCATCTCCATCACCAAATAGTATTTCGGCTTCTAATTCTTTTACTACTTCTTTAACTGTTGGATTGACTAAGAAATTAATTAAAGGTATAGCATTTACCACTACATTTTTGGGTAGTTTTTGATAGAGCTCTTCTTTGACCCATTCTAAATTTTCTGGTTGTACCATATTGGCAACAACTGACAACACTTTGACTTCATTTTCCTCAAACAAATCATAAGCAGACAATAAATTATTGACAAACTCCATCATTGTTTTACCAGATCCACTTTCCACTATAATCGCAGGTATACCTAGGTTTTTTGCAATGTCAGTATTAATTTCTAATTCTGTCGCGGTACCTTCACCAGAAAAGTCAGTCCCTTCAACTAAGATAAAGTCATACTTTTCTTCAAGCGCTTTATACTTTTCTATTATGGTATCTAGCACTTCGTCTATTTGGTGATTGTGTTTTTTGGCTAAGACTTCACTTTTAGTATATGCAAATGATTCTTCATAAGTCAAATCTAACTCAAAATGAGAACGAACTGTATTAATATGATTGTCATATTTTTTACCTTCTAAATCACTTATTATCGGTTTAAAATAGCCCACCTTGGCTACTTTTCCTAATAACATACGCATCAAGCCCAAGGTAACAATAGATTTACCACTACCTGGTTCCATTGTTGCTATATATACTGCTTTACTCATTGTTTTTTTTTAGGTTGCAAAGGTACGTATAAAAGAATTTTTAAAGTGTAAAAAATTGACTTTTCGATATGAAATAAGTAATTAAATCTTGAATTACTAGACTTTAAAAATATCAGTAAATAGTTTATTCAATAATCTTATAGAATTACTTCAAAAAACACCTAAGCTTGTTGTATCATCTCACTCAATAATTTACGAGCTCGTAGAAGTTTCACTTTTATATTATTGAGTGGTTCATCTAATTCTTCTGCAATTTCTTTATAGGTATATTCTTGAAAATAGCGTAAATTGATCACTTCTCTATAATGGGGTTTTAATTTTTTTATATACAGTAGTAACTCAGCTAGGTGTTGTTCTTGAATCAACTTATCTTCTGAGGAAGGAGTTTCATCTACAATTTTCAAAATTTTTTCGTTTTCTATATCTACCGCTTTAATATGGTTTTTTTGTGAACGTAAATAATCAATGAACAAATTATTTGAGATACTTAACAACCAGTTCTTAAACGCATATTTAGAATCATATTGAACAATTTTATCAAATGCTTTTGAAAAGGTTTTGATTGTTAAGTCTTCAGCTTCATAATCATTTTGGCATTTTGCTAGTATAAAACGATATACATCACCCCAATAAAGATTTAATAAATCTTTATAGGCTGTTTGATTGCCTTCTTTGGCTTTATCGATGCTATTTTGAATACTTTTCTTTGACATTATTTACCAAGCCTTTAGCTTTAACCTATAAATTGGATATAAAGATACGCATTTGCATCACAATCAAATATAATTCCAAAACTTGTGTACACCTTCTAAGTACACCTTATTAACCTGATTTCGACGTAATTGCACGAGAAAATAATCCCAGAGATAAAACATAAAACAAACCTTGAGAAAAATTCACAATAAGCTACTTGTATAACTACAATAAGCATGAAAAGAAAAAGGAGAAAAAAGCTTAGCTTATTTTCTTAAAAGCTATTTTAGGAATTTCATCATGATGATGATGGTCGTGATCTCCTGTGTTTTGGCAAGCACCTCCACCTCCACCACAGGCACATCCTTTGCCGATAGCATTTCTACTGGAACAAGTTCCATCAAATTCCCCATCTTTTTTAGCCCAAATTTTAACGGCAATACCCGCGAAACCAATACCTAATAAAATAGCTGAGATAAGTGTAAGTTTTAACATTTTTAAAAATTTAGGGCAAAGATACTCTAATTGCGGCGTTTGAAAAGTTATTTGCAAAAAAAACTTAACTAAAAAACCTCAAAGCATCTTAAAGACCTTTGAGGCATATTCGTTAATAATTACTTTGTTTTTATAAAGAAGCTGCATATACTAAAAGCTCTACTATTTTAGTTGCATAACCATATTCGTTATCATACCAAGAAATTACTTTAAAGAATTTATCATTTAATTCTAAACCTGCACCAGCATCAAAAATTGAAGTATGTGTTTCGCTGATAAAATCTGCGGAAACCACTTCGTCTTCTGTATAAGCTAAAATACCTTTTAACTCACCATCGGCAGCTTCTTTCATCTTGGTTTTTATTTCCTCGTAACTTGTTGATTTATTTAACTTTACCGTTAAATCAACGATAGAAACATCTGCAGCAGGAATACGCATTGCCATACCTGTTATTTTACCTTCTAAGTCTGGTATCACTTTTCCAACAGCTTTTGCAGCGCCAGTGGTTGTTGGGATAATATTTCCAAAAACTGAGCGACCGCGTCTCCAGTTTCCTGAAGGTGCATCTACCGCTTTTTGACCTGAAGTAGCTGCATGAACGGTTGTCATTAGTGCTTCTTCAATACCAAAATTATCATTTAACACTTTAGCAATTGGCGCTAAACAGTTTGTTGTGCAAGATGCATTTGAGAAAATTGTTGTCTCTGACTTTAAGTCTTTATGATTAACACCCATTACATACATTGGTGTATCATCTTTAGGAGGTGCTGAAAGGATTACTTTCTTCGCACCCGCTTTTATGTGTGCTGCAGCAGTTTCTTTTGTTAAGAAGAATCCTGTTGCTTCAATGATGTATTCGGCACCTGCTTCTCCCCAATTTATATTCTCTGGATTGCGTTCTGCTGTAATACGAACATCCATACCATTTACAATCAACATACCATCTTTGACACTCACATCACCCTCAAAACGACCATGAACGGTATCATATTTCAACAAATATGCTAAATATTCAACATCTAATAAATCATTGATGGCTACGACATCAATATTTCTTTTTATGGCTTCGCGAAAGGCTAAACGTCCAATTCGTCCAAAACCGTTAATTCCTAATTTTATCATTTTTATTTTATTTTAATTGTTATTTATATTGACATGATATCAGACACTCTAATTAACTCTTTATTAACTGTATGCTGTCCTTTTACCGCTTTTTCTAATTCAGTTATTCCAATTCTATTATTATTAATATTCACCATTAAATTTGACTTGCCATCTAACAACAGTTCAACGGCTTTTACACCCATTCTACTCGCTAACACTCTATCAAAACAAGAAGGTGATCCACCACGTTGCATATGCCCTAAGACCGATACACGCACTTCATATTCTGGCATATTATCTTCTACATAGTGCGCCAATTCAAACACATTATCTCCGGTGCGATCTCCTTCGGCAACTACTACAATACTAGATGATTTTCCAGAACGTTTACTCCTTTTTAAAGACTCTAACATTCGCTCAAGCCCCATATCTTCCTCGGGAATTAGTATTTCTTCAGCACCTGCTCCTACTCCAGCATTTAAAGCAATAAAACCAGCATCTCTACCCATTACCTCAACGAAAAACAAACGATTGTGTGAACTTGCGGTATCTCTAATTTTATCAATTACATCAACGACCGTATTCAAAGCTGTATCATATCCTACGGTAAAGGATGTCCCAAAAATATCATTATCGATTGTTCCTGGAATACCGACTACTGGAAAATTAAATTCTTTATTAAAAACCATTCCTCCCGTAAAAGTACCATCACCACCGATGAGCACAACTGCATCAATACCTGCTTTCACTAATTGCTCGTGTGCTTTTTTTCGACCTGCTTTCGTTCTAAATTCGTCTGAACGTGCCGATTTTAATATGGTACCACCTTTATTGATGATACCACTTACGCTACGAGCATCTAAGGGAATAAAATCCCCTTCAATCATTCCTTGATAACCTCTATAGATTCCTACACAATCAATGCGATAGTGTGTACACGATCGCACTACTGATCGTATAGCAGCATTCATCCCTGGAGCATCTCCACCTGAAGTAATCACTCCTATTTTTTTAATTTTTTTAGACATTAAATCGTTTTGAAGTGTAAAATTATAACTATTATTTGGGATGGGATATAAAACACCTATTTTTATACGAAAACGTTTTCGTGTATATTTGTCGAATTCTATCACCAAATAAATCATTTTTATGCAGTTAAGCACACTCGATTGGACTATTATTAGTGCCTTTTTTATTATTTCGTTAGCTATTGGAATTTGGATCAATAAAAAAGCAGGAAGTACTAGTACTGAGTTCTTTTTGTCAGGTAGAAATATGCCTTGGTGGTTATTAGGTGTTTCGATGGTTGCAACGACTTTTGCAGCCGATACGCCCAACTTTGTTGCAAACGTAGTTCGTAAAAATGGTGTCGCTGGCAACTGGGAATGGTGGGCTTTTTTAGTCACTGGAATGTTGACCGTTTTTATCTATGCAAAACTATGGCGTAAACTTGGCGTTACCACCGATTTAGAGTTTTATGAAATTCGATATAAAGGTAAAATTGCTTCTTTTTTACGCGGTTTTAGAGCCATCTATCTTGGCGTGTTTTTTAATGTTGTTATTATGGCAAATGTCATGTTAGCTGGTGTAAAAATTGGCCATGTAATGCTGGGTTTAAGTCCTTTTCAAACCTTGTTTATTGCATCTGTAGTAACTGTAATCTACTCTATTTTAGGTGGTTTAAAAGGTGTTTTGATTACTGATTTTTTTCAATTCATCATTGCCATGGTTGGTTCTGTTTTAGCAGCATATTTTATTATAAACTTACCCGAAGTTAATGGATTAGATAATTTATTTCAAAACGAATTGGTACAATCTAAAATGGCTCTAGTACCTTCGCGTGAAACCAATTATGATTTATGGTTAAGTGTTTTAATTGTACCGCTTGCTGTGCAATGGTGGAGTGTTTGGTATCCGGGTGCAGAACCTGGTGGTGGTGGTTATATTGCCCAGCGTATGTTAGCTGCTAAGGATGAAAAACACGCAACTGCAGCGACACTATTCTTTAATTTTGCGCATTATGCATTGCGACCATGGCCATGGATTATCATTGCATTAGCCTCTTTGATTATTTTCCCTGATTTGGCTAGTTTACAAGAGCAATTCCCAGAATTGCCTGCTTCTTTGGTTAAAGATGATTTGGCGTATCCTGCAATGCTTACTTTTTTACCAGCAGGTTTATTAGGATTAGTTATCGCCTCTTTAGTTGCCGCGTTTATGAGTACGATTTCTACCCATTTAAATTGGGGCTCGTCTTATGTTACATTTGATTTTTATAAACGTTTTATCAATCCCGAAGCATCTGAAAAAAAATTAGTTTTAATAGGTCGCATCTCAACAGTTATCATGATTATACTAGCTGCTGCTTTGTCACTCATTTTAGAAGAAGCCAAAGAAGGCTTTAATCTGATTTTACAGATTGGCGCTGGTACAGGATTACTTTTTATCTTACGTTGGTTCTGGAAAGCAATTAATCCATATAGTGAAATAGCCGCCATGGGAATATCCTTTTTGGTAGCTGCCGTATTCTTTATTGGGGACGAATCTTTTGGATGGGAAATAGCCAATACAACTCGTTTATTATACGGAGTTGGTATTACAACTCTTGGATGGGTTCTGGTTACTTTACTGACTCGCAATGCTGATCTAGAAAATCCGGAGTTTGATCAACGCGCTTTTGATTCTCAAGGTCCTTGGAAAGGTATTGGAATTAAGGTTGTTGGAATTTTCGCAGGTTCTATTGGTATATATGCCGCCTTATTCGGCACTGGTTATTGGTTGTATGGACAACATCAATTGGCACTTATTTTTGGATTGATTTTTATAGCGATGAGTATCATGATTGGTTTTTTGTGGAAAAAGTTGTTTGATTGATCTCGAGAAGCCTCCAGCTTTCCAATAATAGGTTGTAAATAAGCCTAAAAGCCGCGTGTATACCAAAAAAAGAATACCGTAAGCTACTCAAAATCCAATAACCTAAATTTATTCTTTGTGATACTAAAAGAATTTTTAATTAATTTTTAAATGACAGCAATTAACAACATGAAAAATAGACTCCAACTATTCATCTATATATTGTTTAAATCAGTTTTAACTTTTTTAGCTTTTATATTGCCATCCGTTTTAGAAACCAACACAAAATAACTGCCTAATAAAGCTGGTACTGCAAAATTAAGCAACCACATGATTGTAGCGATACTTAAAATGCTTGTTTCATCAATCTGTAAAAATGAAAATAAATAAATGGCAATACTCCCTTTTATCACAAAATCAAATAAATAAATAGTCGGTAATAGCCTTGCTAAAAAATACATGGTAAATAGTAACATCATTGCCGTTGCGTAAGCTATCTCAATTTCAAAAACCCATATTAAAAAATAAAATTGATGCGAGAATACTAAATAACGTAAAAAAGATAAAAACAATAATAAACCCAAACTTTTATAGGATTGCTGACGGATAAATGTGACTAATCGAGTATAATAATTTGCTTTCGGATACCTGCTAGACACTTTGAATCCTCCTAAAAAAATTAGTAATAACATAGCTAAGAGATAAGCTATGGTGCGTAACTTATGTAGATGAATGGGTACTTCAAAAGTATTTATGAAATAGGCGAATCCTATAATTCCAAATAAAAGCGTCATTACTAATTGGGTGAAATCTCCTCCTAGATTTAAAAGCCAAATTTTTTTTCGTTTACTCTTTTGAAAATACAAGACTTTTCCACCATATTCTCCTAATTTAAAAGGAGTTACTAAAGATACTGTATGCGAACTCAAACTTTGTTTTGCTGCTGCTAAGAAAGATATCTTTTGAATGGAATGCACTAATAGTTTCCATTTTAAAATTTCTAAAACCCAATTAATCAGCGTCATAGTAATAAGAGCTAGAATAATCCAATTTGATTGAAGTAGATATGTTTTTATTTGAATGACTAACTCATCAACCGAAATCTCACGAGTATAAAAGGTTTGTTTGTAGATAAAAAAACCTGCACCAAATACAATTGATAGTTTGATGAGCAAAAACCAAAATTGTTTATATTTTCGTGAGATATTGTACATTTACGCAAAGAAACGAAATATTGGCATCAGAAAAAATCATATTAGGAATAGACCCAGGAACGACTGTTATGGGTTTTGGTCTTATCAAAGTATTCGATAAGAAAATGAAACTCATTGTTTTAGACGAATTATTACTCTCAAAATATGACGACCATTATTTACGCCTCAAAAAAATCTTTGAAAAGACGATACAAATTATTGATCAGTATCATCCTGATGAAATCGCTATTGAAGCACCATTTTTTGGTAAAAATGTACAGTCCATGCTAAAACTAGGACGTGCACAAGGCGTCGCAATGGCTGCAGGTCTATCACGTGAAGTTCCCATCACGGAATATGCTCCTAAAAAGATAAAAATGGCCATAACCGGCAATGGAAATGCAAGTAAAGAGCAGGTCGCTAAAATGTTACAAAGCATTTTAAAATTAAAAACCCTACCCAAACGATTAGATGCAACCGATGGTTTGGCGGCAGCAGTTTGTCATTTTTATAATGGAGACAAAATCGTTTTGGGAACCAACTATTCTGGCTGGGCTGCTTTTGTAAAAAAGAATCCTAGTAAGGTTAAATAGGCAATAGGCAATAGGCAATAGGCAATAGGCAATAGGCAAAATAAGCAACTTGCCAAATAACTAACCTACTAAATAACCAACCTACATTTTCTTTAAATTATTAATCTCTTGTTGTGTAAGGTGTCTCCAATGGCCTCTTGGTAAGTTTTTCTTTGTTAATTCGGCAAAAATCACTCGATCTAATTTGAGAACTTTATAGCCTAAACTATCAAAAATCTTACGTACAATACGGTTTCTACCCGAATGTATCTCGATACCAACTTCTGTTTTAGGTTGCCCTTCGATATACGAAATGGCATCTACAAATACACGACGATCTTCTATTTTAAAACTATCAGCAGCAATATCTTTTAAGTGATTAAGTGTCACTTTTTTATCTAAAGAAACTTGATATAACTTTCGAATATTATGCTTTGGATGCGTTAACTTTTTAGTCAATTCGCCATCATTGGTAAATAGCAATAAACCTGTTGTATTTCTGTCTAATCGACCTACGGGATAGATGCGTTCTTTTGCAGCTTTTGTAATCAAGTCCATCACTGTTCTACGACCTCGCTCATCATCTACTGTTGTGATGTAATTTTTAGGTTTATTGAGTAAAACATAGCGTTTTTCCTCAGGATTGATCAATGTTGTGTCAAAACGGACTTGTTCACCTTCCTTGACTTTGTAGCCCATTTCGGTTATGGTTTTCCCATTAACCGTAACATTACCTGCTTTTATATACACATCGGCTTCACGTCGGGAACATATCCCAGCATTGGCAATATATTTATTGAGTCTTATTTCTGTAGCATCAGCTGGTTGCTGTTTCTTGGGTGCGTTACTCGATTTTCTAGGTCCTGATGGTCGTCTTCGCGACGAGTTTGATTCTTTTGACATGATTGGTTTAATTTGGCGCGAAAATACACTTTAATTAAGACTTAAAGCTTTTGTCCTTTAATTTTCAACAAATTGCCTTATTTAATCTTAAATCGTTCTTTAAAATTAGTTACCACAGGTCGTGCTTTTTCTACTTCAGTTTCTAAAATCCATAATTGCCTAGCTGATCTAGAGATATTCGCAAATCCTGTTATCGAGGCAGTATCATCATAATTTTTCACCATTACCTCTATACCAATCGCTTCTAGGTCATGTCTTAATTTTTGAACTTCTATTTGTGAGCCTGAATAAACAGGAATCATTTTCTGTTGATCATCCATAGTACTAGTTTTAAATTCTTGCTTAAAGATAAGAAAAAATGACTGATTTTCAAAATATATAGTGCCAAAAATAAATCATAGCTAATCCACAAATTATAAATAAAAGGGTCGCTATCATTCTAAATCTGTTAGTTTCTTTTTGTATTTTCTGACGAATATTGCGTTTTATTATGTATAGATCTTTAACAGAAATATCCTTTTTAAGCAGCCTATTTGAACGTACAAAAAAAGTAGTTTGATGCATCCTTTTTAGTTTTCCACGATTGAAAGCCATTGCATCCTTACGTCGTCATTCTATTCATTAAATCAGTTGCATAATGGGTTCCGTTGCTCATGGCCATTGGGTTTAAGGTTATTAGTCTATTCGTTTAAGAGTCTAAATAGGGCATATTTAAATGTGGAATTCGTGGAGCATTTCGCAAGGAACGCAAAGAGTTTACCACTCAAATAAAATCTTTGCGTTCTAAGCGATTATAGTATGCTATTTTACAGTAGCTGATTTTAGCATGCTATTGGCGAGTTCTGCACCAATCAATGATTCTAATAAATTTGCATTTGATGTTGACTTAGCACCACTTTCAATATAGGTAGCTGGTAGTTGCAACATCTTCAATTCACTTGCGACTCCGACTGCTGTTTTGAAATTCCATTCGGCGCGTTCTTGAGGTGTTAATCCAGCACTGACCAATTTTGCGTTTTCATAGTATTGCGCTTCTGCCGCAACTTTTTTACTCTTCGCTTTAAATTGTTCTACTTCAAACTGTTTTTTCTCTTTGATGAGATTAAAACCCGCGACTTTAGCTTCGGTTTCAGCAGCAATCGTTTGTTGAATTTGCTCTTTCTCTAAGCGAGCTCTTTCTTTTGCTTTTTCAGCTTCACCTTTTGCTTTTTCTTTTTGTGCACGATAGTATTCACGCTCGGCTTGTTGCTTTTCTAATTGTGTTTGGGCAACTTCTTCTTTTTGTAGTTTGAGACGTTCGTCGAATGTAGGTTCCCAATCAATTTCGTTGACCACAGCTTGCACAACGCTTAGTCCATACGATCTTAGAGAATTGCCATCAACACGTACCATATTTCCATTTGCATCTTTTTTCACACGATAACGTTTTTGCCTAGACTTTCTGTTTACAACCGTACGTATGGTTGTGCTGTCTCCTATTATTTCTAGAGATTCATCAATCGTATATTCTTCTAAAACATACATGCCATTCTCTAATTGGTCTTGAAAAAATCGATCAAAATCAGCCGCTTGTCCCGAAATATAATCTTGAGCAGCCATAAGTTTACAGGTGTTTTTAATCGATTGATCAATATTGGGAATGATCCGTGAGCGAATTAAATTTTCCTCTGATTTATTACGGTCAGCTACAGATAAAAACTGTTTTGCATCACCTGTATTTATGCTAATGACAATCGAAGTTGCAATTTTCCCTTTTACAGCATCATTAAACTCCCAATGTCTTGCTTTGTCAACGTGTGCATATTCACTTTGATCGCCTAAATTTCCTTTTGTGTCAGCAATCACATATTTTACAGGCATCTCAAATTGAATGGGAATCAATCGTCCCCACATCTTCGTATGAATACCTTGTTTAAATACAGCTTTTTGGGAACCCCAAGGATATTGCACGGCATAAGCTGTTCCAGGTTCGGCATAAAAAAACATTCCTGATAGTACACTGAGTAGCAATCCGAGGATTGTTAATTGTAGACTTCGTTGTGTTGTCATCCAGTTAAACAGTTTGATGTCTTTAGCAAATGGCTTTAAGATTAAGGTTAAAATTCCGATAGTTATTAATAATATTCCGATAATTGTAATCATAGTAGTTTGGTTTTAAAGGTTAGAAATAATGAGTTGAATTAGTTGTACTAAATAGATGATAATACTGATCATTTTTTGGGTATTTGGTTGGTTAGTATAAAACATCAGCGAATTGTCATTTTAAATTAGAAACAAGTGATCTATAAGGTGCACGCATATTCACACTTCTTAATTTAACTTAAAAATTCCCTGTAAAGGATCCATTAACCTATTATATATAGTAGCTATACTCTGTTAAAGAATGATATCAGTTGACTAGAAAAAATAGGTGAGATACTAGTTCGATTCATAGACTTGTAGTATCTATTTTTTAATGATTCATCTAAGATATGTTAAAGCTGAATTTACCTCCAAATATTTTGATGCTTATTTTTAAAACTGACTACTACTTATAAACAAAAAGAGGAGTTTACTTTATACGTATGTAAGTAGATACTTCATTCAGATTACATATTTAAACTTTTTATCAATCATACAACTACATCTAACAAGTTAAGAAGGCAGAATTTTGTATGCTTTTCAAATGTAAAGCAAAAAATGCCCTAAAATTATACTATTATCATCATTTTTATCTTTTTGTTAATTTATTCTTAACAGATTTAATGTAACGCTAAACTATTTTAAACAGATGCTTTTCGAGCTAGGTGTACAGGCTATAACACAAAGATTCACCCAGTAGCTTCAGAGAAACCGCAGAGAAACACGTTATACAACAGAAACATATACTTATTACATAAAAAACTATATTTGCCCATCCAAAACAAAATATGAGTGTTTTATATATTATAGCAGGATTATTACTTTTAGTAGTAGGAGGCGAATTGTTAGTGCGATCTTCTGTGAGTTTATCCTTCAAGCTAAAGTTGTCAAAGCTAGTTATCGGAATGACGGTGGTTTCTTTTGCAACTTCTGCACCCGAGCTCAT
>Ga0209633_10000947_pt1 | contig 31653 bp, 29 predicted proteins | sample Cruoilmetagenom1_FD_187290 | JGI IMG/M metagenome (GOLD analysis project Ga0209633, IMG submission 187290) | Oil polluted marine microbial communities from Coal Oil Point, Santa Barbara, California, USA - Sample 1 (SPAdes) (version 2) | ecosystem: Environmental > Aquatic > Marine > Oil seeps ... | reverse complement strand
CATAGCCGGAATCAGCATCAATGGCCTTCTCAAAAAAATCTTTGGAAGCGTCCTTATCACCCTTTTTGTGGGTCAGCACACCCATCAGGTTCAGCGCCGGCGCCGATGACCCGTTCAGGGAAAGCACGCGGTCTGCGCATTGCTCGGCCTCGTCATATAGCTCCAGCCCTGCCTTGCAGTACCCTGTCAGCTCAAGGGTTCTTACATTGCCCTTTTTATCTTCAGGAAGGGATTTAATTGCCTCAAGGCCTTCCTTGAAGCGTTCGCAATCAATGAGCATCTCCGCCAAACGGTGATATATGGCCTCTTCCTCCGGGCGATACTTTAACCCATCGACAACCTTTACGATGGCCTTGTCAACCTCTTCCCTTTGATAAAGCTTTTCCGCGTCCCTTACCGCGTTGAGGACACCCAGCCTTTCTCCGTCATGACTCTTTGCATCAATATCTCTCCATTTATAGTCAAAGAATCTTTTGTTTCCCTGTGGAGGGAGATCCCCGCATAATACGAACACATCACCGGCAATAAGGTTCTTATATCCCTCTAACGCCGCGCGAAGGCAATAATCATCAGATTCGCTGCCCTGCTCCAGTTCTTCGTCGAATGGCCCTATCTGTTCAACAAGGCCCCTCCAAAAAAGCATGCAGAAGCCCGCTACCTTGCGCGAGGGTACGCGCCGGTGGCGGTTTCTTTCACGAAATGCCTTTGCGTATTCTTCGAGCTGATCGATTCCAACATGAACCGAGTCTGCTACATATTGTTTACCAGCTGCCTTGGCATTCGTCATGGGCCCGATGATTCCCGCGGAGGGAACTCTCCTCAGTTTTTCAAGCATGCTTTCGCACCAACCTTTTGAAACGATTGTGCTGTCTTGAAGGAGAATTATGTATTCCCCCGTTGATTCTTCGATTGCCATGTTATGGCACCGGCTGAGGGAAAATTTCTTGCCTATTTTAAGGAATTTGTAATTTGAATGCTTTTTTGTCTCCTGTCCAATCCATTTGGAGATTTTTTCTTTAATTGAACGGCCAACAAAAAAAATCTCGTAGGGTGCAGCTGTGTGCCTTTTTATGCTAGTTACACATTTTTTGAGTTGTCTGGCTTTTGAAGATACGGAGATGATAATGCTGATCATTCCATTCTTGAGATCGTTTTTCATTATCAGTCGGGATTTAGGCGGGTTATCGCTTTCAACGATTTCCGGCTCCTTTCGAATGGCGTCAGAGGGTTCCGAAGAAAGGGGATAATAATGCTTTTCAGGGATGTTCATCACTTTTTCCACAAATTTATGCACGCTTTCTATACACTCAGCATTATCCCTCCTTTTAAACCGTTCATAAAATTCGGTTGCCAGCATATCCAGATCAGGTCGAACAATGGTTTCCATGCAAAGGTCGATGAATTTATCCGTATCCGCATTTAAAAAAAATCCTTCCAAGGTTTTTCGCCCCACACATCGTTCATTCATAACAAGGCACGTGTTATTTACCAGATAAAGTATCCTCGAAACGTTAGAATAATTAGCTTCAGGGTGTTGCAGAAGCCCCAAATTAACACGAGTTCTTGCGATTAAATCATTTCTATATATAGCCTGTGAGTCAAAATCCACATGAACTTTTACTCCCTTAGAGGCCAGAGTGTTAAGCATTTTTTGACGATGTTGAGTAATTGATCCATAAAAAAGAAAATCAATATCTTTATTTTTTTTATGCTGTATTTCCTCCAGCTGTGGTAGATAGGTTGTAACATCTATTACCACGGGTTCAATGCCCATCCTTTTATATATAGGAAAGTTCCCAGGATGACCGTCCAATACCGCTTTTGCGTTCTTTAAAAGGGGCAAGTATCTTGAGGAATATGCCTCATGGCCTATTGGTACATTAATTATGTCATGCTCTCCAAGCGATTCAGTTTGTCGGACAACATAATCACCGGAATCTACAATTTCTTTTACAAATTGGGGGTGGTTAAGAAGATGTCCACCAAAAATAATATTGACTCTATCTCTGGAAAGCCGGTTTTTTTGAATGCAGCAGTCATATCCGGCTAATTCAAATAGATAACAAAATATTTTTAAGTTATCATATAAGAAATGGAAAAATTTATAAGACTCATTTTCAAATATAAATATTGAAAATTTAGGGATCTTTTTCGTGATATAGACCCTGGAAGGCGTCACAGTTGCAGTTTCATCTCCCGCCGTTTCCGTCATTAATTTAATGGTATCCAGGGTCTCTTTTATGGAATCCTGGTCAGGCTGAATCTGTATGGATTTTTCTAAAAGTTGTTTTGCCTTAAGGGGATTGCCTAGTTCAATATGAGCTGTAGCAAGTTGATTAATCCTTTCAACATTATCACTGTTATTTAAAAGGTACTTTTCAAGAAATGGCAGGCCATGCTCCCAGCAACCTTCATCAAAGTACAGATCTGTTATGTTGAGCAGCACATCATCGTTATCTTTTTTAATGGAATATGATTTCCAGAAGTAGCTTTTAGCTGAAGAGGTATCACCCTTTAAATAAAAGATTGTTCCAAGATTGTTCAGCACCATGTAATTTTGAGGGTCTTTTTCAAGTACCCTCTCAAATATCTCTTTTGATTCATCGAGCTTGCCCTCTTGAAAAAAATCTTCAGCCAGGGCTATATCAGCATTCAAATCATCCACTTGAAAACCTCCACTTTTACAGAGAAACGCTATTCTTTGTAAAACTCCACTTCCTTGCTATCATCGCTGCCAACCGTACCAGCAAAGAAATAGTTAATGTCAATATCCTTCCAGTAATCTTTTTTGCTGTTCACAATATCTGATAGTTCTTTTTCATTATCCACCACTGGAACAACTCCTATGCCAAGAAGATATGAATGCATGGCAGCTATGTTGTCTGAGACCAGAATGCATTTGCAACCGGTAGCAATAGATTCCATGCAGGCAGTTGAAAAGATGCCAACAGAAAAACAGGATAACTTCAAGGATTTGTAAAGAGGAACTTCGTTTGCAACCTCAACATCTAAATTGTTTAACCGTTCTTGCGTAGCCGCAAGTTCAATGTTGTACCCGTTGCCTTTTCTCCAATCCAGTGTTTCAGATGGATGTAACCGAACTACAACATCAAAATGAGGATTTATCTCAGCAAATTTTATCGCAATATCTACTAATTGTTTTCTCAGCGAAGAAAGAAATAGTATCCGATTGTTTTTAACCTCAACATCATGATATTTATTCAGCTCATCTTTAAGATACTTATATCCCGTGAAAGTAACCCTGTTTTGAGGTACCGGTAAAGGAGTAGAATTGTACCAATATTGTCCCCATAAACAAAGGTTATCAGGAAAATAAATGGAGCTATTAGAAGAGTCATACGGGAATGTAAATTTAGGCATTATTCCATGCTGTAATTCTATAGTTTCTATCCTTAGTTTTTTGCAAGCTGCAATCATTGACAGCCACCCTGATACCAGGTAGACCTTTTTAGGCTTAAACTTCTTTAAAATTTTTGTATAAAAAGCTTCCTGCAGACGGAATATTGAAATTCTTTCTGCTATAGAATCTTCAGAAAGCGTTTTCAGTTCAGATACCGGTATGCCCGCAATATCAGTTATACCCTCTAATGCTTTTTTAATTTCTCCTTTTTCCGGTTTGTCAAACCACACCTTTATATAATCAAGTAGCGAGAAAATGTTCCGCCTTTCGTGATATATTATATTGTTACCTTTTCTTGTATATTTACCGCGAGTATCACGAACTTCAAAAACCAGATACGGAATACTTTTTTGCTCTAATTCTTCTTCAAGCGGATACGTCCAGATTGAATAGTATCCATTATTACTTTCAATGTTTCGCACGCCAGAGCAGATAAGAACATCACATTTTTTATTAAAATGTAAAAACGGAGACATAGTAAAACCGACAAAACTCTTGCGGAAGAACGCGGAAATTCCTAAGCTGAGTTTTTTATATGCGTCTTCAGCATGAGAATGGATTTGAGCTAACTCCATATAAAGAGAAAACCTTAATAACTGCCAAAAATAAACACCTCGTACCTTTTTATCAAAGAGGTTGTGTTCTTTTTCCAAGCCTGAAAAAGAGTTAAGAATAGCATTTACAGTAATATCGATTTTCATTATCTATGCTTCGCCTGGTTTGCAACAGGAATAATTTTAGACGCCGCCCCGTCACAATACCCGCAGGAATTGAAAACAACACGTGGATTAAATGGATCTAAAAACGGCCTTATTCGTTTTAATATTTCATTGCAGCTTAGTTCCCTAAGGTATACTTGATCTTCCTTAAAAAGAGGCATTTTATTATTTAGGCCAGCTAAAAGCGATACTGCACAATTTGTTAAAATACCGTCATATAAGTAAAAGCCTCTGCCGTAACAAGATTCCTGGCGTGCCAGTCGCTCTTTTGAAAAATTCCTGTAACTCCAATCCGTATAATCATACCACTCGCCCACTCTGTGATACTTGTAAGCAACTCTATGCTCATCAAGTTTTTCCACAAACTTCTTCACATTTTTCTGAATATTATCCGAAACAATACCCTCATAACTACTGATCCTTACGGAGAAGCGTGGAGAACTTATCAGTTCGTAAAATCTTTCATCTTTTAAAGGAACTGTTCCATTTGTGCTCAATATAATTAGGCCTAGATTGGGAATCTTCTCTAATTCTACCAGCAACTCATATAAGTTTTTATACAAGAGCATTTCCCCGCCAACCGGCCCTATCATGTTAATAAAATCCACTGCATCAGCTAATTTCTTAACATCACTCACAATTTGATCCACCGGAAAATCAACCCCATCAGGCCCACCCAAATCAACACCGCACTTTTCACAATTAAGTGTGCACCTGGTTGTTACAACTAAAGCCAAGGAACCCATCACATTTTTAATCTTCTCCGCTGGATCAATTCCAACGAGCTTCAGGAGTTCCTTTTGGAAAATATCGCAAAAACCATTATAGCCGCCACTATTATCGTGAGAGCTGCCTATGCAGCGAAGGCAAACATTTAAATCAAATTTAAAAGAGCTATTTTTGTTTTCTTCAACACAGCAAAATTTAAATAATCCACACAGTTCGTCATGGTCAAAAAAAATATCTCTAACACCTTTCTCCCAGTATTTACGACAGATACTTTCGCCTTCCCGATCCCCGATAGCAACAATTAAAATTGGCTTGTTGTAATCAGTACAGCTCGGATTAGGGGTTGTAACAACTTTGTCTATAGGAAAGACTTCACTGATGTATTGAGGATTTATCTCATCTGCATTTGTGTCCCAAATTTCCGTGGCATTAATGCCGTGCGCTTTAAATTTTTTATAAATTGCCCGTCCCATCTGCCCAGCCCCATAAATAATCAAATCACGCCCTGAAACATATTCTTTTATCTCGGATAAATTATTAAACGATGCGAAGTACTTCCGCTCTCTTAGAGTGCATGCTTTTTGTTCGAGATAATCATCAACATTTTCATAGTCTTTCATAATATTTCTTTCCTTTTACAAGGTCTTGAGGACTTTGTTCAGTAAGTATTCACAAATAATGAAATCTAATTCATCATCTATGTCATAGGATCTTTCTTTGGGCATAATAAATCCCGTTGTATCCTTTGTATAAAATGATTTTTTTTCCTGAAGGTATTCTGTACTCGCAATGAATAGTGCGCCATTTGGCATGTAAACCTTTGGCAAATCCTGCCTTCTTGTGTTTATTGTCTCATCTCTTGTCACCGGGCGTATATGGTGATGATCATCAAGTAAAAACATCCAGTATGGGTTTTGGGACACTCCTGAGATTGAGACACAAATTGAAGCATTATACCGCTCAAAAAACTCCAATCCTTCATCAATATCCAACGATTTTCGCAAAGGAGATGTTGGCTGCAATACAAGCACAATATCATAGCCGGGCAAATTTTTTAGAGCATGGAGTATTGGGTCGATTCCCGGAGTGTTGTCCTCTGCCAATTTTGGTGGCCTTATAAATGGGACTTCACATCCAAAAGATTTTGCAGCTTCTATTATTTCCACATCCTCTGATGACAAAACCAATCTGTCTATGTACTTTGACCTTTTTGTCTCTTCTATAGTCCAGGCAAGCAGAGGTTTGCCCGCAAGTATGCGAATATTTTTTCTCGGAACCCCTTTGCTTCCGCCTCTGGCAGGTATGACAGCTAAAACTCTTTTGCCTTCTATCATTATTATATACCTTCCATTACCTTCAGCGCTTTCCTGTACTCATCCCATTGTCCAATATCAATCCAGGCATTTTCACTGATAGGATAAACGCCAATAGCACCCCTGTTTTCTCTGACTTTTTCTATCAAATTCGTCATATGGAATACTCCTTTGTCAGGGATAAGATTTATTAGGTTCGAATTTAAAATATAAAGCCCAGTATTAACTAAAAAATCATATCTTGGTTTTTCTTTGATGCATTCCAGGTTTCCATTTGCGCTTAGTTCACATACTCCATACGGGATATTAAATTGTTTGGCAGATGCGACAAGGGTAAAGTCATAACTGTTTTTTTGATGAAAAAATAAAATATCAGAATAGTCTGCCTGGATTATAATATCGCAATTGGATACAAAAAAAGATCCATTCAATTTTTCTTTCAGCAGAAGCAAACTGCCCGCTGTTCCTCTTGGTTCATCCTCTTCAGCAAATTTTATAGAATACTCAGGTTCTTTTTCTTCAAAATAAGCGCGAATAATTTTAGGCATGTGGTGAATCATCATAAAGAAATCAGTTGCCCCATATGCCCGGAACCTATCAATAATATGGTCTATAACCGGTTTGTCATCTATAGGGATAAGTGGTTTGGGGAGTACTTTTGTAAATGGTTTAAGCCGGGTGCCGTTACCTCCGGCCATAATAACAACCGGGATATCCAGTCTCTGTCCTTCAGATTTTCTACCATTTCCAAATACCTTTTCCCAGGTTACATAGTCCACCACCTTTTTATTTTGATCCAGGATAGGGATCAGGTCTATTTTCTTTTCAAGGAAAATCTTTTTAGCATTATCCTGATTGAAATCAGTTTTTAATATAAAAACCGGTTTTTTATTAAAGGCATTTTCAATAGTATCTGTCAGGTTTTGCTTTTTTAGAATATAGCGTCTGATATCTCCATCTGTTAAGGCACCAGCTAAAACATCCTCCTCATTTACAACTAGAAGCACTTTTTTTGCTGTTTTATCAAGAATTTCCATGGCTTCTTTTATTGTAGCATCAGGATGTATTATTATATTTTTCATATCAGTAATTTTTTTTCCGTACAATAAAGACTTATGTTTCAATGGGGATAATGGCAAACGCTATATGTTATTGTTGATTTTATAATGATGTGTGGTTATTCAGAGAAAGAAAGGTCAGCAAGAAATTTTGTGCCTCCCAGTTCGATATATGCTCCCGGCATATTCGGAAAAGTAGTAGCCCGAACTCTTCTTCTTATTTCGTGCTCGGGCATATCCTTGGTAATTATACACAATTCGTTTAATTCCTGCCTTGTATATGGTTTTCTTTTCCATTGCTCATTAGCGCATGACAAAGAACTATCATGTATAATAATTGAAAATAGATTAATAAACGAAGTAAAAATAAACGCATAACAACTTTGAGAGAGTGAATAAACGGTATCATTATCAAAGATCGGGAAGCGCACAACTTCGATAATATCCCCTGAATCTACCATTTTCCTCATGTGATGAACCGTAATCCCAAATATTTTTTCCCCATTATAAATTGCAAAGTTTGTACAGCCTATTCCCGGATATTCTGGAGGCCCTGGATGAAAATTTATAGATGCTGTGCTGGCATTTTTAAGTAATCTTTCAGGAACAATCCACGGCGATAGATATGAAATTATGTAGTCAAATCTTCTTCCTGATAATTTTTCAGGGAATGGATCAGATATTTTACCAAATACTATTGTTGGGTTTTTAATATTTGCTTTAATAAGTTCAGCCGCTTCGATAGCAAATGGTTTTTCTTTTGCTATAAACAATATAGATATATTTTTCAGTTTATTTTCCATTTTCCAGACCCTTCTAAGATATCAGATCATCATAAACAAATGACTTATCAGATAATTCTCCCAGGTATTCCCAATAACGCATAGGAGATATACCGTCTCCAGGCCTTTTCACTGTCAAATTTTTTGATGTATAAACCTCTCCCTGTTGAATTTTACCAACAGCCACAAGACTTTTTCGAGCTACTGTCCGGTTTTTTACTTCTGCGGGCATTGGAACCTTCTTTCCATTGCCTAAAGCAGCCTCAACCTGTCTAATAGCTTTAATCATATTTTTCAGCTCATCCGGATCAAGTGATGTCTTATGATCCGGGCCTGGCATTTTTTTATCCAGGGTGAAATGCTTTTCAATTACAGTTGCACCTAAAGCGGTCGCGGCGATCGAAACAACGATTCCGGGAGTATGGTCTGATAACCCGACAGGAAGACCAAAGGCTTTGTGCATTGTTTTCATTGCTCTGATATTCACTTGATCATATGGGGCGGGGTATTCCGTGGTGCAGTGAAGCAAAGTAACCTTCTTCCTTAAAATATTCTGCCCCCCGGCAGAACAAAAGGCCTTATGAAATTTTTCCAGAGATGGTTTATCTTTTTTATACAAATACCCGAACGCTAAGACTCTCAGGGCCTCCTCAACCTCTCCCAATGTACTCATGCCGGTTGAGAGAACAACAGGTTTTCCTGTATTTGCAGCATGGAGTAAATAAGGTCCATTTGTTATTTCACCGGATGGAATTTTAAGACGATGAAGATTTAAGTTATCCGCAAGAAGGTCAATGCTTTCTAGATCAAAAGGAGTAGAAAGAAATTCAATGCCTCTTATCCTGCAATGGTCTATGAGAATGTGATGGGCCTTTTCATTCAGCTCCAGCTTTTTGAGCATATCCAACTGAGACTCATTCTTTTCGGTTATTTTAATCTGATAATCTGCCTTTTGGGCATATCTGCAAACCACTTTTTGGGCTTTGAATGTCTGAAACTTTACAATATCCGCTCCCGCATCAGCCGCCACATCAATAAGCTGCCTTGCAGTATCAACACTGCCGTTATGATTAACACCGGCTTCAGCAATGATCAAAACTTTATCTTTGTTTTTTTTTATCATTTATTCATTATCCAGATTATAAAATTTTTTCATCAGAATATTATTTAACGGAATTAATGAGATTGTCTTTAAGTATTCTTTTATCTCCAGGGAAGCGTTTCCCTGACCATAGGGGTTAATAACGTCTTTTATTTTGTTACTAAATTCTGTAGAAATTCCTTTCTTAATGGCACTCGCTATTCCTTTTTCATTTTCATTACAGTCAATAATTGATAAGGCTCTCAATCTTCCTTGCTGTCGTTTTCCAATATTGACCGTAGGTTTACGGAATGACGGAGCCTCAATAATACCACTGGATGAATTGCCTATAACAATATCAGTATTTTTTATTGCGCTGAGATAAAGAAGCTGCCCCATAGATGTAAAAACTTTTACTTTGTGTGGATTTTTCGATTTATAGGCATCAATTAGTTTATTAATCCCCCTCCCGGCAGTATCTGCATTTGATTTTGTAAAAATGACCCTGGCATCAGGAAATTGATCAATTGCAGAGAATAACGATTCGAGAGTTTCATGAGGGTCTTCATTACCTAACGTAACAGGATGATAGGTAATCAAAAAAGATAAATTTCCAAGTTGAAAATCAATCTTTTTCTCAAAGGCTTCTTTTTCCATCAACTCTAATCTTAATAAATTATCTAGTCCAGGAGCCCCAAAATTGAAAACTCTCTGAGGGGATTCTCCGAGTTGGATAACACGCTTGCGATAAGGTTCTGCTGTTGTAAAGTGAAAGTGAGACATCTTGGTGATAGCATGCCGTATAGCTTCGTCAAATGCGCCTTCAGTGGTTTCTCCACCATGAATATGGGCAACAGGTATTCTAGCAATCATGGCAACCTGTGTAGCGGCGAGAAGCTCAAAGCGGTCCCCAAGGACGACCATTATATCCGGTTTCATACGGTCTAAAGCATCGGCGAAACCAATCACTCCAAGACCAATGGATTTAGATACCCCTACGGGCGTATCGCTTGAAAGGAGCATCTCCACTTTTTCATCTATATGAAAACCATCTTTTTCGATTGTTTTATAAGTAAGACCAAATTCAGGGGAAAGATGCATACCTGTAGTTATAATCTGAAGCTCCAGTTCAGGGTCATTGGCTATTTCCTTCATCAACCAAAATAGCAATCCGTATTCAGCCCTTGTACCTGTTACGATACATATTTTTCGTTTTTTAGTCATAAAAATAGCAGAACAACTTTAACATTTAATATTTTTTTTTAAATTTTTGATAGTTTGTCGCCTTTGGTGGAAGATTTCCTTACTGTCGAAGATATGTAACTGTAACTACGCTTTCAAAAACCAGTCATCAGTTCCTGAATTTGAATCTTTTGGAACATCATTTGTATCTAACCTTGGCATTGAAAATCGTTTTTCAGGATCAGTTGTTGCCACATCTACTTCTGTAGTTACAGCCAGTTTATACCCAAAATCATTTAATATTTTAATTGACCGTTCATCAAAGGAGCCATATGGATAGCATGCAGTTAATTTTTTCTCATCTACCCCGATGCTTTTTAAAAAATCAGTTGCTCCTTTTATTTCATTATTCAGACTATGCTCATCTAACCTGTTCCACCAGTAATGATTATAACCATGATTTCCAATATGCATTCCATCACGCACCATATGCTCCAAATGCTCCTGCCCCATATACAATTCTCTACTGAAAGCCTCCTCGCTCATTCCAACATATTTTTCAAATAAAATATCAGTAAGTGTATTCCGCAGCTTCTCTATTAGTTCTACCTGAAGAAGTCTTTTAATGAATATAACTTCTTTCGTATCAAAACGATTTGGTTTTGCCAGTTTCCCATAATAAAAATCAAAACATTTTAGGTTATATTCTTCTCTATACTCTTCAATCAATTCTTTCAGTTCCTGAATTAAAACTAATATATCCTTTACAGAAGCAAGAATAAAATGAATCTTATTAACATCTAAAACAGTATGTTCAATAACTGCTTTTACAGGAGTGTAAAAACTTCCCTGTATTTTATATTTGCACAGTATTGGAAATACATTTACAAAATGATCCATGTATGCATCATCAAAAGTCAATAAAGCAGATTTTTCAGGAAGCTTTGAATTGTTATCCAGGCTATCAATAACTGCTTCCATAGTTATAATGGTATAATGTTTCTTTAAATATTTAACCTGCTCTTTAAACAGTTTTAAGTCCATACCTTTTATTTCAGGGTACCTGGAGTTTTTCAAATCTCTCACATAATGGTACATTATTATTGTCAGATTATTCATTTACACTTTTCAAATTATGTTTGGTCTGTCCTGATCACCATCTCCTTTAAAAAAGGAATAATGATCATCGTTTGATTTATATGCAAACCTGATATCAGTATTCTTTCTAACAAATGGCTCAAAGTATTCAGGTATGATCATATCTGCTTCATTTTTTAATGAAAATCCCATTTTCAGAACTTGTTGTATGTCAGCCACATGACACAATAAGTCGACATACTCACAATCCAGATTTGCAAGCAATTCTTGAAATTGATGATATACGTTATCCGGAAATTTACCAATCCAGTCTACAATCCGCAAACATTTTGATTCATCTACCGTTATTATCCTGGAAATAAAAACACCTGCAATCTCACCATTTAAATAAAATCCAAAAAATCGGTATTTATAAAATGGATGTTCAATATATCTTTTTACAAAATATTGGATTGTCTTTGATGGTTTAAAGCCGGATTTTAAATTACTTTTTTCGAATTCAATTCTACTTATTTCTTTCAGGTGGATATTGTTTTTTTTTAGAGTTGTATTAACAGTAGTATCTGAAGGAAATTTTGCAATATGAAAGTATTCCATATTTTCATTTTTTATGATAAAATGTTCTAAAGAACCTGTTTTATATTTAAAAGCCTTATAAATTTCCATGGCATCATCAGAAATGCCAATAACACCAATATCAGAAGAGTTATACATATTCGTCAGGTTTAAAAGTAATTTAATTCCAATTAAAAGGTTTGCATACTCTTTTTTTACTTTCCAGACGGCTAACCATATGTTATCATTTTCAACATTCTGATCATACTTATTTAATGGAATAAAGCCCAGTATGGCATCAAATGCTCCTGTTTCATTGTTGAAAGCGACAATGAAATTATATATTTTATTAACTTTATCTAAATGTTGAAAATTCAGCAGTTCTTCTGATTTTGTTAAAATGTGATCTTCTTTCCAGCAGCACCTGATAAAATCAATTAATTTATCCTTTTCATCTTCATTACAAATTCTTATTGTGTGCATCTCCATATTATTATCTATTAAATCGCTCACAGAACATTATTCATTTTAAGTTCTTTAATCATTACCGAATATATTGAAGAAAGTCACTAATCTTTTCAATTTCAGTAATTGAGTCAATTGGAATTTCACAATTAAATATTTCTTCCATTTCAGCGATGAGCCGTATATGAGCTAATGAATCCCATTCTTCCATGACAAGTCTGGATGTTTCAAGCGATAGTTCAGTTACTTCAATTTCTAATATTTCTGAACATATTCCGAGCAATTTCTGAGTATTATTTTCCATTCCCTTTAATAACTTTTTATATTATTTGTTCCATAGCAGATATGAAATGCTATCTTTCTTGCTGAATCATATTCTATTCCTGTCTCTTTAAAGGTAACCGATCACGGGGTACGGTTAACCCGGTGATATCCACGCCAAGTCTGGCGTCTGTTCTTTGAAATATGCATTCATGGCATCAACCAAAACCGGGAAGGTTTTTTTAGATCTTATGCGGCAGGTCTGCCTGACGGACAAAATGCGTTCTACCCATCGATCGCCTTTTTCGCTACGTGTGCCATAGCTTCTTTTTCGCCATAGGACTGCGAACCTCAGCATTCGCTCAGCATGATTATTGGTTGGCTCTACGCCCTCTTCGGCAAGAAACGTCCATAAAGAATCGATTTCTCGCAGAAGCCTTCGGGCAAACCTCCCCGCATCATCCTTGCGGTCCTCATAAATGGAGATCAGCCGAATGAGTCGAGCATAAAATGTATTCCACTGGCCTACAGTGGGCGGCGAATGTGCCATATGGCAAAGGCGCTGCAATTCGGCTTTTGACCACTTGCCGCACTTGGCGATATCCGGGTTTTTGCTTTCGGAAAGCTCTGTGGCTTTTCGAATGAGATGGGCAAGGCAGGTTTGCCTTTCTCCCACCCATTTTTGATAAACCCTGTAACCGTCAGTAACCAAAATACCCATCCAGTCCTCCATGAGCGCTTCAAAGGCTTTTTTAGATCGTTTCGGATGGATCATGAAGAAGGCAACTGTCGTATTAGCCATCACCCATAGCCATTCCAGTTTCCCATTTTTGCGATGAGACGTTTCATTGATATAGTTGACAGAGGCCTGTCTTGCCTCTTTGCCAATGGTTTGATAATGGGGTTTGATGGCTTCTGACGCGCGGTCAATAACTTTTTGGATGGCACCCAGGCTGATATGAAACCCCAGAACCGAGGAACAAAAGTCCTGAATGATAGTGCGACTGTCTCCCATATTGCCGGCCATTTGTGCAATCATGCCAGAGAGCCTCGAGCCGAAACCTGTCCGATGTTCCTTTGGAACCACCGCTTTGTTCACCTTTCCACAGCAGGGACACTCGCCCTTATGGAGAATAAAATGCGTGACCTCCATTTCGATTTCAGGCAGTTCAATGTTCAATGACTTGATGGGTATAATAAGGCGCCGTGTTTTCAAACTGGGCATTTCCACAAATGCAGGCTTCAGGCTTGAAATTTTTGACTTCTGTGGGATCGAGCATTTTCTGTTGGTAACCTTTTCGCCGTTTTTTCTTTTTTCTACCCTTTTTGTTTTTTTTCGGCTTTTCCTTGTAAGGGTCATCTGAAGATGGGGGTTTACTCGAATTGGTGGAATTTTTGTTCAGCCTTTTTTCAAGTTCTTCAACTCGCTTTTCAACTGCTACATGCGAGGTAACCAAGGAGACCAGAAAGTTTCGCACAGCTTCGGGGGTGGCTGCCCAATCCTGCTCTGAAAAAGGGAAAGCCCATTCCTTTTTTTCAGTCTGTTTAACTTTATCTTTTTGGGATTCGGGCATTGGATTTCCTGTTCAATTGGTTCTTCCCATTGACACATACACGAAACTGCCAAGTTTGTCCCGAAAAAAATGACCGCCTATGAAATTTTTATTGATTTACCCCGTGATCGCTTACCTTTAAAGTTGTTCATAAACATTATAATCCCTGTCAGCACGTTTTTCTAAATCTACAGTATATTGCTTTTCTGCATCATCATCAGATATACACAGGTATCCAAGCCCGTCATAAAAATTAGCAACCGGTAAACTTTTATTAGTATAAACATATTTAGCATGGATATTTGTAAAACCTTTGCTGATTAAGTCCTGCTCTACAAAATCTATGATATAATTTTCTAATTTTCTTCCCATAACACGGCAACTCATAACAAAAATATCTATATGTGCTTCTAAATTATTAAAAATAACAAGGGCAGCCTGCCCACTGTCACCATAGAAGTCACTTATATTAAAAAGATAAAACTGGAAAGTATTATCAACAAGCATTCTATGAAGTGCAGGTAAGGAAAGTCTTAGCGTTGTTAAGTTGAACTGATTTGTTTTGCAGATCAACTGATGAATCCTTGATATATAATCTTTATGATTGTCAACCAGTTCTACTTTGATATTTAAGCTCCTTAAAAAACCATTAAAATCATCAAAGGATTTCTGGTTTTCTTTTCTTTTGAATTCAGCCGCATAATTCTCAGCTTTAGCTAAATCTTCTGACGTGACCTGTAATTTTGAAAAATAATTTCTGTAGATGCTTTCAGCAAATGATGTAAATGAAGTTATATCATCAGGAAACTCCGGCACTGTTATTCCCGGTACATTAAGCGCGACTTCTCCCCTTTCAACAGGATTATCATCAACAAATACAAATGAATCAGTGGAGAGATTTAACTCTTTTGCTATATCTATAATATTTTGGCTTTTAGGCTCCCAGTTTGCCTTGACTACTGTAAAATCCTCAAGCTTTAAAGGTATGTCAGGATGTTTTTCAAAAACTTCCCTCACGCATTCGATGTTATTTTTAGAAGAGATACAAAGCAGTGCTCCTGTATTCTTAATTTTCTTTAAAGCTGTTTGAAAATAAAAATAAGATGCTCCCTTACCTTCTCTCCCTAATAAAATTCCTGAAATCCCATCTTCTCCAGATATACCTCCCCAAAGAGTATTATCTAAATCCAGAACAAGAACTTTCTTGGGTGATGTGCTGAGAAGTTGAATCATCAATTCTATTTCATTGACTATTGCCTTCTCTCCTGCAGCTGAAAATGGTATCTTACCTAACAGCCACATTTTATTTGAATAGATATAATTCCTTCCGTGTTCTTCAATAAGTGATTTATAATTGAAAACATGGCAATGATTAAATTCATTACATAGTTTGCACAGTTTATTATCCCACTGATGCTCTATCAAATGAGGTTTAGATATACCATGATATCCGGATATATCCCCGCCACGCCAGTCAACATTCGAAATAAAGTATGTGCAATCGGTGTGGATACAGTATCTAAAGTCATTAAACCATTTATCAATTACGTTCAGGTTTTCTCCATAGGCAGTCAATTCCCATATATCAATATAAATAAAAATAGTATGATTCTCACCAGACCACAGACTTGACTGTGGATCCATCAGCTCTTCCATAACTATCCCATAGCCTGATGATGTATATACGTCGATCTTTTTGCTAAATCTCTTTGCAATTGATTCAATATTTACATTAGATAATAAAGCTATTTTCATATTTCTTTGCGCATCCCCTGATGTAGTTACCTTTTAAGGACAAGTTGATATCTTGCTGTATTAATGCACATTTTAAACATTTACCCCACTGGGGATATTTACTATTCGATCTTCCAACCATCGGGAATTGGTCAAGTCATAGGTCTGGCAACCCTTGAACATTTCTAATTTGTTCATCGGTTTCCAGATAGGCCGAGTCATGACTCCTTGCTCATTGGTTTCTTTCAGTAATTTATCTCTTTCAAGACCACCTGGCAATAGGATAGTATTTAACCAATAGTTTGCGGTAGAATCCTTTGCTTCTTTCACAAACGTAATATCCTCATCCTTTTCAAAAAAACTTTCATATCTTCGGGCTGTTTTTCTCTTGTTTTCTAAAATTATCGGCAACTGTTCCATCTGAGCACAGCCAAGGGCAGCACTGAGATTCGTGAGACGATAGTTATAAGCAATCATATCGTGAGCATACTCCCACTTATGGGGCAATTTTGCAGTGGTAGTAATATGCTTTGCTTTTTTAGCCATATCCTTATCATTGGTTAAAATCATTCCACCGCCGCCGCAGGTGATAGTCTTATTGCCATTAAAGCTTAAAACACCAAATTGCCCGAAAGTGCCGGTATGTTTTCCTTTATAGTATGATCCTAATGACTCAGCCGAATCTTCTATTAATACTATATGATGTTTATCACAAAGATCTATTATTCTGTCGATTCTGCAAGGAAAACCGAATGTATGCATTGGAATACATGCTTTTATGACTTTTCCGGTTATCCTGTTGACACAGGTTCCATTAATGATGCTGCAATTATCCTTTAAGAATTGCTCCAAAGCATCGGGAGAAAGCCCCAGGGTATCTTTATCAACGTCCAAAAATACCGGTATTGCATCTGTATATGAAATTGCGTTTGCAGTCGCGATAAAAGTAAGAGGCTGAGTAAGCACTTCACAGTTTTGATCAACACCGGAAAGGACAAGTGAAACATGTAGCGCGGCAGTCCCGTTCATTGTAGCAATTGCATATTGGGAACCAGTAAATTCAATACACATATCTTCAAATTGATTTACATACTTGCCGACACTGGAGACAAACGTTGTATCGATACAATCGCTCAGGTATTTTTTTTCGTTGCCCATAAAATAGGGCTCGTGAAGATTTATAACACCTTTTGGTTTATTGTATAAATCTCTAATGTATGAGACTATTTCTGCAAACTTACACATATGGATTACATTTTTGCATCTAAATATTTTCCCTTCTCAACATAGACAAATTCAGGAATCATCTGGAAGAAAAGGTCGACCAGTTCCTCTTTCGACCATTTGCCCCGTTGTTTCATTTTTCGGATGGCAGCAGTGAACAGGTTAATTTTACTTTTATCAAAAGAAGCCCTGTTCTTGATGATTCCAAGGTTATTAAATCGATTCAAATCCAGGGTTTCATTTGACGTAAAGAATTCTTCGAAATCCTTTTCACCGGTTGTATCAGTGGTAGTGAATAAACAAGGCCATTTTCCTTTAGCCGGCAAGCTGTGAGCTAACTCACGGGCTTCTTCTTCATTACTGCAGATATAAGGAGCGTAACCAATTGCATTCAAATACCTGATTGCGATTTCTGAAAAAGCGATCAAATGTAAACTTTCATTTAGTTTGGGGAAGAATATATCCCGGTTTTCACCCAGTATTGTGGACATTAAGCTGAGTTCCCCTGATTCTTTGGGAGTAACAAAATAGCGTTTCACATCATTGGGGGCGACAATGGGTTGTTGTTTTTGAATGCGCTGATTAAAACCATGAAGTAAAGAGCCATCTGAGAAGGCAACATTTGCAAAACGGGCTGTGGAAATATGGATCTGTTCACTTTTCTGCATTAGATACATTTCCATAATCTTCTTTGATGCTCCCATCATATTGGCAGGATTTGCTGCTTTATCAGTAGATACACAATAGTACTTTTTCACACCTTTCTTATTGGATTGTTCAATCGTCTTAACCGTATTGAAAATATTGACATCAATCATCCTCATCAGTGTAAAAGGGTCTTTTTCGCTTCTTACATGCTTTAAAGCTGAAAGGTTTAATACATAGTCATATTGACCATCGGCTTCAATGAAAGCATCGTACTCAATCGATCCAATATCTAAGGCAAAGGTTTTAAAATCTCCATTAATATATCCCAATGAGCTTCGAATATCTCGTACCAGATCTACCATATTGTTTTCGCTAATATCCACAATATGTAGTTTCTTTGGATTTCGTTTGAAAATCTCCTTTGTGACAGCCTGGCCAATTGAACCGGCCCCTCCAATTACAAGAAAACGAGAAAAATGCACTGCTTCTGACAGCTCTTCTTCATTTTCAGCTATATCTTCAGAGAATAGCTCTTTCTCTCTTCCAATTAAATTAAGGATATTCATCATATATTTTTAGTAAGCAAGGCAGATCTTATACGGGTCCAGGCCTCTCTCCTTAAAGCAGTCCTGTAAAATTGGCAAACACAGTTTCCGTCGTTAATAGTGCAACCTCGGTTGACAAAACATAATCATTTTCGACTTACTTTGTTATAATTATCGTTCCTCCTGTATCTGAAACAGGAACTTTCGCTAGTTGACCAAATTCTTCTTCATATTTTTTTATTGCTTTTTTGCAACCAGTAAACACAACTGAATTATAATCATGAACGAATATATACCCACCTTTTATTAAACGAGGGTAGAAAAATTTCAAAGAATTATAAGTTGATTCGTAAAGATCTACATCTATTGAAACAAAACAAAATTGCAAATCTTCACAATCAGCAGCGGTTTCAGGAAAATAACCTTGCTTAATTATACACTTGTCCTCAAATGGCATCTTACTGATAACGGTATCTATGCTTGTGTATTTAAATGTTTCATAAAAAAAAGAAACATCAGAACCTTCATGTTCCATTGCTTTATTATATTCATGTGGATCAAAGCTTGCAAATGTATCAAACAAATATAAATTATGATTAGGAAATTTCTCATTAATTATTGCAGCAAATGTGCCTGTGAAAACACCAACCTCTGAAACAGCAGTGTTACTGCTATCTATCAATGATAACTCGTCAGCGCAGAGCTCAAAAGTTCTGTACCTGGTGTAATCGATGTGGTAGATATTGCTTTTTCCGGTCAGTATTGATTTGTTACAATTGTCAAAATGCATTTTGTTATGCAAAAACTGTTTTTGAGTGAAATACCACTTATCTTTTAATCTAGGAAGGTCAACTAAATTAGATAGAATACTGTTGCTGTTATAAACAGTATGCTCAAATAAAACTTGCATGCCTGTATCTGTGACAAATAATATTTTATTTTTAGGCACATTATATTCATTCTTTATTTGCGTGTATATTTCATCCGCAAAGTTTGACGCTATTATAATGTAGTCATATTTCATTTTTTCTAATGCTTGAATTGGTGAATATACAAATTTATTATAGAAACATTTTTTATTTAGATTGTTATCAATGAACCCCAACAAAACGCAATTAGGCATAAGTATGCTAGCAATATCTTGAGCGATTTGTCCCGTTCCCCAAATTAATACTTTCATATAACCTCTTTTAGATTTTTAATTTGATTCCAAAAGCTCATCAGCTGTTATGATTGTAATAGGGGGTAGATGAGAAAACTTTTTCTGAATTTCTGTTTCAATTATACTTTTAGGGGCTCCACAACCAATAATAATAAAATTTGGCTTGAAGTCATTCAGTGCAATCAAAGGTTTTACACTTATTTCTCCAATGTTCTGGTTGAAGTTATCCTGGTCAACTACTAAAATATCCAACTTTTTTTTATTTATAAGTGGGGCAAAGCATTTTTTAAATCCAACGCCGGCGCCCCAGAGAGCTATACGAGAATTGCTGTTCTTTTCTAAAAAGGATTCAAAATTATAAGGGTCACAAGTAGTTGATTCGATAGGCTCTTTTAATGCATATAATTCTTCGCTAAAAGCCGATTTTGTTGAATATTCCCACCACATTTTGTTGAATTTATTTTCCGTAATTGCCTGCCAGGGTTTTATTGCCCCTGTATAGTGAATAACAGCAGGGTTTTTAACTGCCTGATAATAATCATCCCTGATGTCAACAATATCAAGAATTGGCTCGTTATTATCAAATAACTCCAATTGTGATAATTGAAAATTATATTTTTGTGACAAATAATTAATACTGTTGAAGCAGGTAATGTTAAGGATTTCCTGGTCCGGATATTTGTGTATAGTGATAGCCTCTAACGAATTAAAGATGCCGTTTTTTCTAATACCGCCTAAATTCATAATCAGGAAGCCTGAGTTAATATATTTACCAAGATATTTTGCCCCAAAACCTGTCATTTCTCCTCGATGGATAAGCCTGTTGGATGGTATATCCAGCACTGCTGAAAGGTAAACACTGCTGATGTCTTGATTAAAAATCTGCGTTAGATCCTCTAATATTAGGGTGTCACAATCACAATATATGACTTTTTCGTGGTTCTTTAAGATATGGTGAAGAAACAGCCTTATGTAAATATCTATGGTAAAGAATGCGGTTACGGGGAAATGACTGATTTTATCCAATATTTCAGATGAAATTATTATGATGCGCAATGTGTGATTATGGTACCTGGCGAACTGTTTTTTCAACGCATCTTGCTTTTTTGCTCCAAGGTTTCTGCTAATGATGAAAACCTCATAACAGGTATCGGTTTGTGCATTTTCCAGCAAGGATATAATGCTTACACTTGAAGGTATTGCCCATTCATCGTCAAAAACGAAAACTACAGGTATTTTCATCATTTTAGAGTTGCCTTTTACCCCTAAAACATTTAGTTCAGTTACATTGTATAAACATCAAATCAAATACAGGTAAGAGTTTGTTTTTTCCCGGAACAATCATTTCGGAATGCAATATAAAACGGTCTCTGATGTGTTCAAAGTGTAGTGTCTCAGATAGTATTTATAATCAACTGCATAGCTTTTTATTAAAAGGGGAATTTCCCATAAATCATCAAACTTGTGATAAACCGATATCGCAAGTACCGGGTATTGCTTCTGAATTATATTCTGAGCCCCTTTTAAAGATTCAATTTCAGCCCCTTCAATGTCCATTTTTATGAAAGTAACCTTTTTATCTCCCAGAATGTTGTCAATAGCATCTACATTGATTTCGTGTGAACCATTTTTTTTGTCAATGCAATGGGAACCTGGCATGTTATCACAATTGAATGATAATTTTTTCTTGGTTGAGAAAGTGCCAATGGAAAAGAGTGTAATGGCTTTTTGTTTTCCTGCTGCTTCTGTAGCCATATCAAACAGATATGGTGATGGTTCAAAACCATAATAATTTTGAATTTTTCCGTCTGTAATTTTCATGAGTTGAAGAAGAGTATCACCGACAAATACTCCACAATCAACAAAATGGTCATAGGCATGAAACTGATATATAGATGGTTCAAAATACTGTTTCTCCGAGGGACTTACGACATGTGTCAACCACTTTTTACAGAATGATAGGCGGTAATTCAGTATTGCCAGTAATACTCTTTTTGATTGTTTATCATAAAGGGTTTGGTAAACCTTGTTTAATTTTGAGATATTTTTATGAATTATTTCCTGAGGGTGAGAATATTCGGTTTTTGACCAAAGTGATGTATTCGCAGAATATTCAAGATACAGATCAACATCAAAAGTAATATAATTGATATCGGCAGATCTAAGTTGTTCTGCAATTTGCTGCTGTGTTTCCTGAGATTGCACAGCAATAATTAAAATGCTGCTTGAATTTAGTGATTTGAAATCTTTTACCGAGATAACGCCTTTGCCATAAATAGGTTTTTTATCGAGATTATTGTCTATAAAATTAATTATATTGAACGTTGTTGTTTCTTTTAAAAAATTAAAAACAGTTCTTCCAGCCATTCCCGCAGGCATTATTGAAAAAGAATTGGCGCCTGTTTCTTTAAGTTTTTCGATGAATTTATTTGGATAGTTGTTTTCGCCATATTGACTTTCTTCTGTCGTTAAATGCTCAAACATTAATTCTTCAGGTAATTCACCCTCCAGCAAATAATCTATAGGAATTTCCGGGGTGGTATTATTGCTTTTCATTTTCGATTTACTGTATCCTTTTTAAATATCCATCATAATTTGAAGTGATAACTATTTTGTGTTCAATATCTCCATCTATTGTAAACTCCTGATGATTTTTAAGGAATTCCCAAACTGCTGTTTTAGGATTGTTGCCAATTCTCCAGGGGCGGTCGGGATTTTGTAACTCTTGAGGTATATCTTCAATAATTGTGTCACAGACAATGCAATAGCTGCCTTTAGTGACCAGTGGAGCATAGAAATTCAACTCTTTCAAAACATGTTCGTGGGTGTGGCTGGAATCAAGGCAGACCATTATACACTTTTTGTTGTTTGCAAATGCTTTAACCTTATCCAGTGTCCTTTCATCAGTTGACGAACCTTCAATCATTGATATCCTTTTATGCATGGGATGATTTACAATTCTTTCGTAGTTATGGCTTCGTATGTCGATATCAATGCCGATCACCTCGCCATCGCCATCTAAAAGCTCTAACATCGAAGCATAAAAAACAAGCGAACCGCCTCGGGCAATGCCTGTTTCTATTATCAAATCGGGCTTAACCCTGAATATGATTTCCTGTATTGCCATTATATCCTGCGGCAACTGAATAATCGGAAGACCCATCCAGGAAAAATTCATTACATAGTCGTACCCTCCAAGTTGACATCCCCAGTTAAGAGTATGTTTTTTTATCTCCTCAGCATCTTTTGAAAGTTTTTTAATTCTGTCTTTAACATCCTGCTCAAACTGTTTGGTATCATCCATATTTTACCTTTTGTTAAGCCTTTTTCATTGTTTATTCATAATGTATGATACTATTTAAAATTTTCAATAACTCTGTCTTCAGATCCATCCAGAACGTCTTCTTCAAACATTCCGAATTTATAGACCTCGCATTTTTTACAAACATTATTTTTCTGCTTTTTTAACATCGCAAGTTGAAATTTTTTTAATTTATTTCCATTCCACACATCAAATATAGATTCCGTATCCACATTGCCGCACACAAAAGCTGTTTTCATTCCGCAGCAAGGTACAATATTGCCATCGGGGTTAATCTGGAGCATATAAAAGGGCTGTGGACAGATCTGTGCATTTTGTACTGCATTTCCGTTTTGTGTGATGGTGAGAGGTGTGTCGCTCAGTTTTGTGTAGTCAATATCCGGAACTGCAGGATTAAGGTGCTCTATGGCTATTTTATCGCAAATATTGCCAAACATATCGTAGAATTTTTCATCCTCATTTTCTTCTAACGCACAGTCAATGATTTTGATGTAAACCTTACATTCATTTCTTTTTTTACAAAAATATCTGATGCTTTCTGTGAGATCATCAAAATCAATATCTATACCGCAAAACTCTTTGTATTTTTGAGATGACAGCCCCTGAATTGAAATCCTCAGCCAGTCTAGTCCTGCGTCTATTAAATTGTCAGACAATTCTTTAGTTAAAAGAGAAGCATTCGTAACAATATCTAAAGAATTCGCTATCTCTTTATCATTAGCGTACTTAATCATCTCTGCAATTTGGGGGTGGAGCAGTGGCTCGCCTGTTGCCGCAAACCGGAGCATTTTTATTTTTTGCGGGAATTCAGCTAAATCATCAATACACTTTTTGTACAATTCAAAATCCATCATGATTTTGTTTGCAATAAAGCCCCTGTCTTTTTTCAGCAGGGAATGAATGCAATAGTTACATTTGAAGTTACACGCATAAACAGGGAATACCTGCACCAGAAAAGGGGAGTCTAAAGGTATGGCTTCTGCCAGTCTGGCACGTTTGCCGCCTACTGACTGTCCGTTTATTTGTTCTGCATTCATTTAGGTAATCTTTCTAAAATAATATCTGCGTCCTGATCCAGGACATCTTCCGGTTGGGATACATCGTCAGGGGCGCAGCAAACCCTGCAGTGTGCATTAGTGTAACGCTTTTTTGTTAAATGAAGCCTCCAGAAGTTAAGATGCTTATCGTTTTGCCATATATCTGTAATGAGGTCGGAATTAACATTGCCTAACACCACCGGAACATAAATCGAGTCACAAGGTTTTATATCACCATTGGGCTGTATTCCAAGCATGAAAAAGGCAAGGGGGCATACCTTCCTTTTTTCTATTACCCTGCCTTGTCTGTCATAATCAATATCCAAACTGTCAGTGGCTTTTACCCCGTCATAGGTCTTTTGGACCTTTTCAATAAACATCCTGTCTGAGCAGCCGGAGAAAAGACTGTAAAATGTTCCTTCTTCATCTTTTTCAAGCGCAATATCCAGAATTTTTACAAATAGCTTTGTATCTTTTTTGTTTTTGTAAAAATAATTGATATTATCCATAAACTTTTCAAAAATTATATTCGCTTTGCATACTTCCTGGTATTTAAGAGCCGATATACCCTGAATGGACACTTTAAGAGTGTCCAATCCGCTCGATATTAATTCATCAGACACCTCTTTTGATAAAAGCGAGCCATTGGTTATTATTTCAACCCTTTCAAAAGCATTGCTTTTTTTTGCAATTTCAACCATCCGGGCAATGTTTTTGTTAATCAGAGGTTCACCATGTCCGGTCAGGGATAAAAGTTTGATTTTTTCAGGAAACCGGCTTAACTGTTCAACCGCCTTTTTATATGTATCAAGTGTCATGGTCTCTTTTACAAAACCATATCTTTTTTTCATTTCTGAGTTTCCCAGTGAATGGGCACAGTAGATACATTTAAAGTTACATGCACTTGTCGGGGATAAATATACGCTGTAGGGGGTATTAAGGGGAACAACATTTGCCAGCTTAACCCTGTTATCATCATAGATCGGTTTTATTTCAGATATACTCATTTCTCTCCCCAAATTTTTTCAAGCAGTTCAGGAGCTTTATCATCAAGATATTCTGCTTTATCATTTATACAATTATAGCAAACACAGGTCTTACACTCTTCCAATTTATCTTTTTCCAGTTTGAGCATCATCTTCAAAAAGGACATCCGTTTTTTTCCGTTCCATATATCCAGGATGGGGTTCTTATTTAAAGTTCCGACAGAAAAGCCCTTTCTCAGGCCGGGAATTGAACAGGGAAACAGGTCAAGATCACAGCCTACCTGCAAAAAGTAGAAACATTGCCCGCAGACCTTTCTATCTACAGAACACTCTTCCCCATACATATTTTTGGATGCTGTTACCTGATTTTTTATTTTATCGTGCTGCTGCTGAATCTGAACAATGTGCTCCACATAAATCCTGTCAGCAAATGGTGAAAATATTTTATAAAACTCGTCCTTATCTGTGTCCTTTTCAAGGGCAGCATCAATAACCTTTATATAAATTTGAGCCTTGCCTTTTATTTGGTAAAGATACTTGAGAGCTTCAAGAAACCTGTTAAAATTTATTTTTTTACCGCATGTCTTTTCATACTGTGCTGAATTTATACCCTGAATAGAGATGTTTATATTTGTAATACCTGCCTCTATCAATCTTTGCGAAAGATCATTATTTAACAGGAGTCCGTTTGTTATTATTTCCACCCTGTCGGATATTTTACTGTCTGCCGCAATTTTTACGAAATCAGGCAGAAGAGGGTTAGCAAGAGGTTCGCCAAGACCGGAAAAAACTATTCTCTTGATGCTTCCTGATGGAAATGCAGCAAGTTCACTGATTACCTTTTTATAGTCACCTAAAGGCATGTGCTTTATTTCATATCCCAGTTTATTAAATTCACCATTTTTATCATCTCTGGTTGAATGAATACAGTAATAGCATTTAAGATTACATACCCTGGTTTGTTCTATATAGACCGTAAAAGGAGCTGGCAAAGGAATAATATCTGCCAGGTTCCGTCTGTTTGTATCAACATTTGCCTTTATTTCAGCCATTTAAAATCCTCTCACTACAACTGATAAATATCACCTTTAAAGTTGCCTTCAAACAGCAAGGCCTTCAGCTTTGAAGAGTATGGTCCTGTTGGTATAACTATGATAGCGAAATTATCCAGTTGAAACAGAGCTTCAGGGGAGTCTATTTTATAATTTCTGATTGTCTGTGTTCGCTTATATTCATCAGAGTCATGGAGTCCTGAAATATTGCAGTTGGAAAAGAGGTAAGAACCCAGCAGATATAACATGTAGGATGATAAACCCCAGATATATACAGGGCGGGCGCTTTCATAATTTTTCAGAAAATGCTTTATGGGTTCCGGTATCTTAAATAAATTCTCCTGCCATTTCTCTGATAATGTAAAGCTTTGCCTTATATTTTGCTTCGTGCCGTCTTTTTTTACAATGCAATACAAACATTCTTGTGCTTCCGAATCATGACCGTCAAAAGATTTGTGTCCTATTTCAAGGCATTCAAAGCCATTTGTTTTTATAAGGTTTTCAAGCGCCTGCTTATCAAAATGATTAATATGTTCATGGAAAAAATCATAAAGCGGCGCATCGGAATAGGTCGGGAACCTTGATGCATCCGGGATTTCGATATAGGCAATACCGTCAGAATGAAGGATTCTGTAAAGTTCAGACATGGCCTTTTTCAGATTAAATACATGCTCGATCGTATGAGTTAAAAATACCATGCTGCATGATGCATCAGACAGTGGAACATCTGTTACGGTTCCCGTACGAGCATCCGCAATATTAGTTTCCCGCAGTTGCCTGATGTTTGCATCTAATGAGTCAACCCCGCACAGACTGCTATACTCTTTTTCATTTAGTGTTCTTAAGAGTCCACCCCTGGCACAGCCAATATCAACGATAATTTTATTGTCCGGAATGTCATATTTTTCAACCTGCCTGATATAGCTCAAAAAACGGTTTCGGTCTTTTGAGGTATTCCCGCCCATACCCTGACTTTTTGTTGTATGGTAATAATTGTGTCTTTTATAATATTCATTGTAGTCATTTTCAGTAGAGGGTGTTTCGTAAAAGACCATTCCGCATTTGCCGCAGAACACCAGTTTTACATCACCCATGACAGGGTAGTTGTCAAAAATTGCATATTTGATAGCACCAAGCATAAAGGCTTTGTTATTACTGCAAACAGGACAAACCCTGCATAACTTAATGGCATTCAAAGAACCTGTCATTGCAAAGTCCCAAAAATTTCCAGATACTTTAATTTTTCATTGTCAAAAAAAGAGCTGTAATGTTTTATACTCCCTCTTGTATTTCCATTAAAAATCTGAGGCAGTCGTGCAGCCTTTTCACTTAGCTCTAAAGGTACATCATCAGGGTAATACTGGAGTATTTCTTTATAAATGCTGGAGGCATCACACTCCCCAAGTGCCAGCAGAAACAGTGAAACAGCAAGGTCTTCTGTACTCTCGAATTTTCTAAATATGCATTCTGATTTTGGGCGGGACAGGAGTTCCTGATATATTTTCAGCCAGCTTTTCACCGGTCTGTCTATGGTAAAGTTCTCTTTTGCATATTTTTTTGATGCGGCAGACATTTTTCTTCGCAAACTGTCATTACTGTACAGCTTTTGTATTGCCTCAATAAATTCTTTTTTGCTGTTTGCGACAAACCCTGTAATACCATCCTGCACAACATACTCCTCCGGTCCGTCTGCAAATACAACCTGTGGAATACCAGCGCACATTGCTTCGATTAAAACCTGTTCTCCTGTCCCGTAGTTCTCTCTTTGCAAAGGGTAGGCAAAAACATCGAATTCAGCCAGATATTCTTTGACATTGGAAACTTTCCCGGTGAATTTGAGCTTGTTAATACAGCCTTTTACTCTTGCCTCTTCCTCCATGCTTTTATGAGAGTCTCCGCCCACGATTATATATTGTACATTCGGGATATCTGCTTTGTTGAACATTTCAATAAAATCAGGGTGGATCTTGCAGTAATCAACTGTGCCTGTGTAGCCTATGTTAAAGGTATCATGTGGGACCGGCTCTATTTTATCAAATTCATTCAGGCCGGAACATGAAGGTATTGATCGTATATGCCTGCTTTTCCAGTCACTGTTTCTTTTTGTGATATCTTTTTGTGTGAGACTGAAGTTAGTTGTCGTTACAAAAATTTCAGGAAAGTTCAGTATGGCATCGTTAAACAGATAGGGTGCATAATGCCCGTTTACATGGCTCCATATTACAACACGGGTCTTTCTGCCTGAAAAAGAATACAGCAGCTGATATAAAAGCGGATGATTCCAGAAATGGATATGAACGACATCCCTGTTTTGCATTTTTTCATGGAGCCGGTTATCGACGGGTGATACTTTGTCATATATCTTTATGCCGTTGGCATTGCTCCAGTTTTTGGCTTTTTCATTGGCATATTCAAGGCTAACAATTTCCTGTTCAAAATCATCCCTTTTGTGAAGATTTAAAACAAGTGACATCAGAACACTGCCAACGCCACCTCCAAAATGGGGTGTTATGTGAAGTGCTTTTTTTTTATTCATTGAATCCCGTGTATGCTTTGGCCTTAATTACATGAGAATGAATTTATAGCAGCTTCTAGACCATCACGCAGGGAATATTTTAAAGTCCAGCCGAGATTTTTCAATCGTGTGTTATCACCGCATATAAAAGGAGGTTCCCATGCCCTGTAGGGGATTGCGCCTGGCTGAATTAATTTTTTTTGATTCATCAGTTTTCCTATTGTTTCAAGTAACTGTCGAATCGACACAGGGGAGCCGCTTGAAATATTGTATATTCCCTGAGCCCTTATTTCTAATAATGTGGAAAAAGCCGAGGCTACATCCTCGACATAAATATAATCGCGTATCTGTTCTCCGGGACTTGACGGAAAGGATTTACCTTCCTTTAATGAATTTATTGCCGATGGCACCAGCCGTTTGGGGTTTTCCTTTGGTCCGTATGGGTAAAATATACGCGCCCAGGCAAAGGCAGTACCATTTTTTGCTGCTAACTGGCTTCCTGCAAGAAAACATGAAAGCTTGGTCGCCGCATAAAGGCTTGCAGGCCGTGCATTGGTATCCTCATTAAGGTATCCAAAGCTTGTATTATATTCAAAGCAGGTGCCTGCGCCGATAATTTGTTGACAACCTGCCTTGATGAGCATTTGAAAAAGGGCAAGACTTGATGCCAGGGATTGAATATTCCTGTCTGAATTGAGATATTTTCCGGGTTCGGCATACCAGGCCAGATGAATACAGGCTTCCGGCTTAAACTTATTAACAGCTTCTTCCACTGCTTGAGTGTTTTCGAGAGTCGCGCTGATGATGGTAAAATCATTCTCTAATGATTTTAAACGGAGGGTGGGATTGTCCGGAGTGATCAAGGCCGCAACCTGATGGCCTCCGGAAAGAAGTTTTTCCATTACATGGGAACCAATGAAACCTGATGCTCCTGTTACAAATACCCGCATTATTTGCTTTCCCAGTCAGGATGAGATGCATCCTTTTTTGAGACAGTACTGACAGGAATAGGCCAATTAATGCCAAATGCAGGATCATTCCATCTGAGTCCGTTTTCAGCTTCGGGATGATAAAACGCTGAGACCTGATAAAAAACCTCTGTATTATCTTCAAGGGTCTGATAACCGTGAGCAAAACCTTCCGGAATATAGAGCATTTGATGATTAGTTGCAGAAAGTTCCGTTCCAACCCATTGTTTAAACGTTGGTGATTCAGGCCGAAGATCAATTATAACATCATAAATGGATCCGGAAGTGCATCTAACGAGCTTAACTTCGGAATAGGGCGGTAGCTGATAATGCATTCCCCTAAGTGTGCCCGTTTTATGATTTAAAGACATATTACACTGAACAGTGTTGGGGTTTAAGCAATGCTCCTCAAATTCATTTTTGCAGAATGCCCTTGCAAAAAAACCTCTTTCATCTTGAATAAGATCAGGTGTTATGACATAGGCCCCTTTAAGTTTTATTTCTGTGAACTGCATCAGTCTGCCCACCCTCTCTGCCTATAATGATTGGACACTCGCCAAAGGATAAATTAATGTAGAAAGAGGGCGAGAGGAGCCATAATATCATGAGACCTACAGTAAGAAAAGCGGAAACGATGCCTGATTTCATGTATGGTGTTTGCGTTGGTGCCGAGGGGGCACGAAGTGGAGGTGAGCGTAGCGAGCCGGAACGGAGAGCCCCCCCCTCGCGGTAGCCTTTCGGCGTGTTTGGTACCGATCTTCGCAATCCAGAAGTTCCGGCTAAAGCAACCAGGAGACGATTTTCTGCCAAATACAAGAAAAATATTCTTCAAGAATCTGATGCGTGCAAAGGTATCCCCGGTGCGATAGGAAGTTTGTTGAGGCGCGAAGGGCTGTATTCATCACACTTGACCGCGTGGAAGAAGCAGAGCGAGAAAGGCGAACTGGCTGGATTGACCCCGAAAAAACGTGGAAGAAAAGTTAGCCATGTTAATCCCCTTACCGCCAAAGTAAAGACATTAGAGAGTGAAATAAACAGGTTGGAAGGTAAGCTGGAGAAGGCTGAAACGATCATTGCATTCCAAAAAAAACTTTCGGAAATGTTAGAAATCAACCTGGAGCAAAAAGGGAGCGACAAGAAATGCTGATCAACGCAACAGAAAACCTTGCTGAGAATATTGGTATTGCTCCGGCGTGCGAAGGCATGGGGGTGGCGCGTTCGACCCTTTATTACAAGCGCACTCGGAAGCAGCATCCCAAAGAGGAGGCAAAATCAAGGCCAAGCCCTCCCAGGGCGCTTGATCAAAAAGAAAAACAGCAGGTTTTGGATATGCTTCATTGTGAGCGTTTTGTGGATAAATCTCCGGCAGAAATCTGGGCTACACTGTTGGACGAGGAGATTTATCTTTGCTCCGAACGGACCATGTACCGCATTCTGGACTCTGGAAAGGAGGTGAAAGAACGGCGTAGCCAGCGGAAACATCCCGAATATAAGAAACCTGAATTGTTGGCGGAAGGACCGAATCAGGTTTGGTCTTGGGATATAACGAAACTGAAAGGGCCTGTAACATGGACATATTATTACCTGTATGTGATTCTGGATATCTACAGTCGATATGTTGTCGGTTGGATGATAGCCCCAAAAGAAACAGCAGCCTTGGCTCAAAGACTAATCAAGGCGACCTACGCAAAACAGGGCGTTAAAAAGGGAGATATCATTTTGCATGCTGATCGCGGATCGCCAATGATAGCCAAAACCACCGCTCAGCTTTGTATGACACTCGGCATTACGAAATCGCACAATCGCCCTCATGTTTCTAACGATAACCCGTATTCCGAAAGTCAATTCAAGACGTTAAAGTATTCTCCGGGCTTCCCGGATCGTTTTGGATCATTGCAGGATTCAGTTTCTTTCTGCAGGCCATTTTTCCGATGGTACAACAACGATCATCACCACAGTGGAATTGGTATGGTTACCCCGGCTGACATGCACTATGGGTTAGCTGAAAATGTCGTCGAAAAGAGGAAGAGGGTTTTGAGGTCTGCTTTTGAAGCTCATCCAGAGCGATTTGTGAAAGGTGTTCCGTTACCGCCTGTTTTGCCAAAGGCGGCGTGGATCAACCCTCCGGTGAGTACGTTGGTGGACAAAAGCAATCTTCAGTAATTTTTTTCAATGAGTGTCCAAAAGTTGTTGACAGGTTCCGCACTGAATCCAGCAGGGAGGGGGGGTGCATAGGATACAAT
>Ga0209633_10000946_pt1 | contig 31654 bp, 30 predicted proteins | sample Cruoilmetagenom1_FD_187290 | JGI IMG/M metagenome (GOLD analysis project Ga0209633, IMG submission 187290) | Oil polluted marine microbial communities from Coal Oil Point, Santa Barbara, California, USA - Sample 1 (SPAdes) (version 2) | ecosystem: Environmental > Aquatic > Marine > Oil seeps ... | reverse complement strand
ACCTGATCCTACAAAAATATATTTAACCGGTCATTCCATGGGTGGGCATGGTACCTGGTATTTAGGTGCCACTTATCCAGATCATTTTGCAGCCATTGCACCCTGTGCCGGATATCCGGATCTATTACTATATCGAGATAGCTTTATCAAAAGAAGACTACAGATGCCACAAAAACAGCTAAGCAGATTTGGAATGACTCCTAAAGTGGTAGAGAGAATGAAAATGAAAGTTGTTCCTACACCTGTTGAAAATATCATGACAAGAGCTGGCACGCCTAGTAGAACTCTAAAGTTAATACGTAATTATTTGCATTATGGTGTCTATATTTTGCATGGTGAAAAAGACAATGTGGTTCCTACAGCTTTAGCGCGCGACATGAGAAAGCGCCTTGGAACTTTCCACAATGATTTTACATATTATGAGTATCCCGGAGGGGAACATTGGTACGGTAATCACAGTTTGGACTGGAAACCTATTTTTGACTTTTTTAAACTACATACCATAAAAGATCCTAGCGGGATCAAAAAATTGGAATTCTATACAGGATCGCCAGGAGTTTCATCGAAATCAAATTTTATAACAATATATCAGCAAGAAAAAGCCTTTGAAGTTAGTTCATTTAGCTTTTCTAAAGAAGATGGGTTTGTTATAAATACGGAAAATACAAGCTTAATTGAAATTGATCTTTCCTCAATACAAGACACAATAAGTACCATTATACTAGACGAAAAAGAAATTAATATTACAAATGGTGAAAAGACTTATTTAAAAAAAATAGACTCGATATGGCAAATTTCTTCTTCACCTTCGAAACAAGAAAAAGGACCACACAGATATGGTGGTTTTAAAGATGCATTTAACAATAATGTGCTGTTGGTTTATGCTAGTAAAGGGTCAGAAAATGAGAATACATGGTATTTCAATAGAGCTCGATTTGATGCGGAAACTTTTTGGTACAGAGCCAACGGAAATATAGAAATTGTAAAAGATGTAAATTTTACACTTAAAAAATACCCAAATCGAAACGTTATTATTTACGGCAATGAGGATAATAATGCTGCCTGGAAACTACTTTTAAAAGATAGTCAAATTCAGGTAAAAAATAATGAAGTTAATTTTAATGGCAAGAAATTGTCTGGGAACCAATGGGGTATGTACTTTATTGTGCCTAGAAAAGATAGCGATTTTGCCAGTGTCGGAGTTATAACTGCAACGGGTACTAAGGGAATGAAAGCTGCTTATATGAATCATTATTTAGTAAACGGAACAACTTTCCCTGACGTTGTATTGTTTGATGACAGCGTTCTTACGGATGGTGCTTCCGAGGTTAAATGTGCCGGGTTTTTTGGAAACGACTGGAGCATTGAAAATGGCGAGTTCGAATGGAAATAGAACAAAATATCTTCTAAAAACATCTGCCATGACTTAACTAACCGTCCACTCAGAGCCAGTAAGTTAAATCATAATTATTAAAAAATAAATTCTCCTCCTTGGCATGGAGCCTGTCTGCCCACAAAGGCAGGCCTGCCCGTCCGTTCAAGAGGGGAATACTCACAAAGGAGAGGGAAGTGTTTTGATTATTGATTTTAATAGAAAATATGTGGTTAAAAAAAGTGAGGGGAAAAGAAAAGGTCTTCCCAAAAACTACCGTAATGCCTTTTTTATTGCCGATTTAGCAAGGGGTTCCATAACCTGATACCCTTCTTTAGTAGGGTGAACACCATCTTTAGAAAGCTTCTCAGGTAGCCCATTTCTATCATCTACCATGGCAGAGAAGTAATCCAGATAAATAATATTTGCCTCCATCGCGTAAGCTTCAATCATTTTGTTAAGTTCAGGTATTTTCTTATCCGGATCTAATCCTGGCCGCCAGGCATAATCATGGGCCGGCAAAACTGAAGATACGACAACTTTTATACTATTCGCTTTTGCCAATTCAACCATGGAAATCATATTTCCTAATATTTGCTCCAGAGTCATAGGCCCTGTGTTACCAGCGATATCGTTTGTGCCAGCCAATATTACTACAGCTTTAGGCTCTAATTCAATTACATCCGCTCTAAACCTCAGCAACATTTGAGGCGTGGTTTGTCCACTGATACCTCTGTTGATATAATTGTTCTTTTTAAAAAATTCCGGACTATGATCCAACCAGGATTGCGTGATCGAGTTTCCCATAAAAACTATACGCTTCTCCCCCTTTTTCGGCAATCCAAGCATCTTGTTTTCTTTTTTGAACCTACCCAGATTAGGCCAGTCCTGAATAGTTGTATCTAAGCTGACGTCCATATATAATTTAGAGTTTTCTATTTTAATTTGTTCCAGATTAATCCATTCTTTAGCGTTCGGATATTCAATTTCCTTCCAGTTCAAATTTGGACTTTCTTTAACAAAGCTGCTTAAAAAGAAAATAATTAGAACAAATGAGACTAAATTAGAGGTTTTCATAATAAAATATTAAATTTTAGGTTTGCATCAACTGTAAAAATACTATTTATTTATAACAACTATAGATTAGCTACTGTTAAGTCTAAACAGATTATGTCTAAAAAAATATCGTACTTTTGATAGTGAATCAAATTTTTTTAGAATGTTAAATAGCAATTTTTTCAAAGAGGTAAAAGGTTATGTATTTAACTTATTTAAGGAGAAGTTGCCTTTAAACACTGTATACCACAGCGAAAATCATACGTCTTATGTAGTAAATGCTGCAAATGAAATTGGATTATCTCAAAATCTTTCTGAAGAGGACTTAGAAACAGTGCTTCTTGCTGCTTGGTTTCACGACACAGGTTATATTGATGGAGTCGAAAAACACGAAGACCGAAGTATGGTGATAGTAGGTGATTTTTTGACTAAAAGAAACTTTTCTAAAGAAAAAATAACAAAAGTAAAAGGGCTTATAGCAGCGACTAAAATTCCTCAGGATCCAACGAATAAATTAGAGGAAATAATATGCGATGCTGATCTGTCACATCTGGGGAGGCTCAGTTTTATGGATGAATCAAAGCTTTTACGATTAGAACGCGAACAACTTATAGGTAAGTTTGTAAGCGAATTGGATTGGCTAAAAGAAACTGAACTATTTCTATCTCAACATCAATATTTTACAAATTATGCCTTTGAAAATTGGAATGCGCAAAAAAAATTAAATTGGTTGAAAGTTAAAAATTCTATTAACAAATTAGAAGTAAAAACTTCAGAACAGAAACAAAAGAAAAGCTTAAAAAATAAGGAAATACAAATAAAGAAAAATAAAGAGGAGAGACCCGACAGAGGCATTGAAACTATGTTTCGAGTGGCTTTAAGAAACCATGTAAAACTCAGTGATATTGCAGACACGAAAGCAAATATTTTGCTATCGGTTTGCGCAATTATTTTGTCCATTGCACTTTCTACTCTATTTCCTAAATTGGATAAAGCAGACAATTATTACTTAATTACCCCTACCCTATTATTTTTATTTATTACGTTAGTTACCATGGTTTACACAATATTATCTACCAGACCAAAAGTTACGTCCGGAAATTTCACCAAGGAAGATGTTACTAACAAGAAAGTGAATTTACTCTTCTTCGGAAATTTTCATAAAATGTCCTTGGACACTTTTCAAAAAGGCATAAATGAAGTTATGAAAGATCGAGCTTACCTTTATGATTCCATGACAAAAGATTTGTATTTTTTAGGTATTGTTCTTGCAAAAAAATATAAACTCCTTCGTATAGCTTACACTATATTTATGTACGGCATCGTACTGTCAGTATTGGCATTTGTGGTATCATTCTTGCTCATGCAAAGCCAAGTCTAACAACGTGATTATTATTTTCAAACTGTAATGTGCGATTATAGTTAAGAATCAAACTACTTCCCGAATTCTAAGACTCATCTTAATAATTTGGTCATTATTTTTTTGGAGATTGGCTGTAATTGATCGTTACTCGTAATGTCTTTAAACCGGATATTCCCTTTAGATCTTCTACATCTAAATCTTCAATTTCCGGTAATAAATATTTTTTGGATTGTAAATGTCTGATATATTTCATGTACTCTTCGGCTTCCTTTGGTTGTCCATAGACGATTGCTATTTTACCCGGTTGCGTTAATCGTTCATTGGTGTTTTTTAACATTGCTTTATCAATGCGTTTTTTTATTACCTCATATCTAACATTTTGAGCACCATCAACATCAAAGCGCTTTTCGTCCATTCTGAACTTTATTGTTAATGGCTTACTGTGAACTAATATTAAGGAGGCTACATCTAGTGAATGTTCCAATTCATTTTGCAAATTGTGTGCAATCATTTCTAGTTCACACATCATTTCCAATTGCCAAAGTCTGAGATTTTGCAAATAGATTTTGTCATATACCTTGCCAGATACAATGGCTTGCCCTATGTACATGTTATAATCTACTCCATCTGTTTTAAAACGTTCAAAATAATGAGGAAACATTTCTTGAGCTTCGATTTGTTTATGATCGATAAATTTTGAGAGTTCTTCATTCAATTTATTCACACTTTCCTCATATTTTTTTCTTTTATCATAGACTACATGAAGCTTTTTATCAATATCTTTCATATAGCCTTCCACTTCTAATCTTAAATTTCTATCTATAGATCTTAGATGATGAAATGCAGCGTCAATATCCTCCACCAAGAATTGATTCAAAGAGGCCTCATCACCAGAATTTAAACCGTGTTTAATTTTATTTTTATAATCATCAATCCTGAATAACAGATCGTTGTATATAGGCAATTTAAAAACCATTTTGGCCTTTTCTATTATTTTAGAGGCCAGACTTAACTGTCTTATCAAGTCTTTCTGAACAGCTATGTTCCTCGCCAGAGAGGAACCCCTTATATCGCATTGACCATATAATGGATAAACATCTTCGAATATGATATTTTGAAGACTCTCATTAACTAAATTATTCATCTCTCTTTTTGAGAGATACTCTTCTGCTACACTATAAAATTTCCATTTTACCGAGGGATGCAAGGAAGTATAATGTTCTTGAATAATAGATTCTAACTGGTTAACATATTCTTCCAAATAACGAAGGGCTCCCATTTTAAACACAGGAATTACATCTTTTAGTTTATCTGCATTAACAGAATTTAGTTCATATTTATTTTGTGAGGATAATTCCATAACACCAAATAATTCATCAGTCAAAGCAATGGGCACTAAAATAACACTCTGAATTCCATTCTTTTTTAGGGTCTTATAAAAACCCTTAAACTTAGTAGATCTTCCATATTTCTTAACATTTGAAATTGCAAGCATTTCTCTCTTTTCAAATACCTTGGTAAGAATTTCATCTTCATGATCACCGTCAAAATTAAAATCACCTCTTCCTTCCACTAAAAAGCTATTTTGATCATAAAAAAATTTATATACCACTTTGTTATTTTCGGTGTGAAAAGTAGAGAATTCAAACTTTAAGGAAGTTGATCCAAATAAATTGCTAATGTTTTGTTCTATCTCATAGAATGCATCCTCATCCCTCCCCATCAAATTTTCTCTTAGATCTGAAAGTAAATGATCTGTGGTTACATCAAATAATTCCATGATGCCAAATCCACTAAGCTCATAGCTATCCACAGGAAATTTTTCTTTCCAAAGAGAGATGTCATCAAAATTATCCAATAAAGTTCTTACATCTTCTTTTGATATATCTGGAGCGTTTTTCAGGGATTTAACTCTTAAAAAATCAGTATTATAGGTAGCTCTGTAATTTCTGGTAATCCCTGTACTAACATTTGGGATATCAACATAATAAGGGCGTCTAAAATCTATCTTAACGTCATGATATGAATCCATAATAAAAAGGCAGCTCGAAATAAAAACATTGGATTCAAAATAATTTCTAAGTTTTAATTCATAACCCTCTCCCGCATCAGCTAATATCTCTTCAAATTTTTTAGAAAGTTTAAATGCCGTGAAGTCTACAGGAATACTCGCTGAAGTAATTTCACTCCCCTCTAAAGGTGGCGAGAAAAAAAAATCCAATAGTTTGTCTATTTCCTTATTATATTCTTCTAAATATTTAAAATCTTCAAATCCCTCTCTAAGTAGGGGGTATTCTTTGTATTCTTCCAATAAATTGCAAGCTGTAGTAAACAGATAATGACCCTCGTCCTGCTCAATTTTTTCCAAATACTCAAAAACAGCCTCAAAACTAATTTTTAGTTTTATGGGTAATTCCGTTTTTTTGTTTCCTATGGAATAAATTACTTTCATTAGCTCTATCCGCTTAATCTAATCCGCCATTTCTTTTCGGTACACGTCTTTGTGGCCAGGTCAACTGTTCACCAGTTTCAGGGTTAATGGGTAATACTCTCTTCTCGCTAGAAGTTTTGTTCTTATCTTCAGATGCCATATAGGCCAAAATTGCCGTTAAAATGACATTATTCCGAACATCGTCGAAAACAATTTTATCATAGGTATCTCTGTTTGTATGCCAGGTATAATTCCCATAATCCCAACTCAGAGCATATAAACCAAATGCAGGAACTCCTACAGCGTTAAAAGATGCATTGTCAGAACCTCTTCCACTTGGAATTCCCGGGAAATCAGTTTTTATATATTTTCTAATATCTTTAGGTACAGCAGATAACCATCTGGACAGATACTCATAGGAATACAAATACCCCGCACCTGAAATTTTAACAACCCTTCCTGTTCCATTATCCTGATTAAAAAGCGCTTGTGTATTTTTTACAATGTCCGGATGATCTTCTACAAAAGCTAAGGAGCCATTTAAGCCTTGTTCCTCACTCCCCCAATGACCAACTAAAATAGTTCTTTTAGGGTTTGGAAGCATTTTTTTCAAAACACGCATCGCTTCCATCATAACCAAGGTACCAGTTCCGTTGTCAGTGGCCCCGGTTCCTCCATCCCATGAATCAAAATGTGCCGATAGTATAACATATTCATCCGGTTTCTCACTTCCTCTAATTTCGGCTATTGTATTGAAAGTTGGAACTCTTCCCAACTCATTAGATTTCGCAATAATATGTATCTCCGGATTTACACCATATTCTACCATCCGATATAACATAGTATAATCTTCCAATTCCATATCTACCTGTGGTATTTTCTTAGTACTGGCAGAGAATATTTTATTAACACCAAAACCCTTAGACCAATAAGAACTGACTATTCCCACAGCCCCAGCTTCTTCCAAAACAGGAATCACTGTCTTACTTGTATATCCGGAATTCTTCATATTTGTTTTCCATGCCTCTGCTTGTTCCTCCCTTTCCCTTTTCATTTTTTCAAAGGACTCTGCTGTAGCAAATTTCTCCCAATTATTATCCGGTCTTCCTGTTGACTCCTTTTTAGAGACCAACACGATCTTTCCTTTTACATTTTTTAACCACTTATTGAAGCTTATGGAATCTTTAACTTTTGGCAATACAATTACTTCGGCTCTTACCCCTTTATCAGAAGTGCTTGGATTCCAAGCTAGCTGTATACCGTCCAAAGTTTGGACTCTCGGAATTACCATATCAATATGGGTTATTCCTCTCTCCCATCCACGCCATTCGCCCCATTTTTCATTCTTTGCAGGAATACCCCAACTTTTATACTTTGCAACTGCCCAATTATGCGCATCCTGCATTTGTGGTGTTCCCACAAGTCTTGGTCCAATAACATCTAAAAGTTCATGCCCTAAAAGTTTAAGCTGTGAATTTTCATTGGCTTCTTTTATAATATTCTCAATAATTGGATCTTTTACCTTTTCTTGAGCAAATAGATTCCGACTAATCAATAAAATTACTAATAGAGATAGAACAAGCTTGATCTTCATTTATGAAAATTATAAAAATTAATACTTCTTAAATGTATGAATTTTTTACAATTCACAACAATTTATCAAGGACCAATTGGGAGGAGGAGCATTCTATGTATCGAAAAAACCTTCCCTTTTCTAAGGGAAAAGCCTTTGCCTCGCTTGATGAAGTATGGATTTGACGAAGGAGAGCGAGGTAATTTTATTCTTATTTTTAAACTCAACAAACTTTAGTGAGTAACCCATAAAGTGAAAGCAGGTTCGCTGATGAGTAAAAAAAAAAGCACCAAATTTTGATGCCCAATATTCATATTCTCTTTAAGGTTAAATCAATCAACCAAAACCGTTTGTGGGGTTATACCAAACGAATTATTATCGTTCAAATTATTATAACTTCTTGCAATGAATTTGATATTTTCTTTAGTAACAGATTTACCTGTTTCTAAATGGTATTTTAAACCAATTAGCAATCTATTGAACATCTTTGTCATCATACCTTTCATCAAAGCCCCTATAAAGGCTGGTTTTGTACTATAATTCATGGTAAACATCACTCTGGTACTGTTTTCATGCAGGGCTTTCAAATCAATTGTGGCCCTCATTTCATCCATCATGGGTAAACCACCTTCTATAATCTCTATATCAAAACTTTCATTTCCTCTGGCAGCGGAAATCCTTTCACGAACGCTATGTTTGGAATCAATGGCACATTCGCGCTCGCACCCAACTTCTCCTTTTTTACCACTACTGTGATGCGACCCATCAATCAATGGATTAAATAAGTTGACTTCACCAAAACGATTAAATAAAAGATCCCAAGCATTTTCTTTGCTCGTACTAATGTCAATTTCTACTGTTACTTTTCTAAGTTTTTTCATGGATTGAGTTTTTTATCTGTTAATAACAGTACAAAGATGCCTCTCTATTATCATGATCTTTTTGGTATTTAGGCCAAAGGCTTTTCTTTTTAGGTCAAATCTCAAAACTCCTTATATAAATCTCATTTGAATCGATACAATTGTCTTTTCTAGTATCAATTGATCCTACGAAATTATTTCTTGACACCGAATAATTATCAAAAAAACTAATATCAAACTCTATAAACCTTAGGTGATCTACCAAAATAAGCACGAAAAGAATCACTAAAGTGGGCAGCATTTTCAAAACCACAATCCCAGGCAATTTCACTTATCAAAAGACTGGAATCTTTTAATAAACCTGCCGCTTTTTCTAACCGTTTTGTTTTAAAATATTTTGCGGGACTCTCCTTATAATACTTGGTAAAATATCTTTTAAAGGAGGATTCACTTTTCGCTGTAAGGTGAGCCAGTTCAGCAATACTAAGATTATTATATAGATTCGCACTAATGATCTCATCAAACTCGATCTCTTCTTTGGTATACAAGGTTCCTAAAAGCTGAGAAACGATCTCGTTATTGCCAGAATCAGAAAGAATATACACCAATTCCTTTAGTTTAAGTAACAGTAACTCTTCTCTTATTAAGGCAGGGTGGTTGAAATAAGGCATCATTGAATTTACAAAGCTATCCAGCAATTCACTTTGCTCAATTTTTAGTGCAGGATCTAATCTTATCCCGGATCGTTTCACTCTTAAAAAACTCAATTCATGTTCGTCAAAGGCCTTTTTTATCACTTCCGGATCCAAATGAAAAACCACACTTTTAAATTGAGCCGTAGGAGTAACATCTCTGAAATTGGCTATATAGTTTCCACATTTCATCAAGATGCTCTCCTTGTCTCTGGCAACAATTTTTTGAGTTGGTGAGTACACCTCCTGGGTTCCTGATTGAATATACGCCAAACATGCATCATTACGCATTTCCCGGTTTATTTTAAAATTTTGGTCCAGCGTAAAACATTCTGCAAAAGCATGCCCCATAAGCTCAATTGTCCTTACTTCCATAGAGTAAAAATAAAAAGAAATATCTTTAAATACTTTTCAAATTAGGTCAAAAATGGATTAATTAAATATCGTCATTTATGATATATTAATTAATATTTTATACATTAAGCGCGCTTTTAATCAATACAAAGAGGAATCATGAAAAAAATTATAAATTATTTGTTACAAGGATTACTATATATAGCGCCTTTGAGCATAACCGCATATATTATTTACGGTGTTTTTAACTTATTGGATAATATGTCACAAGAATTACTCGCAAAATTTGTGGATGTAAGAATTCCTGGATTAGGCATATTGACCCTCCTGTTATTTTTAATATTAATAGGAGTCTTAGGTAAAACATTTATTGCCAAACCGTTAAAATTAGTGATTAACAGAATTATCGAGAGTATACCTTTACTGAATTTTATTTATACCGCATTTAATGATTTGTTCAAGGCTTTTGTAGGTCAGGAAAAAAAGTTTGATCAACCTGTACTGGTAAAAGTAAATTTGAATTCGGATCTGGAAAAACTGGGTTTTATAACAGAAGAAAATTTACAGTTATTGGATGAGAAAGATAAAGTTGCTGTTTATTTTCCGCATTCCTATAATTTTTCAGGTGAATTATTTATTGTGCCTCGGGTAAATATAAAAAGTGTTGATATCAATTCAAGCGACGTGATGAAGTTTATTGTTTCTGCAGGTTTAACCGGGTGGGGAAAATCCTGATTTCAATACTCTGAGTCTCAAATTTCTTATTGCTTATTTTAAAAAAGGCCCGGAAACCCTACTTACTAATTTGGCTTCCCAAGGCAAGTAGGTTGTCCATTTTTCCCCCTCAGAACAATTTCCAGACCATTTACATTCTTCAAGAATTTGAATATAGGATAGTGATAACTACGGTATCTAACCCTTAATCACTCAACTAATCTTTTTAGTAATTCGCTTTCTTCTTCACTTAGCGCTCTTCCCTTTAAAGAATCCAGCAACATACTTAATTTATCTAAATCTTCCATTGGTACAATCTCTGCATTAAAATCAATTTGATCTAAAAGATCCTGAATTGTTTTTACAGCAACCAATTTATTTTGCTCTTTATAGATATTGGACTTTACTTCTAATTCAATCGAGGTAAGTTTGTCTAAAATCATGGTTTCTTTTTTCTAGCTGCAAATATATGTCGCTATGCAATCGGAAAATGCGACATGTCATGTCGGAAATCATAAATTGTTATAGTGACTATTTTTAAGTATTTTTATAAACACTTTACAATCCCCATGAAAAAGTACTATTCTTTTGGAGAGTTATTAGTTGATTACCGCAAATACAGCGGATTATCGCAATCGGAATTTGCGTCAAAAATTGATGTAGATATCCGAACCATTCAACGATGGGAGAGTGATCAAACTCTAGTAAAACCGGAGAAAGAGGAAGCCATAATTGAGGTTACCTTATTTCCATATCAATTAATTAGAAACTTAAATGCCTTGATTCCTATACCTACTTATTATGATTTTAGAATTAATAAGTATGCTTTAACTGAACTGAATGAGGAATTACCGGCAGCAGAATGGTTTAAGCAACAATTGGAGAATTCAACAGATAGAATTCGCCCGTTTGACTATGAAAGTGACTATGATTATATTGCAAAATACATGGAATTTCACAAAGAACTTCCAAATAATATTAAAGAAGTTATTCGTGAATCCGCCAAAATTATACCGGATATGAACCTGATCATTACTGATGAATCTGGTTACTATTCAGGTCATAGCCTGATTTTTCCAATAAACCATCAAACATTCAACAACTTAAAGTCGAAAAAAATATGGGAAAATGAGATTACAGTTGCTGATCTGGTAAATTATAAAACGCAAGATCTCATTATTTTATACGGCTTCGACCTCACGGCAGATAGTAATGACAACATGTTCTATATTGTTAATCATTTATTACGCTTTTTAAGAGATCTTCCCAATCAGAATTATTTGTACTGTGCCACAGCATTACGTTATGATAGCTATAAACTTGTAGATAATTTGGGTTTAAAAATTGTTTGGGAAGAAGAAAAAGAGAAAAATAATTTAGGTTTAGAGTCTTCTCGTCGTTTTCAAGAGGGTGATTTTAGAGACTTTTTGAAAAGATAACTTAATTTACTAAGATTCTCGTTCCATCGATTTTTATTCTTTTCCGCATTCATATTTTCATAACATATAACGCATACTTAACCAAATCTAACATCCCTCAAAAAATCGATGGTATTGAGAATTCCATTATTGACATTATTTAAAGGTGTCTAATCTATTTAATCAAGTAGCTTATGAAAAATACTTAATATTTATATCAATCTGGAAATATCTTTTTAATCGTTCAAAGATATTCTGAAAGTAAGTGAAATAATACGACATGTCATGTCATAATAATTAAACACTACAAAATAGTTTCTAAGTCCTCACATTTGATAGTAAGACCTGCAAGTTTTTAAAAATTTACTTTCTACGACCACGTACACCTCTCATAGCACTACTTCAACAGACACGATTGTAATTTAGTATACCATTATTTGCTACTTTGACAGGATCTATTTAGATTCTGCTGTTGTGAAGACCTACCGGAAGAATTTAGTATTATACCAGTTTGTGTATTCATAATTAAATTGAAAATATCATTATCTTTATGAGCAAATTTTAATTCATAAAGGAATTTTTATTTCTATCAATTGACCTTTTCAATGAAAAACCTTAATCTGATAATCATTATTCTGATTCTCTTTATTCCAATATTTCTAACCGCCCAAAACAAAACGAAGGGCGAAGAGATTCCTTCGAATTCAAGACCGGTTAGCATAGTGGACACAATTCCCAAAAAGGATTGCGAGGTAAAAGATATTGGAGATGTGTCCCGGGAACTTTTTAATAAAAATAATAAGGATAAGAAAAAAAAGGACAAAACTCCACGTTCTCAAAAAAAAATAAACACACTGATCCTTCCGGTTATTGCTTACAATCCTGCGAATGGTCTTCAACTGGGCGTAGGTGCAAACTCGGCAATATATTTAGGTCCAAAAGAAAATACACGTGTTTCATTTGCAGGTGTTAAACTCGCAGTAACTACTAAAAGTCAATTTATCTCTTTTATCAAATCAAATTTATATACCGCTGAAAATAAATTCTTCTTTTCCGGCGATTGGCGATATTATGTATTCAGTGAGACTACATATGGTCTTGGTACAAATTCACCGGAAGGCATAGAATTGGATCCTGGTTGGGGATTTCAGGGTATACAACTTGGAGATGATCAGGGCTACCCCATGCGTTACGATTATTTTATGTTTCATGAAATTGCCAATATAAAGGTCTTTGATAGTTTTTATCTTGGCTTAGGATATCATTTAGATGCTTTTGGTAATATCGAAGACCTGGATTTAAACCTAGATACCATACCAAAACAAATCACACCTCACTGGACCTATTCCAAATTACATGGATTTAATACAAAAAGCTACACTATGTCAGGTTTTAGTATTAATGCCATGTATGATTCACGCGACAACCAGATCAATGCCTATAAAGGTTACTTCGCCAGACTTAACTATCAGGTGAACCCAACTTTTTTGGGCAGTAGCCAAAGCTCTTCACAACTGTGGACAGAGTTTAGAACATATATAGGACTTTCCAAAAAAACACCCAGACATTTAATCGCTTTTTGGTATTTTGGAAATTTCCAGGTTTCGGGAGAGCAACCCTATCTTACTCTAATGGCCTTGGGAGATGATCAAAGATTAAAATCTGGAAGAGGCTACACCGCCGGTAGATTTAGGGGGCAGGACTATGTCTACGCTGAGGCAGAATACCGTTTTCCTCTCCTGCGTTGTGCACAAACTTTAGGTGGTGTTGTATTCGTAAACGCTTCAACTGCTTCAAATCGGGATAGAAATGTGCATCTTTTCGACTATGTCCAGCCGGCCGTTGGCTTTGGTTTTCGCCTGCTGATGAATAAATATTCGCGCATGAATATTTCCATCGACTTTGCTTATGGATTTGATTCTAAAGGGGTTTATTTTGGGGGAACAGAAACTTTTTAATGTAATGTTTAATATAATGATAACTTTGATGATAGCAATAGAATAATTAACATGTCATATAAAGCTAAACAAATAAAAATAGGACTCTTTGGAATTGGCCTGGATACCTACTGGGAACAATTTGATGGACTACTAAACAAACTGAAAGGGTACCAAAAACAGATCAACATTGAAATAACCGGTTTTGATGTTGAGGTAGCCGATGCAGGAATGGTTGACAATCCAAGGAAAGCGTTTGAGGCAGCCAACTTTCTGAAATCTCAGGATGTGGAAATGGTATTTTTGTATGTATCTACTTACGCCTTATCTTCAACTGTATTACCGGTAGCACAAAAGCTCAACGTTCCTGTAGTTATCCTTAATCTTCAACCGGTAGCACAATTGGATTATGAAACATTTAATAAGCTGGGAGATCGTGGAAAAATGACGGGGTCCTGGTTGGAAAATTGTCAGGCATGCGCTGTTCCTGAGATTGCATCAGTATTCAACCGCTCTAATATTCAGTATGATATTGTAACGGGGTATTTACAGGATGAAGAAGCCTGGAGCGAGATAAAAGCATGGACAGAAGCTGCTGCTGTTGCAGTATCTATGCGTAATAACCGTCTTGGTATATTGGGCCATTATTATAATGGTATGCTCGATGTTTATACCGATCTCACGAAACAATCGGCTACATTTGGCACCCACATCGAGTTGCTTGAAATGTGTGAATTAAAAAAGTACTGTGATGCAGTAACTGAGCTTGAAATAGAATCGAAAATTAAAGAATTCAACAGCGCATTCGATGTTTCATCTGAATGTGAAACTGTTGAAGTTGAACGTGCTGCCAGAACATCGGTTGCGATGGATAAACTGGTAAAAAACCATGATCTGGGTTCCATGGCATATTATTATGAAGGCGAAGCCGGAAACTCTTACGAGAATATTGTAACGTCCCTTATAGCGGGTAATACACTACTTACGGGTAGAAATATTCCGATTGCCGGAGAGTGCGAAGTAAAAAATGCTCAGGCTATGAAAATAATGGCTGAATTTGGTGCAGGCGGTTCTTTTTCTGAATTCTACCTGATGGATTTTAAAGATGACGCCATGTATTTAGGGCATGATGGACCTGCGGACCCTGCCATTGCAGAAGGGCCTGTTAAATTGGTTCCACTTCCAATTTACCATGGAAAACCCGGCAAAGGATTGTCTATTCAAATGACTGTAAAACATGGCCCTATAACCCTACTCTCCGTAGTTGAAGGAAAGAACGGGATATTTTTACTAACCGCCGAAGGGGATTCAGTGGAAGGGCCTGTTCTCCAAATTGGGAACACAAATAGCAGGTATAGTTTTTCGATTGGAGCCAAAGAATTTATAAATCAATGGTCAAAACAAGGACCGGCACATCACTGCGCTATTGGTGTTGGGCATATTGCCGATAAAATTAAAAAATTGGGTCAAATATTAAATATTGAGGTGGTACAAATTTGCTAAATAATTACAAAAATTTAAACAAGTGAAAAATAAAATTATTCTATTAGTAATAATGGCATTATCTCAAGTTGCTATATCACAGAAAATTACATCTGAATCAAATCAAAAAATAGAAAGAGAAAATATTGAATGGTGTGATATTTGGGTTGCTAGTGCTCAGAGCAACAATAAACCACGAGTTTTGTTGATTGGAGATTCAATTCTAATTGGATATTATAAGTCGGTTAGCGAAAGTCTGGAAAGCGATGCGTATTGTGCAAGATTTGCAACCTCCGCCTGTGTTGCCGATCCTGCATTCCATCAACAATTAGAACTGATGCTGAATCAATATGAATATTCTGTGATCCATTTCAATAATGGTCTACATGGAGTTGGATATACAGAAGAAGAATATCAAGAAGGTTACGAAAAAGCTATTCAACTTATTAAGAAAATAACACCAGAGTCAAAATTAGTTTTGGTCTTATCAACCCCCTTACAGTCTACAAGTGAAAAGAATTACCTAAATTCTCGCATAGATGAAAGAAACAGAATTGTAAGGGGCCTGGCAAAAAAATATGGTGCTTCGATTAACGACTTAAATTTCATCTTTAAAGATCATCCTGAATATTATAAAGATCCTTATCATTTTAAGACAGAGGCTATTAAGTTACAAGGGGAACAGGTTGTGGAGACGATCGAAAATTTAATTAATCACTAGAAAAAGGATATTTGTTTGATCTTTGATTTGATGTTTATTGGCCCTATTCAATGCATCATGAGTATCAAAATAAAATTAGCTGTTTAATATGCAAGCATTATTTGGGGTATTATTTCATACTTTGGGAGGAGTTGCTGCCGGAAGTTTTTATATGCCTTATAACAAAGTAAAAGGATGGGCATGGGAAAGTTACTGGATCATAGGAGGCCTATTTTCCTGGTTAATTATACCTCCATTGGCAGCCTGGATTACCGTACCCGGATTTACAGAAATTTTAGCGACAAGTTCAACACAAATCTTGTTTTTTACCTTCGCAATGGGGCTCCTTTGGGGAGTTGGTGGCTTGTCTTACGGTCTTGGCATACGGTATCTCGGAATGTCTTTGGGAAATTCTGTAGTACTTGGCTTTAGTGCTGCCTTTGGCGCAATTGTTCCATCCGTTTATTACTCTATTAATCCTGTAGAAGGTAAGATATCCTTTACGGATATGTTGGAAACATCGGGAGGGAAACTGGTGCTTTTAGGTGTATTTATTTGTCTCGTAGGAATTGCTCTTTCGGGTAGAGCTGGAATGATGAAAGAAAGTGAACTATCGGAGGAAGAAAAGAAAAAAACAGTGGCTGATTTTAGTTTGGCAAAAGGGTTGACAATAGCAATACTTTCAGGGATTCTGAGTTCATTTTTCAATTTTGGAATAGAAGCCGGAAAGCCTTTGGCAGACGCTGCAGTCGAAGCAGGATTTAATCCATTGTATAAAAACAATGTGACTTTTGTTGTTATTCTTTGGGGAGGTTTAACCACTAATTTGATCTGGACAACTATTTTGAGTTTAAAAAACAGATCGTATCTCGACTTTGTAAATCAGTCAACACCTATAGTTAAAAACATGATGTTTTCAGCCTTGGCAGGAACCATATGGTTCCTACAATTTTTTTTCTATGGAATGGGTGAAAGTAAATTGGGAAATGGAGCGAGCTCCTGGATATTACATATGTCGACTATCATCTTAACGGCTAATTTGTGGGGGATTTACCGTAAGGAATGGAAGGGTGTTGCAACAAAAACCAAATGGACAATAACTGCAGGAATTACCGTGATTATATTGGCCGTCGTTCTGGTTGGAATAGGCAATACTATGTAAATTTTTAAGATTCGAGAGACGAAAAAACAGATCTGTCCGAATTAGGGGAAAAAGAGATTTACAAGATATATAGATCTTGAAAAAGATGAGATCCTACCCAATATTGTAGCTAGAGGCGATAGAGAAGTAAGTTGAGGCAAAGTCATACTATATTCATCTGCAACCTGCAAAAAAAATTAAAAACCATTCAATCATATCACATTGGTTCATTCTGCACTACTAAAGAAAAGAGTGAAATATTGTAAAAAGAGGTTTTGATATTTCTGAGAAGCAACGTGAATACGGATTGGATATAGCCGATTTTATATTCAAGTTCTTTTATGTATTGTAAGCTGGCTGTGCTACAATCGTATTACACTTGTATTACAATTGTGATATATTCACATTTAATGCAGTAGTATAAATATTTTCAAAAAATGATTTTTGTCACATAAAAATTAAAACGTAAAATTTATTTTTACAATTAAATGAAAAAATTACTATTTAATAGTACTCTTATTTTTATAATGGTAATATTTCCTTTAGTGCCTAGTTATTTACACTTATACAATCAAATATCAAGTCCAAAAATTAAACTTTGTTATGAAAATGGGAATCGTAAAAGTATTAATGTACTAAAAGGTGATCTAGCTTATCTTGAAGCTATTTTTTCCAGAACTCTTGAAAATAACGATAAAGAAGATCCAAAATCTCAAGAATTAAAAAACACAATAAACTTACTATTTTTCACTTCTCAATCTAAATTTGATTTTAAAGACCCGGTACTAAATATTAATAAATTATTGTATTCTAAAAACAATAATTTCTCTACAGTATATTTAAAAATTCCTTCACCCCCACCTAAAAACATTTCTTAATTCTATCTATAGCCGTTTTTAAGATACAAATGGAAATTTTAATGTATTTCTTCCATTAATGATGATAAGAAATTATATTTAGAATTGACAACACACAATATTTAAGTAATAAAGAATTATTTATTGTGTATCTCTCCCTATTTATATAAAAATAAAAATAACTATTTATAGAAATTACTTAAAACAGGATCTGTTTATCTGGTAAAAACTGAATTTATTAAAAACCTTTGAAAAAATGAAACAATATATATTAAGTATATGCTTTTTGCTATTCTCTACAGTTGTAATTGCACAAAAAACAGGTATCATCAATGGAACTGTTACAGATGAGGATACAGGAGAAAAAATTCCGAATGCTGAAGTTTTGGTTATAAAAACTTTGAAAGGAGCCGTAGTTTCTAGAAATGGCACTTTTGAAATATCTAATTTTAAACCAGGGACTTATACACTTTATTCACATGCATTGGGTTATATCAACGACACTATTTCAAATGTAATAGTAGAGGCAGAAATGAAAACCAAGGTTGAGTTTTTAATGAAACAAGAAAACATAAAATTAGGTGAAATAACTGTTTCTGCTACTAAAATCCAAAAAACAATTAACAAAATTGGTTCTCCTGTTTACATCATGAACAAAAAAGAACTTGAACGTACAGAAGGACGAAATATTGAAGAAATACTCATTAGAGTTCCTGGTGTTTTTACAGAAGACAGGTACCATAATGAAACAAATCTAGTAAGTTTTAGAGGTGTAGGGCTACACACACATGTAACTCGTGGAATACTTGTATTGGTGGATGGGGTTTCACTTACCGAAGCTATGGGGCGAACAGATTTTGAAGGAGTTGACATGGAAAATGCGGAAAAAGTAGAAGTTCTAAAAGGCCCCGTTTCCGCTCTTTACGGACCTAATGGAATTACCGGCGTTATCAATATTGTTGAGAAATCACCGAAACAAGGCATACACGGAAAAGCTAAAACTTCATATGGAGGCTACAACACAATTACTTTATCCGGAGATATAAATGGAGGAGTTGATGGGTTTAAATATTTAGTGAAAGGAAAATATTTTAATACCGATGGCTATTTGGATAGAAGCGGTTCTAAATCAGCCAGAGGCGGTTTAAAACTAATTCAACAATTTAAAAGTGCCGGAAATTTACAATTTACAGCAGATTATGTGGATAATGAAATGGAAATACCAGGTACTTTAACCCAAGAACAATTTGATGATAGATCAACAGAGGCTTCCAATTCATTTGCAGGATATAATAGAGATATATTAAGAACGAATTTTGTTTATACACAAAGTTGGGATAATAATGTGGATTTATATTCTAACCTGTATTATCGTTACAATAAAGATGATGGCTTTTATTCTGATCGTAATTGGGCAGACGGTAATATCAACTCATTTGGTGGTGAAGTAAGGGGTCAATGGTCGCAGAAGGTTTTTGGTAAAAAAAATTCAATTATTGGTGGATTGAGCATGTTAAAAGAAAAAGGGCTCGATGAAGTATACCTTAGAAATGGCCAAACTGGTGAGATTGGAAGACAAATAAATGATGGTGAAAGCATATACAATTTGTATGGAATTTATTTGGAAGATGAATTTATGTTGACTGATCAATTAGCCATTACTCTTGGAATACGATATGATATCGTTGACTATGACTGGACAGACAATCTCAATGAAGGTGAAAACAATACTTCAGCATCAACCGGTATTTCATCTTTTAGTCCAAAATTTGGCTTCGCTTATAACCCTTCTGAAAGTTTAACTGTTTTTGGGAATATTGCCCGTGGATTTAATCCACCACAAATTTCTCAATTATTTGTTGGAAGTTCCTATGGGGGAATTGCCAATCCTAATTTAAAACCAGAATATTTAATTAATTATGAACTGGGTATTAGAGGTGATGTCAATAACAAGTTAATTTATCAGACATCTTTTTTTCTGATGAATTTTACCGATCAGATTTCCGCAGAAATTATTCCAGAGATAGATCCTGACACACCTGTTTATCAAAATATTGGTAAAACCAAACACTCTGGAGTTGAAGTTTCTCTGGATTATAAATTCACCAAACAATTTAATGCCTATGTAAATTACTCCTACTTAAATGCCAGGTTTAATGATAATCCAGATTATGGAGACAATACATTGAGAAAAACACCTCATAATATGGCCAATGCCGGGTTGAGGTATGAATTTAAATTTGGCTTATACGCAGCATTAGATTATAAATTCATCGACAAATATTATATGGATAATAAAGAAGTTAATGTGTACGAAGGTTATTCCATACTAAACCTAAAATTTATGTATAAATGGAGCGGTTTAATGGCAGCAATTGCAATTAACAATTTATTGGACACGAACTATGCGACTTATGCTTATGCATCTGAAGTTTATGACCCTGTTAGCCATCAAACACACTGGGAAAAAAAATACATTCCGGGATGGCCCATTAATTTAAATACATCTATTTCCTATCGTTTTTAACTTTTATAAAAAATTAAAATACCGGATTATGTTATTTTTAAAAAAATTGAAAAAAATTGAAAAATCAGTACTTACTTATTTAAGTGGGTTCCTGATTTCTTTGTTTTTAATTCAACCCGTAATTGCTCAAGAAACCATTTGGCTTTCTAATACACCTCCAAAAAGTATGGATAAAGAGGTGAAAGCTAATGGAATGCACCGATTATCTACTTTAGAAACAAAAAAACGCAGTGCCAGACCAAAAAGCGGAAGTAAAAAAGTGAAAAGTGAATATGGGAAAGCAGCCAAAGATTCCACAAACAAGAGATATACTAAAAACGAAGACAAAAAAAGTAAAAGATCTTATGGCCCCCCTCCTAAAAAATACATTCAATGGTTAAGGAAAGGAAGTTCTATAACAGATGCCGAATACATATGTCTTAATGATAGTACAAATTATCAATTGACATTAATGTCACCCGAAGGAAAAAAGGAAGGAATTGAATTGGTGAAAAACAAAACATGTTATGCTAAGTTTGAGCTAAATGAAGAAGGTTATTACAATGCCTATTTGATTATTAAAAAGGATTTAGGTGACACCCTCCATATTAATATTGCTAAAGCAGAACTTCTAAATCATAGTTGCCGTAACGGACATCACAAAAAACTAGAAGCCAGACCTGTAAATTACTATCCTGAAATAACTGATTTTGAAATAATTCGAGAACGTAATCCCCATGAGGATTACCACTATTTCACTTCATCTGGCAACATGGAAACTTATAAAGCGATTTTTGAAGGAAAACCACTAGCAGGAGTTAAAGTTAGAATAAATACCGAAAAAGGCTGGAGTAAAACACAGTACACAAATGAAAATGGCGAGTTAAGTACAGAGTATATTCAGGATTATTTTTCAAGCTGGCAGGAATTAAACACAAGAGAAATATATTATTATATGCTTGAAGCAGATTATACACTCAAAAAAGACATTAACTATAAAGGCAAAGGTTATGGATATATTCATTATTCCTTAACCATGTCTGATGGTTATCGTCCTGCACGCACGATGTATTCTTCCATGGTATGGGGCTTAGTCGTATTTCTTATTACAATGGTTGTTAGTGTTGCTGGTATTTTTATCTATAAAGAACGAAGAAAAAGGCCTTATAAAGAGATAAAATTTAATGAATCTAATAAATAAAAATATGCAAAAAATTAAGATCAAAAAATATATTAATAATTCAAATGTATCTCGATTTCGATTTTGGATACAACTGCTGTCATTTTTTCTTTTTGTATACGGGGGCTACTTTTTTATTGAGATTGGTTCACGTTTACCAATATTTTCATGTCCTTATGTTGAAGGAAGTCCGGGAGGGTGTTATTTAATTGGGGTACAGCATGAATTACACTCAACGTGGGCTACAATATTCAGCCCCAGAGGAATCAGTATTCTAAAAAGTTTAGGTATTTTTTTGATATTCTTTCTTTTTCTGAATAAGGCCTGGTGTGGTTTTGTTTGTCCTTTAGGAACCCTGCAAGATTGGATTACAAGATTGCGTAAAATGCTTGGATTTAGCTTTGTACGCTATGGTGAGATGAGTTTTAAGAGACTGAAATCAATTAAATACATATTATTATTCTTACTCATCTTAATTCCTCTGGCAATAAAAAATTCATTCTTCGGTCTACCTTTCCTTCCGGAAGGCATGCATACCCCATTCTGCCAGATCTGTCCGGCTCGTATAATATTACCATTATTTACAGGAGATACTTCGCAAATCTTTGTTGATTTTACAGATCCGGCAACGATCGCCATGACATCCTTAGGATTAATAATAGCTGCATTATTCCTCGTAGGATCTTTTGTTAAAAAACGATTTTTCTGTTTTTTCTGTCCAATGAGTGCTTTACAATTCTTGTTTTCCAAAATAGGAATTTTACGTATGGTAAAGGATGGAGATAAATGTACTCGTTGTGGGAATTGTTCTCGCGTATGTGATATAGGTATTACAGAGATTGCTGATGATGTTCTCAGTAAAAATATTGTTAAAGATGATTGTATGATGTGTTTTAAATGTGTTGAAGCCTGCCCTGAAGAAGATGCTTTAAAAGTAAAGGTGGTTAATTTTGATATATTTTCAGCTACTGAAGAAGGGTTTTTTAAAAGGTATGGTGAGACGGATGACCCAGAACATTTAGAAAAACATGGTTTGTTAAATTCAAATAAAGAAAAAGATGAGTAATATAACGGATACAGATAGATATAATAGGTTAAAAAAAACCTCAACCATCCATTATAATATGGAAGTAAATCAGGTTCTTTCTGAGGTTATTGATGACTTTCCAGATAAACTTACCGGAATGGAATATTTTTATAATAAATTCAGACCGCTTGAAGAAGGTAAATCCCTTTACCCAAAAGATAAAAAACTAATTGCGTCAATGTGTATTCATGTACCTATTGAGATTATCTATGCTTTAGATGCTACTCCTGTAAGAATATGTTCAGGCGCTTATTCGGCTGATGCAGCAGGTTCTGATTTTTTACCCGCAAAAATTTGCCCAATGGTTAAATCAACTCTAGGAGCAATTTATTTAGATATGCTTCCGGGAAACGCCAATCCGGATCTGGTTATTAATCCTACAACTTGCGATCAAAAAAAGAAAATTGGCGAAATGGAAGAAGAGATCGGAAAAGAATTTTATGTTTTAGAAGTACCACCAAGCAAAGATTCAGAAGAAGCAAGGCAATATTGGCAAAGGTCTGTTAAAAAGATGGTTAAAAAGTTAGAAAAAGTAACAGGCAATAGGCTTAGAAGGAGAAAATTAAAAAAATCTATCAAAATGGTAAGCATGGCACAGGCTGAATTTAGACGATTCATGAGGCTCCGAAAAAATGCACCTGTTATTTTTGGTAAAGATGCTCAGTTGATAACGAATGCTTACTTTTTTGATGACATTGATAATTGGACAATAAACTTAAAAATTCTTAATGATGAATTGGAGGAAAGAATTAAACAAGAAGTCCTCGTTGTTGGACCTAGAGCACCGAGAGTATTATTGACAGGTTCTCCATCAATTTTTCCAAACATGAGAACACCTATTTTAGTTGAAAAATTGGGAGGAATAGTTGTCTATGAAGAGTTTTGTTCAAGTAGCAGAATGCTAAGTGATACGGTTGCCGTTGATGAATGGTTTCTATATGATATGGTTCCTGCAGTAGCAGATCGTTATCTAAAACCAAGTACTTGTCCCAATTTTACACCAAATGATGACAGGATTAGAAAAATTCTACTAGCTATGAAGGATTATAAAGTAGATGGCGTTGTTTACCAAACCTTTACAGGATGTCAACTCTATGACATGGAATCAAGAAAAATTGGACAGGAATTAGAAAAGGCTGGTTATCCTGTGTTAAATGTTGAATTAGATTACAACCCTAAGGATTCCGGTCAGCTCACTACTCGTTTGGAAGCATTTATGGAATCAATTAAAGATAATAAAAGAAAAAAATAATTATGAATTATTATCTAGGAGTAGATATAGGATCAACAACAATTAAAATTGTTTTGATTGATGAATCAGGAGAAATGGTTGACAAAATAGTTTCACCAACAGGGAGTATGTTCAATCAAAATGCATTGGACAGTCTTGATAGATTGCTACAATACAATAATTTAACCAGAGATGATTTAAATTATATTGTTTCTACTGGATATGGAAGAAAGCTATTTAAAATTAGTAATGAAAATGTAAATGAGCTTTCGGCCAATGCAAAAGGGGCACGAAATAGCTTGGGAGATGATCTTAAGGTCAAAACGATAATTAACGTAGGAGGTCAGGATACTAAGGTCATAATACTTGATGATGCAGGTAAAATGACTAACTTTTTTATGAATGATAAATGCGCTGCCGGTACAGGAAAGTTTTTGGATATGTCTGCTCGGAATCTTGAAGTTGAAGTAACAGAATTAGAAGTTTTACATTTTAAAGCAAAAGATACACCATTGCCAATAAATAGTATTTGTGCTGTTTTTGCAGAATCAGAGATCATATCTTTATTGGCCGCTGGTCATAATACATCTGAAATTGCATCTGGAATTCATTATTCAATTGCCAAACGTATTACCAGACTTGCAGGTAGAGGAAAAATACAGGATGCTGTATTATTTGACGGAGGTACGGCTTTAAACAAAGGTATGGTTGAGGCATTGGAGAATGAATTAATGCGAGCAGTTTATGTTAATTCTTTTCCTCAATATACAACATCTTATGGTGCTGCATTAATTGCAAAAGATAGATATTTAGATGAGGATTAAATATTACTAATTTTTAACGATTGCTAACTTTAGCAACCAGCTAAAAAAATGATTCTAAAATAAGTATTAATATGAGATTTGCGTGTAAAAGGTTTTTAAAAATGTTAAATAAATGTTAAAATAGAACAGACAAGTCTGTCTGTTCTAAAATTATATATACTTTTGAACCATGAAAGAACAAAGTGTAAGAGAAAGAATAGTAGAAACAGCGTCTGAATTATTTTATTTTAATGGCTACAATCAGACCGGAATAAATCAAATAATTAAAGAAGCCAGCGTTGCAAAGGCTAGTTTATATCAACACTTTAGATCTAAAGAAGATATTGCCGTAGTTTATTTACAACGTAGACATACCATGTGGATGGGGAAATTAATTGAATGTGTCTCTAAGCATAGATCATCAAAGAAGAAAGTAATCGGTTGTTTTGATTATTTAATGGAATGGTTAACAGATGTCAATTTTAGAGGTTGCGGATGGCAAAACATTATTGTAGACCTTCCTGAAGGTCATGATAAAATTAAAGAACAGGCGGTTTATCATAAAAATGAATTGCGTGAATGGATTCATAATTTATTGAAGGAAGAAAAAGTTTATACTCCTAAACAGGCAACATTGCTTGGAGACGAAGTGTTAATATTAATTGAAGGGGCTATTATACTTTCGCAAATACAAAAAGATGACTGGCCAATAAAAAGCGCCAAAAGAGCTTGTGTAAAATTGTTGTCATAGAGGCGACTATTTTTTTAATCAATATCATACAGACTGGTCTGTATATAAATTTAATTATATGAATAAATTAATTCCTCCTTTTACAAAGGAAACAGCGAAAGCAAAAGTACAAGCAGCGGAAGATGCTTGGAACAGCAAAAAACCAGAAAAAGTGTCAATGGCTTATACTATTGATTCACAATGGAGAAATAGAGATCTGATTTTTAAAGGTCGGGAAGCCATAGTTAAGTTCTTAACAGATAAATGGAAAACTGAACAATACTATAAATTAAAAAAACATTTGTGGTCTTATACTGATAACCGAATATCTGTAAGGTTTGAATATGAATGGTATAACGAAAATACAAATGAGTGGTATAGAACTCATGGAAACGAACATTGGGAATTTGACAAACAAGGTCTAATGCAAATTAGAGATATGAGTGCCAACGATATCAAAATAAATAAATCAGATAGAAGGATATGATCAAATAGATTGTAGAAAAGGTTCTAGGGAAAAATGCCAACTCATCGGGAACAATTACCTACCCTTAAGCGCTGATTCATTAAGACATTTGCAGTATCAAATTAATAAACAATATAAACTCGCCCGCCTTAAGGCAGGTCTTAAAAAATAGAAATTATGAGAGTAGTAAGCAGTAATCAAGTTAAATATTACAGAAATACATTAAGCTATACTTGGAGAAACAAAAGGCGTCATTAGTACATAAATTAATTAACGAATAAATATAAATAACATGAAAACAAAAATTTTAAAATTAGTATTTACCTTATTAATCGTAGTAGGATGGAATTCAGAAATGTCGGCACAATTGCCAGATCCAGGATTTAAAATTGATGATGTAACAGCAATTGTCATAACCGATCCTCAAAATGATTTCTTAAGCCCTGATGGTGTAACCTGGGGTGTTGTTGGAGAAAGTGTAACAAAAAATAACACCGTCGAAAATTTAGAAACATTATTTCAATTAGCAGAAGCTAATGGTATCAAAGTCTTTATATCTCCTCACTATTATTATGAACATGATCATTCTTGGAAATTTGAAGGTGCCCTCGAAACATTAATGCATAACATAAGCATGTTTGATAGAGGTGATCAATTGAATAAAGAAGGATTTGAAGGCTCGGGTGCCGATTTTTTAGAACGTTATAAAAAATATATTGAAAAAGACTTTGTAACTGTTGTTGGACCACATAAAGTTTATGGACCGGAACAAAATGATTTAAGCTTACAATTGAGAAAACAAAAAATTGACAAAATAATATTAGCTGGTATGTCTGGTAACTTATGTGTGGAATCGCATATGAGAGAGTTATTAGAAGACGGTTTTGAAGTTGCAGTCGTTGGAGACGCAACAGCTTCAGCTATTATCCCTGGATATGATGGCAATGCAGCAGCTCAAACGAATTTTAGATTTATTTCAAGCCATGTATATACAACTGAAGAATTAAAAAAGAGATTTAATAAATAAATGAAAACGATAAATTGGAACAACGCAATATTAGCAGGAATAATAGGAACAATTCTTTTTGATCTTGTTGGGCTATTATTAACCGGAAACTGGTGGGATATTCCAGGGCTTCTTGGAGCAAAAACCGGATTAGGTCTTGCCTATGGAATAGGAGGTCATTACGGTAATGGTATTTTATTATCGATCCTATATGCAGGATTGGCGCCTTCACTTTGGGGACCAGAATGGCTGAGACCGATCATCTTTGTAACTGCCGAAATGATAGCCTTAGTTTGGTTATTTATGTTGCCGCTTTTAGGCACAGGAGTAGCAGGGCTTGATGCATCTCTAATGATGCCTGTCATCACATTTTTACGTCATATAGCATATGCAATCCCACTAATCTTTTTGATTCAGTATGACAATAAAACTGTGCTACAAAAATAAGATTTCATGAAAGACATAAGAAAACTTTTGCTTTCTTATGTCTAATTATTAAACGCGAAGTAAATAATTAATTTCAAAAGAATAACTCGAGAGTTAATCCACAGAATAAAAGTAATTTATTTGGAGATTATGAAAAATGATTAGTTAAAATACGTCAGTGATATTGCTTTTACTCCATCTGTTAAGCCTATGCAAGAAAAAATCACTGTTGAGGGAATTATCCTCGCATGGAAGAATCTGGTGGGTGGCGGTCGGAAATTACTCCGCAATTAACACCATTTTTAAGGAAGATGCATTAACAGAGCGCTATTCAAAAGTAATAACAACAACTACTGAACCAATAGTCTCTTCAGATATTGTAAAAAGTCCGTTTGCCTCTACTGTCGATTTAAGTATGACACGTGTTGTGGATGGAGATTTACTAAAAGTAATGGCCTGGTACGATAATTTATGGGGATTTACCAATTAAATGATAAGACAAATACTTGAAATAAAGGGTAATTAAATAAAACAATAGTTAAAAAAATAAGAGATGAAAACAATTGAAGCCATACAAAAAAGACGATCAATTAGACATTACGATCCTACATTCAAAATTTCTGATAAAGAAATTGAAGAACTTATTGAGTTAGCAATGCTTTCGCCAACATCATACAATATTCAACATTGGAAATTTGTAGTTGTAAGTGACCCAAAACTTAGAAACGAAATAAAAGAAGCTGCTTTTAATCAAGAACAAGTAACTGATGCTTCGGTTTTGATACTTGTTGTTTCTGACATAAAAGCCTTTGAAAAAGAGATGCCTTATAAATGGAGAAATGCACCTACTGAGGTTCAAAATTTTATGGTACCAAGATCAAAGGAGTTTTATACTGAAAAAAATGAGTTACAAAGAGATGAAGCACTTAGATCAGCATCTTTTGCAACACAAACCTTAACACTTGCAGCAACTGCGAAAGGTTATGGAAGTGGTATAATGATTGGTTTTGAACCCGGTAAGGTGGCTAAACTAATTAATTTACCTGCTAATTTTATTATTTCAAATTTTGTAGTTGTTGGTAAAGGAACTAATGGACCACTTGTACGAGGAGGACAATTATCATTAGAAAACGTGTTAATAAAAAATAAATTCTAAAAACAAAACATTTGTATAATTAACAAATGTATTTTATTTATAGTAACATGAATGTTTGTGGTTCGTCTTTCATGTTATATGCTTAACGACAAGCACTAAACGATTTAAAAAAAAGAAAGCAAAAACTAAATCATTATGTTAACAAAATCATATAAAATTTTACTTTCAGCACTTTTTATTATTCTCTTTCAAAATAGTATAAGTGCTCAAATAGCAGAAAAAATTGAGTTGACTAAAGACCATCAACTTTTAGGCTTAGGCACGCAGTACATCCTAAAATCTGAAATATTACAGGAAGGTCGTCCAATTATTATTTCATTACCCATTGGATACAACGTTAGTGAAGCCAACTACCCTGTACTTTATCTCCTGGATGGTTTAGGAAATATAAAGCATGAAATTGGTACAGTAGAACTATTAACAGAATCAGGAATTATTCCTCCAATGATTATTGTTGCTATAGAGAGTTTAGATAGGTCAAGAGATTTAACACCATCAAATGCAGGACAGGATGTTTATGGAGGAACCGGTGATACAGGGATACCCCAAAGTGGTGGAGCTCGAGAGTTTCTTGAGTTTTTAGAGAAAGAATTAATTCCATATGTAGAGTCAAACTATCGAACTCACCCCTATCGCCTTTTAGAAGGGCATTCTTTTGGAGGTTTATTTAGTACATATACGCTCATGGAAAAACCAAAGATTTTTGATGCTTTTATCATTCAATCTCCTGCTTTATGGTGGAATAAAGAAGAGATGACAGAAAAAGCTAAAGAATTTTTCAAATCTAGTGTTAACTTAGATAAATCGGTTTACTTTGGAATTGGCGGAGGAGATGGTTGGGGAATGAGACAAGAATTAATCCGTTATGTTGATGTTGTGAAGCAGAACAAACCTAAAAACCTACGTTGGAAATATGAAGAAGTTGGCGACGAAGGCCATGATGATGCCAGATTATTACTAAATTATTACGGGTTAAAATTTGTATTTTCTGATTTAAAGGCTTCGGAAGGATTTTTAAAGAATTATAGTAATGAAGAATTTTTAAAAGGTGAGCAGAATCTAATAGACAAGTATGGTAAAAATGTCAGAAGGCCAGCTGGAGACTATTTTGATATAATAACAAAACTGTTAAATGAAGAAAACCATTTGGGAGCAATTACAGTACTTAAAAGAGCTTCAGAAGCCTATCCGAAGTATGCGATGCTTTTAAAAAATTTAGCTCAGCAGTATGAGAAAACATATCAAATAGATAACGCGATTGAGGCTTATAAGTCAGGTATTAATATTTCAAAAAAACTAAAATTAGGATACGAGGAAGGTTATCAAAAAGAAATTGACAGGCTGAAAAACAACTAGCTGCAATACAATATAAAAAGTAATAAATCACTTTTTATACTAAACATTGTCAGTAATTAAAGAAATGAAATTAATAATTCAGATAATACAAATATTTTCACCTAAACTTGTTTCCAGGATAGCTTATAAATTTATGAGCAACCCAAGAATAAGAAAATTAAGAGATTCTGAGGAAAGAGTTCTTAGTAAATCTATCATGGATAAGATAACATACAAGAATTTTCAAATTCAGAAATACCGATGGGGAAATCAAAATCATAAGACTGCACTTCTAATTCACGGATGGGAAGGGCAAGGATTCACAAAATTATTCGAACAAGTAGGGATGTCTTTAAAAATAAGTAAGCCTCTAAAAACCCAAGACAATTTAAATATCCAACTAGTCTCTAACAATTCTCAAACTAATCTTTGGGCTAAATTATTCGAAATGTCATTTGGATATAAGATACCTGAAGAAATACTTTTAGAAACCAAGAATGAAATTGACTATTACATAGCATATACTCAAAACCAAGCCGTCGGCACAGCTATTTCATATAGAACAAATAATATTATGGGTATTCATTCGGTTGGCATTCCGCCAGAAATAAGAAGAAAAGGTTATGCCGAGCAAATAATGAAATTACTAATAAACTCAGCTGTTGAAGATAATTGTGATTATATGACGTTACAAGCATCTGATATGGGTAAAAATTTATATTTAAGCTTGGGCTTTAAAGAACAATTTATTATAAAGAATTACAAACTCCAATAACTTTAGAAACTTATGAATGTAAACTTTAAAAATTTCAATATAGTCGAATTTGATACTCAACAAGGGAAAGCATTTTTCAATTTAATTGATACGAATAGAGCACGGCTTTCAGAGTATTTTGCCGGCACAGTTGCCAATACAAAAACATTAGAAGACACACTCAATTATTGTAAACTTATAGATCAAAGAGTGAAAAATAAAAGCTATTTTCCTTTTATTATAATTAATAAAGAAAACAATTCATTCATCGGATTAATAGATATTAAAAATATGGATTGGGGAGTTCCAAAAGCAGAAATAGGCTATTTTATAGATTTTGAATATGAAGGAAAAGGAATCATTTCTCAAGCATTAAATTATGTAATAGTGTATTTAACAAAGGAGTACCATTTTAAAAAATTACTATGTCGTGTAAACAGTAAAAATTTAGGAAGTATCAATGTTGCTTTGAAAAATGGATTTGAATTAGAAGGAACTATCAGAAATGACTATAGAACAACAAACAATAAAGTAGTAGATTTGAATTATTATGGCAAAGTTCTTTAATCTCAATTAATTTTTAGTATGAAACTCAGTACATCGCAAATCAGTTATTAGACAATATGAAATTTTTAGGAAATACTGACGAATACCTTCAACTTCAAACACTGGAAAAACAAAACTGCGATGTTTTTAATGACGTCATTGAAAGTAGTTTAACAATTTTATGGTTTGAATCAGATTTCAATGAACTATTGATTGATGGAAAGAAACAAATTTTTGATAAAAATCAAATAGTTTTTCTAACAGAGTTCCACAAGGTTACGGTAAATCATATTGAAAATATTAGATTTCTAAGATTTAACAGACCTTTTTATTGCATTCTCGACCACGATACTGAAGTGGGTTGTAAGGGAATACTGTTTTTCGGAGCCTCTCAACTTCCAATCATTCAAATTCCGGATAACGAATTAGAACAATTTGAAACTCTCTGGAAAATGTTTAGTATTGAGATGCAATCTAA
>Ga0209633_10000945_pt1 | contig 31659 bp, 34 predicted proteins | sample Cruoilmetagenom1_FD_187290 | JGI IMG/M metagenome (GOLD analysis project Ga0209633, IMG submission 187290) | Oil polluted marine microbial communities from Coal Oil Point, Santa Barbara, California, USA - Sample 1 (SPAdes) (version 2) | ecosystem: Environmental > Aquatic > Marine > Oil seeps ... | reverse complement strand
TGAGAATAAGTCTGCAGGATAATTATATGTCGTCTGAAAAAAACACCATGGATATACATGCCATATTAAAATACTTACCCCATCGTTACCCTTTTTTATTGATTGACCGGGTGCTGGATTATAAAGAGGGTGAATACTTAACGGCCTATAAAAATATCAGCTACAATGAAAATTATTTTATGGGTCACTTTCCCATACGCCCTGTGATGCCTGGTGTGTTAATACTGGAAGCGCTGGCCCAGGCTACTGGGATATTGGCTTTCAAAACTAATAATAGTATGCCGACAAACAAGTCGCTTTATTATTTTGTGGGTATTGATAAGGCCCGTTTCAAGCAAGTGGTCGAGCCGGGGGATCAGTTGGTACTTGAAGTGAAGCTTGATAAGAAAAAAGGTCCGATGTGGAAATTTTCTGCCGAGGCCAAGGTAGAGGGTAAGGTTGTTGCCTCGGCCCAGCTGATGTGTGCTGAAAAGGATATTGATTCTTGATTCATGAAACAGCATTAATCGATGCAAAAGCCAGGATTGCGGAAGATGTAGAGATCGGGCCCTACAGCGTTATTGGTGCAGATGTTGAAATAGGCAAGGGAACACAAATAGGTCCCCATGTTGTTATCAAAGGGCCGACTATTATTGGTGAAGATAATAAAATTCTGCAATTTTCATCGATAGGAGAGGATCCTCAGGATAAAAAATACGCAGGTGAACCGACGACATTGATCATCGGCGACAGAAACCTGATCCGTGAGTCATGCACGATTAATCGCGGCACCGTACAGGGAGGAGGAGAGACCAGGATAGGGTCAGATAACTGGATAATGGCCTATGTCCACATCGCTCACGACTGCATTATTGGTAGTCATACTATTTTCGCCAATGGTACGACCTTTGCGGGTCACGTTACTGTAGAAGACTATGTCATTCTGGGTGGTTTCACCATGGTTCATCAGTTTGTGGTTCTGGGGAAGCATTGTTTCACTGCCATTAATAGTATCGTGTTAAAAGACATCCCTCCCTATGTCATGGCGTCAGGTCAGCCCGTTACTCCCCATGGGTTGAATGCAGAAGGTTTGAAACGCCACGGCTTCTCAGTTGAAACGATCAAGGAAATAAAGCAGGCGTACAAAGTGTTGTACAAGTCGAATAAGTTATATGCCGAAGCCAAGGATGAGATCAGGGCTATGAGTAAGGGTAGTGCTGAGTTACAACTATTTTCACAATTCCTTGATAATAGTCAGCGAGGAATCATCAGATGAATGCCATGGAGTCTCTGATGAATTCTGGGTTGAGCCGATGGAGAGATGAAATTGTCTGGATCAAGGTGGATATCGCCGCTAATAGCGGGCTATTAATAAGATGTTCTTTGTTGAGCCAGGAACCTGTTAGTCTGCAGATGCCCATACATGAATCGATCAGGCCTTCTTACCCTTAACATGATTATTGTCCCATGGTCTGTATTGCCATAGTTGCAGGAGAAGCCTCGGGGGACCTGTTAGGTGCACCTTTGATCAGGGAGCTTAAAAAAACTTATCCCGATGCCGAGTTCTTTGGTATCGCGGGTCCCGAAATGATGGCGGCTGGTTGCCAATCACTGTATCCGATGGAAGCCCTCTCCGTGATGGGGTTCGAAGCCTTAAAACACCTCCCACAGTTATTGGCGATGCGTAAACAACTCTACCAGCGTATTGTGCAAAAAAAGCCCGATGTATTTATTGGTATTGATGCGCCGGATTTTAACCTGACATTAGAACGAAAATTAAAATCCACGGGAATCAGGACAGTTCATTATGTCAGCCCTTCGGTATGGGCTTGGCGCCAGTGGCGCGTTAAAAAAATATCACATTCGGTGGATCTCATGCTGACCTTGTTTCCATTTGAGGTCGCCTTTTATGCAAAACATAATATCAATGCGCGTTTTGTTGGCCACCCGCTTGCGGATATGATCCCGCTGCAGGCGGAAAAACAACAGGCACGCCAGGCACTCGATATCACGACGCAACACCATCTGGTGGCATTATTACCCGGTAGTCGTATGGGAGAGCTGCAAAGATTGAGTGGGCTGTTTATCAGGTCCGCAGAAATTTGCGCTTCGCGAATGGAGGGGGTCGAATTTATCGTTCCGTTTGCCAACGATAAAACCCGGCAATTTTTTCAGACGACCCTGGATGAACTAAAGCCTCAGATGACATTTCGGCTGATTTCCGGGCGCTCACGTGAAGTGATGCAAGCGAGTGATGTTGTCCTGCTGGCCTCAGGGACTGCTGCACTGGAAGCCATGTTATTAAAACGTCCCATGGTGGTGAGTTATAAATTATCGGCATTGACCTACTGGATATTGAAAACGTTTCGAATTTTAAAGGTATCTATGTATTCTTTACCTAATCTACTGGCAGGTAAAAAAATTGTTGAGGAATATGTACAGGAAGAGGCCAATCCCGAGAACCTGGGGAACGCAGTGGTACGCCTGTTGAGTGACGAAACACACAAGCAGTCATTGATCGAAACTTATGAAAGTATTCACCAGACCTTGAGGCAGAATGCCAGCCAGCAAGCCGCCCTGGCCATAACGGAATTAATGACACAGGAGTCATGAATCATGTTCGATGAAAACAAGATCTATCCCGTATTAACGGCCGGTGTCGATGAGGTGGGTCGTGGTCCACTGGCAGGGCCGGTTGTCGCGGCTGCGGTTATCCTGGACCCTGAAAAACCCATAGCCGGTTTGGCTGACTCTAAAAAACTGAGCGAAAAAAAGCGCGAGGCCTTGTATCCATTAATTAAAGAGAATGCCATTTGCTATGCAGTGGCAGAGGCCAGCGTGGAAGAAATTGATCAAATCAATATCCTTCAGGCCAGCCTGCTGGCGATGCGGCGTGCCATTGAGGCGCTCGATATCACGCCCGAACATGTACTGGTGGATGGCAATAAGGCCCCCCAGATTGTCATGACAGTCGACACGGTGATAAAAGGTGATAGTCGTGTGGCATCCATCAGTGCCGCCTCTATCCTTGCCAAGGTCGACAGGGATCGCATGATGCAGGATTATCATCAACGCTATCCACAATTTTCCTTCCACAAACATAAAGCTTACGGTTCCAGACAACACATGGCTGAACTACAGGAACATGGCCCCTTACCCGTGCATCGTAAAACTTTCGCACCCGTGAGGCGATTATTGGAACAGGATTAAATACTCACCAGCTGGGAGCGGTTTCGGTTTATCAAGCGCCTATCGTTAATTTAATGACCGAGGTAGCCATCCATAGCAACGCAAATAATACGGGCTGATGCAGCATATAAATCCATAAGCTGTGACGTCCAGCCCAGGTCAGTAGTCGGGAACGGGATACTACGTTTTGCGAAGCCAGGATGCGTTGTCCAATCGATGTCTTTAGTAGTAGATGCCCAACCGTCAACCCGCATAACACCACACCCAGCCAGGGTAACATGGGCACATAGTCTTCCGTCTTGGGCCGATGTGTCGTGAGGCCGAGCCAATGTATCCATAGTTGGTTAAAGGTCTCATGCGAAACCTTATTGCCGATGATGATCAGCGTAACCCCAACTAATAAACTCACGAGTGGATATCTCACGAACATCAGTGCGATCAGGCTGGCAACGGTAATAAAATGCAAGATGCCAAAGACGATGGTTCTGCCAGGGAATAAAAAATAAGAAACCAGGCTAATTAATAGTGAGCAGGCCAGCAGTATGAATAAACGCTGCCTGGCCGCCTTCCAGCGGATACCCTTATGATGCGCCAAATAAAGACTGACGCCAACGATACCGAGAAACAGCGACACAATAAAACTGCGAAAACTCAACCAGAACAGATGGTGGTGGAAGTCGAAAATGACGATCCTGAAATAGGTCAGGTCATAACTGAAATGATAAATCACCATCAATGCAACGGCGATACCACGTAAACTGTCGATAAGATCAGAGCGGCTCTGGCTAGTCATGTAAAGTGTGTATTATCATATTGTAAATATAGAATAATATACGAGACTTGAAGAAATTTGAAGGACAAGCAAAACCACTTAGCTGGAAATATCATCCAGGCCAATTCATAGGTTCCCAGCGGCCTAAAAAAGCCGCCGGAACAATTTTTATTATTAGTTAGTCGACAACTTTGTCTAGCAACTCACAGCGTAAAATTTTCATGCTATAGGGTGCATCAATGGCTAACTTGATCGCAGTATGGTCCCGACACTTTACAGCTACTTTAATAGGTCCGTTGGAAAACAACTCACCTACGGTCATATCTGGCTTGATATCATCATTGGGGTAAATAAGGATAGATTCGCCAGTCTTTCTTTCTAGCACAAGCATTATGAACTCCTTTTCGGTGTTATTTGAGTAATAAAGCATGATTTGGAGGATGCATGCTCAAATAAGCAAAGAGAAATTTTATATGATTTGCTGGTAATTACAACAGTAGATTTTACTTATATGTGTTTAAGTTTAATAATAATTTTCTGATTTGGCATGTATATTTTGACAGGTATAAAACAAACAATAATGCCATCGGATATAAGCTGATTAGCGCCATTGTGGATGCTGGCATTTTATGCATAATGCGTATTTTTTTATGGACAAGCTAGACACCAGGCGTTAGTAAACGGCCTGAAATTCGCCCAGAATTATCACATCGATTTATCCGCCCTATGTGCCGAGTGTTATTTGGGTTTGGGCAAAAAGAATACAATATAATCGTTAATTATAATTATACTTTGTATGTTTTCAGTGAATTAATCATGTGCAGGTTAATCAAATAAAAAGGAAAATACTATTCGTAGTAACGTAAAACACGCCTATCCGATTTGCCCTGGTAATCAATAGCATCGGCACCAGGCAATGCATGCGTCATTCTAGTAGATGTCACATCGGGTGTTAGAAAAAAAATGCCATTATTGTATGATTGTTAATAAACTTTACATAAAAGTTTAGTGAAAATAGTTTTATGGCTTAATTAGCCGAAATTGCGGCTTTATTTGTTTACATTAAAAAAATCATCTGTTATATATTTCTGTGTTGTGCGGGCAACATGGAGTAGCTCGAAAAATGATCACAAGGAAACCAAAGGAGAGTGATATGAAATACCGCAATAACAGTAAACCATCCTCCCACAGCCAGCAACATGGCCAGGGAATGTCTGAATATCTAATCATTGTCGCCCTCATCGCAGTTGCCGCCATCGGTGTGGCAGGTTACATGGGCGATACAGTCAGTAATCAAATGGCCAGCATGGCAATGGAAATCTCCGGCCAGGATGGCAGTCAAGCCACATCAACATCTCAAACAAAAGCATCCGCAGCTGTGTCAAATGCATCGACCAGCAAAACGATGTCGAATTTTTCAAGTAGCAACTAAACAATATTAAAAAATGGCCGGGTTAGAGTGCCCGGTCTATGTTGCGTTTCCTAATCGGGCAAGGATTGCTGTGATGAAGATGTCTAATGCGTGTATTCACCATGCGAAACAGAGTGGCCAGATACTCGTCATGAGTGTAATTTTCCTGGCGGTAGCTGTCATGGCTATTTTGTTGCTTTTTAATATTGGCCAGATAAATACTGAAAAAGCGCGTCTTGTGAATGCTGCAGATGCCGCAGCGTACAGTGGAGGCCTGTATTTTGCACGAAATCTCAATTTTCTCGCCTATACCAATAGAGCAATGATTGCTAACCACGTCGCTATTGGCCACTTCATTAGTTACGTATCGTGGGTAAGGTATGCTTCTAGTGGTTTTGACAATCTTAATAAAGTGACACGCCTTATCCCATACATCAATACTGCGAATGAGTATACGACAGAAATATTAAAAAATACCAAAGAAGCTGCAGAAAAAGTAGCGCCAATACTAATCAATACTTCCGAAGCTTTGAATAATAATATTCAAAACGCCCAGTTGAAAAGCCAATTTACTATGAATGGTGTTTTGTCAGTGTCCAGCTTATTAGATGTCAAAATTATGGATAAAGTGGCGAAAACATATCATCCAACAATACGTGTAAACCATAAGGATGACGTTGAGAAAGTGGAATCTGAATGGATAAGGGAGCAAGTGGTTAATGACATGGCTGCAACGCTCCATTATTTGAAAAGATACAGGCCTGGGAACGATAAAAATAGGCTGAACAATATGATAACAAGGGATTATCTTAAGTTTGAGACGTGGATAAAAGGTAATCGTGGTTGGCAACTAGAAGGGGGAGGATTGAGTTTATACAAGGAAGGGCATACCAGGCATGTTATATCGAACGATAAGTCTGATTGGCAAGCCCATGATAATTTGAGGATCGAGCGTTTATCAGGCGGTAAAAAGAAAGGAGCAGAAATCGCCAGTGGTCAATCCAGTGTTCATGAATTTAAACCAAGATATAAAGGTGTGCCATCTTATTATGACGTTAGGGATAGACTGACCGGTAACAGCAGCCTCAAGGTTACAGCGCTTGCAACAATGAGTGGAGCTGTATCAAACACAATGATTGCCAATGGAGTGCGCAATGAATCAATTAGATTACAGGCTCTGTCTCGAGCCGAAATATTCTATCAAAGACCGGAAGGGGGATTCACTCAGCTTGGTCATGATGTTTATGCGAATTTATATAACCCTTTTTGGCAAGTTAGAATGACACATAATAACTATTAATGTGATTTTATTTCTGGCGAATCTTAAATTAACAATTAAATGTAAAATATACATAAGCAGAAAAAATGAATTTTGTTCTTCATAGTTATAGAAAATATACCAATAGGGCTAAAGGTGCGGCTATAGTTGAATTCATTGTCTCATTGTTATTTATTATTCCGCTGTTCATTAGTTTACCCGTCATTGCAAAATATTTAGCCATTAAACATAAAAATATAGAATCCGGTCGATATGCAATATGGGAGAAAACAGTATGGTCGAGTTACTCGGGACAATGGAAAGATAATGAAAATATAAAGCCAGATAAGCAATTAGAAATAGAGCTGGATACACGTTTCTATGGAAGTCAAATACACGGGTTAGCTAACCGAAATCCGACGAGGAATCAATTTTGGGTCGATTTCAATAGTGAATCAATGATCGAAAGATCAAATAACAAGAGAAAAGTCACTTTGAATAATGCTATAGATTATTCACCAGTGGAAAATAAATTTGCAGATGAAATAGCATATGGGGGGCATTATTATACAAATAATTCACCTATGCACTTAGATAACAATTGCCTGGATAGTGTGGCGGGAAGTAAGGGTTCAAACCTTAATCTTGGTGCCCATACTTTTTCGAGAATAGAGGTAACAGCTAACGTGAAAGGCCTAATGATGCCTGGCGTACGCATGCATGATGTACAAAATCATGTCTTTAAATATAATGGCGCAATATTGTCAAATGCATGGATCGCACCTACAGGTGAAGTATTTAATGAGAGGGTGGCATCGCTATCTATGAATGAACAGGTTAAGTGTATTGTGCAGCCTGCTCAATATATTTCGAAACTTCCAATTTATAGAGAAGGAAAAATAAGTTCGGAGTTAGGAGATTGGGATTTATCTGTTATTACGGAAAGGGATAATTGATAATGAAGGTAGTTCGATATTGCATGTTGATAGTTTTATACCATTATTCTTTTTCTCTGAATGCGGCCAGGCTGCCTTCTATTTCTATGCCGTCGTTTATCATGGCGGATGGTATGAATTCACAATGGGTGGCGAAAAATTTCTTCTATAATGGTTATCCCATGACAATACAAAAATTCACATCATCTAAATTATCAGAAGATTTGCTGGCATTTTATAAAAATAAGTGGCGATCAAGTGGGTATGGCATCCAAGAGGTTGGTTTAATAGGGGAGGCGTATAATATTGGATACGAAGAAAATGAATATAGTTTTAGCATACAGGCTGAAAATACTTCTTATGGAAGCCTGGGTACTCTCGTCGTTACAAAGAACAAGCAGTATGATCTCGGACCATCAATGATACCTGTTCATTCTGACAATAAAGTACTAAGCAGAATGCATAGCTTGGACAATGCGGTATTATCGGAAACTTTGATAATAAATTCCCTGAATTCGATTTCGCTCAATCAGCGCTGGTATGACACATTATTGGCTAGTGATGGATGGAAGTTGCAAAGCCATTATGAGGATTTAAGTAGTGCCGTTGTGATTTACCAGAATAATAACCGGCAATGCCAAATAACATACGCAGATGCAAATCATGCACCAGGGAATAAAGTGGTAATAATGATTCATTGTATACAAGGAATAACTTGAAAAACAATAAGCAACAAGGCGCAACTATGATGGAGTATCTTCTGGTTATGATGGTAGTGCTAACTGCAGTACTATTTATTGCTGACGTCAGAGATAAGATGAAAATATATTATTCAAGTTACACATTGACTATATCCAAACCAAACTATTAGAAGATTTAATACTATGCCTATCAATAAGTCTGTACCATTGATTTTATTCGGTGCCGTAGCAAGTGGATTAGTGGCTGTTTATTTTACTCATTCCTATATTTATAGTGAGATAAATAATGTAAAAAATAAATATATAAACAATCATGAGACAGTTAAGGTAGTTGTCGCAAGTCACCCTATTAAGCGAGGTGATGAACTGACGTATGAAAATCTTTCTCTGAGAGATATACCATTAAGATATACCCATGATAGCGTTATACGTTCTAGTCAGGCAGATAATGTTATTGGCAAGCATACGATACATGAACTCAATAAAGGTGAAGCTTTATTATCTTCATTTATTTCACAATCAAGTAATGACGGCTTTGCTAATCTTATTAAAGAAGGAGAGAGGGCGATTACAGTACCTGTCGATATGGTTTCATCAATGTCAGGTTTACTGCGACCTGGAAACAGAATAGATTTAATGTTAACAGTAAGGGCGGAAAAACAATTAACAAGACCATTGTTAAAAAATGTAACAGTATTGGCAACAGGTGATAGTGTTGATAATGGTAGGCATGGTGACAAAGGGATGTTTCAAACTATTACTGTATCGGTTACACCTGAGGATGCCGCTAGAATTACGTTGGCACGTAATGTCGGAACTATTAGTGTCGTATTAAGATCCACAAAAGATAGCTCTGATAATAGAAGTGGCACTAACGAGGCTGCACCTGTTGGCCTGAATAATTTATTTGGTGAAAAAACTAAGCACAATAAAAAATTTAAAAAAGTCGAAATAATAGTGGGTGGATAATAAGACATGGATGTCAATTCTAAATATTGCAATTACGTATATACTTGTGTTTTAACTATATTGGGGGGATTTTTCCTGTTGTCGACGAATGCCTTGACAATTTATGCTTCTCAGGAACAATACGATGAAATATTGGATATTGATGTTGGTCAATCAGAAGTTATTGACCATAAAAATGTATCTCGTATTGCGGTCGGAAATGGAAAAACTGTCAATGTAAAAATACTACAAGATGCAGGGCAGTTATTATTGATTGGAAAAAATACAGGTATAACTGATTTGCGAGTATGGGAAAATAATAAGTCTCAGAAACATTATTTGATACGTGTGACAGACCAAGGCACTGAAATCCAGTTGGAACAATTACAAAAATATGTTGAAAATATCGATGGATTAGAAGTTAATCAGGTTGGTAGTCAGATAGTCATTAATGGTTCTGGACTTAAAGAATCAGATATTGACAGAATCGAAGCGATAAGTCAGGAATTTAATAATGTCAGTAGCTATGTTACTGCCGGTGGTATCACTCCAGAAGGAATGATCCATATGGATGTTAAAGTGGTCGAAGTTAAAAAAAATGAACTAAAGAAAATTGGCATCAACTGGTCAGACGTTATTAATGGGCCCGAGTATGCATTAATGAACGATTATAATACCAATAATGTATTTCGACCCGAAACAGGCTTTACAACACATGGAGATGCAAACCTGCCAACAAATGTAGGTTCTCATAATCCCTATTTTGGCGTATCAACGAACTTGACATCAGTGGTGAATTTAATGGCAAATGATGGTATGGCCAGGATGTTGGCCGAACCACAGCTAAGTTGTCGAAGTGGTGGCAAGGCGGAATTTCTGGCTGGAGGAGAAGTGCCACTGCCTGTTCGAGATAAAGATGGCTCGGCGAGTGTGACATTCAAACAATATGGAATTATTTTGAAAATTGAGCCTATTTCTGATCCTGGTGGGTATATTTCAACTCATGTCAGTGTCGAAATCAGTACCGTCGATGACACGCTAAAGGTTCAGGATATACCAGGTTTTCTTACGCGCAAAACAGAAACCGACATGAATGTAAAAGAGGGAGAGACTATGGTTATATCTGGCCTTGTTAATACAGACTCTGCTAAGGCTGTGGATAAATTACCCGGCCTGGGGAATATACCGATACTGGGTGAATTATTCAAATCGCGTTCGTTCCGTCGTAACGAGACGGAAATGATTATTCTAGTGACACCACATATTATCGATCCTTCGCATAGAATCAATAAATCATGGATACGGCGAGCAAAAGAAATCGAGTCAATCAGTGATAAAGAACTGGGTTTTAAATTACTGGATTAAGATTTCAATATGCACGAAATACATATCAAAGGAAGCTACACGAAACCAGTGACTTACGAATTGAGTCAAGGACGTTACAAAATTGGTAAAGCGCATGATGCCGACATCATATTATATGATAGTTATGTTTCTAGCTATCATGCAGAATTATTGATTACAGATAAAGGGCTATTATTGAATGATTTAAATAGTACAAATGGTACATGGATTAACAATAAGTTAATGACAGGACCAAAACATTTATATGATGGAAACTCATTCAGTATTGGTAGTAGTACGCTTAGCATTACAGTCAAGAAAAATTTGTCAAAACGTATCCAATTAAATGACAAGCCAAAAAATTTACAATCACAAAGAATAAATATTAGTAAGTTACAGGAAAAATCAAGTGATATGGGTGATCTGAAAATTCATTTGTTCAGGCAAAAAGTTCATCAATTATTACTGGATAATATGGATATCTCAAAACGTGAGCTGGTACATACACTATCTGCAGATGAATTAAAATTAGAGGCTCGAAAAGCGTTACGTATGGTTATTGATGAAAATATACTGGACATTCCGGTAGGTAAATCGGAGGAGGATGTTATAACTGATATTATAGCTGAAACTATCGGTTTTGGGCCACTAGAACCTCTACTGTCTGATGAGTCTATCACGGAGATAATGGTGAACGGTCCAACGACGATTTATGTGGAAAAGAATGGGGAAATTGCACCTATTAATTGCACTTTTAGTAGTGCTCAGTCATTAATTAATATCATTGAACGAATAGTAACACCACTTGGTCGGCGAATCGACGAAGGGTCGCCTATGGTTGATGCGCGCCTGGAAAATGGGTCCCGTATTAATGCAATCATTCCTCCGCTTTCTCTCAATGGTCCCGTGTTAACTATAAGGAAGTTCAGTAAAAATTACTTTAGTATGGATGATTTAATAGATTCTGGAACATTAAGTCGTGGCATGGCGCTATTTCTGGAATCATGTGTGATAAATAAGAAAAATATTATTGTATCTGGCGGTACCAGTTCAGGTAAAACCACGACACTAAATGTGCTTTCAAACTTCATTCCGGGCAATGAACGTATTATCACTATAGAAGACGCTGCTGAATTGCGTTTAAAAAATGAGCATGTGGTTTCATTAGAGAGCCGCCCCAATAATACGGAAGGTTCTGGATTAATCACCATTAGAGATCTGGTCAGGAATGCTCTGCGTATGCGGCCAGATAGAATTATCATTGGAGAGTGCCGAGGAGGCGAGGCATTGGATATGATGCAGGCTATGAATACGGGTCATGAGGGATCATTGACGACCGGACATGCAAATTCTGCGAGAGATTTTTTATCAAGACTGGAAATTATGATACTGATGTCCGGATATACACTGCCCATTAAGGCGATACGTGAGCAAATCGCTTCATCGATCGACATCATTATCCAGCAAGTTCGCACACCTGGTGGGAAAAGAAGGATTGTTAAAATAACTGAGATTGATGGTATGGAAGGCGATACCATTTTACTTCAGGATATCTTTGCTTATACCGGCAATAATCAGATGCACAATGGAAATAAGTCAGGTGAATTCTCGGGCTGTGGTGTAGTACCTTCATTTTATGATGAGCTTAAAGTAAATGGCATGGCACTCGATAGGAATATATTCCATGCGCACTGAGTATTTCATGAATAACATCATAATGAACACTGGGCTAGTGTGAACTTGCACGGGTCAATATATCCAGCGTTATATTCACTACCGTTTGGTATGCTTGTATTTATCCTTGTTTATTATGTCAGTAGTACCTTAAGGCACTACTACCTCCAGCATTATGTCGCTAAGCTTGATGGTGAACTCAGGGGGATGTTTATATCCTGGGATAAAAAAATTATTATTTCGTATCATCTGCTGCTCATTGTCGTGATGACGTTTTGCGGATATATAGTTGCTGAATATATCGGTTCGATTGTTTCACTATGCCTGGCATTTGTTATCCCATTTGTGATGGTGAAACGAGCAAGGCAAAAGCGCATAGTCGAATTCATCCAGCAATTACCGGATGTAATGAATTCTCTGTCAGCAATGCTTAAAGCAGGCACTCACTTAAGTAAGGCCATGCATTTGATCGCGGAACAGCAGGTAACACCAGTATCGCAGGAATTGATGATTGTTTTATCTGAATATAAAATGGGCCAAAACATGAATGTGGCGCTCGGTGACATGTCGAGGAGAATAAATCGTCAGGAAGTAGAATTGTTGGTGTCAGCGATCGCTATTTCAAGTCATGTTGGGGGGAATCTGGCATCTACTCTTGATATTCTTTCTGAAACATTAAGGGAAAAAATTACCATTGAAGGCAAAATAGATGCATTAACAGCGATGGGGCGAATGCAGGGGAATGTGGTCAGTTTTATTCCTGCTGCAGTCTTGTTAGTGCTTTATGTGCAGGACCCAGAAGGTATATTGGCATTATTTTATGAACCGGTAGGTTGGGTGGCAATACTCATCTTGCTGGCGTTGATGGGGACTGCATTTATAATGATAAGAAAAATAACTAATATAACGATATAATATGCACACTCTTCTATTAACAGCTTATATTTTAATCTTTTTGTCAGTTATGCTGGTTTGTATCGTGTTGTGCATTTTCACGCCATATAAAAAAGATCCGACATTAGCAGAACGTATAAGAATGCAGCCATTTGCATTCAGACTTACCCGCCAATTATCTACTATTCTTCGTTTGGATAAAATGGGCTCATATGGTAGTAGAGCTAGAAAAGATGCCTTGAGAAAACACTTGTATAATGCAGGATTAAAGCATCACGTCTTGCCTGAGGAGTTCTTATTACTGAAGTACATGATACTTGTTTTCTTGCTCTTGGTCAGTTTTGGCCTCTATATTTCCGTGCCAAATAATATAGTTATAATTTCTATAATGTTTCTGATTAGTATTGTGGTATACATGTATCCAGATATTTGGTTAAGGAAAAAAATCCAATCTCAACGTGAGCATTTCAACCAACTATTCCCTTTCATGCTTGATTTGCTTGTTTTATCAATCAGGGCGGGTCTTACATTGACTGCTGCTATAGATCATGCTGTTACTAAACTACCAACAGGTCCATTAAAGAATGAATTTACTACTGTTTTGCTGGATATCAGGACTGGGTTGAGCAGAAAGGATGCCTTGTATGCTATGTCTGATCGAGTAAAACTTGCCGCTGTGGCAAATTTTGTTTCTGTTGTAAATCAGGTGGAGGAAACAGGTGGAGAACTCGGAAATGTTCTCACTATACAGGCCAGACAAAGAAGAACCGAACGATTTTTAAGGGCCGAGAAACTGGCAAATCAAGCACCTGTGAAAATATTAGTGCCCTTGATAGGTCTACTCTTCCCGGTCACTTTGATACTCATTTTATTCCCGGTATTTATTAAAGCCAGACATACGGGCGTATTGAATATGTTATTTTAAGTGGGAAACCTGTATGAACGGTAAGATACTGATTAATAGTCGAAATGGATGCTGGGTCTGCTCTGAAGTTAGCTACGCGAATACATGGCTTACAAGAATGATTGGTTTACTGTCCCGGCATACATTATACGATGGAGAGGGCTTGTGGTTATCCCCCTGTCATTCAATTCATACAATAGGGATGAAATTTCCTATTGATGTGATATTTCTCGATAAACATAATTATGTTAGAAAAGTTGTGGAACAATTGAAGCCGTATCGTATCTGTATTTCATGTAAGGGGAGTTTTTCAGTATTGGAATTACCCGTTGGAATAATTAGTAAGACGTTACTGCAAAAAGGTGACCGCTTGTCGGTACTCTAGAATGAGAATGTATTTATCATAGTTTAATGAATCAGGAAGATCAATATGGAAATGCAAAGGTATCGATGGACATTTTTCGTCACTATAGTCATCATGCATGCCTACATGCAAGTGGGTTGCAGTAGTATGGATATTAATAATAATGCTTCGGTCTCCAAGTCTTATATTCAAGCAGAGGAGGCGTATTCTCAAAAAAAATACTCGCTTGCAAAAAAACATTATCAGACAGTAATTGAAAAACATCCCGTTCATATCAAGGGTTTATTCAGACTAGGAAATATTAGTATGCGTGAAAAAAAATGGGATGATGCCATTATTTTCTATAAAAAAGTACTTAAGATACAACCCGCACATGAAAAATCACATCATAACCTGGCGATGTTACATTTATCGCTCGCAAGGGATCATCTGCAGTATTATATTGCTCACAATAATAGCCTGCAAAACAAACCAATGGGTGAGCTTATTCACGCAATTAAACGTTACTCAGATAATGCTGGCAATGATAAAACATCGTTGGAAAGATTGACAGAAATCATAGAAAAATAAGTCGGGTGAGGTAAGTCGTATTTTAATATCTAATTCTTACAACTTAGGTCATCAGTTTGGTATGGCAATTATCGAGTCATTGATTGTATTGCCTCTTCTTTTATTGTTGTTACTAGGCATAGTGCAATACTCTTTCATTTATACGACTAAGTCTACTCTGGACTATGCTACATTTATGTCTGCTCGGGCAGGTGCGGTTGATCACGCGAGTAAAGATAGTATTATTGGAGGCTTGGTGCAGTCGATGGTCTCATTAACAGCTCCTGCCCAGGATGATAGTTCATTAATATCAAGTTTTAATAATGTTAGAATGGATTTTGAAAATTACTCTCGTGTAAAAATATTAAATCCTACTCAGGAAGCATTTATTGATTTTGGAGTGAAAAGTATTCATCACGGCCGATTGGAAATTCCCAACGAGATGTTACATGTAGCTGATTCACAAGTGGGATATAATAGTCAGGTTAATATTCAGGATGCCAATCTTCTTAAAATACAGGTTCTCTATGGCTATCCCTTAAAAGTCCCTTTTGTTAGTCATTTTATTATTCAAGCTGCGAAGTGGTATATACAAGATCCTGAGAAGCTATATTTTTTACAACGTAATAGATTGCCGATTCTATCGACAGCGACAGTCCGCATGCAGTCACGTACCATCAATAATAGCTGGGTAAGCACGATGGCTGAAGTAGACAATGCAGTCAAAAACGCTGCAAAATAGTCAGGAATTCTGTAATATTGATATTTTGATTAAGCTCAGTTAACCATATATAATCTTGTTATGCGTTGTCCTTCTGGCTGTCAAGAAATATATGATAGAACTATCCCCCACACCTCGAATACCTTCTATTACCAAAGCGGATTTTTTAGAGCAATATAAAGCGCAACAACAACCTGTGATTATCGAGCAGGTGACTTCTTCCTGGCCGGCAAGTCGAAAGTGGGATCTGGAGTATATTAAAAAAATCGCGGGCGATAATATCGTGCCTCTATACGATAGTAAGCCGTCCACGGGACGTAAACATCAACACGCTCCTGAAACAAAGATGCGTTTACGTGACTACATCGCATTATTGGAAAGCGGTGAGAAAGATTTACGTCTTTTTTTTTATAATATCTTATCCGGCTCGCCTGAACTGGCCAAGGATTTCGATTACCCTGATATCGGATTGAAGTTTTTCAAAAAGCTACCCGTTTTGTTTCTGGCAGGAAAGGGTGCGAGAGTGCAAATGCACTTTGATATCGACATGGCTGATTTGTTGTTATGTCACTTTGGCGGGCAGAAGAGAATCCTGTTATTTCCGCCCTCACAAACCAGCAATCTGTACCATGTACCTTTTTCTTTTAGTAGTCTTTACGATGTGGATTATGAAAACCCTGATTATGAACAATTTCCTGCGTTAAAACTCTTACAAGGACAGGTTGCGACGCTACACAATAATGATGCTTTATATATTCCACCCGGCTATTGGCATTATGTTATTTATGATGACATCAGCTTTTCCATGACGTTGCGCGCTTTTCCTCGTCAACCTGCCAACCTGTTCGCGATGGTGCGCAATATCGTTTTCATACGAAGTATTGATGGGTTGATGAGAAAAGTGGCAGGTCAATACTGGAATGAACGCAATCGACGTAAAGTATTAAATCAATGATCGCTTACCGAATGCATTGATACTCATGGCTGCGTAGATCGCTGTTAGTGTCAATGGCTGTTGTTACCCCATTTTCCAGCGTTGTATAAGCTCGCACATGTACTGTCCAAATCATCGGTAACACAGCTACCTTTGCTGTTTAGCGCCAAGCCAGACCCTCATAGACTTTCAAGCATTCGGCTTATCGTTAGTATTATTATGTGAATTTATCACATTATTTTCCCCCAGAATGTCACAAAATAGATGTTCGATTTGTCAGATAATTGACAGGACTATAAATCAAGAACTTCTGACTAATGCTGGATTGGGGGAAGATCGCCATTAAAGCAGGCTGTTTGTAAGCTGCCTGATGTAGAGCAGGGGACATGTTGGCCTGCGGATACCCATGCATGAATAGATCAGAACATTTTTAATACCAGGCGTTCCCATTCTACAGAACTGCTATAGTCTGAGGGATGAGTTCTTGCGGGTGACTTGGGGAGATGATTGGGTTGGCAAAAAATGGGAGTATCAGAGGGTTAGTGGTCGACATGTCAGGTCGGCCAGTCGTTGAAGCAGCAGTATTGATCGATATCAGTAGTCCATCCAATAAAGATCATATTACTCTGACGGATGAGCAGGGGGAGTACTGCATTGATAGTTTGATCCCAGGTACTTATGAAGTCAGTATCAATGCACCAGGCCGTGTAGCGGTAAGTAGATGTGTCGATGTCGATGGTATTAATGAGTCGATACTTGATTTTTTATTAGGCTATTAGTATCAGGTGGCCTGTTAATACAGGTCTTGCAGCGAGGTATGAGTTTTAATTTCACGCGGGCAATCAGACCATCGGCCATGACCCCAAAGACCGGCATAGCGCCGGTCTTTTTCGTTACGGTCAGGTATTTTACTTCTTCAATAGATCGCGTATTTCACCCAGCAAGACTTCTTCGTTGGATGGTTTTGCGGGTTCTGTCGGCTTCTCTTCTTCTTTCTTTTTCATTGAATTAATGACCTTGACAGCGACAAATATCGCCATTGCTACGATCAAAAAGTCGATGATGGTTTGGATAAAAGCGCCATACTTAATGGTGACTGCAGCGACACCATCCTGGGCTTCCTTCAAGACAACAGCCAGATCAGAGAAATTGACGCCACCGACGAGTACGCCAACTGCGGGCATAATGACATCTTTAACCAGTGAAGAAACGATTTTACCAAAAGCGGCACCAATAATGATACCAACAGCCATATCGACCATATTACCTTTGACGGCAAAATCTTTAAATTCTTTCATCATACCCATGCGTTATCCTCCGCGTTTGTTATTTTCGAGGTAAAGATTAAAGCTTTTACCCAGGAATGGGAACCGCTGAATTGTTAAGAATGATAAAATTGTTGTTATTTGCCAGCTTAATTAGTAATTTCTTATATTATAGCTATTGATTAGCGGGCGATGCTGACGCATTCTTGGTGTCAGACCTTTTAATTTCGGAGTAGAGAAGGACATGCGTTTTATAGACAAATTACGTTCAGTCTTTAAACAGGCAAGCAAAACACGGCCTGCGATTCTATTATTGACCAATCTCAGTCAACAACTGGAAATCTTGACGAGTGAGTTGTACGGCCAATTAGAAAATGTTGCGTCTGGCGATAGTGGCACAGCTGATTCAGTTTTTGACTACATAATCATGGACCGAAGCGGTGGTGAACTACAAACAGGATGGCAGGATGATGACTATATTACAAGCTCGGATCTTAAAGAAACGAGCGGTTTTCAGGCTTTAAATGAATTGATTAGCAAAGAAGGTCTTCATCTTGAATTACTGGAGGAACAGATCGAGGAGGACGATGATGAAGAGCGAGTTCGCTTTATTGTAAGGATATCTGGATGGGCCGATTAAACCGTTTCATTCAGTGAGGATAAAATAAGACAAAACTCTGAGCCTTGTCCCAGTTCACTACTGACGGTTACTTCCCCATCATGGCGTAATGCGACAGCCTGTACGAAGGCCAATCCCAGTCCCGCACCTTTTTCCTGCGCTTGCCCTTCTTGTTTGACACGATAAAAACGATCGAATAGTCGAGGGGTGTCGTGTTTGGAAATGCCACAACCCTGATCCTTAATACAACAATAATATTTATCGCGATACCGATGTAAACTCAATAGCACTTCACTTTGAGCAGGGCTGTATTTTATCGCATTGCTGAGAAGATTAATCAAGGCTCGTTCTACCAGTTTGGCATCGGCATGAATCCAGGCTTCTTCTACTGTGGTATCATGCTGAAGGGCGATTCCTTTTTCACTCGCCTGGGCCCACATATGCTCCAGCGCATTATAGGTTATGGTGCTCAGGTCGACATCGCTGAATTGGATGTTCTCGCCACTTTCTGCGTGTGCCAGCTGTAAAAACTCTTCTGCAAGTGTCACGGTATTATTGGCGTAACTTTCCATTCTGTTCAGCAGCATGAGTTGTTCAGGATCTGAATTTTTACTGCGTGATATCTCAAGTAAAGCCAGTAGTGAAACCAGCGGTGAGCGTAAATCGTGAGACAGGAAACCAAGTAACTCAGAGCGTTTGCGCTCACTGGCCTTGAGGGGCGATATGTCCGAGAGATTCACAATAAAGCCTCCCAGTTCACGTTTACTCCTGTCTAGCGGGGTAATCTGGACCAGCAGGTCCCTGCCATCCTTGTGGCGCGTATCGATTTGTATATTATGGTGTTCCAGCAGAACTTTTTTCAGTAACACAGGCCAGCTGGTGGTTCCCTGAATATTCAGAATCTCGAGTGTGTCGGTTAGCAATAGCCCATTAAGTTCTTTTTTGTCATCGTCGGCCAGGTAGTTTTTAGCACTTTCATTTGAGAGGATGATATTGCCCAATGGATCGACGACCAGGACGCCGTCACTCATTTGCGAGATGACGTCAATAATAAACTGGCGCAGTGCACGCAGTCTGTCAGTAGCTTGTTGTACCTGTTGTATGCGTGCCTGAACGAGCTCATGGGTATCATGCGGTTTTTTGCGTGACAGTGACTGATAGCGTTCGAGGAAATCATTCAACAAGGCTTGTTGTGTCTGATCTGGGGGAGACGAGTGATCCCAGGACAGGCCAAGATAACCTAAATCCTGATTGGCACTCATATCGAGCCACAACGAATGTTCATGGATATTCCATTGATGGGGGATTAAATGTTCCAGGCAAACAGTGAGAGGTTTGTCACCGCCACTGTCTTTTCGATTACCCTGCATGTCAAAAAGCGCCCAACCTGCCACAGGTAATATCTGGGTGAGAAATTGCATAGTCCTGGGCACATCAAGCTCGTTTTTACTGGGCACACTAAATTGCTCACTATGTAGCTGGGATAACTCGTCATTCAAATAACGCATGGCATTTTCGAGCCGCCTCCAGCTCCACAGAGGATAGCTCAGTATCAATGCCAGAAGGATAGGTGAGGGAGGGAACCAGATATGCAGTATCCGTAACAAAAGAAAACTTAAAATTAATGTGAATCCAATCAAAGCGATTGTGACAATCAAGTTCCATCGCGGCGTGAGATGAGCAAATAAAAATGCAGGTATCAATATAATAAATACCGAGATCCACATCCTGTTACGTTTGGACATTTCGCGTAGATTGATACCGTTACGGATGGTATCAATAATGTTGGCGTTAATTTCAACACCCGGCATGGATTTGTTATACCCCGCAACAGGAGTGGGCAGTAAGTCTCCCAATCCCTCTGCAGTAGCGCCGATTAATACCAGTTTGTTAGCAAAGGTACCAGGGGCATAACGACCTTGTAAGACCTGCGAATATGGTATTCTTTGGAAATGACCTGGAGGGCCTGCATAGGCAATCATGATTTTTTTATCTCTTGCCCAGACCAGGGGAGATCCTGATAATTCAGAGGTATTGTGAGTGCCAATGCTGATGTCATTATAATTCGGGTCAGCAATTTGCAGCAATGCCAAACCCAAGTTTGACCAGTGAGGTTCACCCAGGCCTTCTCGCAGGAAAACACTTCGGGCAATGCCGTCCTGGTCGATTTCAACGTGTACATGGCCGAGTGCAGTAGCAGCCTGGGTGAGTATCGAGATAGGTAATGTTTCTATCAATTGACCACCATTCCTGGACTGTTCAACCAATACAGGCAAGACGACACGAGCATTTTGTGAAATGGCCTGTGCCAGCTTGCGATCAGCGGCGGTATTATTGGTCGAGGGTTCGGAAAAAATAATATCGATGGCGATTGCGCGCGCATTTTCCCGGGTCAACTGCTTGATCAGGCGAGCATGTACATCTCTTGACCAGGGCCAGCGACCCAATTCACCAAGACTTTCTTCATCAATGGAAATAATAACAATATCGTCAGGGGCAGGCCTGCTCCAGACATGTAGCTGAGCGTCGTATAATATATTGTCCAGGCGCCATAACCAGTTTCCTTGAATGAGAACTACCGTCAGGGCCAGTATGATAATCCAGAATAATATCCGCTCCGGTCTGCCCGGATGCCTGGTTTTATTAGCGGATGCCATCATTCAATATCAAGGTTGTGAGCGGGTATTGTAGTTTAATGGTCTTACATGTATTAATGTTGTTTCATTGAAGTCACTACTTTCACCGCTCTTGCTGAAGGCTCTTATGCGATAGTAGTAAATATCAGATGATGGCCTGGGGATAGTCAGATCATTTTTATCAGTCGTTTTTTGCAGGAATATATTCTCAAATTTGCTATCGGTAGCCATCTGAAAAAGGTACTGAATGTTTTCTCCTGTCTTTCTCCAGTTGAAGGTCATAATATCATGATCGTATTCGACACGAGTAAATTCAGGTATGCCCGGTAATGGTCTGATTTGAAACATCATGATATTGGAAAAAGGCCCGTCGAACCCATCAATGTCGACAGAGGCGACTCGCCAGTACAGATTTTTTTCTGGCAGTGGCGTAGCAGGTCGAAACTGGTTGCCTTTATTAGCCGGTATGTCATATATCATGCTTGTAAACGTATTATCCTCGGCTATTTGTAAATGATACTTGCCTGCCTTGTTAACATCGGTCCAGGAAAAGAATGGGCGTATGTCACGTAATATGGCGTTATTGACAGGTTCATTGATGTCAGGGTGGGCAGGCTGGGCATTGACCGTAAATGCATGATCCTGATTAATACCCTCCAGGCCAAGGTTGTCAACAGCGCGAATGCGGAGAACATAGTCATTGTCTGGGAGTGTGTCGATCTGTATCGATGGCTTATCAATTTGTCTGTCCAGAAGTAATGAATCGAAGTTTGTCGAAGGATATATTTGCGCCCTGTATGACTGTGCATCAGTAATATTCTGCCAGGTGAATTTAAGTGGAAGTTGCATAAACATCTTCTGTGTACCTGACGTCCCTGGCGCAGGCAGCAGTTTTTTGGGTTCGATAGGGGGCTTCCCGCGTTCCGTTACCGTGCCATAACCCGATGGAATGTCGCGTTCATCACTGCCCCCGCTGACTGCGACGGTGCCTTCGAGGACTTCACTTCGGCTAATCGGCTTTTCCGTATCTGCGCTCACCCGGAAATCAGTGCCTCTAACGGCTGCTACCGCTGTTGGTGTGGTTATTTCATAGCGGGAAGCCGGACCTTTTTTGGGTGTCACCTGAGTCTCGACTCGTCCAGCTGGCAGTCTTAGTCGTGTATCCACCATTCCACTATCACCGTAGGTGCTAAGTGTATCCATGACGAGCTCGGAATCAGGTTGAATCAATAACCTGGATTTGTCTGCAAATTCCAACGTGGCATTACCATCCGCTCCCGTAATGATTGTATCGCCCACGAACAGATGGATGTTATCATCGCTGGAATCGGGTTGCTGGCCTGCTGCGCGAATGATGGTCACCTGACCTTTGGCGTTGATGACACGAGAAGAACTGGGCTGTTGTTTCAACCATAGGATAGGGATGCGTAATTTCGTACCCGGTTGCAAGTTACCCGAGCTTTTGACCTGATTTAATTTAAGCAATTGTTGTGCATATTCTTTCCTGGTGAGGTATCGGTCACTGATATTCCACAGGTTGTCACCGGGCCTGACTGTATAAAACCACTCATTAGCCAGGGAGGATTGGAGTGGTAAGAATAGAAAAAAAATAAAGACAAAAATATTCAGGCGAATATGCATTAAAGTCGGTTTTTCATGTCTTATTGCTACAGATGAAAAAAATTGTCCCGCATTGTTTATTGTCATTAGTTTAATTGCTCATTTTGTTCCAATCGATATCCATGTTGGTATACGGAACTTAATCGCCAGCCATCTGCGGGATTAATGCCGAGTTTTGTCCTTATTTTACTGATATGTGTGTCAACAGTTCTGGTATTCAGATCAGCAGTATGTCCCCAAACCTGTTCAAGCAGGTATTTTCTTGATAACAGGCGGCCTTGATTGCTGAACAATAACACGGCGACCTCAAACTCCTTTTGAGTTAGATCAATCGGGGTATTATTTTTTCGGACTTCACGATTACTGATATTAAACGCATAAGGAGGGAGTACGAGTTCTTTTTCCTTATGTGTTTTACCTTTTGCCCGGCGTTCCAGTGCATTGATTCTGGCAATGACCTCTTTTTGTTTTACCGGCTTGGTCATGTAGTCATCAGCACCTTGTTCCAGCGCATAGACGATATCATCTTCACTGACACGGCTGGTCAGGAACAAGACGGGTATTTGCCAGTCAAAGCTGTCACGTATTTTCTTCAATACCTCAGGACCATTAATATCCGGTACATTCCAGTCCATAATCAACATATCGTAGGTTTCATTCATGACACCTTTGAGAAAGTCACTACCGGTACTAAAATGTTTGGTGTTATGGTTTGCAGACTGCAGGCACATCATAATCATTTCAGCCTGTGCCGGCTCATCTTCCAATAAGGCTATTCGCACGCTATTACTCCTAAATTAGTCTATATGGCCAACACTATATATTGTCTTGTGTGCCTGTGAAGTTATTTTAGTAACGATCCCAGTATACCACGGACTATTTTACGACCCAGTCCACTGCCAATGCTGCGGACCAGGCTCTTTAACATGGCTTCGCCAACACCCTGGCGGTTACTGCTTCGGCCACGCGATGTTTGTTTTCGTTCAAGTTTGTCTCTGGCTTCTTCTTCAGCCAGCCTTTTATCTGCCAATTCTTGTTTTTTGGTACGTTCGAGTAACAACTCATGTGCTGAAAGTCGGTCGACAGTCTTTTCATATCGACCGTATAAGGGACCATTGAGCTTTGCCTGGCGTTCCGTATTACTGATAGTCCCCATACGTGAGCAAGGAGGTCGAACCATGACTTGTTGCACGATACCTGGGATACCTTTTTTCTCCAGGGTAGAAACCAGTGCATGACCGACACCAAGTCGGGTGATCACCTCACTGGCATCAAAATCAGGATTGGCGCGGAATGTATCTGCTGCCGCCTTGACTGCTTTTTTATCTTTTGGTGTGAAGGCACGCAGGCCATGCTGGACGCGATTGCCCAGTTGCCCCAATACATCATTGGGGACGTCCATCGGGTTTTGAGTAACGAAGTAGACGCCGACACCCTTGGAGCGAATGAGACGAACAACCTGTTCTACTTTATCCAGGAGTGCTTTGGGGGCATCGTCAAATAACAGATGGGCTTCATCGAAGAAAAAAACAAGCCGGGGTTTTTCCGGGTCACCCACTTCGGGTAGTTGTTCAAACAGTTCAGCCAGTAGCCATAACAGGAAAGTTGAATAAAGTTTTGGATTCAACATCAGTTTGTCGGCTGCCAGAATACTGATATATCCGTGTCCATTGTTGTCAGTACGCATCAAATCATTGAGGTCAAGAGCGGGTTCGCCAAAAAAATTCTCTCCCCCCTGTTGTTCCAGGACGAGGAGTCGTCTTTGAATAGCGCCAACGGATGCGGAGGAAACATTGCCATACTGTATTGTCAGGTCTTTAGCATTTTGTCCAACAAAGTTGATGATTGATCGCAGGTCTTTAAAATCAAGCAGCAGTAATCCTTCATCGTCGGCCAGTTTGAAAGCAATGTTCATGACACCTTCCTGCGTGTCATTGAGATCAAGCAATCGTGAGAGTAACAGGGGGCCCATATCAGATATGGTCGTCCTGATTGGATGCCCCTGTTCACCAAACAGATCCCAGAAGATGGCCGGAAAACCTTTATAGGTGTAATCCTGCATACCGATGTCCCTGGCTCTCTCCTCCAGTTTGGGATGAGATGAGCCGGGCACACTCATTCCGGCGAGATCGCCTTTTACATCGGCCATAAAAACGGGTACGCCGATTTCACTAAAACCTTCGGCTAAAATTTGTAATGTGACGGTTTTACCTGTACCGGTGGCCCCGGCGATCAGTCCATGCCGATTGGCCAGTTTGGGAGACAGGAATACATCGGTTTGCCCTTTCCCTATATAAATGCCCGGATTATCAGTCACATTTGGTCTCCTGTTTTCAGTTGTTATTTTGTGGATGTTCTTCATATTTATCAGTATGCCCAAGTACAGGGGGGAAATCAGCGCCCCTGAGCGGCAGCTTTAATATATAACAAAAGTTTACAGTTATAAAATCTTTGTTAAAAACCTCTTTGACGTATTGTTTCCAGGCTGGGCGGCACTACAATACAAGCCATAAAAGTAACTGGCGCTGATTTGTCCGTAGTGCCAGAGATCCTGTTGAGGGGGTGTCGTTATGGATATTTTGAAATCATTGATTGGCGATAGAACCACGGGTGTACTAGTATCTGGTTTGATCGGTCGAGGTTTTACCAGAGAGCAGGCTGAACGCTTCCTGCCGGAGGTCGGCAGTAATGTCATATCAGCGATTAGGGATGAACGTAACAGTACTGATGTGAATGCTATTCTAAGGGCTATCAATATACCTGATGTTGCTTCCAAAGTAGGCGTTGATAGTTCGATGGTGAGTAATGGTCTTAAATACGTCATTCCTGGAGTAATGGATCAGTTCAATGTGAATGATCTTAATAGCGTCCTTGGTAAGGTAAAAAGTTTTTTCTAGGCCGGTCTTGAGAAAATATAAAATTAACAATAAAGCAATGAAAGTGAAATTGAGGAGAGTAAAAAATGTCGATGAAAATTGAAGATATCGAAGGAATCGGTCCAAAGTTTGGCGATCTACTACGCAAAGAGGGCGTGACCAGCCCCGAAAAATTACTCGTTAAAGGAGCCACCAGAAAAGGACGTCAGGAACTGGCTGAAAAGACCAGTATAGATGATGGCCGTATCCTGAAGTGGGTTAATTTGTGCGACCTGTGCAGAATCTCCGGGATATCGACACAGTACTCCGAATTACTTGAAGCTGCCGGTGTTGATACAGTTAAGGAGCTCAGAAACAGAAATGCTGATAACCTCGTTGAGAAAATGCAGGAAGTGAATGCGAGCAAGAAACTCGTTAGACAAGTACCTAATTTGAAAAATGTCCAGTCGTGGGTTGATCAGGCCAAGACACTTGACCCTGTTGTCAGTTACTAACATAAAGACTTGGGGAAGAAGGATCGGTTTTTAAGGGTATCTCATACCATTTTAATCAGTTATTTTAAACTATACTATCAGCATGAAGATAGCGGCCGTTAGATGTATTTAATCGATGTTCGATATCGCTTTCATTTGCGAATCGTCAAATTTCCAGATTAGTTTACGGTGCTTAAAAATATAAAAAATGAGGAGCGAAAAAGTGAACAAGAAAATATTGGCTTTAAGTATTGTCGCCATTCTATCAGCAGGATGTAGTCAATCAGATGATGAGTCTGCGTCAAAAGAATCATTAACCGAGAAAGCGGCAACTGCCGTGACCAGCATGAAAGATGCGACCCAGGCTGCTGCCGATGTCGCTATGGATAAAGGCAAGGAAATCACAGAGGTTGTGACTGAAAAGGCCGGGTCAGCAGCAGAAGAAGCCAGTAACTTTGTTAGAAAAGGAAGTAGTAAAGTTGTATCTGCAGTTGAAGATGCTAAAGAAGGAATCTCTACTACCGTCGAATCAGTCAAGGAAAAAGCAGGTGAAATGCTGTCAGATTCGTCTACTGATGATTCCGTCGCTGCAGTGAAAGATAAAGTGGGCGCCATGTCGTCGGACACAAGTAGTTCATCAACAGAGTCTATGAAAGAGACGGCCACGACTGCCTTGTCGGAGTCCTCATCCGTAAAAGCCATAACCGAAAACAGTACTGTTGCAGCGGTGATGGGTACATCCGGAACAGCAGAGAAAACCAGCGATACTGCTGATCTGGCGGCTGGAAAAACAATCTATACCGCTAAATGTGTTGCCTGTCATGGTACTGGCGCCACAGGGGCACCCAAACTGGATGATAGTAGTTGGGCAGAACGTAAAGCCCAGGGCATGGATGTGATGGTGGAACATGCTGTTAAAGGATACCGTGGAGCCAAGGGTTATATGCCTGCGAAAGGTGGTTTTGCGGCGTTAACAGATGCGGAGGTGACAGCAGCAGTGGCTTATATGGCATCTGTTGCTAAATAAGCATATTTAGAAAAAAGAAGTCACGTTTAAACAATTTTACTAATTATTAATAAGGTGAACATTATGGGAAGCAAACAACTAACATTCAAAAAACTGGCATTGCCAGTGATGATTTCAACACTTGTTTTGAGTGGTTGTAGTACGGTTTCGGAAAAGAGTGCCAGTACCAGTACAGCTCAGTCAGACATGATTTTAATTGAAAAAGACAAACAAATATCATCGCTGGAATCTACTCTTAATGAAGAAAGAGCCGCACGTAGCCGTCTTGAGCAGGAGCGTGAGTCTTTTGCATCAGCTCCGGCACCGTCCACATCAACAGCAGCGGCTGGAACAGAAATGTTGCCGCCCAATGCTAAATCAGGTGAATGTTATGCGCGAGCGTTTACTGCACCAAAATACGAAACAGAGACTTTAACTGTTCTGAAAAAAGATGCTTCCGAGCGCATTCAAATTATCCCGGCAAAATATGAGATGCAGGAAGAGCGTGTACTGGTCAAAGAGGCCTCTGAGCGTATAGAAGTCGTACCTGCTAAATATGGCTGGACAACAGAACAAGTACTGATTTCACCTGCTAGTGAACGACTGGCTCAAGTTCCTGCCAAGTACAAAACAGAATATGAGAAAGTTTTAGACAAGCCTGAACACACTATGTGGAAAAAAGGTTCTGGCCCAATTACCAAGATCGATTCCGCTACAGGTGAAATCATGTGTCTGGTCACTGTCCCAGCTTCATATAAAACTGTTAGCAAACGAGTCCTGGCTAGTCCGGCTACAACGACATCAACTACGATACCTGCCAAATACAAAACGGTTAAGAAACGTATTGTGGAAAAACCAGCAACAACCCGTACCGTTACTATCCCTGCGGAATACAAAATTGTGAAGGCGCGCAAATTGGCTGAACCTTCAAAAACTGTTCGTATTCCAGTCAAAGCTGAGTATGGAACCGTCACAAAACGAGTCATGGTGTCTGATGGCAAGATGGAATGGGCACCTGTATTGTGTAAGACCAACATGAATCAAAAGGTCGGTCTGCGTATTCAGGAGTCTTTGAAGAAAGCAGGTTATAACCCAGGTCCTATCGATGGTGTTATTGGTTCACAGACCATGTCTGCTACCAAAGCATACCAGCGCTCTAAAGGCCTGCGCACGGGTGGATTAACAATGGAAACATTGAGTTCTTTGGGTATTAATTTGTCTAAATAAGTTAATCTACTTCTCCAGTAGAATTTGGGAGGGACAAGTCTTAGGCTTGCCCTCCCTTTTTTTCTGGGGGTTAATAACGTAATCTTTTCATATGCTTATCTTTTATATTTCATTTTATTATTAAGTAAAACAAACATCCGCGCCAATCTGTCAATCCAAGAAAATTAAAGTGAGCAAAGAATTCAGCCGCTTTAGTGAATAAGTGCCATAAAAAATTGTCTGTATATAGACCATATACATGAAAATATCGAGGTATATTAGAATGGATTGGCTCCTTCACTCAAAAAATCGTCTGCTACTGGTTGCGCTATTGACCAGCCTGGTGCTACCTGTCTGTTCCAGCGCCAAAACATTTCAGCAATCTGAAGAGCTGTTCATCCAGGGTTGGGAATTCTACGAGAAAGGGCAATATTCCAGGGCGCACTCTATTTGGGAGCCTTTGGCCAGACAGGGTGATGACAACGCCCAAATCAATCTTGGCGTTATGTATGATTATGGGAAAGGTGTCATTGAAGATCCTGAAGTCGCCGCACATTGGTATCGTCGTGCTGCGGAACAAGGGAATGCATCAGCACAATATAACCTGGGACAATTATATTTAAGCGGACGTGGTATCAAACAGGATACCAAGAAAGGGGTTTATTGGTTGCAACAAGCCGCAGAGCATGGATTTGCGATTGCCAGTTATAACCTGGGCGTCATGTATGCTGAGGGTAAAAATTTATCTAAACAACCTGCTAAGGCAGTTGACTGGTTTTATCAGGCAGGTCTTAGTTACCTGGAAAGTGGAAATCTGGATAAGACATCCGACTCTCTACAGGCGATTAAGGATATCGCCCCTCAACATGAAAAAGTTCAGGATCTGGAACAAAAACTAGCTAAATCCACTCCGAGTTTGAAACAGGATTCCTCGTTGGATATCTTTGCCGATAAATCATCGGGTACGGCTTGGCCTATCGCCAATGGTTATGCTGTTACCAATAATCATGTCGTCGCCAACAATACTAATGTGACCTTGATTAATACCGACGGCGATAAAATTAAAGCGCGTGTCGTTATAAGGGATAAAGAAAACGACGTCGCCTTACTCTCGGTTATTGATGTTAAAAAGTTACCTCCGGCCTTGCCTTTGTCTGGCCGTCATGCCCGCCTTGGGGCCAGTGTATTCACCATTGGTTATCCGCGTATCGATGTGATGGGTAAAACTCCCAAATTAACCGATGGAATCGTTAGTTCTGTTAATGGCTTACGTGGAGATACCAGTAATTACCAGATTTCGGTACCGGTGCAACCGGGCAACAGTGGTGGTCCCTTATTGAATATGAAGGGTGAAGTCGTGGGCATTGTGACATCCATGTTAGGTACGACAAACGGCATTAACGGTACAACGACCTATCTGCCCAATATCAGCTATGCCCTTAAAGTCGGTGTACTGAAGTCATTAATGGCTAAGTTGCCTAAGAATAAGCAAGCTCTGGTAGAATTATCCAGTGATAAGGATAACCTGGAAGGCTTGGCTGCACGTATTCAGAAATCGGTAATGATTGTTCTCGCTGATTAAAAAAAATAAACAATAAGTTTCATAGCGCAGGATTGGCCTGTGAAATTTTGTCTTTAATATGCCCGGTTGATTATAAATCTTCCGGGCATATTTTTTTATAAAGGTATCATAATAGTACTTTGGCACGTTTAAATCAGCCAAGAAAATGTAAGCAGTTCGATTGCTATACATCATTCCTGGCTGAAACCCATCCCGCCTGGTCCAGGTAATTTTCTACAATTTGTCAGCGACCAACATCACTGAACATGTACGGAGTTTGGCGTAATTTATTCCATGAAGTAAGCAAATTTTCATAAACAGTTAACACTATAAACCCCGAACATCTGTTCGGTTCGAGTGTGGAGGATAGTCAAATGCCTACAGCAAAGCGAAAGAGGATATTCGTCCGTTCCTCGGATGGCAGTCGGACGATTATATCATCGCGAAAGAATAACTTTGCGTCACGATTGTGTCGGCGCCAACGTATAGATAATCTTGAACAAGCCCAGACCCATGGTTTGCTGCCTAAATTCGTCGATCTCGAGATCATTGAACGGGAGGCCCGGCGTGTGCTTGGAAAGACCTCTTTTGATCAAGAAGCAGAGCGTCTAGTTGACAGCAAAGAGATGGCGGTGGCGAGATCGGCTCCCACGGTGAGTACCAGTGATGATGTCAGAACAGCTCTCATCAAAGGGGAGGCTCTCCGCCTTCGAGTTGATGATATGGCCAACGTTGTAGAACCGAGCATGGATCTGCATGTGCGGCGCGAGATTTCTGGACGCACCCTGAATGTTCTGACCCATGCCCCGTTTGATGTGGTGCAGTTGCAACTTCCCGAGGACCTTGAAATCTACACCGACCTTGTATTCGCAAGTGACGTGACGACCGCGCAGTTCGCTAATGTCAGTGTGTACCGAGGGGCGCGTTTTGTTGGTAAGGCCTCACATTTTATCCTCAGAGCGACGAGCATTACCGGAAACCTGATGCCACCCGTTAACCCTGAGGGTATCAGCTTGAACGAGTACGTCAGCACATTTAACCCTTGATCGAAAGGAGAGTCCGATGACTGGAGAAAATTTTGATTTTAGTGGCCGCATAGGTCAGGACGGTGAGGTTGGCAGTTCACCGACAGAGAATGGTAGTACTGGTGCCCCAGGCCGCGACGCCGAGTGTAAGCCTGTGTTTAGCTTTCAAACCGATGATCCACCCAGCCATGGGGGGCGAGGTGGTGATGGGCTTTCTGGCGGAAATGGTGGGCCAGGCAGTGATGGGGGCGATGGCGCCATATTCGAGCTTTTTGTCGAGGTACTCGGAAGCGGTCTTGTCTTTGACATGAGCGGGGGCCGTGGTGGCAATGGCGGAAAAGGAGGTAACGGCACAGCCGGTGGAAAAGGAGGCACGGGTGGTGACGGTGGCGGCTGCGAGCCGAGTGGTCTTGGTGGTGCCGGTGGCACCGGAGGTAACGCAGGTAATGGAGGCCCGGCAGGTAACGGAGGCAATGCGGGCCATCTATACGTCTACTACGTCACCGACCAGAGCGCTGCCAACCCTGCTGAGGTCAACAGTTCAAGCGGAGAACCAGGTACACCCGGGGTAAGCGGAGACCCTGAAATCGGCGGAGCAGTCGGCAATAACGGACCTGTCTCGAACTATTCTGTAGCTCAGTGGGATCCAGGGTCACCAAAGCAGCCCGGGGCGTCTGGGCAGGCAGGTATTGCGGGCGCTGTAGGACAGAGTGGCGACCCTGGTAACGTCGTCTGGCAACAGGTACCGACTATCTGAACCAGGTTCTTTATCGTGGGTGCTGGCAAGTTATGCGC
>Ga0209633_10000943_pt1 | contig 31692 bp, 29 predicted proteins | sample Cruoilmetagenom1_FD_187290 | JGI IMG/M metagenome (GOLD analysis project Ga0209633, IMG submission 187290) | Oil polluted marine microbial communities from Coal Oil Point, Santa Barbara, California, USA - Sample 1 (SPAdes) (version 2) | ecosystem: Environmental > Aquatic > Marine > Oil seeps ... | reverse complement strand
AACGCCTTGACTGTTTTTCAAGTGCACTATTAATACTATCAAACTGCGAAAGATCCAGTTGCGAGATATATTCATCTGCCCTGGCGCTACCATCGGCATTGATTGGATAAATAACCACACGCAGTGTCTGCTTCCAGCTTGTTGCCCGTGAATTACTTAATACGGTATCAATACCGACATAAGCCAAAATCAGGAATAGTAGTGTAATTCGAATGGTTTTGAAAGTCATGGGGCACTATCAACTATTATGATAAAAAAACAGCTTATCATTGTGAGATTAAATACACACTTAACGGCTTTAACTTATAAAAAACCGTTAGAAAGAGTAACCCATGATTCGCTGATACCAAAAACTGGGGGGGGTGCCACTAAGGCTGTGAAAGTATTCGTGGAACTCCTAAAAATAGTTAAAATTGCCCATATTTTTCTTTCGTCCCAGTATTCTTTCACAGCCTCATTGAATCAATTTTTTTATGATGCTTTTAATTCAAAAATCATAAGAAAATGTCAGCCCAACGGTACGTGGCTCACCTTTTTGGGTGTATGTTTCTGTGGTATATCCATTCCCCGGGTTATTGCCGAAGCTACCAAATCCGCGTACATCATAGTCTTTATCAAGCAGGTTTTTCGCCCAAAGCGTGGCTTTCCAGTCGCCTTGTTTGTAGCTTAGGTTTGCATTCATGACTTGATAAGAGGCTGCTCTGGCATTATGTCTGTCAGAAAAATAGAATCCGTCTTTACCTTCCAGATTTAAACCCGCGCTTAGATTGGATGAAACGGCATATTCTGCGCCTAGTGAATATTGATAATTTGGCGCATGTGCCTGATCTCTTCCTTTTAAGTCCAGACCATTGGCAAGACTTTGCGGGTCTTTGTATTCATCAAATTTCGCCTGTAATAAACCTAAAGATGATTTGATTTTCCATTTGTCATTAATCTTCCAGTCTAGTTCTGCTTCTAGTCCATAGTTACTACCGGCTGCGGCGTTTGCAAGATAGGGGGTAAACTCAGTGCTGCCATCTGCGCGTGGGCTTACAATGGAGCTGTGTACCTGTTGATCTTTACGTTTTGCATAAAATGTTGAAACACGGGTATTTAGGCTGTCATCAAAGAATGAAGAGTTTACGCCAACTTCGAAATTCCATAAATATTCAGTGCCAAAATCAAGTAGGTTTTTAGGAAGGGTTCCGTCAGTATTAACGCCTCCTGCCTTGTAGCCACGAGAAATACTGGCATGTCCCAGATGCTGATCGTTGATATCGTATTCGATACCGAGTTTGCCGCCATAGAGTAGCTCATCGACATTGATTAGATTAGTGTTTGAATCAGTATAATCGGCATCCCACTGTTCTGCTCTTAGACCTGTTATCAGATTAGTTCTATCATTGATTTCGGTATCTAATTGTCCATATACTGCGCTGCTTTTGGTGTCGTACTGGCTGAGGAAATCATTTTCCTGAAAGGTATATTTGCGCTGCAGGTCTTCAGACTTTTTGGAGAAATATAATCCTGTCACCCAGTCTGTTTTGCCATTGAAAATGCGACCTTCTTCATTGGAAAGGAGCTGTGTTTCAAAAGTAGTGTTCTTTCTGTTTCTTAAATACTGGTCAAATGAAGAGTAGGGGAATAGTGCTTCATCAAATTGACCAACAAAAGACCAGTCTTCATCATAACTGTATTCAAGATCAGAATCAGAATAGCTGGCACTTGTTTTTAGGGTTACTGCCGGATTGATGTCCAAGAGTGTATTGATCGAAAATGCATTGGTTTTTTGTTTGTCTCTGCCGGGCTGATCACTTAAGGTATTGCGTGAATTATCAAAGTTAAAGGCATCATAGCCATTATCAATATCCAGATGTAAATAACGAAAATCGACGCTTAAATCATCACTTGCTAACCATTTAAGATGGGCGCGTGCAGTGAGCTCATCATGTTCTGCTGTATCAACACGTCCTAGATGTTTATTCGAAATAAAACCATCAGCGTTGTTTTTGTGCAGGGAGAAACGTCCCAGCAGAGTATTCTCAATGAGTGGCCCCCCCGCTGCAAACCCTAAGCTTTTCCTGCCATAGTTTCCAATCGTGCTTTCAATATGAGCGCTACGCTCATTGCTAGGTTCAGTGCTGCTGAGATTGATAATACCTGCGAGCGCACTGGCACCATACTTTGTTCCCTGTGGGCCACGCACCACTTCAACCTGTTTTATATCAAACAGGGTTGCTGCTGCACCGCTGCGGCTAAAGTCCATGCCATCTATAATCAAACCAACGGAAGGGTTAATAGGTGTTTGAAACTGGCTACGTTCACCGATACCTCGAATCTGAAAATAATGAGCACGTGAAGCACCGCTCGATATATTTACATTGGGAGCAACATTGAGCATATCTTCTATATGTTGAGATCCACGTTTTTTTAATTCAGTTTCAGCGACAACTGAAACGCTAACCGTACTGTCTTCTAAGGTTGTTGGCCGAAAGTCTGCGGTAACTTTGATTTCTTCGAGTTCTTCAGACTTTTGTTTGGCTGAAGGCTCTTGACTAGCTGAAGGCTCTTGACCAGCTAATGGCTCTTCAGCAATTGCTAGTTGAGATACGAGTAATGAGGAAAAAAGATAAGGTAAAAGAAGGGTTCGTGTTTGCATATTTGCTCCAAATATAAAAAAAGGAAAAGCAAATCGCAAAATGACGCTCCTTAGATTAGATCAAAAAAGGACTTGATCAAAAGGAATGGAATTAAGCTTTTGCCTATCCCTACGCTGGTATTAACCAGATCAGGTTCATAGGGTTTTCCATTTTAAAAAAAATTGGAATCTCAGGTCGGTTAAGGAGTCTCTGATTAAGTCGATATAAATTAGACGCTTTTAGTAAGTCTAAAATTATTGACCTTGATCAGAGGCTCCTTAAGTAACCACCCCTTGGCTTGGGCGGATTGTATATGATGTGATTTTTTAAAGAAATATTTTTATAGTTTTAATTTGAATCTTTATATAAAGTTTTGATTTGTCCGTTTATCGTATATTTTTGTTATGTTTTGAGATAATGCTATATTGATATAAATCAAATCGATTGAAAATAAAAATAATGAATCATTTTATAATATCTCTGTTCTGTTTATTGCTACTTGTGCCAACACCAACCATTATTTACAGCTACTTAAAAAGCTTTACCGACAGTGGTTCTATCAGTGTTTTTGATGTGAGCTTTTTCGGCCAAGAAGCACAGTTGGTGCTTTTTCTTTTTATATTATTGAGTTCGAGTTTATTTGCTTTCTCTTTGCAAAAGCTGGTTTTGAGCTATAAGCAAAATTTAGCTTAGTAATAATGACTCCCTCCCCCTAGCAGGGAGGGGTAGAATCAAGATTCTTTTTGAGGCTCCGTTTTAGCCTGAGCTGGCTTGGAATTTTTTTGAATAAACTCTTCCAGAGCAGCAGTTGAGACCATACCTGGTTGAGCTGCAACCAGTTTTCCTTCAGGATCAAATAAAATAAAAGTGGGTGTGCCCCTTAGTGATTCTCCTATGCTTTTTTGCATCCAGATATTCATCTCAACATAATTTGTAATGATAGTTGGAAACTTAATGTCGTACTCGGCAATAAAATCTTCTACATCTTCAATGCCCTTTTTTGTATCAAGCGACACACCCAGTATTCTGGCATTTTTTAGTTTGCCATCAAATTTAACCATACTTGGCATATGTGTGCGGCAAGCTGGACAGTTAGTTTCCCAAATCTCTACAATGGTCCACTTATTTTTACCAATATGATTGGAGATAGTGTCGTTCTTTCCCTCCAGGTTAGTAAAGGCGAATACGTTACTGCTGATAAAAAGCATTGCTAAAATCGTGCTTTTTAATAGTGTAGCTAAATTTTTATTTGCTAAAGTCATTTGTTTCACAGACAATTTCCTCAATTTTTTTAAAACTAGAGACTTTTGCACGAGTGCTATGATGAATAAAAATTGCTTGAATTCCCCAGCTTTTTCCTAAAAACTCACTCAATAGCCCTGCTATTAATCTCATTTTTATAAAAAACCTGAAAAATTATGCTAATTTTTCTTTCACCATACTCTCACACAAAGGTCTCTAAATACTTCGATGGCTAATTTAGATAACAGTTCAAAAGTTTCCAGCGTCCTTTTTGACCTTGATGGTACTTTATTAGATACCGCGCCTGATATGACCAATGCTCTGAACCTGCTACTCGCAGAAGAAGACAAAATGCCTCTTTCCTATGAGGATTGTAGAGATTTTGTTTCTCATGGTTCAATGGCGATGGTCAAACTAGGTTTTGGTGATCAACAAGATAATGAAGATCTTGAACGTCGTCGCCTTCGATTCCTACACTTATACGAGAAAAACCTGTGTGTGGATACAAAATTATTTAATGGTATGGATAAAGTGTTGGATTATCTGGAAGAAGAATCTATTCACTGGGGGATTGTGACCAATAAACCCGGTTTTTTAACTGACCCCTTATTACAGCAGCTAAATCTCTATGATCGTGCCTGTACTATTATTTCGGGAGATACAATCAAGCAGCGCAAACCTGATCCTGAACCGTTGTATCTGGCAGCAAGTGAGTGCGGTAGTCTTGCGACCTCATGTATTTATGTTGGCGATGCAGAACGTGATATTGAAGCAGGTAATCGTGCAAATATGCAAACATTACTAGCTAGTTATGGTTATATTGATGCTTCAGAAAACCCAGTTGAATGGGGTGCTAATGGTATTATCAAGCATCCGGAAGAAGTACTGGAATGGCTGGGTTAGGGAAAGTTGAGCTATTTTACAAGGCGTGTATTATAGTCCCCAAGGGAATAACAAGAATCAGGGCAGGTTAATAAAAATGGGTATTGGAAAAAGTAGCGCTAAAGTTACATTGATTCAGGTTGTTGTCTTTTTGATGGCTTTGGCAGCTCTCATTCTTTTAAATAAATCTTTTATTGTAAATCTTTATACTTCAGGTGATATCAGTAAGACGGGTTTAGTCATTAATGGCATTATTTTTATACTGTTCTTTATTGGTATGTTTCGAATTGTATTGGTGCTGTTTCGTTATATAAATGAACACCAGTTATTACTTAAGTTAGCTAAATCTTTAAGACAAAATCAAAGTACTCCAACTGCAAATTTACCAGACTCTAGTTTGGCAGTGAAGCGATATAACGCGGTTAAATGGGTGTCTCAACAAGGATCACCCGTTAACCAGGAGGCAATGGCAGCGAGTAGTAATGCCTATGAAAATTCTCAGTTAACAGTGATCCGCTTTGTGCATAGTACTTTAATACTGGCAGGTGTTTTCGGTACGGTGGTTTCTCTTTCAATGGCTTTAATTGGCGCTGCCGGGTTATTAAATTCTCCTGAAGGCGTAAAAGAGATGGGGGCCATTATTAGCGGAATGTCTTCTGCGTTAAGTTCTACCATAACGGCTATCGTTTGCTTCTTTATCTTTGCCTATTTCTACTTAAGATTAAATGATGCTCGAATTCAGCTACTAACTCAGGTTGAAGATCTAACCAGTATGTATTTGATTCCGAAAGTCTCACATTCTGAAGAAGGCATGATTCAGCAGGTAGCTGAGTTGACGAGAGCACTCAAAGACTCAGCACATAAGATACTCTCAGTTGAAGAGAAGTTTATTCAGGCAGGTGATCGCTTACAACATGCCGTAGATGATCTACATGGTCATATTCAAGAGGCCGGCATCAATGCCAATATTGATGATATTAAAGATTTAATACGCAAAGGTTTTCACCTCTCTGAATCTGAATATGAATCTCCTGTCCATGAAAAACCAGCGGTTTTACAGGCAGACAATGATACTGAAATAAGTAATGATATAAATACCAGACATGTGATGGATCGTAAGTAGTATGAATTACGGCTACCCTGGTGAAAATACTCACTTAGAAAATCATAATGTTAGTGAGGAAGGTTTCTGGCCTTCATTTACCGATATCATGATGGTTATCGTGATGGTGTTTTTACTGGTTACTGTTGCTGTGATCCTGAATAACTGGACTTTGATTTCTAATTTAAAAACAAGTATTCAAGCTCAGGAAAGTGCCACTCAGCTAGCTAATACCAGACAACAAAAAAACCAAAACCTTGAATCCAAACTGGGTTTACTTGAAGAAAGAATGGTTGCGTTAAACGCAGAATATAAAGAGAAAAAAAATAGTCTGATAGCTACTCAGGATAAACTCACCGGAATGGAGCAGGTACTGACAGAAAAAGCCAGTGCTCTTGAAAAGCTGGATGAAAAATTACTGACTCTGAATAATAAATTTCAAGTCGAACAAAAGAATCTGGTGGCAACTCAAAAAGAGCTAACTGAAAAAGAACAGAGCTTAGGCGAAAAGGAATCGAAACTTGCAGATCTTCAATCTGATCTGGAGAATACCTTAAAACAAAAAAATGAGCTGTCACAGTTAAGTGAAAATCAAAAGAGTAAAATTGATAAAAGCCTGACTGTTCAAGAGACATTACGTCAACAGTTAAAAGTGCTTGAAAAGTCACTGGCAATTTCAAAACAGAAAAATGCAAAAAGCAAACAATCAATAGTCCAGCTTGAGGCTACAGTTGAAGATAACAAAACTATCACTGAAAGCTTGCAACAAGAACGAAGCAATCTGGATAAAAAATTAGTAGTGTTGCAAGCTGATTACGATAAGTCTCAAAAAACAATGCAAAGCGAGAATAAAAAGGTTGAACAAGAAGTTGAACAGCTTAAGAGCATCGTCAAAGACAATAATTCTGCAAATAAAAAGTTACAGCAAGAACGAAACGAGCTTGATCAAAAACTAGTAGCGCTACAAACGGATTATGATGAAACTCAAAAAACGTTGCAAAGCGAAAATAAGAAAATTGAACAAGAAGTCACTCAGCTTAAGAGCACTGTGAAAGAGAATGATGCTAAGGCCCAAAAGTTAAAGCAAGAACGAAGTGAGCTTAATAAAAAGTTAGTGTTTCTTCAAACAGACTTTGACAAATCTCAGAAAGGTTTAGAAACCGAGATATCTACTTCGAAACAGTTACAGTCGAAGATTGAAGCATTACAAAAAGACAATAGTAACTTTGAAAAAACTAAAGAAGAACATCAGTTAGCATTAAAAGATATTAACCAGACACTGAGTATAAAGAGTAAAGAACTTTCATCACTGGAGGCTAGTGTTAGCGAGGCGCAGAAGCAATTAAAAGAAAAAGAGAATACAATAGCTTCTTTGCAAACATTAAGAGCATCAGGTGATTCGCAACTAAGAAGTTTGCAGGGTGAATTTGATTCATTGGATAGTAAATATCAAAAACTACTTCGCCCTGAACGTTCTTCCAAAGGTAAGTTTGTTGTTGCTATAGAGTATAGAAAACAAAGAGGTGGTAAAACCATTCGATTTAGAGCTAGCCCTTCAAGCTCTTACAGAACAGTGAGTAAAAAAGAGCTGGAAAGTGCTTTAACCACTCTTAAAGACAAGCATAAATCGGATCTCTATTTGAAAATAATTATTCCACAAAATAGTGGTCTGTCTTATAACGAAGTCTGGAAGTTTACGATTGATCTACAGAAAAAGTTCGATTATTACTATCAGTAAACTCAGTTTACTTAAGGAAAACCTGATTAAGTCCGATTAGATTTAAACAACCGTTAAAATATCACAGGGCGCATGATTAATAATACCATTGGTTGATGAGCCTACCAGTCTTGCAAGACCGCGTCTTCCGTGAGATCCCACCACGATTAAATCAACATTGTGTTTACTTGCATATTCCACCAGCGAGTCAACAGGGTGACCTGAAATGACAACAGTATTAATCAAATTTGCATCATAATCTGCTTTATCGACAAGCTTATCTAGCTGTTTTTCAATGCGCTGTAAGTGTTTTTCTTCTTGTTCCGGATTATTGATTAAAACAGGTACAGCGAGTTCTCCAATGGAAGGGTAGAGGTCAGCGGAAAGTGTTTCAGCGGCATGGATTAATGTTATTTTGGCATTAAAAGGTTTTGATATTTCAACTGCTTTTTTTAGAGCTACATTGGCATATTTAGAAAAGTCTGTAGCAACAAGAATATTTCGGTATCCCAGGTATTCATTCTCTTCGGCAAGATTTTCTACTTCTTTTAACCATGCTAATGCAGCAGATTCATCTTTAAAATGTTCTACTTCAGATTTCATAAAAAGATCACCAATCTCACTGATGATTTTTTCTAAAAGGGTTTCACCAACAATGGCAATACGCAAAAAGTCATCATCGTGTTGTAGACCAATTTTAAGATCTTGCCAGACAGCCTTGGCGCTCCATCCTTGAAAGTCTTCAAGCTTAATCAGCAATGAAAGTGGGCTTTCTTTTTTGAGTAAGCGTTCCAGCTTTGGGCGAAAAATTTTGTAATCTTCTTCGACTAGTTTGCCACTGAGTTGAAAGGCATAGATGTGGGATTCATTTAAGGGAATTTCGGTAATCATGAGTCATCTCCATGAAGTTTTTGATAAAGCTCGTCTATGGAAGATGTAATTTCCTGATTCATTTGAGACAAAAGATCATGCTTTTCCTGATCAAGACTAGCAGTACTGACCGTTTGCATGTAACTGTTAGTAGTTCTAACTTGCTTGCGAATACCCGCTCTTAGAGAATCCAGTTGTTTTAATGATTCTCTGTAACTCTGTTGCCATTGTTTCGCATCATCCAGCCACATTTGCTGTTGATCTGAAAGCTGGGAGGCATCTGTTGCCATATTGCGTTGCAAATTCTCACCAAACTCCGATAGCTCCACAATAGTTTTATCTGCAACTTTAGAAAGTTTACTCCAGACGTTCTCAGCGATATAGGCTGCATCAAATGATAGTGTTTCTTTTAGGCTCTCATTAAGACGATGGGTGGTTTCTCCCCATTCAGACAGGTTTGATTTTAGCTCTGAGCTGATATGATCAACTTCTTCACGACTCAGTTCACGCCATTCACTGAGTTTTTCTTCGGCCTCAGTAAAAGCTTCTTTGAGCGGCTTTTTATCCTTTTCTACCAGTTCTTCTACATGCTCAAGCATGCTTTTATAGGCCTTTTGAAGCTTATCTTGAACGGTTTTGGTATCCATAATCAGGCTCCTATTTCTAAATTAAGTCTTTGCACAAAACCAAAAAGTCTTGTGCAAAGATTTCATATTATAAATATAGGAGCTATTTAATTAAATACTATAGATATAGATCAAATAAAATAGTTTTTTTTGGTATCTCTACAAAACTTCCTGCAAAGCTTTATCCAAACTTTTTACAGAGCGATCAATATTTTGAAGTTTATCTAGACCAAATAATCCTAATCGGAAGGTTTGATAGTCTTCACGTTCGTCACATTGCAAGGGTACGCCAGCGGCAATCTGTAAACCGATTTCGCCAAACTTTTTACCCGTTTGTATGCCAACATCCTGAGTAAAGCTAACGACCACACCAGGTGCTTCAAAACCAGGAGCAGCAACGCTTTTAATGCCTTTGCTTGCGAGTAGAGCGCGTACCTTGTCACCTAGCTCTTGCTGGTTTTGTTTGGCTTTATCAAAACCATATTCACGCGTTTCTAGCATAATATCCCTGAATTGACGCAAAGCATCAGTAGGCATAGTAGCGTGGTAGGCATGTGCACCACCTTCGTAGGCTTGCATAATGGTATGCCACTGTTTTAGATTCATCGCAAAACTGCTGCTTTCGTTAGCTTCCATTTTGGCAATTGCAGAATCATTGAGCATTACCAGACCAGCACAAGGAGGCCCACTCCAGCCTTTTTGTGGGGCACTGATAAGTACATCCACATTATTAGCTTGCATATCAACCCAGAGCGTCCCTGAGGCGATACAATCCAGTACAAAAAGCCCGCCTACTGAATGCACGGCATCCCCCACCGCTTGTAAATAATCATCGGGTAAAATCATACCTGAGGATGTTTCAACATGTGGAGCAAAAACCACTGCAGGTTTTTCTGCTTTTATGGTTGCAACAACGTCATCAATGTTAGCAGGTTGGAAAGGAGATTGAGCTTCGTCTTGCAATTGTTGTGCTTTCATCACGATGTGATCAGAAGGAATATTTCCAGTATCAAAAATCTGGGTCCAGCGATAACTAAACCAGCCATTACGAATTACCAGACACTTCTCACCGCTTGCAAACTGACGCGCAACAGATTCCATACCAAAAGTACCACTGCCAGGAACAATAATTGCCGCTTCTGCGTTATAGACTTGTTTAAGTGTTGTTGAAATATCCTTCATCACACCCTGAAAAGATTGAGACATGTGATTAAGTGCACGGTCAGTATAAACAACTGAGTATTCGAGTAGGCCATCGGGGTCTACATTAGGCAGTAAAGCGGGCATTTAAAGCTCCTGATAATTAAGCGAGGGAATGGAATATATCACACAAAAGAAATAGATAAAAAACCCCGACAAAATCGGGGTGTTTTTGTGGCTGATGCTAAACGGTTTCACACTAATAACTGAGTTATCCGTTTCAAAAAACGAAACGGTAAGCTCACTAAAAAGTAGGGGGGGTGCCACTCAATCTGCTGATCCTAAAAACCTAGGGGGGTGCCACTGACTCAGCTTAGCAGAACTGTTCCTTCGACAAGCTCAGCTCAGGTGCTAGGATAAACCAAGGCCTCTTTGTACGAGTAAAATACATAGCTATTTTTATTATTTATCATCGTAGGTACAAGCTTGCCCGATTTGATGTGGTGAAATTCCTGCTTTTACTGTGGCTCTTAATTCACATTTGAACCCTTCGTAATCCCAATTCCATGTCAGAACATGATGAGCTGCTGCTTTGTTTTTTCCTTTCAGACCAATTGAAATTGCATGTTGATTGATATCTTCTGCGATTACATTAAAGTGTGTGGATTGATCATTCTCATTAAACTCCCTTTCCTTTGCAGGGTTGTCGTAGAGATCGTAGTTCATGCCACTAACAAAATAGTAAAATATTATACTGTTTGTATCGGGGTCTCCCGTTATTTCCAAACTATGCTTCCAAAACTCATTTTTAAAAAACTGGATTTTTTTAGTGATAGATTTTCCAGCCTTTAACTGTGCCTTTAGGTCACTTAGTTTAATATTGCCAAAGCCGTCTTTTCTGATCTGACTTAGGCCGTCAGATGCTGTTTCAATCTGATCAAATGGTATGATTTTTAATTTGCGTGAGCCACTCTTTGCAGTTTTTTTAAGGGTAGAGATAGACTGTGATTTAGTGTTTTTGGGACACGGCATGCCAGAGTATTTGATCGATCCATCAGCCTGTTTACATTTGTAAATATTGGCATTGCTCGTTGTCGAAATGAAAAGAGCAAATAAAGTGATAAAAAAATAACGCATAAAACTTCTCTTAGTTCTGATTAGTATTGTTATCAAAGCATACAAAATAGTATGTTTTTCCTATTTAATATTCTGTGCCCGGAAAATATGATTAAGTACTTTTGTAGTAGTCAGCTATGCAATCGTATAAACGCTATGCAATTTTATAATAGAGCCTGTAAATAATTCTGTGTAACTACCCATTAAAGATACGGCGTTAATTGCTCTTCAAATTCGATCATAAAGCGATTCATTGCGAGTTTCCAGTTTTGTATCGGCATCGTCCATTTTTTGGACGCTGCTTGTACGGCAAGAAAGACAACTTTCATGGCTGCTTCATCACTAGGAAACAGCTTTCGTGTCTTCACGGATTTACGAATAACACTGTTCAATGATTCGATGGCATTAGTGGTGTAGATCGCTTTTCTGATGTCCTTTGGATAGTCAAAGAAGGTAATCAGATTTGGCCAATGATTACTCCATGAACGGCTAATTTGTGGGTATTTCTCATCCCATGTTTTCGCAAATTTCTCTAACTCAGTGCAAGCAATTTCTTCCGTAGGCGATTGGTAAATACGTTTGAGATCCGCTGTAACAGCCTTGTAGTCTTTCCAGACCACATATTTCATCGAGTTTCTTACCATGTGGATGATACACAGTTGAATCTTAGCATCGGGGAAAGCGGTATTGATTGCATCAGGGAAGCCACTAAGCCCATCTACACAGGCAATCAGTATTTGTTCGACCCCACGGTTTTGAAGTTCTGTCAGTACTGATAGTCAGAATTTAGCGCCTTCTGTTTCTGCAATCCAAATACCTAAGAGTTCTTTTTGACCGTCCATATTAATGCCAAGAGCAAGGTAAATGGCTTTGTTGATCACACGCTTTTCATGGCGGATTTTAAGGACGATACAGTCTAGGTAGACGATAGGATAAACCGCATCCAGTGGACGGTTTTGCCATTCAATCACACGTTCCATGACGTTGTTGGTGATGTTAGAAATGAGACCTGCTGATATTTCTACGCCGTACATCTCTTCAAAAGCACTGCTAATATCACGTGTGCTCATGCCTTTGGCATAGAGTGTTAATACTTGGTCATCCATGCCTGTAATGCGTGTTTGACCTTTAGCGACGATTTGAGGCTCAAAGCTGGCATTACGATCACGCGGTGTTTCTATTTCAATAGAACCATGATCACCTTTGAGGGTTTTAGAGCTATAGCCATTACGACTATTACCGGTATGGCGACCTTTGTACTGGGTGTAACCTAAGTGATGATCCAGCTCTACATTGAGAGCAGCTTCTACGGTGATTTTTGTGAGTTGTGCAGTAAGTGCACTTAAATCCTCTGGTGTTTTGAGGTCTTTGGCTAGCTCATTTGCGAGTGCTTTTAGTTTCTTTTCGTTCATTGTAATACCCATTGTTGTTCTCCTATTGGAGGTTAGTTAACAATGGGTAGTTACACAATTTAATTTACAGGCTCTTATAATAAGAATCCACAGATGACACAGATTAAAAAAAATGAGCTTATTCTATGCTAGGATTTATACTGAGCTGATCTTAAAAAGTAGGGGGAGTGCCATGCTTCGACTCTGCTCAGCAGAACTGCTTCTTCCCTTCGACTTACTTCGGAAAAGCTCAGCACAAGTATGAATAAATAGCTGCTTTTTAGGCATGATTTACTGCTATTTAACTCGTACGTAAACTTCTTTTCGATCCCAGTTATCCGTACCGGTAACTTTCAATCGAAAAACATATTCACCTACAGGAAGCTTATTTTTATTCAGCATATTCTTTTGTGTAATGACTGCTGAGCCATTTACACGAACACTATTATTTTTATGTAACTGGGCAGTAGTATCCAATTCAACAGGTTGTAATGGAACGACTTGCGTTTGAAGATTGTTTGTTAATGCTCCCACAAACTCTTTGGAACGTTTATTATCGCTAATCTTAATGCTTAAATTTCCACTAATAGGGTTCTCCAGTTGCCAAATAACCGAGCTAACACGCGAATAAGCCTGTAGGGACTTAATACTTTGTTTGTTTTTAATTCTAATTACTTTGGTATTGTTGACTGTAGCATCAAAATAAAAACCGCTACGCATAGGTAAATCACTTACGTTTGATGATGAACAACTGAATAGAAATATTGACGTATAAAGAGCTATTAAAAATTGTAGGATTTTTCGCATAAATTTCTCTTTTAAAGATAATAATGCGTCATTATAGTAGCTCTATATAAATAATAAAATAGGTTTACTGGTTCAGGTTTTGAGTTCCATGGCACCCCTAGTTTTTAGTGAGCTTACCGTTTCGTTTTTTGAAACGGATAACTCAGTTATTAGTGTGAAACCGTTTAGCATCAGCTAATTTTGGGGGCTTTAAAGAACCCGAATTTATCGGGTTCTTTCTTTACTACTCATGAACGCAACATTTCTGCTCTCTCACTCATAAGCCCTTTCACAATGGCGATACACATAATCAATAGTATCAGAGCAAAAGGTAAACCAGTTGCTACTGATGCGGCTTGCAAGGCGGTTAAACCGCCACTCCACAGCAATACGATTGCGATAGCTCCCTCCAATAAACACCATAGCACTCGCTGTGTCACTGGCGCATCTATTTTACCCCCGGCGGTTATCGAATCTATGACCAGTGAGCCAGAATCGGAGGAGGTGACAAAAAAGGCAACCACCAAAATGATGCCAATAAAGGACAATACTCCAGCCAGTGGGAAGCCACCATCAAACATGGTAAACATTGCTTTGGAATAATCACTATTTACCTGTTCAGCAATTTTACTATTGAAAATAGTCTTGGTTGCTTTTGGGTCTTCTGCTGTTGGTGCGGCTTCAGATACAATGGCGTTTTCTAAACTACCTGCCTGTTCAATGGCTTGATCAACGGCGGAACCACCAAATGCTGACATCCAGATAATCGAAATGATGGTAGGAATAATCAAAACACTAATGAGGAATTCCCTTACCGTTCTACCTTTTGAAACGCGCGCGATAAACATACCTACAAACGGCGACCAAGCTATCCACCAGGCCCAATAGAAGGTTGTCCAGTCATGCAGGAAGCCAGTGTCTTCACGACCTATCGGGTTGCTTAATGGAATAATGTTTTTTGCATAAGCTACTGTATTGGTGAGGAAGCCTTTAATGATTTCAGCGGTAGGACCAAGTGCAATTACTGCAAGCAATAGTAGTAGAGCGAGAATGATATTAAACTCACTGAGTCGCTTCACACCTTTATCAAGCCCCGCTACAACTGAGCCTAAGGCGACTAAAGTAATGCCCGAAATCAAGATAGTTTGAGTCATGGGGCCTACATCAATTTCAAATAGATAGTTCAAACCTGCATTTGCCTGCTTGGCACCTAAACCAAGTGAAGTAGCCAAACCAAATATGGTTGCAAATACCGCTAGTATATCGATGATATGACCCACCCATCCCCAGACAGCATCACCAAAAATAGGGTGGAAAGCTGAGCGAATGGTTAGTGGTAAGCCGCGATTATAAGCAAAAAAAGCAAGTGCTAAAGCGACTACTGCGTATATTGCCCACGGATGTAATCCCCAATGGAAAATGGTAACCGCAAAAGCCATCTCCCGACTTTCACTCACGCCAAGTGGCGCATAACCCCATACCCCGGTTGCATAGATAACAGGCTCGGCAACACTCCAGAACATCAGGCCGATTCCCATACCAGCGGCAAACAGCATGGCAAACCATGAGGCTCGACTATAATCTGGTTTAGCATCAACACCACCCAGCCTTATTTTACCCAGAGGTGAAACAATCAAAGCCAAGCAAAACAATACAAAAACATTGCCAGCAATGAGAAAAAACCAGTCAAAAGTTGATGTGATACTTTTACGCAAACTACCAAAAAACTCACCCGCAGCATCACCAGCCACAATTGAGCCGATGAGAAACGTAAAAATAACCAATGTTGAAATCAAAAAAACGGGATTATGAATATCTAACCCCAATACGCGCACATTATCCTGCCCGACTTTATAATCAGTATTTGCCCGACTCATACTATCCTCCTTGACTTTAATAAAACGCATAACCTTTTTAACATATTTAAAATGTTGATATACACATGAATTCGACTTGTAATTATATATACTGCACCTGTTTGGTGCGAATAATGCGTTAATATATACAGAAATTAACCAAAACCATCGTATGGCACCCCCCCGGGTTTTTAGCATCAGAACATTTAGAGATGCCTAAAGGAGGATTAGATGATTATGAGTGCGGTTTAAGATTTTCAGGATCATAAAGTGCGCCATAGCCTACGGCTTCAACTTTCATTGTGTAGCTTTCATCAAAGTAATCCATTTTCAATTCACGACCTTCCTGACAATACTCATAGGGAAGGTAAGCTAGTGCAATATTTTTACCAATACTGGGGCCATAGACAATACTGGTGGTGTATGAGCGACGACCTTGTGAGTCGATTAAGGTCTCGCCAGTGTCAAGGTCCATAATCGGGCAGGCGCCCATGGGGTAGCGTTTTACACCACTGGCATCGGTATTGTCTTGCATGGTTAGAGTACAAAGATATGCTGGTTGATGTTCTCTCTCTCGAATTTCTAGATACGCTTCTTTACCATAGAAATCAGCAGCTTTTACTAATTTACGCTCTAGCCCCACTTCCATGAGGTTATATTCGGTAAGAATATCGGCGTTCTGTAAGCGCAGGCTTTTTTCCAAACGGCGGCTATTGGCATAGGTTTCAATACCGACTGGGATCACGCCTTCTGCGTATAAGGCATCCCAGATTGCCAGACCATCATCTAGCTCAAAGTGTAGCTCCCAGCCTTGTTCGCCAACGTAGGAAATTCGGAAGGCAGAGACAGTTTTACCCGCTACCTGAATATCTTTAACCGCCACAAAGGGGAAGTTTTCATTGCTGAGTTCTTTAGGGTTATCTACTAGTTTTTCAAGCGTAGTGCGGGCATTTGGCCCCCATAATCCGATACAGCCAAAGTTGGATGAATGATCTTCAATGTTAATTTTAGAATAACCATGATCTTCTGCGAGGCGCTTCATCCAGGCAAAATCACGCGGGCCATTATAGCCGCCATCAATCACGCGGTAGACATTTTCAGCCAAACGCAAAACCGTTAAGTCAGCGCGGACTCCACCTTCTTTATCAATGAAATGCGTGTAAATGCCTTTGCCAATTGGCGTGTCGCCAGCGACTTTGGCAACACAGAGGAATTCCATAAAATCAGCGGCTTGATCGCCTGTGACATCGTAAATTGCAAAATGACATAGATTGATCATGCCAACATCGTCCGACATAGCTAGATGCTCGGCATTAGATACGCGCCAGAAATGGCGGTTATCCCACTCGTTTTCACGCACCGGAACTTGTTCCATATACTTTTCTAAACGGGTTTCATTGCTAGCATAGCCATGGGCGCGCTCCCAGCCTGCAGCTTCCATAAAATAGCCACCTAGCTCTTTTTCACGCTCCCAGAAGGGACTACGACGAAAATTTCGCGCGGCAGTATAAGGCTCGCGATTATGCACAGGCGGGTTGTAAATCTTGAAAGCTGTTTCATAGCAACGGTCGTGAATGTATTGTTCCTCGCACTGGAAAGGGTAATAACGTGCTACATCAATGCTGGAATTATCAAATTCGGTAATGCCATCTGTCATCCAGTCGGCTACTATTTTTCCGGTGCCGGGGCCATCTTTAATCCAGACTGATTCGACATACCAAAGTCCGCGAACATTGGGTGATTCACCAATGGAAGGGCCACCATCAGCGGTGACTTGCAATAAGCCGTTAAAGGAATATTTCTCATCATAGCCAAGATCGCCCAGAATCGGGGTAAGTTCGATGGCGCGCTCCATGGGCTCAATGACTTCTTCCAGATCAAGGTCGCGCATCGAAGGTGATAGACGTGCTTCTTCTTTTTCCAGAATATCGCGCGGGTGGCACATGCGCGGTGCTTTTTCTTCGTAATAGCCCCATTCAAGCTGTCCGCCTTCAGTGGTTTTTGGATCGCCTGTATCGCGCAAATAAGCTGAGTTGCCTTGATCACGCAATAATGGATAACCAATTTCCTTGCCTGTTTCTTCAAATTCATTAAAGGGTTTAAAGAATGTAAGCGGATGATCGACAGGCATAATGGGTAAATCTTCCCCCGCCATTTCTGCAATTAAACGCCCCCATAAACCCGCGCTAACGACGACATAATCGGCTTCGATAAAACCACGGCTGGTTTCTACACCTTTGATGTGTCCATCTTCTATTTTCAAACCTGTGCAGGATGTGTTTGTAAATGATTGTAATTTACCACTGGCAATACCCATTTCTACTAGTTTACCCACCACCGTTTGTGATCGAGGCGTAACCAAACCTGCATCAGGATCCCACAGTGCACCTTGAATCATATCTTCCTCAAGTAACGGGAATTTCGCTTTTGCTTCGGCTGGGGTAATCATTTCAACACGATTTCCAAAGGCTTTGCCTGAAGTAACACGACGTTGTAATTCAATCATGCGCTCATCATCGCCAACCCGTGCCACTTCGATGCCACCAATGCGATCGTAGTTACCCATTTTTTCAAAAAAATCAATGCTGTATTTGGTGGTGAACATGGTCATTTGATCATGCATGGTGTTAAAGCAAAAATCAGACGCGTGAGCGGTGGAACCGATATCAGTAGGAATAGCAGACTTATCAATGCCGACAATATTATCCCAGCCTCGCTCAATCAGATGGTGCGCTACACAAGCACCCGCAATGCCACCAAGACCAATGATGACGACTTTTGCTTTTTGGGGAAGTTCTGCCATTTTAGATACCAGATAAATTGATAAGAGTAAGTGTATCTTAGCAAAAAATAGCCGCAATTTATTAAGGCGACGGGCTGTGTTGCGAGTGCGTCATAAGTCATAAGAAGTGACGCTGCAATATACGACGGTGTCGCGCTTGAACTGTCTGATTAATACGGTTCAGACCATAATTCATTCATACCAGCCATTAATCATATTGGAGTCTTCCATGCCAAGCCCTCGTCGCAACCGCCGCTCTCGTCGTTCCAGAGGTGAAGAGACTAAAGTTGAAGCTCCTGTACAAGCTTATATCACGCGCCAAATTCCAGAATATGAAGTATTGGGTGAGGAGGGCTTGGCTTTAATTGAAGCCAATGCGGATAAGATTCTTGAAGAAATTGGTATTGATTTTAAAGACGATGCGGAAGCGCTGGAAATATGGAAAGAGGCGGGTGCAACAGTTGACGGTGAGCGGGTACGATTCCCTAAAGGTATGTGCCGTAAGATCATTCAGGATAGTGCGCCAAAACGATTTACCCAGCACGCGAGAAATCCTCAACGCAATGTCGAAATAGGGGGCAAGAATACCGTTTTAGCGCCCGCTTATGGTAGCCCGTTTATTCGTAATCTGGATGAAGGTAGACGTTATGCCACCATCGAAGATTTTAGAAACTTTGTAAAGCTCGCTTATATGACGCCGCATTTGCATCATTCGGGTGGCACGGTTTGTGAGCCTGTAGATTTACCTGTGAACAAACGCCATTTCGATATGGTATACGCACACATCAAATATTCAGATAAACCGTTTATGGGCTCGGTAACTGCGCCTGAGCGTGCACAAGACACAGTTGATATGTGTAAAATCCTGTTTGGAGATAACTATCTTGATCCAGAATCAGGCCGACCAAAAACAATCACTATCAGCTTAATCAATGCCAATTCACCGATGACATTTGATGCCACGATGCTTGGTGCCCTTAAGGTTTATGCAAAGAATAATCAGGCCTGTATTGTTTCGCCCTTTATTCTCGCGGGTGCCATGTCGCCAGTAACAGTAGCAGGTACTGCCACACAATCGCTGGCGGAAGCGCTAGCGGGCATGGCTTTTGCGCAATTAATAAACCCTGGCGCGCCAGTAATTTTTGGCACCTTTGCAAGTTCCATGTCAATGGCTTCGGGGGCGCCGACTTTTGGTACGCCAGAACCGGCATTGGTGCTTTATGTGATGGCTTCTCTTGCAAGAAGACTAGGCGTTCCGTTTCGTTCTGGAGGTGCTTTTTGTGGCTCTAAAGTAACCGATGCACAGGCGGGTTATGAATCTTCTAATTCACTCTGGCCTGCAATTAATGCCGGTGTCAATTTTGTGCTACATACGGCTGGCTGGCTGGAAGGCGGTCTGGTCATGAGTTATGAAAAATTCATTATGGATTGCGATCAGGCAGGAATGTTGGCAACTTACGCCAAAGGTGTTGACCTAAGCGAAAACGGTCAGGCAATGGATGCGATTGCAGAAGTAGGGCCGGGCGCACACTTCCTCGGTTGTACGCACACACAAGCAAATTTTCGCGAAGCTTTTTACCGTTCACCAATTAATGATAATAATAGCTTTGAACAGTGGAAAGAAGACGGTGAGCTAGACTTAGCTCAGCGCGCCAATACAAGTTATAAAAAGCAACTGGAGGAATATGTAACGCCTGAGTTGGACCCAGAAATTGATGCCGCTTTAATTGCGTTTATGGAGGAACGAAAGGCTTCTTTTCTTGATTCTAATATTGCCTAGGGATACTTAGAGACTAGCCCTGAATGCACTTTAGCAACTTCTTATCAAAAGATTTGATCTGATGTTTTTCACTTAGGGCACAAAGGTAACAATCGACAAAATCAAGATTCTTGTTTTGATAAATTAATAATGCGTTCACCATCAAGTATTTTGACCCATACATAGTGAAATTTTCCAGCATTATTAAATCAGATAGTGTTGGAGAAATCACATCTTTAGGTGTTTTATAAACGCCTGACAAAACATAAACTACTTCAGCAATAACTTCGTTCAAAATTAAACAGTGCTCATTCAAAATGGTCTCTTTTGCCTGTTTCGCCATCTTTTCATTATCATTCAAGAGATAACGCAGAATATAATTTGCATCTAATACAAGCATTGATGTTAAACCTTATGTTTTTTATTTGCGTGTTTTCCCCAGGCTGATTTTTCTTCTTTTAAAAGGGAAGGGTTAGCATATTTGTTTAGAGAACCGGCTAATTTTTCAACGGTGATTTCATTTTCTTTTTGATGCTGGACAAGTTCATAAATGAACTGAGCGTATTTTCTATCAACAAAGTATCCTTTTACCTTATCTCTTTTTTTGTCTATCACTTCCACAATATCTAACTCCTCAAGCTTGTGAAGATTGCGTTGAATGCTTGAAATACTTATTTGTTGCATGACTAAACCATTTCATATTTGTTTTCATATATTAAATGATATTAGAAGGTTATTGTCAAATATAGAAGGAGTATAATTTTTTATTCATTGGATATTTTATTCCAACACCATTTTCTACTTTTGTGTTCTAAAATAAGTAATAGTTATATTAAGAAATTGCCTTATGAAAAGTTCTGAAAATAAAGCTCCCAAAGATGCACAACAACGAAAATCTGCAAAGCCTGTTGTTTGCTATAAAGTAGAGAACCTTCCTGAATTTGACAAAGACTTCTACGAAAATGCTCGGGCCAAATTAACCAAGGTCTCTGAAGTTCTTGTCCAACCTCGTGATGGGGAATCATTTAGCGTTCCAGCAGGGCACTTTTTCAGGATTGTTAGCGTTGAAGGCCCTCAAGTTGGTGACCTCAATTTATGGAATGCTAATGACTTATCAGAGCACTTTTTTAGTGGCAAAACGCGGCAGCTACATGCCACCCATGTCACTACGGGCGATAGGCTCTGGAGTAATTTACCCAATTTTCGCCCCATGGCAACGATTACCCACGATACGCTTGACTGGTATGGTTGGGATGACGATGGTGCAGGTGTGCATGATGTGATTGGTACGCGTTGTGACCCTTATACTAATCATATGTTAACGGGTACTGACTATCATCACTGTTGTCATTCCAATTTAACGCATGCCTTAGCAATGGAAAAAAAACTCTCACCGGAAGAGGCTGAACCCTATATTCATGACGTGTTGAATGTTTTTATGTGCACCGGATTTACGCATGACACGCATCAATATTTTATGAAAGCTAGCCCGGTACGAAAGGGAGACTTTCTAGAGCTCTTTGCAGAAATAGATTTACTTTGTGCGCTTTCAACTTGCCCAGGTGGAGACTGTAGTTCGAGTCACTCGGATGATGCGACGGTTTGTTATCCATTATTGGTTGAAGTTTTTAAAGCTGAGGAATCTGCATTAAAGGATTGGAATCCCCCGCAAAAAAATGGATACACAAGGGCAGAACATGCGTGAAAAAACTATGCTGAAGCCTCATTCCATTAATTCTTCCAGCACTTGCTCAATATCAGAGTCTTGCCAGTCGAGTGCTCCGGTGGCGGCATAACGCGTTTGCCCCTTTGAATCGACAATATAATTACTGGGGTAAACATAAACTTTCCAGTCTTTGGTTGCGCTGGAATCAAGGTCTTGTAATAGCGCAAAGTTGATATTCATCTTGTCGGTGAATTTCTTGATAGTGGCAACATCTTCTCGCACATTTACCGCCAAAATTATTAGCTTGTCTTTGTATTTCTGCTGTAATTTAACCAGCGATGGCATCTCTTTAATGCACGGCCCACACCAGCTGGCCCAGAAGCTGACCAGCACTGTTTTGCCTTTATAATCTGAGAGTTGGTGTTGCTTTCCCTGAATATCCTTTAGCGTGAGCTTGGCAGTATTCATTGTAATTTTTTGTAGGCTATAAGGCTTTCTTTTAAGAATATGTTTTTTATAGGCTTGCAGTGCTTTTAATGGTGCGGCTTGTGTTTGTTGCAACACTGAAAGCGCATTTGATATTTGTTTTGGAAATTTAAGTTTCTCATTTAAATCCGCATCTGTTAAATCTTCTTCATCCCTTGCATGAAAGCCTCCACTGACGTTTGCAAGAATATGTGTGTAAACAGGGCTGCCACCTTTTTGTAACGCTTTGACCAGTTGCGGATGAGGGACAAAACGCGGCGAACGCTCAGGCTGAAACATATACAAAGGTAGGTTGCTATAAGTTGTAATCTGTTGATAGCTAAGTGGCTTACCCATTTCAGGTGTGCCTGTTTGTAAATAGGGTGAAATCAGAATGATCCCGCCGAGTGAATCATTTCCCTGCGTTTGTAAGTGATGTGCTGCGTTTAGAACCATGCCGCTGACACGCCCACTTGCGACGATAAATAATTTGTCAGTGGGCTTGCTAAGTTTATCTGTATAGTGGCTGATTAAATCTTCAAAATCCTGCTGGGGAATTTTCTCTAATGATTTTCGGGAAGGGGAGAGGTAATAGCTATCCAGCCAATCTGGCATATGAATCTGGATATCTTGCTTTTTGCTAATATTAAGCAGCGTTTTTTGTAATTCCTTGCTAATGCCATACTCTGAATGCATCCATAACATCAAGTGCTTTGCATTAGCGTTGCCATATTCTTCTACATTAACTTCTTGATCAGACGGCAATATCACTATCTCGGCATATGTAGAGAAGCTAAGCAGGAGCAGGGTTGTGATGATTATGAAACGTTTGATCATGGCTTACAGCGTTCACCTAGGTTAGGGCTTAATATTATAGCGCTTATTGAATAATATGAGTTTAGGTTATGCTGATGCTAAAAACTAGGGGGGGTGCCATATCTAGTTTTTTGTAATATTTAGGCTTAATGGTATTGTTTCTTTGCCATGAATTACAGTGCTTTCCTCATATAATTGTTTATTGGCAACGAGTCACTTTCTTGTCAACAGCAACAAGAAAGTAACCAAAGAAATGCCGCCCCGCCAAAGCACCCTACGGGTTCACTGTGCTCCTCAGAAATAATGGGGATGAAGGGAACTCGCTGCGCTCAAACAAACCTGATCCATTATTTCCTGCGGTGCTCGTTGCTCTGGAAGGGCTTATAGCTAGTGCAAAATCCAGCAATAGTTATCCCTGTTATTTCTGATTATTTGCACAATACTGATGTTAAAAAAATTGGTTTGTAGAGAGTCCTGTGCTTTTGTTTACTTGCTTAGGCTTTGCACGGTTAGATCAACATCGACTCTTCCTTCGGAATCGTAACGATATACTTTCTGGCTTCTATGAGTCTTAGTAAGAATACTGCTGATCCCAAAAACCCGGGGGGGTGCCATGAGAATAAATATCTATTAGTAGTTCTTTGAAAACCCTGAAGTATTCGTTGATTTCAATACAAACCCTAACAGACCCAAAAGCATTATCAGTATCATCAATGACCACTCGGATAGAGTCGGGATTGTCTTGGGTGTATCGCAAACCGTTGCTATCAATTCGTGTAGATTGAATCCACCGCTATCGCTCACATTACCGTTTATGGTTTTGTAGTTGCTAATAACCAACCTATCTATTGGCTGGTCAAAGCTCACGGTATTTTCAGAGTCTTCGGTACTTGTTCCATCAGAGAACCATTGTGCTTCTCCTGTTGCTAGATAACTCAGTGTTTGATTGGTAGATAAATTAGACACTGTCGGTGTTATAACGGTTGTTCCTGAATAAGCAATAACACGAGCACCTTCGAAAAAATCCAGATCAGAAATTATAAAATTTAATCCAGTTACGGAGCCGGTATTGAAAAGTATTTCTAATGTATCGCTAGTTCCCTGAGGAGCAGAACCACCTGCGCCATTAATTGTTTGTCGAAAAAATGCAATAATATTTATATCTAGTGGCTTGGAATGAATCACCCAGGCATCATCTTGTTTATTTAGTGTGTAGTTGTGTTTAAAGCCTTTAACATCAAGGTAGTCATAGCTCTGACCGCTAGTAATCGAATAATATGAATAGTCTGTATTATCAAAAGTTGAAGCTACAAGCGGGTCGATATCAATATAGTTATTAATAACGATAGGGGAGCATTCGGCAGCAACATGGCTAGATGTCGCAACGCTTAGGAATATTGCAATAAAAAATCTAAGTAAGTTTTTGGTAAATGGCGCTTTAGTGAGAAGCATTTTATTATTAGTTCTTATTATTATGACCCAATACTAACAAGGTATTGCTGAATATAGGGTTAATTAGCTAGCATCCAGAAACAGGCTTTTGAGTCGATAATTCTATCCTTATAGTAAACAGCTATTTTGTAGTTGTTTTTGGCTTTTGATAATGGCGCAACTCAAACTCCCTTTTAATTTATGATAACTGAATGAATAACTCCAGCTTCCAGCAATTCAGAATGAGTGGGATACCATATTCCATCGGATGTTTGTAAAAAAACTTTATCTAAAAACTGCTGATGAATGCTTTGTGATTTAAAAATTTTCAGATCGTGATTTTGTTCTTCAATAAGGTTATGAAATGGTACAGCTTTAGGAAATTTCGTGGTGTCTTGTTTGTATTGATGGAAGCCCAGCTTTGCTGATTGACCAAGATGGCGCGTTTTGCCTCCGATAAAAGCAGTAGCACAGGCGGAGCTGCATTCTTGGTAACTATAAGTGTCAATCTGATGTTTTGTGAATAGCCTTGATAAGCCCCGACCTTCGTATATTTGTCCACCTATGCTCTCTAGTATTACAGTTGATAAGTCTGGATTTTCTTTAAGAATTAATTCTAAAGCCTGTGTTATGCCTATTTCTATTTCACCTGAAACTATTAGTTGCTGATCATTTCTTTTAATTTCTAATGTATAGCCAGGAGGTTTAATGTCTTGGCTAGAATTCTGTATTTGAACAATATTAAATTTTGCAGTTTGTATTAATTCAACAGAATAAACCATTGTGAAAATGACGGATAGAAACATCAGTGCTTGAATAAATCGCGTTTTGTTTGTACTTCCGTGTGTAATAAAGTATTTATCTGAAGCACGTAATAAGCCAATTAATTGCCAGGGGAAAATCAGAAAACGAGTAATGATAAGTGAAATGTAGGTGGCGCTGATGCGTTGTTTCGGGTCATTGAAAAACGTATCTAAAATCAGGGGTTCGAGAATAGAAATCAGCAGTAATAAACCGATAAAGACGACCCACAAAGAGAGTTGAAGTGGCAACTTACCTTGCCAGTGACGGACTAGAAATGTGATAACGAGCCTACTTATTGCATAATAAAAGAAACTACAAAGACAGTCATGATTTTAGCACGAGAAACCAGAAATTTTTGATATACAGTATCTATAGTCAAGTGTTAATGGTGTATATCTAGCTGATCACAAAAACTAGGAGCTTGTCCGAGAAATAGAAGCGTAGCGAAAATCACAAAAATATTATAATCTGGAATCATTGAATGAGGCGAATAGTCGCTCTATTTAACGATTTCAATAATCCCAGATTATGATGTTTATGGGATTTGCAGTAGTTTCTTAGTTCTCGGACAAGCTCCTAGGGGGTGCCACCCTTCGACATAGATCAGCACAAATACTCAGGATTTATAAATAATTTCATGTTTTTATGGCTAATTATTTCCTATAATAAATGTGGATATTCTGTTGAATCCTAATAGGAAGCTTGATGCATTGAATAGCAAAGATTCTACTATCACGACACACTTCGGTTTTCTTGCGTTGCCGGGTTTTTCATTGATTGCTTACGCAGCAGCGATTGATACTTTACGTCTAGCCAACCGTATCGCAGGTCAGGAACTTTATAGCTGGGAAACACTGACACCACGGGATGAGCTGGTACGCTCAAGCAGTGGTTTGGAGGTTAAACCTGACCGGATTGCTGAGAATACACATACATACGACACTGTTTTTATTTGTGGAGGTGTGAGAATCACAGATACCTGGACAGATGCTTTAGGTAAGTGGTTACAGATGCTTGATCGCAAAGGGACTTCGCTGGGATCGTTATGTACCGGAACTTATATCCTCGCTCGGGCGGGATTGCTAAAAGGTTATCGTTGTACCATTCACTGGGAGAATATCGCTTCTTTGCGCGAAGAATATCCTAGTCTTAATCTTACTGATGATATCTATGAAATAGACCGGAATCGTTACACTTGCGCGGGTGGCACCACACCGATTGATATGATGCATCATTTGGTAGCGCTTGAATATGGGCATAGCCTCGCCGCTGCCATTACAGAAGAATTCTTGGTTGATCACGTACGCAGTATGACTGATCGCCAACGCATACCTTTACGCCAACAAATTGGCACTAGCCAACCCAAGTTGACCGAAGCAGTGATGTTAATGGAAGCCAATATCGAAGATCCGCTAACACCGGATGAATTATCCAGTCTAGTGAAAATATCTCGTCGCCAGTTAGAGCGTTTGTTTCGAGCTTATCTAGATTGTACGCCGACACAGTATTATCTTGGATTACGTTTAAGAAACGCGCGTCGCCTGCTATTGCAAACAGAAAAAACCATTATTGATATTTCACTGGTGTGTGGTTTTTCATCGGCACCGCATTTTAGTAAATGCTATAGAGATTTATTTGGTCTGCCACCGCGTGATGAACGCCGCCTGTTGCTTAATCAGGATAAAGGTTTTGATTTCCCTTTTGAGACTGGCATTAAAGATTCCTAAGGGACGACTCTTAAGTCAAAACACTGATATGAAAGATGGAGTTAATTATGACTATCAAAACGACCTGTATTGGTGCTTATCCAAAACCTGATTATGTGCCTGTTCCTGACTGGTTTTCTGATATGACAGAAACCGTTACCAATGAATACACCAAGGTGATGCAAAAGTCATCGGATGAAATTGTTGCCTTGCTTGATAAAGCCACCGCACAGGCAGTCTTAGATCAAATAGAGTGTGGTATTGATATTCCTACTGATGGAGAACAACGACGTGAGAATTATGTTCATTATCAGTGTAGACATCTGAATGGATTCGACTTTAGCAATTTGACCAAACGGGTATTGCGAGACGGTGCCTATGAAACATTACTACCGACCATTCGCAATAAGATAGAGCCTGAGGGCGAACACTTTTTACCCTATGACTTTCAAATTGCACAACAAGCTTTTGATCGCCCGGTTAAAATCACCGTGCCTGGTCCTATCACCATTATGGATACCACCGCCAATGATTTTTACAAGGATGACAAAGAACTTGTACTTGATCTAGCGCGTGCACTTAACTATGAAATAAAGGCGCTGGCTGCTGCAGGGTGTAAAAATATCCAGATTGATGAACCACTTTTTGCGCGTAAACCACAAGCAGCCCTGGATTATGGAATCGAATCTTTGGAAATGTGTTTTGATGGAGTAGATGCTGATGTCACGCGAATCATGCATATGTGTTGTGGCTACCCTCAGTATCTGGATGATAATGAATATGTTAAGGCTGATCCATTAAGCTATTTTGAGATTGCTGATGCTCTGGATCAATCAACAATTCAGCAGGTTTCGATTGAAGATGCGCATAGGCATAATGACCTGACATTATTAGAAAAGTTTAGTAAAACAACGGTAATCTTTGGCTCTATAGCGATTGCCAAAAGCAAGGTCGAAAAAGTTGAAGATGTCGCAAAAAGAATATCTCAAGCCCTGCAACATATAGACAGAGAACGTTTAATTGCAGCGCCCGATTGTGGGCTAGGTTTTTTAAACCGTGAATTAGCAATGGAAAAATTGACTGTTCTCTCACAGGCTGCGTCTCAGGTTTAAATTACACTGTTGCGTTGTAAACTGCTGATACTGAGCTTTGCATAAATTCTAGCAGTCGTTAAAAAAACTAACGAGCTATCATTCAAAACTGGGGAGGGTGCCACTCACTCCGCTGATACTAAAAACATAATTTTGGCTGTCCAGTATTATGGTATTTTTTGATCTGCATTAAACATATCGAAATTATCATAATGATATTGATGATTATCATAGTATTTATCTTAGAATTTAAGAAAAATAAAAACAGAGATTCATTAAATGTTTTGGCTGGTTTTTATAAAAGCTACAAAAAGAGCAATTGAATCCTATTCAACTAAATAGTCAGGAGAATACGATATGTTAAATCTTAAACACACAATATTATCATTTTTGGTACTAGCTTTTGTAGTGATCGCACCGATTACCGCACAGGCAAAAGAAGATAAAAGCCTTGGGCTATACCTTAATCTATCAAGCACTAATACTGTCACGGCGGGTCATGCTTTTTCTCAAACTTTGAAAATGCAGAAACGCGGTCACCCAATCACTATCTTTCTTAATGGGGGAGCAATAATGACAGCGGTTAAAGGTGTTCCTCATACAAGCTTTAAAGATAAATCATTACAGGTCTGGTTGAATGACTTAATGAGTGGTGGTGCAAAGGTCATTATTTGTAAAGTCTGCATGGGTGTACACAAAATTACTAAAGCCGATCTTATTGAGGGCGTTGCAATAGGTAGTCCAGATGTAGTTGCTGAATACTTGTTTGATCCTAAATATAGAGTTATCAGCTGGTAAATATTTTTGGTTTCAATTTTAGGAGAGGATTGCCAAGAATGTAGCCAGCTACTTTCTTGGCAATTTAGCATGGAAATAAAACATGGAGCAACCAAACGGTCATAAGCTATAATCAACCGTTGTTCTTGTTTTTAACTCATTGATATGGCTTCTAAAAACCGTTATTTATTGATAGAGAGGGAATGGGGAAGGTCACACTCAATCCGGCTGATGTGAAAAACTAGGGGGGGTGCCAAGCAATCCGCTGATACTAAAAACTAGGGAGGGTGTCATCTTTTTTATAGTACTTCACTAAGCCAACTACTGACTTTTGTACTTATTATGATAAGCATAGATTATATAGGTATAGTATTATTTATATTATTTTGCAATATTTTTTATCGCTATATGAATCATCCGGCTCCCTTAAAAAAACTTTTTTATATGCTCAAACTTATGTTTTTTACAATGCTACGTATCATTGATAATAGTCTTGGATTAGTTACAGAGTTGGATTTAACAGTAAAAAAAGGACAACCTAAAGCTCATAAAGCTATACCCAACTATTGATAAATGTTTAGTAATTGATTAGTGGATCTATGCTATTCCGCTGATACTAAAAACCCGGGGGGGTGCCATTGGATCTGTAGAGAGAGTGCTGTGCTTTTATACCTCTGTTCAGACTACACAAGATTCGATAAATATCGACACTTCCTTCGAAATCAAAAACACAAAACAAGGACTGCCTTTATTAAATCCGCATTAGCACGCTACAGTTTGGCTTTTAGAAAAATGGATGTCCTTATTTTGCTTTGAGTATTTAAAATCGGCTTAAACAGGAAAAAGATGATATAAGTCAATGCCCTGCGTATTGATCGTAACTAGGATTAAGTTATGGAACTTCCAATAGCACTTAGTTTAGCCGCGATAATCATTGCCATGATCTTTTGGTATCAGTCCAGATCATTTATATCCAAACACATCAAGCATTATAATAAATTTACGCATCTCAGCGACTTTAAACATTTATCTGATTTAAAATCACACAGCGAAAGCTACGTGTCAATAGATGCTCATAAGCATCACCGGAATACAAAAATTGCGGTGTTTGTGATTATCGCTGCAATATTGATTTTGTTTTCACGGAGCGTTAATTAAAGCTCACCATGCTGAAGCTGGAGTGCCCTCATACCTAGCTTCATAGGAGCTGCTTCGAATAAGGGCAGCAAAAAGATCGACCATATCTATATCAATGGTGAGCATTTCTGGAATCGCCATAAAAAATGAGCCCGCTGATACCAAAAACTGGGGAGGGTGCCACCCAGCCCGCTGAAACTGAACTTTGTATAAATTCTATTAGTCTTTAAAAAAGTTAACGAGCTATTATTCAAAACTTGGAAGCTTGCTTTAGGAACCTCTGATCAAGCCAATTATTTTTAGCTTTCTAAAACTGTCGCTAAATTATAATCGACTTAATCAGAGATACTTTTAGTTATTAGGTTCAATGACGGGTACTCCGCAATTTTCTATATCACTCGCTTCTCCGTTTGGTCCATGATGATACACGCCAGCATATTCACAGCTATAACGATTATTATCTCTACTATAATGTTCAATGCTTTCTACTTTTTGGTAGCCATTTGCATAGGGGGCAATTTTACCTTCTCCTTCAAGTGACATTTGATGATGAGCAACCGTTTGCTCAGTAAAGGTGTACTCCATAAGCGCATCAAGGGGCTTTAGCATGCCTTGCATATTGTTAATATCTTGTCGAGCAGGATAACCATGGTCATCGTCGTTCTCTAGTACGATATAGTTTTTGTCAATATTCTCACCTGTTAGCAGTCGATAATTAACAATTGGTACTCTGGGATCTGTACTGTTTCCAGTAGGGCCGAACTGAATCAACACGGCATTAGTATCAGAGAGGTTCTGCATATTGGCCTTATTCATATTTTGAGCAAAATAGATATCCATTCCGAAGAGAAGTCGGCCATTCTCTCCATATTCAGACTGGATCATTTTCTCAAGAACCCTAAAGGTATAACCTCCTCCAGATGAGTGCCCTAATACACCCATTTTTGATGTATCCAACTTATCTGCAAATTCATTGAGGACATTGACATATAAATTATATGTTGCGTTAATATTTGCAATATTATAGTCAGGCAGGAAGACAACAGAATAGCCATGATCTGCAATAAACTCTAATAGTTGTTTATAGGTCAAATGGTTAGTATTGCGAAAGCCGGGATAGAAAAAGATTACTGGTGTTGGCTTATCATCCCAATTCGCTGGGTGATAGACGACGGCTTTATTATCAAGAGAATAGGGAGTTGCTACAACGGTTGTCCCTCTTAGTTGGCCATATTCATAGGCATTTTCGACCACGCTAAACTCAACTTCAGACTCAACTATATATGAATTATTGAAAAATAAGCGCGCATCATACTCACCAGCAGGTACACCATCTAGTGTTATTTCAGAGCTAGTTGCCCATTCCCAAGTTACTACATTTCCCCAGTCGCTTGAAGCACCTCTGGGGTAGATACCCACCCAATCTTCATGCCCTGAGAGATTTTTCAAAGTGAACTGTATATCGTCATTTGGATTAATTACGTTATTGTTAATCGCTATAGTTGCTTGGTTTGCTATTTCTTTGTCGTCTAATAAAAGCATTAAAACAGGTGTTAACTTACTAGCATCTTGATTATTTTCTGCAGACGCTATCATCGGTACAGAAAGAAAAGTAACGATTAAAAAAAAGGAAAATGCACTGTTGATACTCATCAATCTAAAGGTGAAGTTTTTCATGTTATGACCCTATATCAATTATTTTTATCTTAGCCACTATCATACCCTAAAGAATAAAGGATATACATAATTATGATCGACCCCATAGATAATTTAAGGTTCAGTTTGCTCAACTAAAGATTATTCCGCTGATGCTAAAAACCCGGGGGGGTGCTCAATGTCATTGAAATAAGCCTCAAGTACATGATATTCATCAACAATACCTATACCCACTTCTAAGCATTTGACGTCG
>Ga0209633_10000942_pt1 | contig 31696 bp, 32 predicted proteins | sample Cruoilmetagenom1_FD_187290 | JGI IMG/M metagenome (GOLD analysis project Ga0209633, IMG submission 187290) | Oil polluted marine microbial communities from Coal Oil Point, Santa Barbara, California, USA - Sample 1 (SPAdes) (version 2) | ecosystem: Environmental > Aquatic > Marine > Oil seeps ... | reverse complement strand
GGGCACGGCTGCCGAGCCAGTTTTTGAGCTCGGCCTTGGTCAATGTACGCGTACGGCTGCCGCCGTGCCAGGCGAGCCCCTCGGTCAGCGTGAAGACCTTCACGTCCGACAGCCCGCCATCCTTGTAGCGCTGGAGCCGGTTGCCGCGGCCACGAGTCATCTCCGGCACCTGGTCGAGCGGGAAGATGATGAGCTTGCGGTTGTCGCCGATCACCGCCACATGGTCGCCCTCCACCACAGAGCAGGCTTGCGCCTCGGCATCGCTGGCGAGATTGAGGATCTGCTTGCCGTTGCGGGTCTGGGCGACGACCTCGTCCTCGGGCACGACGAGGCCACGGCCGTCGGAGGCCGCGACAATCAGCTTGCGGCCCGGCTGGTGGACCATCAGCGCGACGATTTCCTCGGTGTTGCCGATATTGACCATCAGGCGCAGCGGCTCGCCGTGGCCGCGCCCGCCGGGCAGCTTGTCGACGCCCAACGTGTAGAAGCGGCCGTTCGAGGCGAAGGCGATGAGCCGGTCGCTGGTCTGGGCGTGGAAGCGGAATTTCTCGGCGTCGCCGTCCTTGTATTTGACCTCGGCATCGGGCTCCAGATGGCCGGTGCGCGCCCGTATCCAACCCTTGGCCGAACAGAGGACTGTGACCGGCTCGACGTCCATGACGGTCTCGATCGGAATGATCTCGGCCGAGGGTGCATCGCCCATCGTCGTGCGGCGGCGCCCGAGCGCGTCATCGCCGCCGAAGCGCTTGCCGGTCTCGCGGATCTGATCGGCGATCACGGTCCAACGCCGTTTGTCGTCCTTCAGCAGGCGCTTCAGGTCCTTTTCCTCGGCCTCCAGCGTCCCCAGTTCCTGGCGTATCTCGATCTCCTCGAGCTTGCGCAAGGCCCGCAGGCGCATGTTGAGGATGGCTTCGGCCTGAACGTCGGAGAGCTTCCACTTCTTCATCATCACTTTCTTGGGCTCATCCTCCTCGCGGATGATACGGATCACCTCGTCGAGGTTGAGATAGGCGATGATGTAGCCGCGCAGGATCTCAAGCCGGTGGGCGATCTTCGACAGGCGATGCTCGGTACGACGCACCAGCACGTCGTGACGGTGGTCGAGGAAGGACCGCAATACCTCGCGCAGGTTCATCACCCGCGGCGTGCCGGTGGCATCGAGCACGTTCATATTGAGCGAGATGCGGTTCTCAAGCTCGGTGCGCCTGAACAGTCCCTCCATCACCGCCTCGGCGTCGAGGGTGCGGTTCTTGGGCACCAGGACGAGCCGCACATCCTCGGCCGATTCGTCGCGGATATCCGCAAGCTGGGGCAATTTTCGCTCGTGCATCAGATCGGCCATCTTCTCGATCAGCCGCGCCTTCTGCACCTGATAGGGCATCTCGGTGACGATGATCTGATAGCCGCCGCCCTTGATCTTCTCCTTCTTCCAGCGCGCGCGCAGGCGGAAGCTGCCACGGCCGGTCGTGTAGGCCTCAACGATCGCCTCCGGCGGCTCGACCAGGATCCCACCGGTCGGCAGATCGGGGCCGGGAATGAACTCGACCAGCTTGTCGAAGGTGGCGCGCGGAAACTTGATCAGATGCAGCAGCGCCTTGCAGATCTCGCCGACATTGTGCGGCGGGATCGATGTCGCCATGCCGACGGCGATGCCCGCGGCGCCGTTGGCCAGCAGGTTGGGGAAATTGGCCGGCAACACCGTCGGCTCCTCGCCCTCGTCATCGTAAGTCGGGCGGAAATCGACCGCGTTCTCGTCGATGCCTTCGAGCAGCGCCTGGGCGACCTCGGTCAGCCGCGCCTCGGTGTAGCGCATGGCCGCCGCGTTATCGCCGTCGACATTGCCGAAGTTGCCCTGCCCATCGATCAGCGGATAGCGCACCGCGAAGTCCTGGGCCAGGCGCACCAGCGCATCGTAAACGGCGGTGTCGCCGTGCGGATGGAACTTGCCGATCACGTCGCCGACGACGCGCGCCGACTTCTTGAAGCCTTGGTCGGGATCGAGACGTAGCTGGCGCATCGCGAAGAGAAGCCGCCGGTGGACAGGCTTCAGCCCGTCACGCACGTCGGGCAGCGAGCGCGCCGTGATGGTGGAGAGCGCGTAGGCGAGGTAGCGCTCGCCGAGCGCGTCGGCCAAGGGCTTGTCGAGGACCTCGGCGGCGAAGGGTTGGTCGGTCATGCGGAATTCCTTGAAGAACCGCTAGATATAGTATTTGGGTCAGCGCGCAGGGGCAACATCAAGGTGATGAGATTGCGTTCGATATATCCCTCATGGCACCGAAATGCGACAGAACTGCGATCGTTGATCGCACATCGCCCGCGGTTCGAACGCCAGCCGTATGCGCCAAGGGATCGCAGCCAACCGACCAGATTGCAAGCAATCGTGCAGCCACGGGCTCGAAAGCCTGGTCCGGCTATGCCAATATGGCCGATGTGGGCCTCGAAAGTCATGCCGGTCGCTCCCGGCAATTACCAATCCCCGACGGGAGGATTTCATCATGGATGGCGGACATATCCCCGACGAGCTTCGCAACGCGCCCGATCTTGAGACCCTGGTGGGCCGGGCCGAGGCGCTTAACCTCCAGCCCGGTTGGACGCCGCGCGTCTCGGGCGGGCTGTGGCCGGAGCCGCGAACGCCCTACAAGCCGGCGCATTGGAAATACGTCGACGCCAAGGCGGGGATGGACGGCGCGCTGCGGCTGATCGACACCAAGCTCGCCGAGCGGCGCAACCTTGTCATGACCAACCCGGCGCAGAGCGACAGCATGGCGACGCTCAACACTCTGGTCTGCGCATATCAGGCGATCCTGCCTGGCGAGCACGCGCGCTCGCACCGCCATTCGCCCGACGCCTTTCGGATCATCCTCGACTCGCACGGCGCCTGGTCCTGCGTCGACGGCGACAAGCATCCGATGGAAACCGGCGACATCGTGCTGACCCCGGGCATGGCCTGGCACGGCCACGGGCACGACGGTGAGAACGACGCCTACTGGTTCGATGGGCTGAACGTGCCATTGCTGCATCGCCTGGAGCCGATGTTCTTCGAAGACCATCCCGACGGCATGGAGCCGATCAAACGCACCGTGGAGACCTCACCCTACCGCTTTACCGGTGCCTGGCAGAACGAAGCGCTGGACGGCGCGTCGGACGATGCAGACGGTTTCTTCGGTCGCCGCATCGTGCTCGACACCAGCTCGATGCCGGCCATGGGCATCCACGTGCATCGCTGGGCCAAGGGCTTTGCCAGCCGGCCGTATCGGTGCTCAGCCAACCAGGCTTTCGTCGTTACCAGCGGCAGCGGGACGAGCACGATCGGCGAGCAAACCTTCGCCTGGAGTTTCGGCGACACCTTCATCGCGCCCTGCTGGACCCGGGTCGAGCATCGCGCCGAGGCGGAAGCGACCGTGGTCGCCATGACCGACGAGCCGCTGCTGCGCTTCTGCAAGTTCTGGCATTTCGAGCCGCTCGCCTAGGGCATCGCCCCAAAGGCGGGGCGTGACGGGATGCGCGCGACGCGCTATGCAGGGCGTCAATCGCGATGAGAAATGAGGCAGCCAGATGCAGGTGCGGTCCCTGAGCGGCAAGCGAATTACCGAAGGTACCATCACGGTGACGCTGATCGACGGCGACAACCACGCCATATTGACCAATCAAGACAACGAGGCGATCGCGGCGCCGAAAGATGAGGTGAACCGGGTGATCGAAAGCATCCGCGAACGCACGGCCAAGTACGAGTTCAAGTCCGAGGGCGAAAGCGCCGAACTTGAAAGCCAGTTGCTGGCCTTATGGAACCGCATCCATCAGGCGACCGGGCACGCCAGCCCGATGGCATGAGGCCGGCCGCCGTCCGTATGCCCGACAATAACATTGCCGCAAACATCACGACCGCGCCGCTGACCCCGGATCGCTGGGCCGACTTCGAGGCGCTGATGGGCCCCAAGGGCGGGGCCGGCGGCTGCTGGTGTATGCTGTGGCGGCAATCCAAATCCGAGCACGACGCCAATGCCGGCGAAGCCAACCGCGCCAAGATGCGCACCATCGTCGAGCAGAACGAAGCGCCGGGGCTGCTCGCCTATGACGGCGGTGTGCCCGTTGGCTGGATCTCGGTGGCGCCGCGGCCCAGCTTTCCGCGGCTGGAGACCTCGCGGGTGCTGCGGCCGATAGACGACCAGGAGGTCTGGTCGGTTTCCTGCTTCCTGATCGAAAAATCGCACCGCCGCCAGGGTCTGGCGACGCGGCTTCTAGAGGCGGCCTGCGCGTTCGTCGCCGATCACGGCGGGCGCATCCTGGAAGGTTATCCCCTCGTCGCGGGCCGTCCGGACTATCCCGACGTCTACGCCTGGATCGGTTTCGACAGCGTCTTCAAGCGCGCCGGTTTCGAGGAGGTCGCGCGCACCTCGACCAAGCGCCGGATCATGCGCAAGGTACTGGCTGAAGACGGCGGCTGACGCCATAGTGACCTACGTGCGTCAGCCAGGAGGAGCGGTCACATGACATCGACGAAGGACAGCGGCGGCGCGCCCGAGCCCACGGCGGACACGCAAGTTGCCAAAATCTTTGAGTGGCGGCGCGGCTTTAATGCCATGCACCTGATCGACATCGGCGTGCAGCTGGGACTGTTCGAAACTCTCGCCGAAACGCCCGGCGCCACCGGCAGCGAGATTGCCCAGGCGCTCGAGCTGCACGCGCCCTATGTCGAGACCTGGTGCACCACCGCCTATTCCTTCGGCCTGCTGGAAGGCGATGAGCGCCGCCGCTTTCGGCTCGCGCCTTATATGGACGAGGTCCTGGCCAAGCCCGGCCACCCTCGCTATCTCGGCGGCTATGTCCGGCTCGGCACCGAGTTCGCGACCGAGGATCACCGCTACTGCCTGGATGCTTTCCGCAGCGGCGACAAGGTGCCCTTTCAGGGCCGCAGCGAGGCCTTTTCCGCCGCCGTCGCCGAGGGCACGGCGGGGCTGCAGGTGCTCAGCGCGCGCAAATTGTTACCCGAGCTGCCGGGCTTGAAAGCGCGACTGGACGCCGGCGGCACCGTGCTCGAGGTGGGCTGCGGCGAAGGCCGTCACCTCATCCAGATCGCCAAGGCTTTCCCCGAAGCGCGCTGTATCGGCGTCGACATCGACCCCACTGGCATGAAACAGGCGCGCGAGGCCTTCGCCAAGGCCGGACTCGACCAACGCATCGAGCTGGTTGCCGGTGAAATCGGCGATGCCGTTGCCGACGGGTCGGTCGACGCCGTGGTGATGATCGAGGTACTGCACGAGATCGCCCCCACCATCCGCCAGGCCGTGATCGACGGCTGCGCCAAGGCGCTGGCGCCGGAGGGCTGGCTGCTGATCGTCGACGAGACCTATCCGAGCACGCTCGCCCAATCGCGCGAGGCCGAATATCTCTTTCCGGTGCAGACCGGGTTCGAGGAGCTGACCTGGGGCAACGTGCTGCCGACCCGCGAGGAGCAGGACACGCTGCTGGCCAATGCCGGCTTCAAGCCCGAGGTTGGCCGGGCGGTGATCGGCGAGGGGTTCACGGTCCTGTCGGCGCAGATCTAGAGCACGATCTAGCCCGGCCGCCTCCCTACTCCGCCAGGAGCCCCTTCTTCTTCATCCACCCGGTCGTGATCGCCACCGACTGGGCGAGCAGCTCGGGCTGGTTCTTGTAATAGTGCGTGGCGCCCTTGATGATCTCGAACTCGCGGTCGGTCTGGGGGGCGGCGTCGAAGACCATCTTGGGATGGCTGGCGGGCGCGGCATCGTCAGCGCTGTTCTCGACCACAAGCAGAGGCACCGAGATAAGGCCCGCCCCGGTCGGCGCATCGGCGCGCGAATCGTCGACCGACCATTGCGAGAGCCAGCTTCGCAGCGAGCTGTAACGCCCCATGCCGGCCGGGCCCACATTCGCAGTCTCCGGATCGCCCATGTAGCAGGCGCCGGGCGCGCGGTCGTTGGGGTCCACGGTGGCATCGACCCAGCGCAGATCGGCCATCGTGCGATGGACCACGAAGGCGCGCTCGATTTCCTTACCGTTGGCCTTGGCCAGAATGCCCAGCTGCTCACGCACCCAGCCAGTGATGCGGCGCATGCGAGCAAGCTGCGCCCCGCGATACTGCGCGATATAGGCCGCGTCATAAGGCCGCTTGTTGGGATTGTCGGGATTGTAGATATCGAGCTCGACCTCGCGCTGGCCCGGCTCCAGCTCGTTTGTGACCGACGGATCGAGCCATTCCGACAGCGTCCGGGCGCGGCTCGCATGGGCCGCGATCATGATCACCCCGTCGGCCGGCAGCAGGTTCAGCTTGGTGAGGTCGTAGGGGTCGCCGGCCGGGGTTTCGGTGATGCTCGGCTTCTCGGCCTCGCCCTGATAGAACAGCGACAGCGACGCCCCGCCCGACCAGCCGACCAGCACGACCTTTTCGTATCCCAGAACCTCGCGGGCGTGGCGGATGTATTCGCCCATGTCGCGGGCCACCTTTTCCATGATCAGCGCGCTGTCGTTCTTGGCGTAGCGGCTGCCACAGCACATCACGTGGACACCGGCCGCGGCCAGTGCCGTGGGCATCGGCAGGAGCTGAAGCGTGGTCGCCGGATGCATGAAGATCGTCACCGTCTTCGACGGCCGGTCCTTGGGGCGCAAAAGCTGGCCCTCGAGCCAGACCGACCCCTGGGTGCCGCTGAACCCGTAGGTCTCGGCCGCCTTGAGCGCCTCGTCGAAGCTGAGGATCATTGGAATACGTTCAATTTCGAAGGTCTGTCCGGCCATTTTTATATTCCAGTACGGGTTTGCGTGTGTGGTCCCTGCGGGATTTTACGACGCCGCGACTGATCAGCCAAATACCGACCCACGCGCGGCCTGCATGGGTGACCAGCGATCGAAGGACCCCTTACCGCCGCGTGCCGCGATCAGCCGGGCTTGCGGGCAACCGTGTATTTGGTGATCTCGGGGATCATGACGCCGGTTCTCGGGTCCTCGAAGCCCGCCTTAATCAACCAGGGTTCCAGTTCGGCGGCGCTGAAGGATACCGGATCGACCCGCCAGGTCAGATAGCCCAGAAAGAAGCCGGCCGCTGATGACGGCCCCGACCGGTCATCCTCGAGCATGAAATCGTGGACGATCAGCGTGCCGCCGGGCTTCAGCGCCTCCCGCGCGCAGCGCAGCAACTCGTCGATGTCGCCCGCACCGACCGCGCTGATCAGGTACGACATGAGGATCGCATCCTGGTCACCCGGCCAATCGACCTCAAGGGCGTTGCCGGGCAGCAGAGCAATGCGATCGCCGAGCCCCGCCTCGCCGATATAGCGCTCCGCCACGGCTGTCACTGTGGGGAAATCGATGATCGTCGACGTAAGCTCCGGGTGTTGCTGGGCGAGCACGATCGAGTAGGCGCCGGTACCGCCGGCGACATCGAGCATCGACCTAGCCCCGGTCAGATCCAGCAATTTTGCCAGCAGAAACGCCGGCCCGAGCGAGCCGGCATGCTGGGCGCGCGAGAAAGCCTCGGCTTCGACCGGGTCCTCCAGCATGCCGCTCATCGACGCATGCGCCAGATTGGCCTCATCGCCGCGCAAGCCGGCGTCGATCGCCATCATGCTGGGATAAAGGTGGCGGTCGATCTGGAAGCGGTAATAGTCACCGAAGTAGGCAGGCTGGCCCGGCACCAGGTACCGGGCAGCGGCGGGCGAATTGACGAAACGGCCGGCATTCTGGGTCACTAGGCCCATGGCCGTCAGATTGGCCAGCAAGGTCGCCAGGCGGTTCGGGGCTATGCCGATGCGTTCGGCAAGCGCATCCAGCGCCGCCGGGCCCTTGGCCAGATGACCAAAGAGTTCAAGATGGAGCGCCGCGAAGAGCGCCTTGGAGGCAAAGAATCCATAGGCGATCTTCGAGATATCGCGGACATCCGTAATCGGTTCGACCATAGCTTCCCCCGGCAAGTGGCTAAACGGCAGCCGGCCGCCCATCACGGCGTGGCCGGCGGCGATCATACATGGCGCCGGCACGATGCTCGATAGCGCGAATTTCCACCGGAATTAGCGGGTTTTGGAGGCGAGTTTAACCATTACTTATCACCTCGCCCAACATACTCCGGCAACTTGGGTTCTCGATAATCACTGGAGTATCGGATGTTTTCCAAGAAAGAAGTCGGATCCGCCGTCGAGCACAGCCCGGTGAGCGAGCGGCCACGGTCCCAGCCACACCAACAAATGCCCTCGATCATCAGCGAGGGTGTCGAGATCGTCGGCGATATGATCGGCGAAACCGAAATCCAGGTTGACGGCTCCGTGCGCGGCAACCTGAAGGCAAAGCGCGTCATGATCGGACGCACCGGCCTGGTCGACGGGTCGATCAAGGCTGAAACTGTGATAGTCGCCGGCAATGTTTCCGGCGACACCAATTCCAAGAACATCACACTCGAAGCAAGTGCCCGCATCAAGGGCGGCGTTACCGTGAGCGGCGATCTTTCGATGGCCGCCGGCGCCCGCCTGGAGGGCAAGGTGACGATGAAGCAGGGCGGCATGTCCGACAAGGACGATGCCGACGAGAAGGACGCCGCGGCCAAGTCGAACGGCAGCGCCAACAAGCCGAGCAGCATGCCGGCGGGCAACAAGCCCAGCGGCAACGTGGCCGGCATGGGTCGCCCCGCCGCCTAGTGCGATGGTTCCGAAGTTCGTCGCATCAACGTGACGAACTTCGGGGGCAGGACACTAGCGATACAGGCCATATCACCGTCGCGATTCGCGGCGGAAGGAACGATGCGCCGGGCCGGTTGGTGGTCCGGCGTTCGTCTTTTTAGGGCTGTGCTTCGAGCGAGCGCGCTGCGGCCGCCTTTGCGGCCTCGAAGTGGCGTTCGAGGACCGCACTGACCCCGCGGCAGCCCGCCACCACCGACACGGCCCACTCGATGTATTCGTGTTTGCGCTCCGGCGGCCAGTCCGCCGGCGGATCGGCGGCGATATCGCGCAGGTTGCTGGTCTTGTCGGCGATCTTGAGCATGCGCGCCCGGTCCGGCTTGGTGGGCGCGGTCTCGACCTGGAGGCGTTTGCGCTCAGCTTTGGGAAGCGCCTTGTCGTCGGTGACGGCCGCGACCAGCGTGGCCACATCGTCCCCGAAGGCCGCCGCGATCTCGGCCCTGGTGGCGCCGGTGTCCTCGATTGCATCGTGCAGCAAGCCGGCAATGACCAAATTCGTGTCTTCGCCGCCAGTGGCGTCGGCCAGCAAATGGGCGACCTCCGCCAGATGGCTGATATATGGCTTGGCGCTGGCGCCCTTGCGGCGCTGGTCGGCATGGCGGCGGGCGGCATAGTCGAGGGCGCGCATCAGCGCCACGGTCGGGTTCTCCATACACGGTCTCCCCAATTGAGAATGAAAATCGACTGAGTTCGAAATCAGAGGGCAGCCGCCAGGGTGAGGCGATCGACAAGACGCGCCCGGGCGGGCGGCGGCGGCCGTTCCAGCGGCGCGAAGACATGGCGGTTGAGAAAATAGCCAGCCAGGCGCAGGCCGTCGCAGATCTCCAACGGCGCGCCGGGACCGCGCCCGGCCAGGAAGGGCGGCAGCGCCAGCAACTTGTCACGGTAGGGCTCGCCGGCCGAAAGCGAGACCGCCCGGCCGGTGCGCGGCGAGACATAAGCCAACTCGTCATTACGGCCGGTGGCGGCGCAGGTGCTGAGGTCGAGCCCGTAGCCGAGCTCGCTCAAGAGACCGAGCTCCCAGCGCACATAGACCTCGCCGCACAGCGCCAGCCCTGCTTCGCCCTCGGCGCCGCGGCCAAGGGCATCGAGCAGGGCCAAGAACCCCTCATAGATCGCGAGATGCGGCTCGCGCTCGGGCAGAGCCGTTTCGGCCACCGCGCAGGCGGCCGAGAGCGCGGCCAGACGCGGCGGATCGTCGAGCAGGGCTGCTGCGTGGCTGGTTCCGGGTTCGCACACGAAGGCGCCCAGATGTTCGGCGAGCCGCCCGCGCCAATGGGCCGTGACTACGTTGCCGGGCTGATAGATACCGCGCTGACGCCGCCCTGCCCCGCCCCGCACGAGCCCGGCATGGCGGCCATGGCCGCGGGTCAGGAGCTGAACGATGAGCGCACTCTCACCATGCTTGCGGGCGGCCAGCACAACGCCCTGATCGGTCCAGTCCATGAAGCTACCTTATACCAACGGGTCATAGATGACCCGTTGGAGGTTCCCTCAGGCGCCGGACGGCCGCGTCCGCGGCCTTGGCTTCCCCGCGCAAGCTCGGGCGCGCTCTTGAGTTTTGTCGAATGGCGCGCTTATCAGAGGGCGAGGAGCCAAGCCCATCGCCCTCTGCCATTGGATGCAAATGCTGGGCGATGTGAGGGTCTCGCGGCGCGTGGGCGAGCGTGCTAGGGTTTTCGGAATATTCGCTCGGACGATCGAGGGTCCCGATGCTAGGCATCGTAGCTGCGCTTCTGGCGGCGCTGCCGCTGGTTCTGATCCCGCTGATGAAGGTGGTGCTGACGCGCACCCATCCGCCGCGCTGGCTGACCAGCGGCATGGGGCCGCAGTCGATCGTCGTGGCGCTGCTGTGCTGTTTCATCGTCGGCATCACGATCTCGGTCGACCGCTTCCTGGCCGCCAAAACGATATCCTACGTCACGCTAGTCACCCAGATCGTGATCCTCGCCGCTGGGCTGGTGATCGGCGTGCTGCTGGCCCTGCTGGCCAAACGCGAAGGCGAAGCGGCCGGTTGAAGCGGCTTCAGGCGTTGAAATCCCCTCGCCGTTAGGCGTTGAAATCCCCGCGCCGTCAGGCGTTGAAGTCCCCGCGCCGTCAGGCGTTGAAGTCCCCGCGCCGTCAGGCGTTGAAATCCAAGTCCCAGGGGGCGTAGCGTTCGGGATCGTCGATCCAGCCCTCGCGGACCTTCACGAACAGGAACAGATGCACCCGGTGGCCGAGGATTGTCTCCAGATCCTTGCGTGCGGCCGCGCCAACCGCCTTGATCCGGGCGCCGCCCTTGCCGAGGACGATCGCCTTCTGGGTGTCGCGCTGGACGTAAATCGTCTGCTCGATCCGCACGCTGCCGTCATCGCGGCTGTCCCAGCTCTCGGTCTCCACGGTAATCGCATAGGGCAGTTCCTGGCGAAGCTGGCGGAACAGCGCCTCGCGGGTCATCTCCGCGGCGATCAGGCGCTCCGACATGTCGGAGAGCTGGTCCTCGGGATAGTGCCAGGGCCCCGGCGGCGCCGCCTTCGCCAGATAGTCGCGCAGATCGGCGACCCCGTCGCCCTTGCTGGCGGCAATCATGAAGGTGTCGGTGAAAAGCCCGGTCTCGTTGAGCATCTGGGCAAGAGCCAGCAGCTTGGAACGCGGCACCAGGTCGATCTTGTTGATCGCCAGGATCGCGCGCCGCCCGCCGGACTTGAGGCCGTCGATGATGCGCGCGGTGTCCGCATCGATCCCGCCCCGGACCGCGCGGGCGGCATCCACGATGAGCACGATGAGATCGGCGTCGGTCGCGCCTTGCCAGGCGCGCGCGACCATGGCGCGCTCCAGCCGTCGCTTCGGCTCGAAAATGCCCGGCGTGTCGATAAAGACGAGCTGGGCTTCGCCTTCGGTAATGACGCCGCGGACGATCGTGCGCGTGGTCTGGACGCGCGGCGAGACGATAGCGATCTTGGCGCCGATCAGCGCGTTCAGCAGCGTCGACTTCCCGGCATTGGGCGCGCCGACGAGGGCGGTGAAGCCGCAACGCCGGTTCGGGTTGTCTTTTTCTGGCAAGGTTTCTGGCATAAGCGGAGGCCGGATCAGGCGTCTTCGGTGGCGCTGATCGCCTCGAGCAGTTTGCGGGCGGCGGCCTTTTCCGCGGCGCGCTTGGACGAGCCTGTTGCGGTGACGCTTGGCTGGCCGTGGATACTGGCCTCGACGGAGAAGACCGGCCGATGGTCGGGGCCCTCATTGGCAACAACCTTATAGTCCGGCAACGGCAACGCGCGCGCTTGCGTCCATTCCTGGAGCGCGGTCTTGACGTCCTTGGGCGGAACCGCCGCCGCATCCATGATCGGCACCCAGTATTCGTGAATGAAGCGCTCGGCCGCCGGCATGCCGCCATCGAGGAAGAGCGCCGCAATCACGGCCTCGCAACAATCGGCGAGAATGGCCGGGTTCCGCCGGCCGCCGGCCTCCTCCTCACCGCGCGACAGGGTGAGATAGTCGCCGAGGTCGATGTTGCGGGCGACCCGGGCCAAGGCCTCCTTGCGGACGAGCTGGGTATGGCGGCGCGCCAGCCTGCCTTCGCGCTCTTCGGGAAATCTGTGGATCAGCAACTCGGCAATGGCCAGACCAAGAACGCGGTCGCCGAGAAACTCCAATCGTTCGTAATTGCGCAACCGCGCGTCATCGCTGCCGCTTTCGCCGGCAGCGCTCGGATGGGTCAGCGCCAGCGCCAGCAGGTCAGGCTGCGTGAAGTCATGGCCGAGGATCGCGGCGAGTGCATCGGGCGCATTGGTGCCTGGTGACCGATCAGGCGCAGCGCTCACTATTTCACCGACATGAAGACCCGGCCCCAGCGGACATGAGCGGGCCAGTGCCAGAGTTCCCACCAACGCTTGTCCTCGCGCAGCGAGAAGAACATGAAATCGGCGCGGCCGACCAGATTCTCCGCCGGCACGAAGCCGACCAGGCTCAAATAGCGGCTGTCCTGCGAGTTGTCGCGGTTGTCGCCCATCATGAAATAGTGGCCCTTGGGCACGGCGTAGACTTCGGTGTTGTCGACGTAAGACACATCGTCGCCGCGCTCCAGGATCGTGTAGCTGACCCCGTTGGGCAGAACCTCGCGGTAGCTCATGTAGCGCTCACGCGCGCCGCCATATTCGCGCTTGATATCGACATACTCGCCCAGCGATTCGCGCGGAACCTTCTTGCCATTGATATGGAGCCGCCCGCCGATCACCTGGATGCGGTCGCCGGGCAGCCCGATGATGCGCTTGATGTAGTCGGTCGCATTGTCGGTGGGCTTCTTGAAGACCGCGACGTCGCCGCGCTTGGGCTCGCGAAACATGATCCGCCCGGAAAACAGCGGCGCGCTCAAGGGCAGGGAATGCTTGGAATAGCCGTAGGAGAACTTGGTCACGAATAGATAATCGCCGACCAGCAGGGTCGGCAGCATCGAGCGCGACGGGATCGAGAACGGCTCGATCAGCGCCGTGCGGACGACCATGGCCACCAGCACCGCGTAGAAGACGGTCTTGACGGTGTCCCAGGCGCTGCCGCCCTTGCGCTTGCGCGCCGATTTGGGTGCGCGGGCGCGCGGTTGGGCGGCGCCGCCGGAGCTGCCGCTATCGTCCTTGCCGGGATTGCCGCGGGGGGACGGTCGGTTCGGTCTCGTACTCATATGTGAAGCCTTGCTGGAACCCTGATGGCGTCCCCGGATCGGATGATCGCGTGACGACAGCAACCCGCCACGCCGCCGCCGGATACATATTGCGCGCGCGAGCCTTCGCCGCAAGGCGGAACATGCCCTGCCAGCAGGCGGCCGCGCGCGGGCGATGTCAAGCCGCTCAAGCGGCGGGGCCGCCGGCGGCCACCGCGGAGATGATGACGATCACCTGGGCGGTCGGCGGCTCATCGGTGATCGAAACGTCGATCTGGGGTTTCATGCCGTCAGGGATCAGCGCCTCCAACCGGCGGGCCGCGCCCCCGGTCAGCGCCATGGTCGGCTTGCCGCCCGGCAGGTTCACCACGCCCATATCGCGCCAGTAGACGCCGGCCCGAAAGCCGGTGCCGAGCGCCTTGGAGCAGGCTTCCTTGGCGGCGTAGCGCTTGGCGTAACTGGCGGCGCGCAAATAGCGCCGGTCGGAACGCTCGCGCTCGATGTCGGTGAAACAGCGTTCGGTGAAGCGTTCGCCGAAGCGCTCCAGCGTGCGCTCAATGCGGCGGATGTCGATGAGGTCGCTGCCGATGCCGATGATCATGGACGCATTCGCCGGGGGCCGCTCACGCGCTTTTCTGGCCGTCGGCCTCGGCGCGGGCCTTGTCCATCAGGGCGCGCATGCGCTTGATGCTCGATTCGAGCCCGCCGAAGATCGCCTCGCCGACCAGAAAATGGCCGATATTGAGCTCCACGACGGTCGCGATCGCGGCCACCGGGCCGACCGTGTCGAAATCGAGGCCGTGGCCGGCATGGCATTCAAGACCCAGCGTCTCGGCGTAAGCCGCGGCATCGACGATGCGGGCAAGCTCGGCGGCCTGCGAGGCGCCGCCGGGCTCGGTATGATGGGCTTCGCAGTAGGCGCCGGTGTGAAGCTCGACCACCGGCGCGCCGAGCGCCACGGCCGCGTCGAGCTGGCGCGGATCGGGATCAATGAAGAGCGAGACCCGGATGCCTGCCTCCGCCAGCGCCGCAACGAAGCGCGCGAGTTGCGCCTTGCCGCCGGCGGCGTCGAGCCCGCCCTCGGTCGTCACCTCCTCGCGCTTTTCGGGCACAATGCAGGCGGCGTGCGGGGTGTGGTGCAGCGCGATCGCCAGCATCTCGTCCGTCGCCGCCATCTCAAGATTGAGCGGCAGGTCGATCTCGGCGCTCAGGCGCTTGATATCGCCGTCGGAGATATGGCGCCGGTCCTCGCGGAGATGGGCGGTGATGCCGTCGGCGCCGGCCAACGCGGCCAGCCGCGCGGCGCGCACGGGATCGGGATGCGGCCCGCCCCGGGCATTCCGGATGGTGGCCACATGGTCGATGTTCACGCCGAGGCGCAGGGTGCGATTGTTCATATCAACCAAACACTTGTTCCGCCGGCCGGGCGACTCTGTCGCCTATCGTCCCATAATCTAGTGCCCCCGGCTCGCCCCCGCAATGCAGGCAACCGGTCACCCCGGAGTGCGGCGTCCTGCCCGGTTATCCCTGCGCGCGGGCGACCGAGTTGATGACCGGGGTAGCGCGCAGCGCAGCGATGATATTGGTCAGGTGCTTCACGTCTCGCACCTCGATATCGATGATCATTTCGAAGAAATCCTGGTCGCGGCTGGTGATCTTGAGGTTGGAGATGTTGCCTTCATTCTTGCCGATAATCGAGGAGAGATCACCTAGCGCGCCGGGCTCGTTGCCGACGATCACCGAGATCCGCGCCACCAGCCCGCTTGCAGCGGCGTCCCAGCCGACGTCGAGCCAGCGCTCGGGCTGGCTGGAGAAGCTCTCCAGCGTCTCGCAGTCGATCGTGTGGATGGTGACGCCCTTGCCGGTGGTGATGATGCCGACGATGCGGTCTCCGGGCAGCGGATGGCAGCACCCGGCGTAGTGAACCGCCATACCCGGTATCAGGCCGGTGATCGGCACGGCGCCGCTCTCGCCCTTTGTTTTCAGGCGTTTGGGCAGCGGCACGACCTTACCGCCCTGGCCGGTGGCGTGCTTCTCGCCGGGGAAGATGGCGTCGATCAGCTCTCTGGTCGAGACCGTGCCGTCGCCGACCATGGCGTAGAGGTCTTCGGTCTCGTCGGCATGGAAGGCCTGGCGCACGCCCGCGACGGCCTTGACGGCGAATTCGTGGCCGGCATGGCGGAACGCCTTCTCCAGCATGGCGCGGCCGAGCCCGGCATATTGCTGGCGCTGCTGGGCGCGCACGAAGCGGCGGATGCGCGCGCGCGCCTTGCCGGTGATGACGAACCGCTCCCATTCGGGTGAGGGCGTCTGGGCGCGCGAGGTGATGATCTCGACCTGGTCGCCGTTCTTGAGCTCGGAACGCAGCGGCACCATGCGGCCGTTCACCTTGGCGCCAACGGTGGTGTCGCCGACCTCCGAATGGACAGCGTAGGCGAAATCGACCGTCGTGGCGCCATGCGGCAAGGCAATCAGCTCGCCCGCGGGGGTGAAGGCGAAGACCTGGTCCTTGAACATCTCAAGCTTGGTGTGCTCGAGAAATTCCTCGGGGCCATGGGCATGCTCCAGAATGTCGAGAAGCTCCTGCAGCCAACGGTATTTCCGGCCGTCGGTGGGGCGCTCGCCCTGCTTGTAAGCCCAATGCGCGGCAACGCCGGCTTCGGCGATCTCGTGCATTTCGCTGGTCCGGATCTGGACCTCGATGCGTTGGTTTTCGGGCCCATAGACGGCGGTATGGAGCGAACGGTAGCCGTTGATTTTGGGCAGGCTGATATAGTCTTTGAACCGGTCGGGCACGACCGAATAGGCGCGGTGGATCACGCCCAGTGCCTGGTAGCACTCCGCCTCGCTCGGAACCACGATGCGAAAAGCCATGATGTCGGAGAGCTGCTCAAAGCCGACATTCTTGACCTGCATCTTGCGCCAAACCGAAAAAGGCGTCTTCTCGCGGCCGGAGACTTCGGCCTCGATCCCTTCCACCGCAAGTTTGTCCTTCAGCTCTTTCAAGATTCGCGGGACGATCTCGCCGCCGCGCTCGCGCAAGAAGTCGAGCCTGGTAAGGATCGAATCGCGGGCATCGGGATTGAGCTGGGCAAAGGCCAGGTCCTCAAGCTCGGTCTGCAGATCGTGCATGCCGATGCGCGCGGCCAGCGGCGCGTAGATCTCCATCGTCTCGTGGGAGATGCGGTCGCGCTTCTCCGGCTTGGGGATGCCCGAGAGCGTGCGCATGTTGTGCAAGCGATCGGCCAACTTGACCAGCAGGACGCGGATGTCCTCCGACATGGCCAGCACCAGCTTGCGGAAATTCTCCGCCTGCTTGGTCGCGTCCGACTGCAGCTCAATCCGCGACAGCTTGGTGACGCCGTCGACCAGACGGGCGACGTCCTTGCCGAACATCGCTTCGATGTCCTCAAGCGTCGCCAGCGTGTCCTCGACCGTGTCGTGGAGCAGCGCCGTGGCGATCGTGTCGCCATCGAGTTTGTATTTGGTGAGGATGCCCGCAACCTCGACCGGATGCGAGAAATAGGGATCGCCCGAGGCGCGCTGCTGGCTGCCATGCGCCTTGACCGTATAGACATAGGCGCGGTTGAGGAGGTCCTCGTCGACGTGTGGATCGTAAGCCTTGACGGCCTCAATAAGCTCGAACTGGCGGATCATGGCGCGGCCTCGGTACTGCGACCGATAGCGCCGCCGCGATCAATCGACACAGCCCAGCCCCCGCGCGTCCAAACGGACGCCGGCGAACCGGCCGGTCGTCTATGCGAAATGCGGTTCGGCTCAGGCGCCGTCAGCTCGTTTCGTCCGGTTCAAGCGCGGCGCCTTCTTCGGCTGGCTCGGCAGCTTGTTCTTCCTCCGGCGCTTCCCCAGCAAGGGCCTTAGCCACCGCCGCACCGGACGCCGCTTCGGGCGCGTCGGCGGCCACGGTCGGGCGAGCGGTAATGACCGAATCGCCGCCGATGGACATGCCGGTCTCGGCCGCGATCGCCGACTGGATGGCGAGGGTCTCGGTCTCGTCGAGATCGGCCTCGTGATCCTCCTCGGGGAGGTGCTTCTGAAGTCCGCTGACCAGCGATTCGCGAATGACGTCGAACTCAACCTTGTCCTCGGCGATCTCGCGAAGAGCGATGACCGGATTCTTGTCGTTGTCGCGCGCCACCGCCTCCTGGGCGCCGCTGGAAATCTCGCGCGCCCGCTGGGAGGCCAGCATCACCAGCTCAAACCGGTTGGGGATCTTGAGGACACAGTCTTCGACGGTTACGCGCGCCATGGGCGGGCCACTCCAGCTAGTTCCTTACCAAGGGGTCTAGCGGAATATACGGACGGCATTGCTGCGGTGCAAGATGGAGAGGCGAGAAAAGGCCTAAATTCCAAGCGCTTCGAGGTCTTTCAGTCGATCGGCTGGACGATCCCCTCGCCGCTCAACGCCGCGATCAGGGCCTCCAGCGACCGGCCGTCGACGGGATGGCGCCAATCGGGCGCGATTTCATGCAGCGGCAGCAGCACGAAGGCGCGCTCGGCCAGGCGCGGATGGGGCAGGATTGGCGGCACGGGGCCCTCCCGGATCACGTCGTCATAGGCCAGAAGGTCGAGATCGAGGGTTCGCGCAGCGTTGGGCGTGGCAACGCGCGCCTCCGGTGGGGCGCGGCCGAACACGGCCTCGACGCGATGCAGCGCGGCCAGCAGCGCCTCGGGGTCAAGATCGCTTTCGACCGCGACGACGCCGTTCACAAACCAGGGTTGGTCGGACAACGGCACCGGCGAGCTTCGGTACCAACGCGAGCGCACCACGATCGTGACCGGCTCTTCTTGCTCCAAGACTTCCAGCGCCGCAGCACAGGTCTCGCGTGCCGGACCGTAATCGCTGGGCAGGTTTGAACCAATTCCGATCAGGATCATGTCTTCGGTCTTCACTTGCGCGTCATTGGCCCTTGCCACGATTGATGTAGCTGACTAGGTATCGATCATTACGGTCGGATACCCGCCACAGGCAGATACGCCGTTGGCTGTTAGTCGATGGAAAGCCATTCATGGCGTTCATTATACCCCTTTCCGGCCGGCCACCGATTGATTGGAGCCTTATGAATGTCGGTTGAACTCAATATCCGAAATGGTGAACGCGTCGGACTTTTCATTGATGGATCAAATCTTTACGCAGCCGCCCGATCGCTTGGTTTTGATATCGACTACAAGCGCCTGCTGGACTTTTTTCAGCACGAAGGACGCTTGATCCGTGCCTTTTATTACACCGCTCTGATCGAGAACGAAGAATACTCGCCCATTCGCCCTCTCGTCGACTGGCTCGACTACAACGGCTACACGATGGTCACCAAGCCGACCAAGGAGTTCACCGACGCAGCCGGGCGGCGCAAGATCAAAGGCAACATGGATATCGAGCTTGCCATCGACGTGATGGAGATGGCCGAGCGGCTCGATCACATTGTGCTGTTCTCCGGCGATGGTGATTTTCGCCGGCTTGTCGAGGCCGTGCAGCGAAAGGGCGTGCGCGTGACCGTGGTTTCCACGATCCGCTCGCAACCACCGATGGTTGCGGACGAGCTACGACGCCAGGCCGATACCTTCATCGAGTTGCAGGCCCTGGAATCGGAGATCTGCCGGCACTACCGCGAAGATCGCGAGCCGGCGGCCGAGCGACCGCGCGCACGCGAGGTGCCCGCGCGCGCGCCTGCCGTCGTGCCCGACGACGAGTCTCATCGTGGCCTGTCGCCGGCCAATCCCGATGGACTGCTTGACGAGGACGACGACGGGACCATCGCCGAATCGGCTTGAGCCCGCGCGGCACGTGATCTCTCCCACCGCCGGAGCCGCTTCGGCCGGCCGGCCTGAGGGCCTGCCCACCGCGCCGCCGGGCGACTGCCCCTTATGCCCGCGCCTGGCCAAATTCCGTGCCGATAACCGCGCGCGTCATCCCGGCTTTCACAATGCGCCCGTCGTGTCCTTCGGACCGCTTGCGGCGTCTCTTCTCGTGGTCGGGCTGGCGCCCGGGCTGAAAGGCGCCAACGCAACAGGACGGCCGTTCACCGGCGACTACGCCGGCGACCTGCTCTACGCGACCCTGGTGAAATTCGGCTTCGCCCGAGGCCAGTATGGCGGGCGGGCCGATGACGGGCTCGGGCTCGTCGACGCGCGGATTACCAATGCCGTCCGCTGCGTGCCGCCGGAGAACAAGCCGGTCGGCGCCGAGATAAAGGCCTGCCGGCCCTATCTTGAGAGCGAGATCTCGGCGATGCCGCGGCTTGCCGTAATCCTGGCGCTGGGCACGATCGCCCATAACAGCGTGCTGACGACGCTCGGCCACCGGCGCGCGGCGCACCCCTTCGGCCACGGCGCGGTTCACGATCTACCGGGTGGGCCGACGCTGGTCGCGAGCTATCATTGCTCGCGTTACAACACAAATACCGGGCGCCTCACGACGGCGATGTTCGAGGACGTGTTCGCGACGATCCGCGACCGCCTCGACCGGAAATAGGTCCCCTGCCCGACGCAAACCTGACTGCGAAGGCCTACTGGGCGACCGAGCCGTAGACCAGCTTGGGCAGCCACACGGTGAGCTGCGGGAAGGCCGCGAGCACCTCGAGCAGGTAGCTCAATTCGGCGAACAAGATGGCAGTGCCGCCGAGAGTGAAGGACACCGGGAAGCCGGCCATGAGGCAAGCGCAGACGCTGACGAAAAGGAGCAGCGCGAGAAGGTGGGCGAATTCCATCACACACCTTCCAGGGATTTATCGCCGGCAGATTGGCCCGCAGCTGGATCTTTCCTTGCCGGTGCGTCTTCGAGCGAACGTGGCGGCGGGGCGATTCCCGAAATTGTCAACAGCGAGCGGAGCGCCAGTGCGATGCCCTGCAGTGCCACCAGCACGGTGTAGACCAGAATGATGGACTTGAGCAGGAGCGGCAGCCCCTCTCGAGGCCACTGTGGACAACTTTAGCGATCCCCCTCGTGGGTTGGCCAGTGCATTGCCGATTAATCCAGATTCAATCCCAGATACGCTCGAATATGTGGCGCTGATGGCCCGGCCGGGTCGGCAACCCCAATCTGCCCGCCACGCCGGCGGCTCATTGATGCACGTCTCGCGCGCATTAATGCGATTTGCGCGCGATCAACGACTGATAGACGACCGACCGCCCCTCGCGACCCTCGAAAGCGCGGTCGAGGATCGGCTCGGGGCTGGCCTCGAAATCAAAGGCGAAACGCCGTCCCAGCATTCCCATTACCTCGCGCATGGTCTCCAGCAACCGCCATTGCGCGTTGTCGCGTCCACGATGAAAAATTTCGAACGCAACGAAACAGCGGCCCTCCGGCGCCAAGATGCGTTCGATCTCCGCGCAGTGGCCCTCGACCTGGTTGACCAGCAGCGCCGAGCGCAAGGTCTCCATGGCGGGCCGAAGGCGCCGCTGGATCTCGGCGCCCGGCGGCCCCAGCTCGGCCGCCACCTGGCCGGCGAAATATTCATACGGCTCATGCTCGAACTGGGAGAGCACCATCGAGGAGATAACGAGATCGACGCTGCCGTCGGGAATGTCGAGCGGCGCGGCTTGCTTGCGCACCCGGCCGGCCAGCGCGATCGCCCGGCGAAAGGCCTGGCGCCACGAGGTGACGTCGCGCAGCGCGGCAGGCACGCCCTCGCCGAACGCGGTCGCGTAACCGCCGGTCACGTCCTGGATATGGATGTTCGGGCGCTTCCCGCGCCGGAAGGCCAGGCATGTCAATGGTGCCTCCGCGCTTGGCACGAAGGCGCTGCAGGTTCCCACGTCTTTGGCGGGAGGTTCGCGATAGCTGAGGCAAAAGCTGCGCGGATCGGTCTCGGCGAGCCGGCAGTAAAGACAGCGCGCGCCGCGCCCGTTGGCGGGCTCGATGATCGAGTGCGCGATCCCGAAATCGGGCGCGCCCGCCAGCCAGTCGACCAAATAGAGTTTGGCCCCGCCTTCGATCAGCGTCTGATAGGGAATGTCGTTGAGGACGTCGGCGCCGAGACAGGCCACCACACCTGGCTCCAACGTCTCAACGATCGCTTCGATCGCGGCGCGCTGCATGGCGAAGGCCGGCTATATTATTTTAAACTTGAAATAATTCAGGCGCGAAATTAGCCTCCACGCATCATGTGGAAACCGCCCGAGCGCATCAAACACGCCCCCGATCCCGGCCGCTGGCCGAGCGCGGCCGAGGCGGCGGGCGCAATTTGGTTCTCTCCCGTCCAATTGGGGCCGATCACGCTGGAGCAGCGCAGCTGGGTGCCCGCGATGGTGCCGTGGCGCTCGACCGATGAGGGGATCGTCACCCAGGACGTGCTCGACTGGTACGAGCGCTTCGCGCGCGGCCGGCCGGGTGGGCTGGTGATCGAGGCGACCGGTATCCGCGACGTGCCCTCGGGGCCGCTGCTGCGCATCGGCCACGACCGCTTCATCCCCGGCCTGAAGAAACTCGCCGAGACCGTGCGGCGGGCGAGCGGCGGACATACCAAGCTTTTCATCCAGTGCATCGACTTTCTGGCCATCAAGCGGCGGCCCGATCCCGAAAAGTTCTTCGACCGGTTCCTGGCCATCACCGACCGGCACCGCGCGACCCTGAACGCCGCCACCTGGCCGGAGGAGAATATCCGCGAGCATCTGGCGGCAATGCCCGCCGCCGATCTCGAGCAGGTGCTCGATGCGCGCGAACTGGACGCGCTGCGCATGGGTTACCGCGAAAGCGTTGCCGACACGCATCTGCCGCATATCCGCAATTTGCCGGAAACCATGCCGGCGCTGTTCGCCGATGCGGCGCGGCGCGCCCGCGAGGCCGGCATCGACGGGATCGAGCTGCACTACGCCCACGCCTACACGATGGCGAGCTTCCTCTCGCGCACCAATAATCGCGACGACGGCTATGGCGGCAGCCGCGAAGGCCGCGTGCGTTTGCCGCTCGAGGTCTTCGCCGCCGTGCGCAAGGCTGTGGGGTCCGACTATGCGGTCGGCTGCCGCTATCTCGCCGAGGACTGCATCGAGGGCGGCTCGACGGTCGAGGACAGCGCGTATTATGGCGCCGAGTTCGCGCGGGCGGGAATGGATTTCCTCTCGCTCTCGCGCGGCGGGCGCTTCGAGGACGCCAAGCAGCCAGGCGTCGGCGAGGCCGCCTACCCCTATACCGGACGCTCCGGCTATGAGTGCATGCCGGCTTACATCTCCGACGAGATCGGGCCCTATGGCCGCAACGTGAAGGCCGGGGCGGCGATCCGCAAGGCGGTCCGCGATGCCGGGTTCGAGACACCGGTGATCGTCACCGGCGGCGTCCACGGCTTTGAGCGTGCCGAGGCCATCCTGCAGAACGGCGAGGCCGATCTGGTCGGCGCCGCGCGTCAGTCACTCGCTGATCCCGACTGGTTCCTCAAAGTGCGCATGGGCCGCGGCGAGGAGGTGCGGGTGTGCGAGTACACCAATTACTGCGAGGGCCTCGACCAGAAGCACAAGCAGGTGACGTGCAAGCTTTGGGACCGCGTCGATCTCGACGAGCCGGGCGTGACGCGCACCAATGACGGCAAGCGCCGCTCAACTCCGCCGCTCTGGGCGGGTTTGAAGGACGCGGCCGAATAGCGATTGCACGCGCGTGACCGGGGTGGCGCGCTACTGCTCCAGAGAAATCTCAATATGACCGCAGGCGCCGCAGGCAACCGCGCGCACCGGGGTGCCGCGGCGGAATTGCGAGGCGCCCTCGGCCTTGAAGCGGATCGGCGCGTTCCAGACAAGATGTCCGTCGGTCAGTTCGTCCGCGCCGCACTTGGCGCAGGCGGTGCTTGGCTGCATTTTGCTATCGGCGTCTTGTTCCGTGGCCATGCGACCTCGCTTTCTTTCGTGCGCTGCTCGTCCATCTGCGGTGCCCCGGATCGACGACTGAATTACGATGCTGGTTGGTGCGTATCGCAGCCGATCGCACTGGAGGTAGAGGAGATGAAACCATGCCCGGCCCCGCCAAATCCACAGAACCCTTCAGCGAACAGGCGTGCTTGCTGGCTGCCCTCAAGGAAGCCCAGGATACCGTGCGGGCCTATGATACCAAGGCGCAGATTGTCGGCGTCGGGTTCATTTTCTCCATTGGCGTCATCACGAACTTCAGCGCGCAAATGCCGAAGGATCCGCAGTTCACCGCGATCGGGTTGATCCTGTTGTGGGTACTGGCAATCGGTCCGGTCGCCTTGTTCGGGTTCGTCTTGTTTCCGTCGCGCAAGACCGCCCCGGCGCTCGGGGACGCGGCCGATTCGGTTCGCTATGTCCTTTATTTCGATCCCCACCACACGCGCGATCTCGACGCTTATTTGGGCGATCTTACGAACGCCGACTATCAGCGCGAGGTGGCGTACGAATTGCTCAAGACATCCGGCCTGCGCGAGCTGAAACGCAAACGCTTCGTGCGCGCGCTGACGGCTGCCGGGCTGAGCTTCGTCATCATTATCGCTGCGCAGTTACTGCGGCTCTTTGGGTTGATCGGACCATCGTAAGATCGGTTGACGGGTCACCCGGCAGGTATCGGCGTGGCTGCCGGCAAATGCAGCCGATTTCCTTCCTAACGCTACTTCAAACGCCGGATTCGATCCAAATTTCTACTAGTAGATAATCGCGGGCAGGGAGGTCATTGCCGGCCGTATCTTGCCGCTAATGCGTCACCGAGCCGCCATCGACGACCACGACCTGGCCGGTCATGAAGCGCGCCTCCTCGGACGCCAGCAGCAGCAGCGGGCCGATCAGGTCTTCTGGCTCCTGCTCGCGCTGGATGGCGCGGCTGGCGACGACCGGGGCACTCATCTTCTCCCGCATATCCGGGTGGGCCAGCACACCGTCGCTCAGCACGAAGCCGGGCGCCAGCGTGTTGACGCAGATACCGTCGCCGCCAACCTCGCGGGCAAGCGAGCGTGTCAGCGCCACCACTGCGCCCTTTGACGTCACGTAGTGGAGGAAGTGCGGGGTGCCCTTGAAGACCGTGCCCGAGGCGATGTTGATGATGCGGCCATAGCCGTTCTTGCGCATCTCGGGCACGGCGGCGCGGGCACACAAGAAGGGCCCACGCACATTGACCGCCATCACCCGGTCCCACTCGTCGGGATCGATCTCAGTGAAGGGTTTGAGTTCGAGATTGGCGAATATCGCAGCATTGGAAACCATGATATCGAGCTGGCCGTAGGTCTCGACCGCGGTGGCGACCATGGCGTCAACGGCCGCGACGTCGGTGACATCGGTCTTGGTGGCAACGGCCTGGCCGCCGGCCTGCTCGATGATCTGGGCGACGGGGGCGGCGTCGAGGATATCGGCGACCACGAGCCTGGCGCCGGCCGCGGCAAGCGCCTTGGCATAGACGGCGCCGATGCCCTGCGCCGCGCCGGTGACGATGGCGACGCGGCCCTCGATGCCGGCAACCCGGCCGTTCTCTCCCGGCTGACCGCTCATGCCGCGCTCTGGCCGGCGCCAGCCTCCTCGGTGAGCAATTTATCGACCAGGCGGCGGGCCTGCGTGGCCGGCCGGTCCACATTGATATCGACCAACGTCGCGTCCGGATTGGCGCGTAAGAGGGCGTGCTGACGCTCGAGCATTTCCTGGTCCTCAAGAAAGGTGTTGTAGACGCCCTTGTCGAGCATCTCGGTGATGGCCGCATCGTCGGTCTTGTAGTCGCGCGGAAACGACCAGAAGTAGTGCGTCGAATCCTCGGTTTCCGGCGTGATGCCGTCATAAAGGATATGGGTGATACCGGCGCCGCGATCGCCGTCGGGCGCGCCGGTGCCCGCCGTCGCCACCCCGGCATCGAGCCAGACATGGCTCGGCGGCTCGAAATGCAGGAGCTGCCAGCGGTCGACCTTGTCCTGGCGCTCGCCATATCCGCCGGTGGCGGCATAGAGCGGCGGCGGATCGATATCAAGCATCCAGCGCGCCGCGGTGACGCTCGGGCGCTCGTTGACCACGCGGCTGAGCGGCGAGACGGCGAGCGCCGACATGTCGTTCGCCTTGACCTTGGCGAGCGGGGTGTTGGCGACATGCTCGTTGCCGATGGTCTTGGCGTGCAAGAAGGTCTCGTGCGTCAGGTCGAGGAGATTGTCGACCAGCAACTGGTAGTGGCAGTCGAAGCGCAGATAGCCGCCGACGAACGACCAGTCGGGGTCGGTGTTGAAGCTTACCTGCGGGATCTTCGCCTCGTCGGCAAGCGCCGGATCGCCCATCCAGATCCAGGAGAACTTCCAGCGGTCGACGACCGGATATTTGCGCACCCGTGCCTGGGGCGGGATCGCGGTCTGGCCGGGGATGGCAACGCACTTGCCATCGGCGTCGAAGGTCATGCCGTGATAGCCGCATTGCAGCTGGTCACCATCGACGACCCGGCCGAGGGACAGCGGCGCCGAGCGATGGCAGCAGCGATCCTCGAAGGCCACCGGCGCCCCCGCGGCGGTACGAAAGAACACGATCGGCTCGCCGAGGATGGTGCGGGCAAGCGGTACCTCGCCGATTTCCTCCGGCCACGCGGCGACGTACCAGTAGTTTTTGAGGAACATGGAACGAGCCCTCCCGGCGGCAGCGAACGATCTGTGCTTGCGATCGATCTTCCGAGCGGTCAGCAGGAGTGTCAACTGTGTAGGCGCATGTAGAAAAAAATCGGTCTGAATTGAATGATTGATACGCTTTGACAATTAGTCGGCGATTTGTTTCCACCGCTCACTGCCTGGATAACCAATGGGTCTACAGCGTTTTGTAATTTCTCGTGCGCCGCGATCGATCCAAAACTTTTTCAAAGTTTCGTTATTTGTGTCAGCAAGCCGGACATAAACCTTGTCCTTCGACAATTCCTTAGCGTCGTTATTCAATTTATTCCAAACCGATTTGGTTATTCGTTCAACACCCTGTTCTGAAGAGACACGGAAAAAGCTGGCGTTCGATTTGCCGTTCACATCCTCATAAATCATCATTAGGTAGACTTCCAGTATGACTACACTTGTGATTATTTTCGTTTCAACCAACTTCTTGAGTATTTTGGCGTTTTCCACAATTTTCTGTAAATCTTCAAAATACAACTGCAGTACTTCACCCTGAAGGTTTCCATCGTATTTCAATTTGACACTGAAATTCTTTGCCAAAACTTCAAAATGACAGGTTGAATCGGTCATCGGTCCATAGGCTATATCCAAGAAAACCAACTTTTTGATGTCCAAATTATAAACAGGGCCTCCGCTGTTAAAGACTACGTAGAATGGATTTGGCAATTTTTTGGCATACCACCGGCGCGTGGATTTGCGAATACTAAGTGATGGAGGCGTTTGCAACGCAATCATTCTATTCTGAATTGCGGCTTGCTTTTCCTGGATCGCCGCTTGACGCTCTTGCGTTTCTTTCTGTTGACGGGAAATTAGGTTCGCTTCGAACGCCAAATAAACGGCAACCGCGCCAAGAAACAACGCAGCAAACAATTCAAAGAAAATTTTGTTGGCTTCCAGGAAACCCCGGACTTTCTTTGCCATGACCACCAAATAGACGGAAATACTTGTGAACTAGAGAGCCGAATTGACGCACATTATGAGTGTCTGGCGCAACTAATTTACCACCAAGATTTTGTTTGTACCGGATATTCCGTTCATTCAATGATAACTCACCCCTTCTCCCGCAGCAGCCGGGCCTTCTCGCGGTTCCAGTCGCGCTGCTTGTCGGCTTCGCGCTTGTCGTACTGCTTCTTGCCCTTGGCGAGACCGATCTCGATCTTGGCGATGCCGCGCGGGTTGAAATAGAGCGCCAGCGGCACGATGGTCATGCCGTCCTGCTGAACCCCGCCGACGAGCTTCTCGATCTGGCGCTTGTGCAGCAGCAGCTTACGGGCGCGGCGCGGCTCATGGTTGTCGCGGCCCGGCGCGTATTCGGCAATGTAGGAATTGTGCAGCCAGATATCGCCGCCCATCTCGTTGGCGTAAGCCTCGCGGATATTGGCGTGGCCGGCCCGCAGTGACTTGACCTCGGTGCCGGTCAGCACGAGACCCGCCTCCATCTTCTCCTCGATAAAGTAGTCGTGCCGGGCACGCCGGTTCTGCGCCACCTGGCGGTAGCGGTTCTCGTCGGACTTGTTGTTCTTCTTCTTTTTCTGGGCCATCGTCGGAATGTCGTGGCGGAGGCGCCGAACTGCAAGCGCCGAACTGCATCGGCGGTCAACGCGGCTGTTTGAATACGCCGCGCTCCGGGACCGGCGCAAAGCCCAGTTGGCGGGATCACACCGCTACCAAGGGAAGAGGAGACGCGAAGATGGCAACCTACGTTCTGGTGCACGGCGCCTGGCATACCGGCGCGGAGCTCGAGGCGACCGCGAATCCGATACGCGCCACCGGCCACGAGGTTCACACGCCGACGCTCGCCGGCAACCGGCCCGGCGACGTCAAGACCACCGGGCTCGACGAGGCGATCGGCTCGATCGTCGACTATCTCGCCGAGAAGGACCTCAACGACGTCATCCTCGTCGGCCACAGCTATGGCGGCATGGTGATCACCGGGGTCGCCGACCGGGCGGGCGAGCGTCTGCGCCGGCTGGTCTACTGGAATGCCTTCGTGCCGAATGACGGCGAGTGCCTGAACGACATGGTGCCGCCCCACTACGTCCAGCTGTTCGAGGCGATCGAGGCCGAGATCGCCGACGGCTCGGTGGTCCTGCCCTTCCCGATCTGGCGCGAGGCCTTCATCAACGACGCCGACGCGGCGACCGCGCAGAAGGCCTATGACGTGCTCAATCCGCACCCGATGAATACCTTCCGGGACCCGATCAAGCTGAAGACGAACCCGGCCGAGATGGAAATCGCCAAATCCTACGTCAACTGCACGGAAGACACCTCGCTGCCGCAAAGCATGGCCTGGCATCCGCGGCTGTCGGAGAAGCTGGGTCTGTTCCGTTTGGTGCAGGTGCCGGGCAGCCACGAGATCTGCTTCAGCAATCCCGAGCGGCTTGCCCAGGCGATCATGGATGCAGGGCGGGACTAGAGTAACTGTGCTCTAGCTCAGCCGTCCTTGCCCATCAATACCGGCTCGATGTGCTCCATTGCCCAGTCGACGTCGTCGCGCGTGATCACGAGCGGCGGGGCGAAGCGGATGGTGTTGACGTGGGTTTCCTTGCAGAGGATGCCGCGGCCCTTGAGCGCCTCGCAGTATTGGCGCGCGCCCTTGGCTTCGGGCTCGAACTCGACGGCGATCATCAGCCCGCGCCCGCGCACCTCGCGGATCAGGTTGTTGCGCACGCCGCGTAGACGCTCCATGAAATAGTCGCCCATGCGGGCGGCGTTTTCGACCATGCCTTCGTCGACCAGCACGCGCATGGCGGCGCGCGCCACCGCGCAGGCGAGCGGATTGCCGCCGAAGGTGCTGCCGTGCTCGCCGGGCCGCAGCACGCCGAGCACCTCGGAGTTCGAGAGCACGGCGGAGACCGGATAGAAGCCGCCGGCCAGCGCCTTGCCGACCAGCGTCAGATCGGCCTCGATGCCCTCGTGTTCTTCAGCCAGAAGTTTTCCGGTGCGGCCGAGCCCGGTCTGGATCTCATCGAGGATCAGCATGACGTTTTCCGCTGTGCAGATCGCGCGGATTTCCTTGAGATACCCCTCGGGCGGGATCACCACCCCGGCCTCGCCCTGGATCGGCTCGACCAGGAAGCCAACCGTGTTGGGCGTGATCGCGGACTTCAGGGCGCCCGCGTCGCCGAAGGGGATGACCTTGAAGCCCGGCGCAAACGGCCCGAAGCCCGAGCGCGCCGTGGGATCGGTGGAAAACCCAACGATCATCAGCGTGCGGCCGTGGAAATTGTTGCGGCAGACGATGATCTCGGCCTGGCCTTCGGGCACGCCTTTGACCTCGTAGCCCCATTTGCGCACCGCCTTGACGGCGCTTTCGACCGCCTCGGCGCCGCTGTTCATCGGCAGCACTTTGGATGTGTTCGTGAGCGCGCAGATCTCCTGGTAGAAGAGCGCCAGCTGGTCGTTATGGAAGGCGCGCGAGGTGAGGGTAAGCTTGCCCGCCTGCTCGATCATCGCCGCGCGGATCTTGGGATGGCAGTGGCCCTGGTTGACCGCGGAATAGGCCGACAGACAGTCGAGGTATTTGTTGCCGTCGGTATCCCAGACCCAGACACCCTCGCCGCGCGACAGCACCACGTCGAGCGGATGGTAATTATGGGCGCCCAGTTCTTCCTCGATCGCGACGAAATCGCGCTTGGCGACCGGCTTGGTTTTGCGTGGCTTGGCCATTGCCTAGAGATGTGGTCGGCGACGACGCGTTCAAGCGATCATCAAGCTTCCGGGAGGGGCCTTGACATGACCCGGCGTTGCGGGTCCCCATCCTGGCCATGATCAGTGTTGGAACAAAGCACTAGATGGCCCGGAGCAAGACGAGCCCGGCGCGGAATGCCTATGCGGCGCTGCCCGCCGTGGACCGAATGCTTGCCTGGCCGGCGGTGCGAGTGCTCACCGCCGCCTATGGCGACGCGGCGACCCTGGAGGCCGTGCGGGCCGCGCTCGACGCCGCGCGGAGCGCCATCGCGGCCGGCACGGAGGCGCAAGCGCTTGCCGACGAGACGGCGCTGACGGCGGATGTCGCTGCGCGGCTCGACGCGTTGTTCGCAGCGCCGCTCAAGCGTGTCTTCAACCTGACCGGCACCGTGATCCACACCAATCTCGGCCGCGCGCCGCTCGCCGCAGAGGCAATCGCCGAGATCGCAGCCGCTGCAGCGGGTCCGGTGAATCTGGAATTCGACCTTGCCAGCGGGCGGCGCGGCGACCGCGACGACCTCGTCGAGGAACAAATCTGCCGGCTGACCGGCGCCGAGGCGGCGACGGTGGTCAACAACAACGCGGCGGCGGTGCTGTTGGTGCTGAACACGCTGGCGCGGCGCAAGGAGGTGCTGGTCTCGCGCGGCGAGCTGGTGGAGATCGGCGGGGCGTTCCGTATCCCCGACGTGATGGCGCGTGCCGGCGCCAAGCTGCATGAGGTCGGCACGACCAACCGCACGCATCTGAAGGATTTCGAGGGCGCCATCAGCGAGAAGACCGCCTGCCTGATGAAGGTGCATACGAGCAACTACGAGGTGCGAGGCTTCACCAAATCCGTCCCCGAGGCCGAGCTTGCCGCGCTGGCGTCCGCACACGGCCTGCCCTTCGTGGTCGATCTCGGCAGCGGTATGCTGATCGATCTGGAAGATTTCGGCTTGCCCCACGAGCGCACCGCACGTGAGACGCTTGGTGCCGGTTTTAATGAGCAGGGGGCCAATCTCGTCACCTTCAGCGGCGACAAGCTGCTCGGCGGGCCGCAGGCCGGCATTATCGCCGGTCGCGCCGACCTCATCGCCAAGATCAAGCGCAACCCGATGAAGCGTGCGCTGCGACTCGACAAGCTGGTCATCGCAGCACTGTCGGCGACCTTGCGGCTCTACGAGGATCCCGATCGACTGGCCGAGCGCCTACCGGTGCTGCGCCTGCTGACCATGCCGACCGATGAGATCGCAGCCCGCGCCGAGCGGTTGCGCCCGGCGCTCGCCAAGGTGTTGGACGGTGTCGCCGCCATCGACGCCGTGCCCTGCAAGAGCCAGATCGGCAGCGGCGCCCTGCCCGTCGATCTCCTAGCCAGCACGGCGCTGGCGATCCGGCCGGCCGGCGCCGGAAGGCGCCCAAGCGGCGGAATAGGGGGCGCCAGAAAAAATCGCGGCGGAAAAACCAATGCGCTGGCGACGGCGTTCCGGAACCTGCCGATGCCGGTGATCGGGCGCGTCAGCGACGGTGCGTTGTTGTTCGACCTGCGTTGCCTCGAAGACGAAGCGGCTTTCGTGGATCAGCTTGATGCGCTCGATCTGTCAGCACTGACGGTCCCCAAGACGCCATGATCATCGCCACCGCCGGCCATGTCGATCACGGCAAGACTTCGCTCCTGAAGACGCTGACCGGCGTCGATGCCGACCGGCTGCCCGAAGAGAAAAAGCGCGGCCTCACCATCGATCTGGGCTTCGTCTATGACAGGACGATCGTGCCGGACGCCGTGATCGGCTTCGTCGACGTGCCCGGCCACGAGCGCTTCATCCACAACATGCTGGCCGGCGTCACCGCGATCGGCGCCGCGCTGCTGGTTGTCGCCGCCGACGATGGCCCGATGCCGCAGACGCGCGAGCATCTCGATATCCTCGATCTGGTCGGCGTGATGCAGGGTTTCGTTGCGCTGACCAAGATCGACCGGGTCGATACGGGGCGTATCGCCGAGGTGACGGTCGAGATCGCCGCGCTGCTCGATGGCACCGGGTTGGCCGGAGCGCCGATCTTTCCGGTCTCGGCCACGCAAGGCACGGGCGTCGACGCCATCGCCCGGCATCTGAAAGGCCTCGCCGAAGCCGAAAAACGATCGCCGC
>Ga0209633_10000941_pt1 | contig 31699 bp, 20 predicted proteins | sample Cruoilmetagenom1_FD_187290 | JGI IMG/M metagenome (GOLD analysis project Ga0209633, IMG submission 187290) | Oil polluted marine microbial communities from Coal Oil Point, Santa Barbara, California, USA - Sample 1 (SPAdes) (version 2) | ecosystem: Environmental > Aquatic > Marine > Oil seeps ... | reverse complement strand
CCGGAACATGCCACCCCGGAACATGCCACGCACCACACCACCCCGGAACATGCCACCCCGGAACATGCCACGCACCACACCACCCCGACAACAGAACACACCACCTTGGAAAAAGAACAAAGCGACCTGGCCTTACAGCCTGAAACACAAGTTTCTTTCACTGTACACGTACGAAAAGGGGAGAAAGGCAGCGTCACCCGCACAAGTGCGGTCCATATAGGAACAGGAGCCTCGCAAATTTGGGGGGAATGGCCCGGAGAAGAACTTCTCCGTTTTCTAGAGGATCATGCCAGTATCTCTCCCCGAAAGATTTCGTCTCACAGCTCATCCACGGAAGAGACTGCGCATGCAGATACCGACGCAACAAACGAAACGCACGCGGAAGCAGTACCTGCATCTCTCATTGCCCTTGCTCTCATCCGTCATAACCGAGGCATCATCAGCTCCGGCTACCCAATCGACTTGCAAGTTGCTTTCTCCGGACATATTTTCTCTGCCGATGCCCTATCGAACAGCTTCTCTGATCAGGTATGCCAGGAGGGAGCACCACAGCTTCATGTCGACATCTCCATCTATGCTCGCCCCGTCGAAGGCGGACAAAGCACAGAAGTTGCCACGACAAGCGCATTTACTCATTCAACGGAATATATTCGATTCTCATTACAAACCGAGCCACTTCCCGTTGACATCTACCTCATTGAAGCAGCAGTCGCAGTCTCCTTGACGCAAGGGGATTGGAAAGAGGCAATTCTCGATACCCTTCCAGACCTCACCATCACGGTTGGACCCAATGTCGCCCAAACCGACCGCCCTTTGTCAGCGCGTGAACAGATCTCTGCTCTCCGTTCCCACTAGCCGATTTTCTCGCAAAACAAAAGTGGCAACAGACCCGAGGTTTTCCCGTTCCATCTGATGATATGGCGACACAGGAAAAAGGAAGAACAGAGATTATCAGTCCACTTCCCAGTTTTCTACGCGCAGCGTCTATATACAGACACCTATATTGACCATCTCAGCAAATCTGCCAGAGCTCGAGCTACGGGCGCAATAAAGTCATTATCATCAAAGTAACCGCTATGAGAAGTCGGATTCCATGACTGCATTATTCCCCCCACATTGATGGCCAAGTCTTCGGTCACAGCCTCGTCATATGACCTACTCAAAGATTTTAGTGGATACGCAAGAATATCATCAGGGTCATAGAAGTTCAGCCATTTTGCGGCACTCTTCAACGACTTATCCAGGGAGGATGGGGGAAACTCGATACTATTAATCTCCTCGGCCGGATAGGCCAAGGTAAAGAGAGGAATCTGTCCTCCCGCTGTGATTAACAATGCGAGAGAGTCCATACACTCGAAAGATGTCCAGTTTTTAAAATTGGACCCTGGATACCCGCTGCATTTGTGCTGGGCGTCCCAAATATAATTTGAAACTATATGAGCACCCAGGGAATGCGCAATAACCGCAAGTGGCTTCTTGTCACTTCCGAGTTCTTTCCGCAAAGAGGCGAGATTCTCCCGGATCATCTCATGAATATCCCGGTAAATCGTCTCATGGTGACGCCCCGTATTATGGTACGCTGCCGCATCTCCAACAGCGTTCACGACGAAGTGCCGCATACGATCCCACCGCAAAGAGCCAAGCTGCATACGATCCCACATGCCATTTTGGCGTTCCGTGAGTAGGTCCGCCCACCATGCAGACCGCCACACAAAACTGTCTGGATCCACCCCCGACCTTCGCATGCGCCGTTCCAGGTTTTCTATTAATTTTCTCGCGAAATCCGGCCCTGGAGATCCCACTCCGTGCACAACTAAAATTCCAACATCCCCCGCCATTGTTCCCCGTTTCATACATGGCGATTTATGAATTTTTCAAAGTACTATTTACTAACATACTCCACCTAAAGTTGGCCTTAGGCAGCGTTTTCACACAAACAGCAAGAAAATTCTCTTTCCTGTGACAGTCCCGATACCCCAATATCTCCTGAAAAAATACCTTTACATAGAACAGCACACCTACACAAAGCCCACGATATACCTCTAGCCTCTCCATAGTCTTCATGTGATCACAAAGGCAGCAAGTCCATGCCATGTAAAGATTTCCCCCTTTCCCACTCGCTGCTGCAGAAAGGGGAAATGTGATGCATCTTGTAAAATATCCCGAAAAAGAGCTGCACAAGTATTTTTCCCAGCCTCTTTTCTTCACATTCTTTTCTCGTTGCACTATCTACGCGCTGATAAGTGCCTGCATTCTTGTTGGGTGCAGTGAAGATCACACAAAATCAGATCTCACCAGTATATTTACCGAAAATATGGGAAAAGATACCAGCGTATGCGTGGCAGGCAGCCTGCAAGAGGAATACGAGGAAAACACTCTCAAAAAAATCCTGGCCGGTGAAGAATCTCTCCCTGAAAGGGAACTATCAAAAATTTTGTTTGAATGCGCCAGAAAAACCAGAAAAGACGACAATCCCTTCCGCGAGCGGATTGTCAGTGGAATGATGAATAAAAACAGGATTCCACGCGCGCAAGCCGAATGTCTGGCCGACGTCATGATTCAGCAGTTCACATGGGAGGAATTCATGCAGATATCAGGAGAGTCAACAGAAACACCCACCGAAAACAAACAGCTCTTCACGCGTATTGCCAAGAAATGCCTCACCCAGGATATTTCCTAGAGTTATCTCCACAAAGCTTCCCGCAAGCCCATAACCAAGCAGTTCTCCACAATGAAGAAAACGTCAGCATTCGCACTCTCTCGCCGCCGCCTGTTGCGCCAAGGCACTTGCCTCACTGCAGCAGGTGTCCTCGCAGCTTGTTCCTCAGAGGACCCGGAGGCTCCTGCCCCCACAACCCAACCCCTGCGCCTGCCCCTGCCATCCTCTGAGAAAAAACACTATCGACACAACAGTTCGCCTCTCACAAACGTGACAAGCGAACTTCCCATACAAGGCTTTATCGCCCCTGGTTTTGAGGAAGTACTAACAGCCTTCGAACAGAACTTCCGGGAACATGGCGAAATCGGTGCTTCTGTCGGCGCGTACTGGGGCGGCAAGAAGGTAGTCGACTTGTGGGGAGGCATCGCCGATCCTGCCACCGGAACCCCCTACACTGCCGAAACTCTGCAGATGGTGTTCTCCGCGTCAAAAGGCCCCACTGCCCTCTGTGCCAATATTCTGGCCGATCGTGGAGAACTCGATATCGATGCTCCTGTATCGGATTACTGGCCAGAATTCCAGCAAGCGGGCAAGGAAAACATGCCGGTACGTTGGATTTTGGACCATCGAGCCGGCCTGATCGATATCGACAAACAAATGCGCCTGTCCGATGTGATTGAGTGGAATCCCGTCGTGCAAGCACTTGCAGCCCAAGCACCCTTGCTCGAACCAGGCAAAGAATCGGCTTATCATGCCATCACTTTTGGCTTCCTTGTGGGAGAGATTGTACGCCGTGTGAGCGGAAAAACTCTTGGCCAATTCCTCGAAGACGAAGTAGCTGCCCCTCTCAACCTCAACATGTGGATTGGGCTCCCACCAGAAGCCCAGAGCCGCGTCGCCCAACTACTGACCGAAGAAGCCGGGGGGAAAACCGCAGTAGATTTCCTGCTCGACATCTTTGCCAATTCCAGCACCCTCCTTAGTCGGGCGCTCGCTTCGCCAGGTGGCGCGTTTGGAGACGAGTTGTATCGTGCCCAGACCTTCGGACCGGACATCCAGAATTTCAACCGTCCGGAGATCCTTGCCGCGGAGGTTCCGGCAGCAAACTGCGTCACGACAGGAGTATCTCTTGCGAAAATGTACGCGTCTATTGTGAGCGGGGTTGAACGAGAAGTCCCCGGCAGAGAAGGAACTTCTCCAAAAAACCCTGGATCTGAAAAAAATGGCGCACCAGAAAAACAGCACCAAACACCAACATCAGAACAGGAGAGAAAACCGAAAAGGCATCCTCGCATCCTCTCCCCTGCCCAGCTTGCCAAAGCCACCATCTCCAAGAACTCCGGCCCCGACCGGGTGCTTCTCACCAGCACTCCACAATGGGGCCTTGGCTTTATGCTGCTTGGCACACAGCGTTTCGGCCACGAAGGTATTGGCGGGGCCATTGGCTGGGCTGACCCGGAACACGAGCTGGGCTTCGGCTATGCCACCAACTACTACATGTTTCCCGCTCTCCCCGATGCTCGCGCGAACTCATTGCGTCAAGCCGTCTACAAAGCCGTGAAAAAAGCCCGCTGAATCATCACAATATCGGCGCCCGCTCCAGAGGAAATCGCATTCCCCCTCCGTATGGGCCCACGCCCCCTCTTCCAAGGAATACCCTCTCTCTTTCAGGGGTTCTCCCAAGAGAAGACTGAAACGGAGACAAGGTGACAAGCGCGCAAACAGGTAAAAAATCTGAGGAAACTCCCCTCCCATCGACCCCCCTACCCACAAAAAGAAACGAGGTATTTCTCGAATACACAAAAAGTATCTGTCCGATCTGCAAGGATGTTCTCGACGCAGAAACATTTGCACAAGACAACCAGATCTTTCTTCGGAAACGCTGCCCCGAACATGGAGAGTTCACTGCCCGCACGTATGGTGATGCCGAGGCCTACTTCGCCACCATGCGTTACAACAAGCCAGGCACTTTTTCACGCGAAACCCAAACAGAGGTAAAAGACGGTTGCCCTCTTGACTGTGGACTCTGCCCCGAGCACAAACAACATGCCTGCCTGGGCCTTATCGAAGTCAACTCAAATTGCAACCTCGACTGTCCGGTTTGTTTCGCTGATTCCGGTACCCATCAGCCCAGCTCTTTCTCCCTGACACACGCCCAAATCGAAAAGATGCTCGATACTTTCGTCGCGGCCGAAGGCGAACCCGAAGTCGTGATGTTCTCTGGAGGAGAACCGAGCATTCACCCTCACATCCTGGATTTCATCGCGCTTGCGCAAGAAAAAGGCGTAAAGCGGGTTGTGCTCAATACCAATGGCATCAAACTCGCGCACGACAAGGGTTTTGCCCGCGCCTTGGGAGAACTTCAACCTGCCATTTACCTGCAGTTTGATGGTTTCGATGAAGCCACTCACCTGACATTGAGGGGCCGTGACCTACGGAAGGCAAAACAAGCCGCCCTCGATAATTGCGCGGAAAATAATCTCTGGGTCAGTCTCACCGCAACCATCGAAAAAGCCGTCAACGAACACGAAGTCGGAAAAATCATAGAGTTTGGCATGGGCCACCCCGCCGCGCGGGCAGCAATCTTCCAACCCACCACCCACGCGGGCCGCATGATTGGCTTCGACCCAACCACCCGTCTCACGAACCCCGACATCGTGGCCTACATCTGCGAACAACTCCCCGCCTGGTTCCGTAAATCCGACTTCTTTCCTTCCCCCTGCTGTTTTCCGACATGCCGCACGATTACCTACACAGTCGGCAACGGCAAAACATGCATTCCCGTCCCACGCCTCATTGAAATAGATGATTATCTCGATTACATCACGGACCGGGTCCTCCCCGACCCCGACGACCTACGCGGCGCACTCGAAGACCTGTGGAGCGCCTCGGCGATACCGGGAACAGCAATCACAGACGAGCACATCTCCTATTTGGAAGACTGTGCGGCCTGCGGTATCACGACTCCTGCCATCCTGGACGACCTGGCAGATCAAGTTTTCATGATTGTGATCCAAGATTTTCAAGATCCCTACACCCTGAATGTCCGACAGCTCATGAAGTGCTGTGTCGAGCACATTACTCCTGATGGCCGGCTTATTCCCTTTTGCGCGTACAACTCAGTCGGCTACCGCGAACAAGTACGCGAACAGTTGACCGGGGAACCCATGCCCTCGCTTATCCCGAACGCCGGTGAGCCGGCCCCGCTCCTCACTCCCACGCCTTACGGTTCCCAAACCGCAACACCCGCAACAGTGCACCTCACACAAGCTCGAGCAAAGAAGGATCACACCACAGCGAGAAATCGCACAAATACTGGGAAGAACCTCCGATGAACAGGACCCCAGACTCTTCTCCTGTTGCATCCCACCCCAATAGCTCCTCCCCACACACTTTCGATGAGAAGCCGGCTGCCGGCAGGGCCGCTCGCGGTCTTGCCTCCAAACCAACAGATTTGGATCAGTATGCAAGCCAGCCCGCCAGTTCATTGGGAGAAGACGACCTCAAGTCATGCTGCGCGTCCTTCTATCAGGAGGATCTTGTGGCAAAGGTTTTGGGCGAGAGTTATCACCCAGGAGGACTGCGCCTGACGCGCCGCCTCGGAGCCGCGCTCGACTTACAACCCGGTGAAAAAGTCCTCGACGTGGCATCAGGGCCAGGCACAACGGCTTTCCTTCTGGCACGGGAACGACAGGTCGAAGTCGAAGGCATTGACCTCGGCCAAGAAACTGTCGCAAAGGCCACGGATCAGGCAGTTGCCGCTGGTCTTGACGGCAAAGTGCACTTCACAGTGGGAGACGCCGAACGCCTTCCCGTTCCTGATGCCTCTTTTGATGTCCTCATCTGCGAGTGTGCTTTTTGCACTTTTCCCGATAAAACCGTAGCAGCAGGAGAGTTCGCGCGGGTCTTGCGCCCTGGTGGTCGTCTCGGCATCACCGACGTCGTGATCGACCCGAATCGTCTCAGTCCGGAACTGCGATCCCTTGCCGCCTATGTGGCCTGCATCGCGGACGCCCGCCCGCTTCAGGCCTATCAGACCCTGCTCGAAAGCGCGGGCTTCGAGATCACCCAAACCGAAACACACGACGGCGCCCTCGCGAAAATGATTGATATGATTGGGGCGCGTCTCGACCTGCTCAAAATGACAGAAACCCCGCTGCTTGCCAATGTGACCTCTGCAGAAATCACGGCACGCGTCACACAATGCCGCACTGTTGTAGAAGAAGGCATCGCGGGTTACGCCCTCCTCACCGCGGTAAAACGCGACGAGATCAGGCCACAAACAAGATAAACTGTCTCGCTGCAGAGATACATAATTCGGGAAAGCCTCTCCGGCAAAAACCCGGTCGAAAAAACAGGATACCCGATACTGACGCGGAGCTTCTCCAAAAAAGATAAGCTTGCTGATCACACTCTCCTGCAATGCGCGCACGCGATCCTTCCCGCGAGCAAAACGAGGAACGCAATGGGCCATTGGGCACTTTTCTTCCGCGCTCTCCAGGAAATTCACAATTTTCTTCGCACACTCCAGGAAGCCATCCTGCAAAGCACAACCCAGGTGCATCCCGAGAGAACTTCCGAAAAGGAAGTTCCAAAGAAAATCATCCCGAAGGCTGCGGAGAGTGCTTCTCCAAAGCCTTCCGGCGAGAAGGACTCTCCGGAAAAAAGCCTGGAGACACACAAAGACAGCTCCACTGCACACCGTCAATCCGGCACGGCGCACTCCTTGCGCTTCTTCCGCTTCGACTTTCCTGCAATAAAACAGCTCCACAACCCCCCCATGCAGCAGTCACACGCCCCCCTCGCACCCGCATATGTCATGCACAATCCCAAAAAGTGCTATCACATTGAACAAATCGCCAGGGCTTCCGGCAGATCATCCCGGGAAATCTGGACCTGGTACGGGCGAGGAGGCCCAGAGTTTTGTCCTCTCCCGTTTCCTCTCCTACGCACACGCGACCTCGGCCCACTCTGGAGCAGCGCCACAATCGAACCTTGGATTGTCTGGCAGATCAAAAACCAAAAAATCATTGACCGCATCAGGAAATCACCACTTTCTCTGCCCGTCCTCCTCCCAGGCGCCTGTCCCCACCCCAAAAAAAACCTCCGAGAAAAAAGGAACGCGACACACATGGGAACGCTCTATCAAAGAGCAAAACAAAATTTTGCAGAACTCGGCGAGACCGCCACTCAGACTGACCTTGCCAATCTCGCGAGCGACTTTCCTTGGCTCATCCAACACGCCGCCGGCCTTGAAGAACTGCCCGACTGGCTTATTGACCTGGCAGACAATCTGACACTCTCGTGCTTTTGGAACGCCTTCGACATTCCAGTTGCACGCATACCTCCCACAACGGCCGCAGGCATTTTTGCACATGGCCTCTCCGGCCTCTGGCAGCATCGTTCCGGCACACTTGAAAACGCGATTGCGCGGACTGTACGTGCTGCCCGTTCCCCACTTCTCCCAGCCCGCGCCCGCTCATTCCTGCACCTTCGCTACGCGTATTCACTGCGCATCCAAAACAACTGGCACATGGCTTCCCCCATCTTTTCCGCACTTGCCGAAAAAACAAAACTCTCCAAGCAAGAGGCCGAAAACACCCGCGCAACAACAGCCTCGATTTCCACACAAGCCCAATACTGGCTCGCCGACACCGCACTCGTGCACGGTAAATTCCGCACCGGCCTGGACCTTCTGCCCTCCCCCGAGCACACCCCGCTACTCGAAGGCGACCATCACATCGACATCGCGTGCATTCACCGAGAAAACGCCCAGTTCGACAAGGCAATTGCCGCCTGCGAACAAGCGATTCAGCACGCCCGAAGAATCGGCTCACCAGGCGCAAAAGCCGAAGCACACACCTACCTTGCACACGCAGAATGCTGGACCGAACCAGAAAAAGCCGGCGCCCATGCCCTGGACGCCATAGAGGAAAACCAGCAAGTGGGAAACCTCGTCGACCAGCAACGCGCCCTCGTCACACTCGCAATCGCGAGCTCTGGCAGAAAACCCAACGAAAACGTGGAAAAAATCCTCGACGAAGTCACCACGATCTCCCAAAAAACAGGCAACCAACTCGGAAAGCAAAGGATCATTTTCGCCCGTGCCTGGCATGCTGCCGTCACAAAAGACATCCCGTTAACGAGGAAGCTCATCACACAACTCGAAACCCTCACCGAAACCACGGGAAGCTTCCCCCATTGGGCTGACATCGCACGCGCCTGGTGTCCAGAAACAACAATGGAAACCAAACGGCAAACTGGCCCAGACGAATGGATCGACGGACACAACGAAACCATGCGCCGCTGGCGCGCGACACTTGCAACCCGCCAAGCAGCAATACCCTGAACAACCCCACGCCCCACTCACCAAGGAGACAGCAAAAACCGCTAATCAGCAAAAAACTCTAAATATTCACAAAGAACGCAAAACACGCATAAAACACGGGAGGCGACTCCGTCTTTCCCCCAACACCACAGGCCCTCCCTATCTCCATCCCGGCACTACCTCTGCGCGTGCGCAGGAAAACTCCGGCGATCTCCTCTTGCGCACTTCACCCACATCGGAAAGCTCCTGCTCTGCCCTGCTCTGCCCTGCCCTGCCCTGCCCTGCCCTGCCCTGCGGAATTGGCAGCAAACCAGAAAATAGGAAAAACAACACAAACCAATTTGGCTATTCTTCCAGGGTGAACCCAATACGGAAACAATTGCATTCACTTTTATTCCCCGCCGGCATGACAAGTACCGCTAACTGGGCACTCTATATCGCGATCTGGGGTTATGTACCAGAAGAGTATGGCAATGGCAGCAATGACGTCGTCCTCCTTCTGGGCGGGATGCTCACCGGGGCTCTTCTCGCCAGCCTCATAGCTGGTCTACCAATTGATCGTTTTGGACCACGTCGCGTCCTTATCGCGGTCGAAATACTGGCTGCCCTCATTGCACTTGCCACCATACCTCTGCTCTCCACCCATATGCTGCTCGTCGCCCTTTGCTCCTTCACAATGGGCATGGCATCCACAGCCGCCGTACCGGCTTTTCAAGCCTGTGTGCCTCTTCTGTGCGGGCCCTCCGACTATTTACGCACAAACGCCATTGTAGAAGTGGCAAACTCCCAAGCCATTGTGACAGGACCTCTGCTTGCCACAGCCTGTGCGACCACTCTCGGCACCCAAAGCACTTTCTTCTTCGCAGCCGTCCTTCATCTCTTGGCAGCAAGCACTGCACGCCGTCTCCCCTCCCACGACGCGAACACTACCCGCACTACACCCGGAGCCGCACCGGACACAGCCAAGACAGACCGGCAAAACCCAACAAAACCTGCTGCTCTCACCCAAGAGCACGCAGGGAACTCAGCGAAAAAAGATCACACGAGACAAGAAAGTGCGCCAGAAAGCAGCACGCAGTATGCACACCTGCCGCAAGACGCCTCGGGCGCGACACAAGATGACCTGCCGGCAGAGTACGACAGCGAAGAAGCATCCCTCAGGGAAGTTCTTGCCGGCTTCAGCTTCGCCTGGCGTACCCGGCCTGTACGCCGTATCTTCCTGCTTACCGGCACGACCTACGCCCTCTGGGGGGCATACGAGATACTCGAACCCGTGTACGTCATCACGTTCCTCGACCGCTCCCCCGACGTGCTTTCTCTCCTACAGGCGGTCCTTGGGATCAGCATGCTTGCCACAAACCTCTTGATATCGCGTTCTCTCGTGCCTGCCTCCCTGCAGAAATCCTCTTTCCGTGTCCTCGGAGCAGCAACCGCCATTGGTGGACTATGCGCCGCGCTGTACACCGGAACCGATCTCCTCTGGGTAGCTGTGAGCGGGGTTTTTCTCTGGGGAATAAGCGTGGCCTTCTTTGAAACCTCAAGAATCACGCTCCTTCAAGAAGAAACCCCGCAAGAACTCCACGGACGCATACTCTCTTCTTCCCTTCTGCTCGACACGGGAATGGGCATCGTCATGATCCCTCTCACCTGGACACTGATCCGTGCCGCAGGCCTACACCCTGCTGTCTTCCTCATCTCTGGCTTCACTGCCGCAATCGGCCTGCTCGCATGGGCACGCCGTCCCAATACAAAAACAGACAGACCTACCGGCACACCACATCTCGCGCAGATCCCGCTCCCCGAAGGCAGTAGCACACAATAACTGCCATCTCATGAAAAAACTGCAAAGCAAACAGTCTCAAGCCGGTTTCTGTCTTCCCACCCTCCCGGAGCCTGTCGTGTCTGCTGCACAATGACACCAGGCTCCCGCAACCCCGCTCCCACAACCAAGCTCCGAGGCAAAAAAACACTTCACACCATATTTCACATTTATATACTTAGGCCGATGCGTTCCCATGCCATGCGCCGGCTGCTGCTCCTCCTCGCCTACAAAAGCACGGGAAAATGGTTTTTCCATTTGAGCATCTGGATCTACATCCCGCAGCAGCAAGAAGACACCGTTGGCAGTGTGGCCATATTCATGGCGGCCTACCAAACAGGCGTTCTCTGCGGACTTGCCTCAGGCGTATTCATCGACTGGTTCGGCCCACGCCGTGTCCTGATCGCTGCGCAATTCGTGGCGGTCGCTGCGTTTTGTACACTGCCTTTCCTGCTGTCGACGGGGCTCCTCTCCATGTCCCTTTGCGTCTTGGTCTACGGCACGGCACACGCCCACACGCTTCCTGCAGTGCAGGCGCTTGTTCCTCGTCTTATACCCCCACAAGAACAGCTCCGCGCCAACGCAAATGTGAACGCAGTTATTTCTATTGCCACCATCTTTGGGCCTCTGCTCGCTGCCAGTAGCGAAAGCCTCTTTGGCCTCACCCCTTGCCTCTGGATTGGAGGCCTCTGCACCTTGGGGGCAGGACTCCAAGCCTGCCGTCTCCCCGCACCCAGTCCGGCAAAAAAACACACCTTCAACAGGGGGCTCCCAGGAAAAACAGGCCAAGACAAAACAAGTGACACAAAAAATGACACAGAAAGTGACACAAGAACTGGCAAAGAAACTGCAGGCAGAATCGCGACAGTCACCCCAAGAATCCACAACCAAACAAGAAGCACGACGAAGCGGAAAAACGAGCATGCCTTCTTCTTCATTGCATTAAAAGAAGGCATGCTCCTGATCTGGCGGACACCAGCTTTACGACACCTTTTCTGGATTTCAAACTGCACCTTTATCTTCTGGGGTGCCTACTTGGTGATCGAGCCCGTCTATGTGGAGGAAGTACTAAAAGAGTCACCTTTCGTTTTCTCCCTCATGCAAGTCGCCTTTGGCGCGGGAAGATGCGGTGGCGATCTCTTCCTGGGCCGCGTGCAACCCAGCACATTTACCGGTCTTCGCGTCGTGGGGGGTATGGCCGCTATAAGCGGAGGGTGCGCCATGCTCTACACAGGTACGTCGATCACGGGAGTCGCCCTCGCGGGGAGCGTTCTTTGGGGAATCGCGACTGCCCTCCATTACACGCCAAAAATAACCGCACTACAGCAGGAGTCTCCCCAACCGTTCCACGGTCGCGTTTTTGCCTGCAACACCGCCTTGAACGCGTGCACGCAAATTGCCACCATTCCCGCGTTTACTCTTCTCATCAAAACAATTGGCGTGCAAGAAACGGCTTTTCTCGTCACAGGCTTCGTGATCATCAGCTGTAGCGCCCCGCTCTGGCTGTCTCCGTGCAGAAGAGGAGAAGGCGACAAAAGAGGAGGAGGCAGTGCAACAGTGGCAGCTGCCTCCTCAATAACCAGCACAACAACTGCCACAACGCCAACAGACAGCAGACTGCAAGAAAGTCCAGCCCAAGACCGACAACAAGCTGACACTGTCCGACACGGCCGGTCACAGTCCTGATCACAGCCCCGGTCACAGTCCTGACCACGGCTTGGTACATGGCCTGGCTACAGCACATGCACCACAGGGCTCAGGCAGTGAGCACAACCTTGCCGCAGACACGGCGCTGCGCGATCTCATCAAAGGCCGCGATCGCTTCTTTCATTGGAAAAGCAGCGTGTACTACGGGCTTCAGCTTGCCGGCGCGATACCAGGCGAGGATCTGGGCACGGGCATCCGCAATCGCCTGTGGTGCATGCATGAAATAGCCCGCCACATTGAAGCCGACAACCGAAAAATGTTTTACCAGCGCGCGGTTCACTGCAAGGGTAGGAATCTCACCAGAAGCAAAACCCACAACAAGCACGCGCCCACCCCAGGCAATGCACTTCGTGCTGCGAGTGAAGATCTCTCCTCCCACAGGCTCAAACACCACATCGGCACCGCGCCCGCCTGTAGCACTCTTCACCTCCTGCACAAAATCGCTTTCCTGATGGTCGATCACGAGATCGGCACCGTTCTCTCTGCAGACACGGGCTTTCTCGGGACCGCCCGCCACAGCAATCACACGGGCACCAAGCGCCTTGCCGACCTGCACTGCAGCCAGCCCGACCCCGCCCGCAGCACCCTGCACCAACAAGGTCTCACCCGCTTGCAATCCTGCCCGATGTCCAAGACCAAGGCAGGCAGTCTCATACGTCACACGCAAGATCGGGGCATCAGTATCAGACACATCATCAGGTACAGCCTCAGCAACCATATCAAGGGCCGCCATCTGCTCTGCACAGGCCCCGACAAGTCCTCCTGCCACCACACGGTCTCCTGGCGAAAAACGGCTCTTTGAGCCGGCTTTGAGCACTACCCCCATCGCCTCACTCCCAGGTATGAAAGGCAGTGGTGCTTTAATCTGGTACTGTCCCGCAACCGAAAGCGCATCCATAAACTGAAGGGGCACCGCTTTCACAGCAAATACCACTCCTGCCTCAGGCAGCACAGGCGCAGGAATATCTTCCCAATGCATCACCTCTTGGTACGGCCCATACTCATGCACCTGCCAGGCTTTCATGTTCCCCCTCACTCATTTTGAACTCATGTTTTCAACGCGCCCCACGCGTGACCTTGTCTCTGTCTGCGCCTCATCAGTGACCACATCTGCCTAGGACAAGGCTTCATAGTCAGCCTTCGCGTCCCAACACATATCCAGGGTCTTTGCACAGGGTCTTTCTTTCCTCACCTTGGCAGGAGAAGCCCCTCCCCCGCAACGAGAGACCCAAACAAACCCGCGAGCACCCACACAAACCCAGCCTCACTCCATACTTCCTCACAGCACCCTTGCAAGAGCGTTTCTCTCTGCCGCGTCGCCGGCAGTCTCATCCGCCAACGCGAGAGCTGCCATTGCCGCCATTGCCGGAAAAAGAGCATCGCCTACCGGCGAAATCGCGTCGACACATCTGCTGGATACACCAAGGTTCGATACCGCAATGCTCGACACCGAGACTGTACACCAGGACCCTGGATCGGACTATCTGTCTTGTACCGGGAGCGGGTTGCGGCTTGAGCGCGTGTCAGAACCGAAACGTTCGATCTCGCGGGTGAGGTTGAGCGGACGAGTGCCGACTGGATCTGTCACTGGGTCATACAGCTCGGGCGGCACAAGCCACATCAGCTCAAACTCTATCTCGTCTGGATCAAATGCGTACAAAGCCTTTGTGGCGCCATGGTCGCTTTCACCAACGAAGGCATCGGCAGCTAGCAGGCGTTCCCGGTAAGTCGCCAGGTCACGAAGGGTCGGGACTTCCCAAGCCAGGTGGTAGAGACCAACACTTGTACGCCCTGCGGCGGACAGAGCGGCACTTGTCCCAACTGACATGAAACCAATGTCATGGTCATTGTCGGAGTCGGGCGTACGCATAAAGGCCACATGCCCTTCAGGATCCGCAATAATCGTCTCAAAGCCAAGCACTTCTTCATAGAAGCGCGCCTGCCTACGGGCGTCTCGCACATAGAGCACCGCATGGTTGAGTCGGACAATGCCCATATTCCCCCTCTTCACCTTGGAACTCTCCTAATCGCAGTCCTCCAACATGCCCCCAAACACGCTCAGCTACCAGGGACAAATTTCTGGCTCTCGCACCGCTCGAAAGAACAACGCCTGAACAACGCCTGGTGATATCCCTGTTGTGCGCACACGAGACTGCCTTCCCCAAGCCAGACGCAATGCCGGCTCCGGAAACCTGTCAAGATCGCTGTTCTTTCCAGGCACGCCTTCCCAAACACATCTGGCCATGCAGATCTGGGTATCTGAGGTACTTTGTCGGATTCTTTGCACACTGCGCGAAGCGCACGCAGCCCAAGGGCTCACCGCATCAAGAACGTCTCGCAACCGTCTCAATCTCGATCGTCACTTTTTTGGGAATGTGAGGCATTGATCCGACTCCAAGGGCCTTGCGGTCTACTGTGGCGACCGCTAGAAAAGGCACTGCTGTAATATCGGCAGTGAGTGCGTCATCTGCTTCGGGGGGAAAACTGAGTGAAAGCGAGACCGAAGCTGCCTCACGCACGGTGAGCTCACCGGCGAGTTCCCAGCTCTCAAGGCTCTCCGTCACGCCACTACCGGAGAAATGAAACTCGGGATGGTTCTCCACATCAAAAAAGCTATCGGAACAAATGTGCTTGTCCCTCATTTTGCTCCCCGAGTCGTAACTCGCGGCATCAATACGCGCATCCACCTGCACATCTTCCAGTGATTCCCCAATTTGTACCTGGCCAGAAACCAGCTTCATTGTGCCCTTCACAGGAAAAACAAAAAAGGTTTTCGCCTTGACCCGAATCACTGTCTGTTCAGGGTCAAGCGACCAGGTACCAGACCCGAGCAGAGCTTCTTTTGCTTTCGCAGCAGACACGGATACAGTTTCCACAGCACACCTCTTTCGGAGCAATTTTTCTTGCTCTCTCGATACTTTCCCGCGAGCTTCGCTCGCCAGGTTCTTCTCGATGAGCAACAATCTGACCCCACCATATCATTCAAATTTGAATTAATCCATGCTATTCTGTAGTGCATGACAGCTTCCCCGGAATGGCTCTCCTTCCCAGAGCAAGATACGTGGCGCGCCTTCCTTCAGGCAGGTAACCTCCTCACTGCCCAACTCGAAACAACTCTCAAAACCGCGCACAACCTACCTCTCTCCGACTTTGAAATCCTGCTCATCCTCTCGGAGGCCCCAGACCACCGCCTCCCCATGAGCGAGCTTGCCACCCAGACCGTCCTGCAAAAAAGCCGTCTCACCTACCGCGTCACCGCACTCGAAAATGCAGGTCATGTCATACGCCAGTCCTGCCCCGATGACAAACGAGTCATCTGGACTGTCCTAACCGAACAAGGCTTTGCCTTCCTCACAGCCGCTGCCCAAACCCAGCTCGCACTGGCCCGCACCCATTTCACCCCGTCTCTCCAGGAAAACGACCCAACCCAGCTCACCCGCTTCTGCCAACGTCTCATCGCCAGTCTCAAAACCCCACCATCCGCGTCCGTCTGCGAAACCCCTGGGCCCTGAACACAGACTGCACCCTCTCGCCTCCGAACTCGTTCCAGGTCTTGTCCGTGGACACATCACGGACATCATCGCGGACATCGCTATCGACCCGCGACGAACGTCAGTAGGGGGTCCTTGCACAGACTCGACCCAAACCCCCGACACGCTGATCTTCTCCGACAAACCAATTCTTCCCATCTCACACCAGATGCACACCACACACAATCCACAACGCGCAACACTCTGGGACAAGCTAAGCTGGAAGGTCCCACGGAAGGAGATGGGCATATGCATGAAAATGTGCAGCCCGGGGAGCACAAGCCGTGGGACGACTGGCCGCAACCGACCGCGCTTTTTCTTCACACTCTCGCGGACATCGCCCAGGCCCTTGATGTCCCCCTCGACGACACACAACGCTGGCACCAAGAGGGAGCACTCCCCCCACCAGACTGGCACACACCACCACTTTGGCATGCAAAAACGATCCTGCCTTGGATCGACAGCATCAACCAGGTCACACAAAAAATCGCCGAAATCCTCTCTGCCACAGAACCCAACAGCATCCTCTACCAGGATGAATATCCCGGGGAGCTTCCCAACGCACCCTCCAAAGACACCCCACACGACGACACCCCCGGCACACCGTCGGAGGATGCCCCACGCGACATCCCAAACCACACCCAGCGCGACATCCCAAACGACGTCCCACAAAGTATCCCCATGGATATTCCCGACACGCATCCCGGGCAAAATCCCGAAAACACACCGTCCTCCTCACACACAAACAAAAAAGCCAAGCACACGAACAGCAAAAAACAGTCGGCTTTTCCTCACGGCATTCCCTTACGGACTCTCGGTTTTCTCGGCATAGCAGACCTCGCGCGGCTTCTTGGGGACGACCCCACTTTGCTGCGACAATGGTTTTGTGACGGCTGCCCCTACCAACCCATGCCTCATCCTGACCTCATCACAAGCACTGGCAAGCCCTATTGGCTTGAGGACGGCAGTATCGTGGACTGGCTCGACACCGTCACACACGCCCGCGGCACGCCCACTGCCGAACCTGACACGCAAAATCCGCCTCTGCCGGCACAACCCTCACAAGCGCGCGATCCACAAGAAAAATTCTTTACACCACGCCAAAAACTCAGCGAAACTCACAAACAGCGCAAGAAAACCAGACCGCATAACCCACGAAATAAGCCTCACAAACAGGAAAAGCACGGCAGAGAAGAAGTCCGCCCACTTTCTGATCGTATCGAAAAAACGGAAAAACCCTGCCTACAGGAGACAACACCTGGCGAATTACTGAGTCCGGATGATGTCGCATTGCTCATCCATTGCCCGCTTCACCTGTTGCAACAGTGGGCCCTGCGCGGCACTCCCTGCCCGCCTTTCGACATCGTCGACACCCAGGCGTCTCACCACGGCTACTGGTACCGTGACACTATCGACCCGTGGATACGCGGCTGGCTTTCCCACAGCGCATTACACAACGCACACACGATTTCCGACGCTCCCAGCACTCCTGCCCTGCCGAACAAACTCAGGCCGGAAAAGTCCCCCAGCAACCCCGATCACGTGCATATGTTGCGGACACAGAAAGGAAAACTGGTGAGTATTATTTACGAACAGGCCAAACAAGACTTTACACGCCTGGGAGACACCGCCGCACGCACCGACCTTGCCACTCTCGCGCACGACTACCCACGACTGATCGAGCATGCCGGCAGTCTCAACCAACTGCCGAATTGGCTTGTTGATGCCGCCGACCGTCTCGCCCTCGCAGGCTTTTGGAACGCTTTTGACTTCGCAACTCATTTCGCCTGCAGTACGAGCATTCTGACGAGTCACGCGGTCCCGGACCGTTCTCTTTCGAGTCATGCTCTTCTCGAAAGCCGGCAAAACACGCCGGAACCAAGAAGAAAAACCTCACAGGCAATGGCCTTTGCGCGCGGGCTGCACGGGTTCTGGCTTTACCGCAACGGCACTCTCGAAGACGCCGAAGCTCACCTTGCACACGCGGTTCGTTCCCCTCTCCTCCCACAAAATGCGCGTGATCTTTTTGCCCTCCGCAAAGGTGTCATTCTTCAGCTCTCCACAGGATGCACGACAGCCCTACCGGATTTTATGGCCCTCTCGGATAGAGAAGGTTCGATCGGCATACAGGCCCGGTATTGGATCGCCTGCACAAAACGCCTGCGTGCCGACTGTCTGGATGGGCTCAACCTCATGCCAACTCCAGAAGAGTTACCCGCTATTACCGGGGATTACCACATTGGGACAGGCTGGTGTTATTCCACCTGTGCCCTCACCGACAAGGCAGTGCAAGCCCAGGAAAAAGCAGTGGAGTATGCTCGCCTCAACGGTTCGAGTGGAGCACAGGGAGAAGCCCTTTCCTATCTTGCCTGGGCGGAATCCTGGGATCACCCCGAAGCTGCACAAGTCCATGCACAAGACGCAATACGTCTGGCGCAAGCACAGGGGAACCTGCTTGACGAACAGCGCGCGCATGTAGCATTCGCCATCGCGGCAGCGGGAACAAGCCCCACAGAAGTCGTCGAGACTGCGATCGAAAAAGCTGCTGCTCTCGCGTACCAAACAGGCAATCGTAGAGGAAGTTTGCGTACAGTCTTAGCACGAGCCTGGCATGCTGGTGTACACAACGACAACATTCTCCTCAACCAACAGATCGAAGAAATCGTCAGTCTCGCGAGCATCCTCGGATCTGAGCAGCACTGGGCAGACATCGCGCGGTCCTGGCATTCCGGCGAGACACACGACACCGCCGCCCTTGCAGCCCGCTGGCAATGGCTTGATGGTCCCGAAGAAACCATGCGTCGCTGGCGTAAAATCCTGAGCGACCGACAAGCCCTCATGCAGGGCTGACATTCGGGGCCTCCTCCCTTGGTCGGGTCGTCAAGTGATCGGGTCGTCGGGCTTCACACCGGGGGGCATTGTACCCACGCGAAGTCGCTGCCATACTGCGTCCAGACTGCCGAACCTGTCATCACCACACGCGCGATTGCAGATCTTCAACGCAGAGAACCAAGGCGTTTGCGGCGAACAGCAGAACAACTGCTCTCCCAAGAAGGAAGCAGAACCTCAACAATGAGGCCACCACCTTCCCGAGGAAAAGCGGTAACACTACCTCCGTGCGCTTCAGCGACAGAACGCACAATCGCACCGCCTAGACCGTGACCAAATTGATTGTCGGATCTCCCAGTATCCGACCCCATACGATCAAGCGGAAAATAGCTGTACGATTTTTGCGCACAAGTTGTTTCTGCGCTTGCAGTAACTTTCGCAAAATCAGACTCTTCGGGGTTTTCGTCGGCCTGCGCACGAGCAGAAGACAGGCGATGAAAGGCCTGAAACACACCGTTTACTTCTTCTCCAGAGACAACAAGCCCGGCATTGCGCACAACACAGCGGCACATGCCGTCTTTGCTTTCCACGCACACATGCAGCCAACCGTTTTCGGGAGCGTTGTAGCGCAGCGCATTATCCACAAGATTCGCGATCATCTGCGCCAAAAGAGAGGGGTCACCTGCAGTAAACGCACTTCCCAAAGAAAGATCAAGGCGCACGCCTGCCTCATCGGCCTGCGCAAAAAACGAACTCACCACATCGCCCGCGAGTTCGGCCAAATCAACGCGTTCAACAGAAAGCATGGAGCTGCCACTGCGAGCCAGTGTTAAAAGACTGCCAATAAGACGTTCGCTCCGATCAACAGCAGCGCGAATCGAGAGAGCCCGCGTCTGCTCTCGTGCACTCGCCGTCGGGTCTGCAAGAGCGAGTTCCGCTTGCCCTTTAATGATGGAAAGCGGGGTACGCAGTTCATGCGAAACGTCCGCGCTAAAACGATGTTGGCTCTCAAACGCGCGCTGCAACCGATCCAGCATGGCGTCAAAGGCATCCGCAAGCATTTTCAGCTCATCGTCAGGACCTTCAAGGCGAATACGCTCATCCAAGGTCGTATCAGAAAGATGTTGGGCCGTCTCGGCAATACGATGTACAGGCCGCAGGACACGCCCTGCCACAAACCAGGCGGCGGTAACCGACACGAGGGAAGTCAGAAAGAGCGCCACCCCCGACTGTACGAGAAGCTGCGCAAGCGCCTCGTCCCGGATCTCCGTCTCGAGTTCCTCGATCGCATCGCTCAGAGGTAAGCCATCAGGAAAAAAACGGCGTCCAGCGTTTTCAAGGTCGTCGACAAAAGAGGACGGCACATCAACTGCTTCGAAAAAAAGCTCCACGTCTGCAGGATCGCCCTCGGTCAGTTCTCGACGTACAAGAACATAATTCACGCTCACCAACACCACACCTGCCACAAGAAAAAAAACCCCATACAAAATAGTAAGGCGAAGACGGGCAGAGGCTCGGCGCTTCCCTGCAATATTGCCGCGATACTTGCCTGGAGCTGCCGCAGTTCTCATGGTTCCCGCAGTTCCCACGAGAGGATCAGGATGCACGTCATCTGCCCGGCCTATCATGACATCACCCGATACCCCACACCTTTGCGGGTCTCAATCAAGGGCGGATCGCCCAACTTGCGGCGCAGCGTCATAACTGTGATGCGAATGGCGTTTGTGAAAGGATCGGCGTGCTCATCCCAGACCCGTTCCAGAAGCTCTTCCGCACTCACGAATCGCCCCGCTGCCGCCATGAGCGTCTCGAGCACACCAAACTCCTTCGGGGTGAGACGAAGCTCTCTGTCGCCACGCCAGACCAGATGACGCGCCGGCTCAAGCACAAGGTCATCTGTCGTAAGTACCGGAGGAGAAAGGCTTACCGAACGGCGGGCAAGTGCCCGAACCCGCGCCACAAGCTCGGGTAGCTCATAGGGTTTCGGCAGATAATCATCGGCGCCAAGAGCAAACCCTTCTACCCGATCCTCAAGCGAAACAGAAGCCGTCAGCATGAGAATACGCGCCCCGCTGCCTTGCGCACTCAACTCGCGACATACTTCATCCCCGTGCACTCGGGGCAGGGCACGGTCCAAAACAATCACGTCATAGCCAGTGATATCTGCCTTAAAGAGTGCTTCATCACCATCACAGGCAATATCAACGGCAATAGCATGAGACCGCAGACCCTCAGCTATCACTTCTCTCAGTTCAACGTCGTCTTCGACCAGGAGCACCCGCACACTTTTCCTCCTTGACTCGCGCGCTCCTCTCCATCCCCACAACAAACCTGGCAAAGCAGGCCGTTCTTTCGCAGCAAGCAAGCCCTTGCGTTCATAAACCTCTCCACACAAGCAGCTTATGAGCACTTTGCAAGATCACTCCTCCCCGATCCGGAAAAGCCGGGAGGGGACCATACGAAGACCATATTCTGCACCCTCTATCCTGTCGACAAGCCCATAAGATCACAAGATAGACTGCACAGTCCAAGGGAAAACGTCCTCGGTCATCACACTATTTCAACAGTCGCTGCTCGCTTCCGTCAGAAGAAAAAAAGGCAGACAAAGGAGCTCTGACAAAGCTGTCGAAACTTGTGTGCAGTACTGACAGAAATTACCCAAGGGATCTCACCACATGGAGACGTTATACCTGCTCGCGATAGCAATACTCCAGTATCCCATTGCTGTCGCACCAGCATCACGCGTGACTCCCTTCCAGGAAAAACAAGAAGACCCGAGACACAAAACCATCAGACAAACACCCTCATACTTTCCTTCCCCTTACGGGACCGAGACAGAAGAACCCCTTACGGGACCGAGACAGAAGAACCCCTTACGGGACCGAGACAGAAGAATTTCCAACAACACACAAGACGGCACACAGAGCAACATACAAGACAGCACACAAGACCACACGCAGGGAAGAGCGAAAACAACGAGAAACAAGAACAGGACAGACAACAGCATGGCAATATCAGACACCGAAGATATGGGAAATAAAACAGGAGACGGTAGTGGGCGCCATGCACACATGCATGATCCCACACTCGCAGACGTACCTGGGGACACGCCTCTCGATGCACCTCCCGTAGAGAACACACTGCTGCTAGGAGAGCCCACACACACATCGCAAGGCGATGCCGGACTTCTTCCCCCGGACCAACCAAAAACCAAAAAATTTGGGAAGGCACGCCGACCAGGAATCATCATTGCCGCTATTGTCGCCTTCCTTCTCCTCCTCGACTTCGGCTTCACGCTTTTTGCCGAAGTGCAAGCATCAAGCGAAATCCGCAAATATATTGGCCCGAATGTCTCTGTCAACATCCACGGCTGGCCAACTTCTTTTCATCTTCTCCGAGGGAAGATCCCCTCTGTCACAATGACCGCAACGGATATCCCTTTTGGAGACTGCAAGGCCCACATCTCACGCCTCGTTGTCGACGCGCACGACCTTGAGATCGAAGACCGCTCAGAACGGCAATTCTCTGCCTCCTCCGTCAACTTTCGTGCCAGCATGAACGGCCAAGAACTCTCCAACATGGCTGAGTCTTTTGTCATAAAAGAGCTTCGCCTTGTGGAAGACGAGATCCACATCGTCGTCGGTGCCTTCATTGCCAGAGTGTCCTTCGGCGCCACCATAGAAGCCCGTAACAATCAGCTTGTGCTCCGTGCCACAAAAACTCCGGTAGGCATCCTCGAAGGACGCGAATACACCATGCCAAGCAGCTACTTTCCCGATGGAGTCAACATAGAAAACGTCAAGATCGACAACAATGTCATGCACATGGCGGGAAGCTTTGAGATCGGAAGCGTGAACGACGACATCGAATGGGAAAACACCTGCGTATGACATTCCGGCCCTTTCGAGCTGCGCCCAGGTGTAGTTCCGGCTTGGAGAAGCATGTCCGCTGCCCACGTCCCCTGCCGAGAACAGGGATGTCGGTACCGCATCCTGGTCATTTTTTGCAGGCTGGGTAGAGTTCCTCGTCTGGGGTTTCCGATATTTCCGCTCCCCAGTCCTGCACGAAAGACACGCGATCCCCGCCCGGGACCCGCAGGCATTCGTGCGCAACCAGAGAACGCGCTAGGGTCCTGAAAGATGTTTCCCGGACCCACCCTTCTGGGACGCGGCCTCGTTATTCTGCCCGGTCAAGACGTTCCCCCAGCCTTTGCTTCAGCGCCGCGTGTGTGCATTGACGAAGATGTTCTTGCGTCTCCTCATGATGCTGTACGGCGCTTACATCACTTCTGGGCAACGCGCACACCGGCAGTGATAGAGTTCGCAGTTCCACAATCACTGCTTGCGACAGCACAAACCGAGCAGCAAGCACCCTATGCCCTGTCTCCCGCCTTTGAATTCGCCCAGGAACGCCTGCACTTTCTCGTATGGGCAAACAACTATGACATGCGCAACGGGAACCCTGTTTGGTGGCGTACCCGCAAGGCGCTGCGCCTCGGGGCAACCGACCTGAACGGCGAAACTGCCGGCGACGTACTTGTGCATGGGGAAGCTGTGTGGTGTGATGGTGGCCCCCGCGGCCCTCTTCCGCTCGATATCCCGATTCTGCATAGAGAGTCAATCGAGCGAGGACGGCTTCATGCCACCGGCCCGGCTGCTACTACGCAGGCCCGGCTCGCACCCGACCAGCTGGCCGCAGTGCAGCACCGCTCAGGAGCGGCCCGTGTGATTGCCCCCGCAGGTTCAGGCAAAACACGGGTCCTCACGGAACGCCTGAAGTATCTTCTCGGCACACGACAGGTCGAAAGAGAAATCGTGACGACGGTCGCCTATAACGCGAAGGCCGCGGAAGAGCTGCGAGAACGTTGCCTGGAATTTTCGCCCAACATCCGCACTATTCATGCGTTGGGCCTCTCCATTGCCCGTCAAGCAGGTGACTTCAATGTGATAGAGGAGCGCGAAACGCGCGCGCTGCTCGACAGCATGGTAGAAGCCCAGCGTCGCCGGAACCAGGACGTCCTCGCCCCCTATATTGAAGCACTGTCCACGGTACGCATTGGACTTCGACCCCCCGAGGAGATTGAAGCCGAGCGCGACGACATCCCCGGTTTCACCCATGTGTACCAGCGGTACCGTAAAGCCTTGCAAGAGCGTCAAGCCCTGGACTTTGACGAACAGATATATACGGCTATTACTCTTCTCCTCACCTCGCCAGAGCTCCGACGTCAGGCGCAGGCACGGGCACGCCACCTGCTTGTCGACGAATTCCAGGATCTCACTCCGGCCTACTTGTTACTGCTCCGCCTGCTCGCAAGCCCGGCCTATCAGGTCTTTGGGGTGGGTGACGACGATCAAGTGATCTACGGGTATGCAGGGGCGACCCCCACTTTTCTGCTGCGCTATGAGGCTTTCTTTCCCAACGCCGCTCGGTATGCGCTTGAAACCAACTATCGCTGTCCGAAACCTGTTGTATCCGGAGCAGTCAACCTGCTTGCCCGGAATAAGGTCCGGGTGAAAAAAAACATTCTTTGCGGGCCCACGGCCGACGACAGCCCAAGTGCACTGCAAATTTATCGGCTTCCCAATGCAGAACTGTCCACAGCTCTGGTGCGCGTCATAGAAGAGTGGCTCGCGCAAGAAACTCCCATAGAAGAAATTGCTGTCCTTGGCAGGGTGAACAGTGCACTGCTCCCCGTGGCAGCAGCATGCGCAGAAAAACAGATCGACGTGCGCACAACCCTTGACACGGGAGTGTTGCAACGCACAGGGTTACGCGCCGCACTCGCCTACTTGCGTATCGGGATTTCCCCATCCGAAATTCGCCGCGAGGATCTCCTCGAAACCGTGAAAAGACCGTCCCGCCGTTTGAGCCGCCCGGTCTTGGAACGTCTGAGCCACCAGCGTATCTGGTCGAGAGAAGAACTCGCCCGACTCGCGGCATCTCTTGACGAACAAAACGGCGAACGTCTCGATGCCTATCTCAGTGATATCAACATGATTGCGCGCGCCGTGGCGCAGGCCGACACTACCGCCGTACTCCACACTATTCGCAGCCGTGTTGGCCTCGACCGCGCACTCCGACTGCTCGACGGAGGACGTTCGACAGCGGACCGTTCCACACACCAAGACGATCTTGACAGCCTGTTGCAAGTCGCCGCCATCCACCCCGATCCGGCCACTTTTGAATCCTGGCTCCGAGAGATACTCTCTCGCCGTCCACACGGTCCGGCTTTACTCTTGTCGACCATACACCGGGTAAAAGGCCGGGAATGGGACCGCGTTGCCGTGTTTGGTGTGCACGACGGCCTTTTACCCCACCAGCTGGCCGGCAATATCGAAGAAGAGCGCCGCGTGTTTCATGTGGCCGTGACACGTGGGCGTGTTGCAGTCGCGATCTTCGCCGACAAAGCACGTAAAACCCTTTTCTTACACGATTTAGAGGGAAAAACGCTGCTCCCGCACGCCAGGGCGGCAGCAGCTGCAGCCGCTCGTTCTCGGCCACCCCGGACAGACGGCCCTACGGACAGTGCACCCTTCTCTTCTGAAACTTCCCCGGCAACTGACGTATCGCAGCGCAACAGACAGCAGGCAAAAACCTCTCTCCAGCAAAACACCACTGCAGACCCTTCGGGAAACCGCGACGCCGACCCGGTGACCGACAAGATACGAGAAGCGCTTGCCGCCTGGCGCAGAACACGGGCAATTCATGACGAAGTTCCCGCCTATGTCATCATGGCAAACAAACACTTGGAGGCAATCGCGACACGCCGCCCCAGCACCCACGAAGAACTCTCCGACTGCCCAGGAATCGGCCCACAACGCCTCGACCGCTTTGGTGACGAAATCCTGGAAATTCTCGACACCATCACACGGGCAAACAGCCAAAAGACAGAGAAGACATCCCAGGATTCCCGCCAGACAATATCCGGCACACGCCGCACGACACCTCCGACCGACACCCCAACCGACACCCCAAACAAATCTCGCCAGACGAAACCAAGAAAAAGCACTCCTCACCCAGAGGAAATATCCGCGCAACAACCTCCCTCCCACACAGCTTCAGATATTCCCCTCCCCCCGGAAAACAGCACTGCAACCACGACCACGTCAGAAAATGGTGACACCGACCCGGTGACCGACAAGATACGAGAAGCGCTTGCCGCCTGGCGCAGAACACGGGCAATTCATGACGAAGTTCCCGCCTATGTCATCATGGCAAACAAACACTTGGAGGCAATCGCGACACGCCGCCCCAGCACCCACGAAGAACTCTCCGACTGCCCGGGAATCGGCCCACAACGCCTTCTCCGTTTCGGAGATGAAATCCTTGCTATCATCAAAGGGACAATGGAAACGAAAACCATTGTTCCCTCATAATGGGCACCGTAACTGAAAGTCAGAACATGTCCTTCCGGGAAACGCAGCTTGCGGAAGAGAGACCAGCGCAATGTCAGCGTGAGCTGGAGAAAAAATACTTCGAGGTGCGTCAGGCAACACAAGACCTCGGATCTCCCTTGGAAATCGAAGACTACGCCATCCAATCCATGCCTGACGCCAGCCCAACCAAATGGCATTTTGGCCATACAACCTGGTTTTTTCACGTCTTTGTTTTGGAAAACCAAACCAAAATCGATTTTGCGCCCTTCCATCCTCAGTTCAAGATACTTTTCAATTCGTATTATGAAACCGTGGGCGAAAAACATCCCCGCTCTCGCCGTGGACTTCTCTCACGACCCACCATAAACGAGATACAGGACTATCGAAGGCATGTCGACAAGGCCATGCAGCGGCTCTTCGTGAGCAGCGACCTCTCTGCCAAATTACTTTCCCTGATCGAGGTCGGGATACATCACGAACAACAGCATCAAGAACTCATCTTGACCGACATCAAGCATGTTTTTGCTTCAAACCCGCTCTTGCCTTCATATCTGCCTGCTTCCCTGGCCACCGACGCAAACACCCAGAAAAAGACGCAACAAAAGACCACAGATCCTTTGGAACCACTCTCATGGACGGCACATGACGGGGGCGTCGTGCAGCTTGGCCATAGCAGCAGCGACTTCTCATTTGACAACGAATCGCCCCGCCACCAGGTATTGCTCACTCCCTATCGTATTGCAAACCGCCTCGTTACCTGTGGAGAGTTTCTGGAGTTCATCAATGATGGCGGTTATCGCTCACCAACCCTCTGGCTCTCCGATGGGTGGGCCAGCGTACAACGTGAAGGATGGGAAGCCCCAGCCTACTGGAGGCAAGACAACGGAAACTGGCAACTGTATTCTCTAGAGGGAGCGCGTGAGATTGACCTCAACGAGCCTGTCTCCCATGTGAGTTACTTCGAAGCAGACGCTTACGCTCGTTGGAGCGGACACCGTCTCCCTGTCGAGGCAGAGTGGGAAACAGCTGCCAATGGCCTCCCAATCGAAGGAAATTTTATGGAAAGCCATGCTTTTCATCCTGTTCGTTCTGGTGCAAGCACAACAGATCCCAAGCAATTCTTTGGAGACCTCTGGGAGTGGACCGCAAGCCAGTACACGGCATATCCAATGTACACAGCACCAGAAGGTGCGCTCGGGGAATACAACGGAAAGTTCATGTGTAATCAGTTTGTTTTACGGGGCGGCTCATGTGCCACACCGATTTCCCACATACGCAAAACTTACCGGAACTTCTTCCCTCCTCAGGCCCGCTGGCAGTTCAGTGGGATCCGGCTCGCACACGACGCCTCATGAACAGGATCTAGAGTAGGTCATTGCCTCTACAACACCTCATGCAGTCTTTCCCGGCTACTTCCCTCTAAGGCATTTTTCAAGGTGTGATCCGACCCAACACACGCATATTCGCTTTTCCCTCTCTTCCAGCCACCCCAAAACAGTGCGCTTCCTCAATATCTACGAGAACAGGCGATGTTTTACTGAAGTGCAGTCGCTTACGGAAAACCAGGCAAAAATTTGCAGATCGTTTGAGTGCATCGTACGGAGCAGTCTACGCTCCCAAAACGGGCTTCTTATTCTCCCCTTTTTCTCATACCCACACTCTGCATACTTCCCTGGATCTCCCGAAAATAAGGACAGAAATCGACAACTCCTGCGAACTGTCTTCCTGCCAAGCAGGGTTCCTCTTCATAACTTTCCCTATTTTGTCCACAACCCAACAACCCGCGAAAGAAAAGCATCATGAGCACATCCTTCACGATTGAAGTACATACCGATAAAGAAGACTCTCTCGACTCGCTCCGAGAAGACGTTCTCACGGGACTTACTTCCCAACCCAAGGAGCTTCCTCCAAAATGGTTCTATGACAAGCACGGATCTGACCTTTTTGAGCGCATCACCCGACTCGACGAGTACTACCCAACGCGGCGCGAACGCGAGATTCTCGAAACACGTAGTCAGGAGATCGCCGCGCTGAGTCAAGCCGAATCTCTCGTGGAACTCGGCTCAGGCACAGCGAAAAAGACCCATCTCCTCTTGAACGCACTCGAAAAAACAGGGCAACTCCAAGAATTTATCCCGTTTGACGTGAGCGAAAAGACCTTGAGGGAATCTGCCGCTTTGCTCAATCAGCACTATCCCAGCATCAGCGTGCACGGCGTTGTCGGGGATTTCCAACATCACCTCCCCTTTCTTCCACAGTCACAAAACAACAGCCCCCGTCTTATCGTCTTTCTTGGTGGCACAATCGGGAACTTCAAACCAAAAGAACGCATCGCTTTTCTGAACCAGGTGGCGAGCGGCATGAAGCCCAAAGACACTTTTCTACTCGGCACCGATCTCCTCAAAAACAAAGCACGCCTTGAAGCGGCCTACAACGACAAAGAAAACATCACTGCCGCCTTCAACAAGAACATCTTGCGCGTGGTAAACCGAGAGCTCCAAGCCGATTTTGCGGTGGAAGCATTTGACCATCTGGCTCGCTTCGATCAGAAAAATAGCTGGATTGAGATGCTGCTACGTTCTACCCGACACCAGACAGTGCACATCGGGGCGCTTGGCATAAAGGTGGAATTCGCGGCCAACGAAGAAATGCGGACAGAAGTCAGCACAAAATTCACGCAAGAGACTGTGAAAAACGAACTTGACGAAACCGGCCTCAAACTATCTGAATGGTGGACAGACCCAGCAGACGATTTTGCCCTGTCACTCTCCCATCTATGCAATTCCACTATTCTCAGATAACACAGGCATTCCGCAGACATAACCATCGTGAAAACGCAGCGATAGAGCAGGAGAAAAACCCCCGCAACATCGAATGCGGGATCAAAGGTGAGTTCAAAACTGAAAAAGAGCACACGCAAGAGAATGCCCGCGAACATCGCAAACTCAACTACTGTAATGGACAAATGACTGTTGCGCCCCCTGACAACAGGACCTCCCCAGATCCATCAGTCCCTCCGACTCCCCCAGGAAACCCCGAGACAGAGGATGCTTCACAAAAGACATTGCTCTCCTCGGCCTGGTCTCTCCTACGTCATATAGGACAAGAATTCAGCGAGGACCGCGTCACAGCCCTCGCTGCAGAAATTGCCTATTTCGGTATTCTCAGCATCCTTCCCACCCTGCTTCTTTTCACCACAACCCTGCACTTCCTCGACGAAATCTTCGGCAATGACGTACAACAAAATGTGATTGCCGAAATCGAAAAACGTGTCGCCGATATTTTCGGAACAGAAAACGATATCGCGTCAACAGTCACCGAGCTCTTTAATGCGCAACAGGGCAACGCCCTCACCGTCGCATTGCTTGTCACTTTGTACTCGGCCTCCAGAGGATTTTACGCAATCATCCAAGCCCTCGATATGGTGTACGACTTGGAAGAAACTCGATCTTGGATCGCCACCCGCCTGCTTGCTCTCGTAATGTCCATCACATCCGTCCTCGTGTTCTCGCTCCTCCTCGGAATGATTACGATTGGCCCCCTGCTCGGGCACGGAGAAGAAATCTCCGAAAGATTTCACTTCGGGAAAACCTTCACCATCTTCTGGGATTATGCGCGCCTCCCCTTCGCGTTCAGCATGATGGTCGCCTGGTGCGCCACCCTTTTTCATGTCGCGCCAAACCATCAGAGCCCCTGGCGATCAGACCTCCCTGGTGCCATCCTCGTTGGCTGCCTTTGGATAGGCCTTGCCTCGGGTTTCGGCACCTACCTCTCCCTCTCAGGGGGAACAAACACCATTATCTCTGGCCTGGGTGCAGGAATCGCGGCCATGCTCTTCCTCTACTTCACCAGCATCATTCTTCTGATTGGCGGAGAACTCAACGCAGCACTCTGGCAACAACAAACCCCTCTCGCAGCAACAAGCACGAACAGCGACCCCACTGCCTCCGCACAATTCTGGGAAAAGGCAAAAAAAGCTCTGCCAAACCCCCTGAAAAACAAGAAACAGCCCACCCCCAAGGCACACAACCCCGAGACCGCCACCCCCGATACCCACACCCCAGACAAAGCCGTCCCCGAGCGCACCCCTCCTGCCGCAGCACCCCCCTCCCCCTCCACAAAAAGGACGCAAACGATTTCCCACACCAAAGAAACCCAGCTTCACCCGGACGAACAAGAGCCCGGCAAAACCCAAGAACACACAGACCCCAACTCCGAAAACTGACCAAGAAAAAACAACACTTCAGTTCCCGTATGGAAAGACCGGACCCCAAAGGAACCGGACCTGGAAACGCTGAAAGCGCCGGACCTCGAAGCACCGGAAGTCCTGGGCCTGGAGGCGCTCGACCTGGAAGAACTGACGAATCGGGTATATTTTCTCTTCGGTCAGTCCGGTATGTCAGATGTTTGTGAAGGTGCAGGTGATGCCGGGCTTGTGCAGTTTTCTGCACAAAACACTGTCGGACAGGCTAGGGTGGAGGCCCCCACGGATGGAGAGAAGCCTATGGCAGAGCCTGCGTTTCCGCCTTCCGGTAAGCCTTTTTCGTGGGACGACTGGACGCAACCGACCGCACCCTTTCTTTGGACTCTCGCGGACATCGCCCACGCACTCGGTACCGACCCCCCCACCGCAAAAAGATGGCACGACGAGGGAAACATCCCCGCACCCGCCTGGAACGACCCGATCCTTTGGCGCGGTATTCTCTTTCACGCCCGCTTATGGCACGGCGATGTCGTCAAGCCCTGGATCGACGAAGTCCTCGCCCTCACCCAACAAATCACCCAGACCCTCACCCAAACCGCACTCCCCCCCGGCCCCACACCAGACCCAACCCAAGACACACCACACGACACACCCGAAGACACTCCACAAGATGCGACCGGAACACCGGACACGATCGACCTCACTCTCCACAATGCGGGCCTTCTCAGTCTCGATGACATCGCAAAACATCTCGGTCAGGATCTCACGACACTGCGCCAATGGCATTACGAGGGCTGTCCCGGCCATCCCATGCCCTACCCTGATCTCATCGAAAAAAGCGTTCCCTACTGGTTTTATGACGGGAAAATAGCCGACTGGATCGACACACTCCCCACCTCACTCACGAAAACACACAACCGAACCAGCCCGAGTCCCGACCCAAAAGCCGTTCCTGATGCCAGAAACCCTCGACCACAACCGGAAAAGCCTGCAAAACCAAAAAAACCCAAGCAACCCGAAAAATCCACAGGCCACACACTCCCCATCGAACCAATCCTGCCCGATACCAACCTCGTGAGCCTGCCCGAAATCGCACGCACCACGGGTATTCCCATTCCGACCCTACGCGACTGGGCCGTCCACGGTATCTTCTGTCCACCGCTCGATGTCAGCCCCCCAACCGTCCCCGGCTATGGCTACTGGCATCGCGATACCATCATCCCCTGGCTCGCCAGACACGACGCCCG
>Ga0209633_10000939_pt1 | contig 31841 bp, 10 predicted proteins | sample Cruoilmetagenom1_FD_187290 | JGI IMG/M metagenome (GOLD analysis project Ga0209633, IMG submission 187290) | Oil polluted marine microbial communities from Coal Oil Point, Santa Barbara, California, USA - Sample 1 (SPAdes) (version 2) | ecosystem: Environmental > Aquatic > Marine > Oil seeps ... | reverse complement strand
AGGTCCGGGTACAATTACAGATGCGACTACCTTAACACCAACGGTAGATACTGCAGGTACTTTTACTTTGACGGCAACAGGTCCAAATGGTTGTACAGCGAGTGATACAGTAGATGTTACTCAAGACATTGCTTTGCCTGTAATAACAAATATATCATCAACAGATCCTACAACAGCTACTTGTCCTGCCTTAAATGATGGAACAATAACGATAACAGCAACAGGTGCTAATTTAGAGTACAGTATTGATGGAGGTACTAGTTATCAAGCATCAAATATATTTAATGGATTAACAGCTGCAGGTTCACCTTATACCATTGCAGTTAGAAATTCTGTAACAGGATGTTTTGTCATTGACCCAACAATAATAACATTAACAGCACCAGGCTGTAATGCAAATCTTGTAGTTAGAAAGGAACAAAATGCTGTTCCAAATTTAGTAACGACAATAGGTCAGGTATTAAATTATACCATTACATTAGAAAATAATGGTGATTTAGATTTAAATAATGTAAATATTGTTGATTTGTTACCAAATGGAACTAATGTCACATTAAGTGGTCCCGCCGGAGATGGAGGAGTAGCAAATGTTATTGATAAAGGAGAAATATGGACCTACACCATTAGTTATACAACTACGTTAGCTGATTTTCAAAGAGGAGATACTCATTTAATTAATGAAGTATCTGTAACCACTGATGAAATAACCACAGCTGAAACTGATACAGCTGAAACACCAATGGTTTATTCAGATTTAAGTATCGTTAAAACTATTGTGGGCAGTAGCACACCAAATGTTGGAGATATTGTAACTTTTAGATTGACAATAGATAACAGTGGTATAAGTGATGCCGCTGGAGTAACAGTAGAAGATATTGTACCAGATGGATATGATACAGTAACTGCTATTACACCTGGAGCAACGGTATCAGGTAACACAATTGGCTGGTCAGGCTTAGATGTAATTACAACTGCTGATGTTATTTTAGAATTTACGGCTAGAGTATTGGCTAGTGGTAATTATGGTAATAGAGCAGAGATAACAGCTTCTGATAATGTTGATCCTGATAGTGATCCAACAAGTAGTTTTGGTGATGATGATTATACAGATGGTAACGCTGATGACGATGAGAGCTCTACTGTGAGTGTTAATCCTACCGCAGTAGCAGATGTATCAATAATTAAAGATGTAAACAATCCAACTCCAAATGTAGGTGAAGATGTAACCTTTACATTAACAGTAACCAATTCAGGGCCAAGTGCAGCAACCAATGTATCAGTTACAGATGTGCTTCCAAACGGTTATACCTATGTAAATAATACACCATCAATAGGTGCTTATAATGATGTTACAGGAATTTGGACCATTGGAAGTTTAGCCAAAGATGGTATAGCAACATTGGATATTGTTGCCACGGTAAATGCTACCGGAAACTATACCAATAGTGCTACAGCAAGTGCTACGGAGACGGATGATGACTTGACTAATAATACAGATACAGCAACAGTAACTGCGGTTGCAGTAGCAGATGTATCAATAATTAAAGATGTAAACAATCCAACTCCAAATGTAGGTGAAGATGTAACCTTTACATTAACAGTAACCAATTCAGGGCCAAGTGCAGCAACCAATGTATCAGTTACAGATGTACTTCCAAACGGTTATACCTATGTAAATAATACACCATCAATAGGTGCTTATAATGATGTTACAGGAATTTGGACCATTGGAAGTTTAGCCAAAGATGGTATAGCAACGTTGGATATTGTTGCCACGGTAAATGCAAGAATAAATGCAACAATTACGTATTTGAATACAGCAACCGTTAATGCCGATGAGACAGATAATGATTTGACTAATAATACGGATACAGCAATTACTGACCCTGTACCAGTGGCAGATGTATCTATAGTTAAAGAGGTTGATAATCCAACCCCAAATGTAGGTGAAGATGTAACCTTTACATTAACAGTGGCCAATGCAGGACCAAGTGCAGCAACCAATATATCAGTAACAGATGTGCTTCCAAACGGTTATACTTATGTTAACAATACACCGTCAACTGGCAGTTATAATGATGCTACGGGAATTTGGACCATTGGTGGTTTAGCCAAAGATGGTATAGCAACGTTGGATATTGTTGCCACGGTAAATGCAAGAATAAATGCAACAATTACGTATTTGAATACAGCAACCGTTAATGCCGATGAGACAGATAATGATTTGACTAATAATACAGATACGGCAATTACAGATCCTATTCCGGTATCTGATTTAAGTTTGGTGAAATCGGTTAGCGATTTAAATCCAACAACAGGAGAGGTGATTATTTTTACATTAACTGTTCGTAATGACGGTCCTAGTAATGCTGATAGTGTTTCTGTAGAAGATGTAGTGCCAGACGGTTATGGAAATATCACCAATATTAGTAATGGTGGAGTGCTTTCCGGAAATACAATTACCTGGACTAACCTTTCTGTAGTCAATGGAGCAACCTTACCGTTAACGTTTATGGCAGAAGTGTTAGTTACGGGGACAGATTATATAAACAAAGCAGAAATTACCGGTTCAGCAAATCTAGATCCCGATAGTCGTTTCGATCTGAGTTTTGATGAAGATGATAATGGAGATGGTGATTTATTAAATGACGATGATGAAAGTATATTAGCAGATATTATTATTAACTTCTTACCAATTGCGATAAATGATAATGTAATTGTCATTGAAAATTCTGCAGATAATCAAATACATATATTGTTAGAAAATGGTAATGGAATTGATGATTTTGGTAGAGATGGTCCAAGTACAAAAGATATAGTAATTGCCAGTCTACCTTCAAACGGTACGGTAACTTTAGTCATTGGAAATCCAAATGACCCAACTGATGATTATGTATTATACACACCAAATACCGATTTTGTAGGTAACGATACATTTACCTATACCATTGAAGATAGTAATGGTGATGTATCTACAGCAACTGTATTTATAGAAGTATTAGTGGATACAGATGGCGATAGTATTGCCGATCTTTATGATATTGATGATGATAATGATGGAGTTATTGATACTGAAGAAATGTTGATATGTTCAGGTTCTTTCCTTTCGTTTAAAGAAGATTTTGGTAGTGGAGCAAGAACGGATTCTCCATATACAGATTATTGTTATGAAGATGGTTCAGGTGCTAATTGTGCAACAACACATCAAACACCAGCATCAGTAAATGATGGGGAATATGCTATTTTGAATGATATAAGTACAGCGGCCTCATGGGCACCTGAATTTTGGACATCCCAATCAGATCATACAGGTAATGCTAATGGTAGAATGGCCTTATTTAATGCGTCGTTTGCCGCAGGTGAATTTTACAAAAGAACGTTCACTGGTTTAGTGCCAAATAAAGCTGTCAATTTAAGTTTTTGGGTTTTGAATTTAGATAAAATAAGTACAGACCCTAGAATACTACCGAATGTTACGGTTCAGATACAAGATAATAATGGAAATGAAATCATTAAATTCTCTTCAGGAAATATTGTAAAAGATGAACAATGGCATAATTATTTAAGTTCATTTGATCCTGGAAATAATACAGAAATACAATTAGTATTAATTAACAATGCGGTTGGAGGAGCTGGTAATGATTTGGCTATAGATGATATAGAGTTGGTACAACATCTGTGTGATACGGATAATGATGGTATTATCAATAGTTTAGATCTTGACAATGATAATGATGGTATTCCAGATAATGTAGAAGCACAATTAACCGATGACTATGAAGCACCTTCTGGTATTGATTCTGATGACAATGGTCTGGATGATATATACGAGTCTTCGCCTGGATCAGGAGAAGGTATTGCACCGGTGAATACAGACGGTACTGATAATAATGATTATTTAGATTTAGATGCTGATAATGATAATGTGTTAGATATTATTGAAGGTCATGATGTTAATCATAATGGTATGATAGACAGTACCGAAGCATCTTTTTCAGGAGTAGATGTTGATCAAGATGGTTTAGATGATGCTTACGATACAACTAATGGTTATGGAGATCCTAATGGATCAATCGTGACAATAGATCCAGTAACTGATATACCAGATACTGATGGAACAGAAGATGTTGATTATAGAGATATTGATGATGATGGTGATGGTTTAGATACCCTTGATGAAGATATCAATGGTAATGGTGATCCATTTGATGATGATTTTGATGGTGATAACCAACCGAACTATTTAGATATTGATGATGATGGTGATGGTATTCTAACGAGCCTAGAAGGAACTGATAATCTTGATGGTGATAATAATCCTAATTATTTAGATATTGATTCAGATGGAGATGGTATTCCAGACAATGTAGAAGCACAATTAACAGATGATTATGACGCACCTTCCGGACTAGATATTGATAATAATGGTTTAGATGATGTCTATGGAGATGGAATTATTCCAGTAAATACTGATGAAGCGGATGATCCCGATTATTTAGATGATGACTCAGACAATGATGGTGTACATGATTATATTGAAGGTCACGATTTAGACCATGATGGTCATCCTGATGCTGAACCTTTAGATAGTGATGCTGATGGAGATGGGTTGGATGATGGTTATGAAGGTGGAAATGTTAACGATCCTTTCGATGCAAATGATCAAATTGATGTTCCAGCGGATAATCTGCCTAATTTTGATGCAACTAATGACCCTACAACTACAGATGATGTAGATTATAGAGACGTTGATGATGATAATGACGGCGTACCAACATTTGAAGAAGATGATAATGAAAATGGTGTTTGGTATGATGATGATTGTGATTTCGATGGTAAACCCAATTACTTAGATGTTACACCTTGTGATATAGTACCTAATGGATTCTCACCTAATGGTGATGGAGATAATGATTACTTTATTGTACCACTATTGAGTAAATATCCTGATTTCAGAATTGAGATATATGACAGATGGGGTGCTAAGGTGTATGATTACAGTAATAGCGGCAGATCACCTGTAGAATGGTGGGATGGGTATTCTGATGGTGAAATCACTATAGACAAAGGTGAAAAAGTTCCGGTTGGTACCTATTACTATATCATTTATTTTAATAAAGATGATCTAAAACCAATTACCGGATGGGTATATGTTAATTATTAGTGAGAAGCTACTTTATGAATCAGTCTTTGGTATGATTCATAAAGTAGTATATCAAACTTAATTGGCAATAGTGATATGAATAAAGAAGAAAAACAATTATGAAAAAGTTAGTTATCGTTTCAGTATTATTCTTGTCCTCTATATTAGACGGCTATAGTCAACAAGATCCACAGTATACGCAATACATGTATAATATGAACATAGTAAATCCTGCTTATGCGGGTTCACGAGGCACGTTGAGTATTGGTTTGTTGGGTAGAATGCAATGGGTTGGGATAGATGATGCTCCCAAGACTGCTACTATGGCGGTACATGCACCTTTGGGTAAGAATTTAGGTGGAGGATTTTCGGCTATATTAGATAGACATGGGCCAGTAAAAGAGCAGAACATCTTTGCAGATATATCCTATACAGTAACCACTTCAGAGGAAGGTAGATTGGCTTTTGGATTAAAAGGGGGGATAACATTTTTTGATGTAGGCTTATTGTCCTTAACCTTACCACAGACAGCACCGGGAGTAGATCCATTATTTGATGACAATGTAAATGAGAGTTTTCCAAATTTTGGAGCAGGAGTTTATTATTATACAGATAAGTTTTATATAGGTTTATCGGCACCAAATTTAGTAGAGACCAAGCATTTAGAGAAGGATAATGGAACAATCACCAAAGCTTCAGAGAAGATGCATTATTTTGGTACATTGGGTTATGTGTTTGATTTATCAGAGACCTTAAAGTTTAAGCCATCAGTGATGGCCAAGGCAGTATCAGGGTCACCATTATCGATAGATGCTTCGGCAAATTTTTTATTCAATGATCGTTTAGAATTAGGAGCGAGTTATAGATTTGGAGATTCGGTAAGTGGATTGATTAACTTTGGCGTGACCAGAGATTTACGTATAGGCTATGCCTATGACTATACAACGACAAACTTAGGAGATTATAATGATGGTACCCATGAGGTATTTTTACAATGGGATATAGATTTTTCGAAAAAGAATTTGAAATCACCTAGATTCTTCTAAATATAACTATTTTCTATCCAAGAAATCAAATAGTTAATGTCAATTAAAACTTGTTTCTCGTGTTTTAGGCAGTCGTTTTAACAATTTCAAACAATATTTGATGTTGAAATGTTAATTAATCAGAGAAATCTAATAAATTGTTAAAACATTTTAACAACTTTTATAAGTGCATTAATTGTGTCTATCCCAATGGTGCAAGGGCTTTATTATCTGCAATACACTTCAAAAAGCAAACCTTCAATATTAGTTTTTAAAATAAGGAAGTGTAAAATATTTTTTTAACATTTTTTTATATATTTGTATTTATTGTACAGCGTGTAATTGAATGCGTATAATATTGGGAGAAATTAATGTAATTTATAGAACTTTAATAGATTGCAAAAAAATACAACATTAAGTAAATACATTATGAAAAGAGATTACTTAACTATGCTAAGATTAAGAAATGTTACGGGATTAAAGCCTGCTGCTTTGTCACTATTTTTATTAACCAGCTTCTTTTTTAGTATAAACGGTTACGCACAAGATTCGGATGGTGATGGTATATCAGATACAGATGAGAATTTAAACTGTTCTGGAGGGTCATTTGAAAATTTTTTCTTCCAAGAAGATTTTGGTGCGGGAAATCGAACATCAACTTCTTTTACAAATTATATTTATGAAGATGGTTCAGGAACTAATGTCAATGATGGTGAATATGCCATTGTTCAATTTGCCGCACCTTTTGATATTAATATTGGAGCCTCAAGCTTTGGTCCTTGGCTTACTACTGTAGGAGATCATACGGGTGATGTAAATGGACGGATGGCGGTGTTCAATGCAGCCCTTTCTGCTGGAGAATTTTATAATAGAACAATTAGTAATGTAGTACCTAATATTGATGCTGATGTTAGTTTGTGGGTATTAAATGTTATAAAAAATGGGACTAATATTATATTGCCTAATATTACCATTGAAATTAGAGACCTTTCAAATAATTTAATTACATCTGTATCTACAGGGAATGTGCCTGAAAATGAAATATGGAATAATTATACATTGACATTTAATCCTGGAAACGTAAGTGATGTCAGGTTAATATTGATAAACAATGCACCTGGTGGTGGTGGAAATGATTTAGCCATTGATGACATAGAGTTTTCACAAACTTTTTGTGATGCTGATGCTGATACCTATGCCAATCATTTAGATTTGGATAGTGATAATGATGGTATTTTAGATGCTGTTGAAGGTGTAGCAGATGGTGAAGGCGATGGTAAGCCTAATTATATAGACATAGATTCAGACAATGATGGATGTCCAGATGCTATAGAAGGAGCAGGATCATTTACGGCAGTAGATATAGATGGTGCAGAGTCTCTTGGAGATGTTGTAGATATTAATGGTGTACCTACAATAGCAGGTGGTGGTCAAGCAACTACCCCAGCTGTTTTAGACGCTTCAGATGCAAATGCTTGTTTACCACCTGCATTAGACGACGATAATGATAATGATGGAATTTTAAATGTTGATGAGCTCGATTGCTCTTTAATACCTATAGATGCTCAAGACCCTAATCCAACAGTTAATGTGAATTATGGAAATTTTGATATTCTTTATACTGAAAGTGGCACTAACAATGCCTCAACCTATTCAGATATTCCAAATTTGACAGGTTTAGAACCATTTCCGGGTAATATATTAACCTATGATTTCTCAACCAATGTAACAAATTTAGTTTTTTTAATAGGAGATTTAGATCAACAAGAGTTTCTTCATATTAATTTTTATGATGGAGCAGGAAATAGAATTCCAGATGTAACACCTTATATAACTACAGACCTTCAAAGTTCTTCAACCCATACAACTGTGGCAACTGCAGCTCATGGACTTGAAATAGATGTATTGAATAATTCTTTTAAGGGTTCTTTAGCCAATTATGTTGAATTGACATTCACTATCGATATTAGTAGAATTGTATTAGAATTTGATACACACACTGCCAGAGGAGCAGTTCAAAATGCATCGGGTACGCCAGACTATTATGTTAGATCTGCTTGCTTGCCTAAGAATTCTGACGATGATCCAATAAATGATTTTGTTGATTTTGATAGTGATAATGATGGTATTCCAGATATAGACGAAGGTAATATTGATACTGATAACGATGGTATACCTAATTATTTAGATATAGATAGTGATAATGATGGTATTGCAGATGTGATCGAAGCTGGTGGTTTAGATCCTGATGGAGATGGAGAAATTGGTACTGGAACGATCACAGATGTTGATGGAGATGGTCTTGAAGATTCAATAGATAATTTAGATAGTGGATCCGGAGCAGGTGAAGTAATTGGAGGTACACCACTACCGATACCTAACACAGATTTAACAGGAGGAGCAGACTATTTAGATATTGATGCAGATGATGATGGTATCCCTGATAATATCGAAGCACAACCAACAGGAACTTACATTGCACCAAGCGGCAACGATGCTGATACAGATGGCTTGGATGATAATTATGATGTAGATAGTGGAAACCCAGCTTTAGGAGCATTAAATACTTTTGGTACTGATAATCCTGATTATCAAGATACAGATACAGATAATGATGGTGTGCTAGATGCAACCGAAAATGGAGTGGCAGTAAATATCGCATTAGGATCAGATGCTGATCTTGATGGTTTAGATGACGCATGGGATGATGTTGATGGAACAGGAAACACAGGAGCAGCAGGGAATGTAAACGATGGAATTAACCCGCCAAATGCTGGTAATTTAGGAGATGAAGATGGCGACGGAGAAGTAGATTATAGAGATATTTTAGATCATGATAATGATGGTGTTGCAGACAATGTAGATCTTGATGATGATAATGACGGTATTTTAGATACGGATGAAAATGGAGGTATAGACCCATTTGTTGATACTGATTTAGATGGTATTCCAGATTATTTAGATACAAATTCAGTAGGTTATGTAGATGGAAATGGCGATGGTGTAGATGATAGATTTGATAGTGATGGCGATGGAATAATCAATCAATTTGACTTAGACTCGGATAATGATGGTGTTACTGATGTGATAGAGGCAGGAGGATCAGACCCTGATAGTGATGGCATTATTGGAACAGGATTAATTACAGACGTTGATGGAGATGGATTAGAAGATTCAATAGATAATGTTGACTCAGGTTCGGGTGCAGGAGAAGTGACAGGAGGAACTCCATTAACATTACCAAATACAGATGGCGACAGTGTTCCTGATTATTTAGATTTAGATAGTGATAATGACGGTATAACAGACGTAACAGAAGCAGGTGGAGCAGATGTTAATGGAGATGGTATTATAGATGGCTTTACGGATGTAGACGGTAATGGCTTAGATGATGCAACTGAAGTTACACCATTACCTAATCTTGATGCTGATGGAGATGGCTTGGATAATAGATTGGATTTGGACGCAGATAATGATGGTATTTCTGATATTTTAGAAGCTGGTGGTGTTGATGCTGATGGTGACGGTCAAGTAGATACATTTACAGATGGAAACTTAGATGGATTAGATGATACTATTGCAGGAAGTCCTTTACCAATTCCAAACACAGATAGTTCTGGAGGAGCAGACTACTTGGATATTGATGCAGATGGTGATGGAATTGTAGATAATATAGAAAGTCAAGTTTCTTCACTAGGTTTAGGAGGTTATAGAGCACCTTCAGGAAATGACTTTGATAATGACGGTATAGACGATAATTATGATGTTGATAATTTAGGGAATATTGTTCCTGTTGATACTGATGGCGATTTAACACCTGATTATATAGATACAAATTCAGATAATGATGCAGACGATGATGTTTTAGAAGGCTGGGATATCGATAATAGCGGTGTAATTGATGGAACAGAGTTTTCACCTAATGGTTTAGACGATGATAATGATGGATTAGATAATGGTTTTGACACTGTTTTTGGATGGGATGTAACTAATGGTGGTCAAAATGCTGGTATTTTTCCTGATTTAGACACACCGGGAGGTGAGCCTGATTGGAGAGAACCATTAGATATAGATTGGGATAATGATGGAATTGACGATGTTACAGATTTAGATGATGATAACGATGGCATTCCTGATGCGATTGAGTCTGGAGGGAATGAGCCGGATGGTGACGCAGATGGAGATGGAATTCCAAACTGGTTAGATGTCGCCGATGGTGGTGGTGCCGGAGATGGTAGTCCAACAGACTATTCTGATACCGATAGTAATGGTATTCCTGATGTGTACGATACAGATGGTGATGGTGTACCAAATCATTTAGATTTAGATGCTGATAATGATGGTATTTTTGATCTAGTAGAATCAGGTCAAATAGATCCTTTGAATAATATAGTTGATGATGCTAATAACGACGGTGTTATAGATGCGGCTAATATAGGTACTGTTGGTGCTAACGGATTGTTTAATCCGATTGAAACAGCACCTGATAGCGGTATTCTTGCTAATCTAACTTCAGATGTAGATGCAGATGGTATTCCAGACGCTAATGAGCTGGATGCAGATAATGATACGTGTTTTGATGTTTTGGAAGCCGGGTTCATAGATACTGACCCTAATGGCCAATTGGGTAATGGTACTTTTGGTTTAGGTTTAACTGTAGATATTAATGGTGTTGTTACAAGTGGCGGTCCGGGGAATGGTTATACTGAACCGGATGATTTAGATGGCAATAATATTTATGATTTTCAACAAGTTGGCTTACCGGTTCCTATAACATCAACAAATCCTGTTAGCCAAAGTATAACTATTAATGCCAATGTTAGTTTTAGTACTGATATGTTGGCCCAAATTACTTATAGATGGCAGGAGAATAGAAATGACGGATTAGGATGGAAAAATTTATTGAATGGTGGTATTTATTCTGGAGTCACAACTGATGAACTTACCTTAACTGGGGTTCCTGCATCTTATGATGGTTATATGTATCGTGTTGTACTTACTTCACCGGCATTTGCTTGTGATACAAACTGGGTGTCAGCACCTGCAGTATTGACAATATTCCCAGATAATGATGGCGATGGCGTTCCTGATATTACGGATATTGATGATGATAATGATGGTATTCCTGATGCTATTGAATCTGGAGGAAATGAACCAGTTGGTGACGCAGATGGAGATGGAATTCCAAACTGGTTAGATGTCGCCGATGGTGGTGGTGCCGGAGATGGTAGTCCAACAGACTATTCTGATACCGATAGTAATGGTATTCCAGATGTGTACGATACAGATGGAGATGGTGTGCCAAATCATATAGATTTAGACTCAGATAATGATGGTATTTATGATGTGGTAGAATCAGGTCAATTAAACGGAACTACAATTGTAGATTTGAATAATGACGGAATATTAGATGGTAATTCGAGTGATTTTGGTAATAACGGATTATTAAATTTAATTGAAAACGATGATACCGATGCTGCAACAGTTACAAATCCAACCGCTGATTCAGATGGTGACGGTATCCCAGATTCTAATGAATTAGATTCAGATGGAGATACTTGTAAAGATGTTACTGAGGCAGGTTTAATCGACAATGATGATAGTGGTAGACTAGGGAGTGATACTGGCCTAACAGTTGATGCCAATGGTTTAGTAAATACACCAGGTACAACAGGTTATACAGAGCCTAATAACTTAGATAATAACGATATATTTGATTTTCAAGAAGCCGGTTTTGCAGTACAACCTATTGCATCGCAACCACAAGATCAGGTTATTGTAGTAAATGCCAATGCTAATTTTGAGGTCGATATACAAAATACCATAACTTACCAATGGCAATTGAGCATCGATGGGGGAATTAATTGGTCAAACTTATCTAATGGTGGAATAGAACCAATAGTTGATGGTGCAACCCAAGAAACATTAACATTAACTAAAGTGCCATTAGCTTATAATGGATATATGTACAGAGTTGTATTATCATCTCCAGCATTTGCTTGTGATACAAATGTAATTTCAGAGCCTGCTTTATTAACGGTATATCCTGATTTTGATGGTGATGGTATTGGTGATCCAATTGATTTAGATGATGATAATGATGGTGTTCCTGATTTAATGGAGCATGAAGGTTTAGATCCTTTAGCAGATGTTGATGGTGATGGTGTTCCGGCATATTTAGATGATAATGATGATAATATTTCTGTAGGAGACGACAACGATGATGTTGAGTCAGATTACGATTTTGATGGTGATGGCATTGCAAACCATTTTGACTTAGATGCAGATGGCGATGGTATTCTTGATGTTGTTGAAGCCGGTCTAGAAGATTTAGATGTAGATGGTAACGGTGTTATTGATGGTATTCCGGCAGATTTCGGTACAAATGGGTTATTTGATGGAATTGAAGATAATGATACGCTTACAGCTGTTATAACCTATACACCATTGAATACCGATGGTGATGATCAATTCGATTTCCTTGATGTTGATGATGATGGTGATGGTATTTTAACTATAACAGAAGGGACAAGTGATGACGACGGCGATAATGCCCCTAATTATTTAGATCTAGATGCTGATAATGATGGAATTCCTGATAATGTAGAAGGTCAATCTACTGCAGATTATGAAAATCCTTTAGGTATAGATGCAGATGGAAATGGCCTAGATGATGCTTATGGTAGTGGAATCGTTCCTCAAAATACTGATGGTGCAGATGAACCGGATTATTTGGATGGCGATTCTGATAACGACCTGGTGCCAGATAGCACAGAAGGACATGATTATGATGCAGACGGTCAACCAGATGTATTGCCTTCAGGAATAGATGATGATAATGATGGTTTAGATGATAACTATGATGGCTCTTTGGGTGACTTCTTTGATCCTAATGGTCTTGCTGTTGTAGATAGTCCTGCTAATGATTTGCCAAATAGAGATACTGCTGATGAAGTCGATTATAGAGATACTGATGATGATAATGATGGTATTCTTACTGCCGATGAAGACGGTGATGGTGATGGTGACCCAACTAATGATAATTGCGATGAAGATCCTTATCCTGATTATTTAGATATAACATCTTGTACAATTGTACCTAACGGATTCTCACCAAATGGTGATGATTTAAATGATACTTTAGTTATCCCGGCATTGGCACAATTCGATAATTTTGAAATGGAAGTTTATGATAGATGGGGTAATATTGTTTATGAGTATAGTAATAATGGAAGAGATCAGCCTTTATGGTGGGATGGGTTCTCTAGTGGTACTAGAACTATTAGTAAAGGTAAGAAAGTACCAGTTGGAACGTATTATTATGTTATCAAGTTTAACGAAGGTGGTGTTCAACCAATAGCGGGTTGGGTATATATTAACTATTAAATAATTGAAAATAATTAATTTAATTGTAGGAATAATTACAATTCGTTTGTTATATAGATGGAATTAAATACTATAGTTTTTTTTACAAATGCTAAATGTGAATAATTCAATATATTGTATACTAATGAGAGCGGAACATCGTTTATTGGTATAGTAATATTAGAGAAACACATATTTGAAATGCTATAAATGTATAGTTAATAATGACAAGTAGGATTTGTCAGACTGTATTCATGAGAATTTTAAATGTAATTGGAACTTAGGGCAATTTTATTAGATGTTAAATAATTAATTAGGAAAATTGATTTTCCTATATAAATCATATAAAGTATAATCATGAGAATATCATCACTAGTTTTACTATTAGTATTAAGTTTATTTACAATAGACGGCTATAGTCAACAAGATCCACAGTATACGCAATACATGTATAATATGAACATAGTAAATCCTGCTTATGCGGGTTCACGAGGCACGTTGAGTATTGGTTTGTTGGGTAGAATGCAATGGGTTGGGATAGATGATGCTCCCAAGACTGCTACTATGGCGGTACATGCACCTTTGGGTAAGAATTTAGGTGGAGGATTTTCGGCTATATTAGATAGACATGGGCCAGTAAAAGAGCAGAACATCTTTGCAGATATATCCTATACAGTAACCACTTCAGAGGAAGGTAGATTGGCTTTTGGATTAAAAGGGGGGATAACATTTTTTGATGTAGGCTTATTGTCCTTAACCTTACCACAGACAGCACCGGGAGTAGATCCATTATTTGATGACAATGTAAATGAGAGTTTTCCAAATTTTGGAGCAGGAGTTTATTATTATACAGATAAGTTTTATATAGGTTTATCGGCACCAAATTTAGTAGAGACCAAGCATTTAGAGAAGGATAATGGAACAATCACCAAAGCTTCAGAGAAGATGCATTATTTTGGTACATTGGGTTATGTGTTTGATTTATCAGAGACCTTAAAGTTTAAGCCATCAGTGATGGCCAAGGCAGTATCAGGGTCACCATTATCGATAGATGCTTCGGCAAATTTTTTATTCAATGATCGTTTAGAATTAGGAGCGAGTTATAGATTTGGAGATTCGGTAAGTGGATTGATTAACTTTGGCGTGACCAGAGATTTACGTATAGGCTATGCCTATGACTATACAACGACAAACTTAGGAGATTATAATGATGGTACCCATGAGGTATTTTTACAATGGGATATAGATTTTTCGAAAAAGAATTTGAAATCACCTAGATTCTTCTAAATATAATTGAAGAATAAAATATTTAGAATAAAATTGGATTATAAATAACTCTATAAAAACCATATTTATTTTTTAAATTAATTTGATGCAATTTGTTATATCAATTGAATTTAAATTGAAAAATTTAAATAATTTCACATGATGTAATACTAGAACCATTAAAGCATACGTTAATAGAGGTGTTTAATAGGCATTTTTATTACGTGTTAATAAGGGTCTAATTGTAAATGTTTTTTCAAAAAGCTATGAAAAAGACAACTCAATTTAAAAGAAATAAATAACTTACTAATGAAAAAATATCTTGTAACAGCTTTATTATTTAGTATAATTGGTCTTTATGCTCAAGATGGAGGCGGAAAATATACTATTCAGAATTTAGAAGTAAATACTGAACAGTCAGAATTCGGATCAGCATATCACGGAGATGATAAATTGGTCTTTGCAGCACCTCGAAGAGGGTTTAGAGTAATACGTGATGTTTGGGAACCCAATGGACAACGTTTTCTAGATTTGTATGAAGGTGATATTAGTGAAGACGGAACCGTTACTAATAAAAGAAAGTTAAAAGGTGAAGTAAATTCTAGATATCATGAATCTAGTGTAACATTTTCAAAAGATGGCAAAACGGTATACTTTACTAGAGATAATTACTACAATAAAAAATTAGGAATTGACAATCAGGGTTATACAAATTTAGCCATGTTTAAAGCTACAGTCAATAACAAAGAAGAGTGGATTAATATTATACCAATGCCTTTTAACAATGTTGAATATTCTGTCGGACACCCTGCATTAAGTGATGATGGTAAGACACTATATTTTACTTCGAATATGCCGGGAAGTATGGGCGAGACAGATATATTTAAAGTAGAAGTAAATGATAGCGGATTTGGTAATCCGGTAAATTTAGGTCCTAAAATTAATTCAACTGCTAAAGATTGGTTTCCTTTTGTTGATGGAGATATTCTTTACTTTTCGTCCACAAGAAATGGTGGTAAAGGAGGTATTGATATTTATGCTAGTAAATTAAAAGGATTTACACCAGCACCGGTAAGTTTAAGCATTAATAGTTCTAGTGATGATTTTGCCTTTATCATTAACGGCGAAACAAGAAAAGGTTATTTTACGTCTAATAGACAAGATGGCAGCAAAGGTGATGATGATATTTATTCTTTTGTTGAAGAAGAGCCAGTTGATTTTAAATGTATTCAATTAGTTAAAGGGGATGTTAGAGATAAAATATCTACTAGTTTATTGCCAGGATCTGAAGTGGTTTTAAGTGATAAAGATGGAAATGTTATAGAAACCATCATAGTCAAAGATGATGCCTCATTTTCTTTTGAAATATCTTGTGAAACAGAGTATAAATTAGAAGGTAAAAAAATTGGTTTTACGCCGCAATCTACAGGCTTTACTACTTCGAATGAAGCGGATAAAGAATTAGAAATTAAAATATTGCTCGGTACGGGTAGTATAGATTTTGTAACGAATGCAGATGGAACTAAAAGTGAAGTAGTAGATAAAAAACCAGAAGGTTTACCAGATGTATTACCAGACGAAATAGTAAAATTAGGGCCAAGTAAATATGGCGTAAATGTTGATCCAATTTATTTTGATTTAAATTCTTCTTACCTGAATAAACAAGCCAAAACTGAACTACAAAAAGTAGTAGATTTAATGAATAAATACCCAGAAATGATTATTGAAGCAGCTTCGCATACAGATTCAAGAGCTCCATCAGGATATAATATGTGGCTGTCTGATAAAAGAGCAAAATCTACAGTAACTTATATTATTAATAGAGGAATAGACTCCAGAAGAATTACAGGAAAAGGATATGGAGAAACTCAATTGATTAATGGTTGCGACGATAATACAGACTGTACAGAAGTTCAGCATCAGCGAAATAGACGTTCTGAGTTTGTCATTATTAGAATGTAATTCAAAACTTTATAGATAAAAAATACAAAAGACCTTCATTAATAACATTATGGAGGTCTTTATGATTTAACAAATGATTTCTTAAAATATATTTATACTAATACTTTTGGTACAGCGTTTGTATTATGAAGTATACAGTTAAGTATAAAAATTACAACCCAATGAAATTTTTACTCACAATTATTTTTGTATTTCAGCTACTCATCTTAAATGCACAAATAGAAAGAGCAGATTCTATAAAGGCCGCTGAATATAGCGTCAAAAATTTAAATGCCAATTCAGAAAATAGTGATTTTGGAACTATATTTTATGGAAAAGATAAAATTGTTTTTTCCTCTTCAAGAAAAGCTGCAGGTGTTTCAAATAAAAAATGGGATGGCAATGATCAACCATTTTTAGATTTGTATATAGGAAATGTTACAGCAAAAGGAGACATAACTAAGGTAAAGGCTTTTTCAAGCGATGTAAACTCCAAATATCATGATGCTATGGTTGCCTTTTCTCCTAATTTGAAGGATGTATATTTTACTTCAAATAATTATTTGCACGGGAAATTAAAATCTAATAATTTAAAAATATTTAAAGCTACTGTTGGTAAAAACGGACGTTGGACAAATATTATATCATTACCCTTTAATAATGACGATTATGATACCGGTCATCCTATGATTAGTAAAGATGGTAAAAAATTATATTTTGTTTCTAATATGCCAGGTACTATAGGAGATAAGGATATATTTGTGGTAGACCTAAATGAAGGGCATTATGGTAAACCCATTAATTTAGGCCCTTCAATAAATTCTAAAGCCAAAGAATATACTCCATTTATAGATGGCGATGTTATTTATTTTTCATCGAATAGAAAAGGCGGTAGAGGAGGATTTGATATTTACATGGCAAAATTAGATGGCTCTCTTCCAGAACCTATCAATCTTGGAAAACCAATGAATAGTAAAGGTGATGATTTTTCCTTTATTATAGATAGTGATAAATTACAAGGTTATTTTTCGTCAAACCGTACTGGTGGTACAGGAGATGATGATATTTATTCTTTTGTTCAAAAAACAACCATTCCTATTTGCGATCAAATCATAACAGGTATTATAAAAGATAAAGTTACCGGCCTTAGAGTGCCTAACGCCTTTGTAGCATTAATTGATGCCAATGGAAATCAGCGTCGTAAAATAGAAACAAAGTTTAATGGTGAATTTTATTTTAATGCAGATTGCGGAACAAATTATACCTTAGAGATAAGCAAAAAAGATTATTTTGGAGCAACCACTAGCATTGAAACATCTAATACAAATGGATATGAAAATAATGAGGTTATTTTTATTGAAGAAAAAGAATTTGTTGAAAGAAATGGCAATGAGATCTTAAATGTAAATAATATAAGGTTTACTATTAATACTTCAGAAATCACAGAAGACTCAGAAAGAGTCTTGGATAAAGTATTGCGTTTAATGAGTAAATACCCAAAAATGATTATAGAATTTGGTGCTCATACAGATTCAAGAGGTCCTGACGCTTATAATTTAAGCCTATCAAAAAGCAGGGCAGAGGTTACTGTTGCTTATCTAATTGATAAAGGCATTAATCCAAGACGAATTACTGGAAAAGGATTTGGTGAGACAGTATTAATTAATAAATGTGCAAATGGGGTTAAATGTACTGATTTGCAGCATAGTCTAAATAAAAGAACAGAATTTGTTGTAATTAAGAAAGAATAAGATCAGTAAAATAAATTCTTTATAACATTTTAGTTTAACAAAAGCATCATCCTATGGCGTGATGCTTTTTTATTGGCTTAAAATCAATGTTTTAGATATTTAATTTCTATTTGCTAGGGTAGATTATAATCTTGTAAAAATAACATTACATATTTATCACATTTAATTGAATAATTTCTTTATGTAAATGTTATTAAAATACGTAATTTCGCGACTTGAAAGAATTTGATTAGATAAATGAGTACTAAATTTAGAGAATATAAAGGATTGAACCTTAGCCAAACGGCAGCGGATATATTACAATTTTGGGAAGAAAATGATATATTCCAGAAAAGTATTACATCTCGTGATAATAGTAAACCATTTATTTTTTACGAAGGCCCACCATCAGCGAATGGTTTACCTGGTATTCACCATGTTATGGCTCGAGCTATCAAAGATCTATTTTGTAGATATAAAACCATGCAAGGGTATCAAGTTAAGCGTAAAGCAGGATGGGATACTCATGGTTTACCAATAGAACTTGGTGTTGAAAAAGAATTGGGCATTACCAAAGAAGATATTGGTAAAAAAATTTCAGTTGAGGCCTATAACGAGGCTTGTAAAACAGCAGTAATGCGGTATACAGATGTTTGGGAAGACCTTACCCGTAAAATGGGGCATTGGGTTGATATGAACGATCCTTATATTACCTATAAGCCTAAATATATTGAATCGGTTTGGTGGTTATTAAAACAAATATATGATAAAGGTTTAATCTATAAAGGGTATACTATACAACCATATTCCCCTAAAGCTGGTACAGGTTTAAGCTCTCATGAATTAAACCAGCCCGGTACATATCAAGACATTACAGATACCACGGTAGTGGCTCAATTTAAAGCCAGAAAAGATTCACTTTCAAATGTTTTTAGTGAAGTAATAGGAGATATTTATTTTTTAGCATGGACAACTACACCCTGGACACTACCTAGTAACACTGCTTTAACTATTGGAAATAAAATTGATTATGCATTAGTATCAACATTTAATCAATATACATTTGAACCTGTGAATGTTATCTTGGCTAAAAAATTAGTCGCTAATCAATTTTCGGGAAAATTTTATGAAGTTGAGTCTGCTGATCATTTGAAAGCTTTTAAAGATGGAGATAACCAGTCTGATGGCAAGGTAGGAAAAATTCCATTTACAATTTTAATGGAGTTTAAAGGAAAAGATCTTATAGGAATAAAATATGAACAATTATTACCTTACACCTTACCATACCAAAATCCAGAAAATGCATTCAGGGTTATTGCAGGTGATTTTGTAACTACTGAAGATGGTACTGGTATTGTTCATACAGCACCTACTTTTGGTGCTGATGATGCTCTTGTTGCAAAACAAGCTATGCCAGAAGTACCTCCAATGTTGGTGTTAGATAAAAATAAAAACCCTGTTCCTTTGGTCGATTTACAAGGTAAATTCAGATCGGAAATGGGTGAGTTTGCAGGTAAATATGTCAAAAACGAATATTATGATGATGGTCAGGCTCCTGAACGCTCTGTAGATGTAGAATTAGCGATTAAGCTGAAAGAAGAAAATAAGGCCTTTAAAGTAGAAAAATACAAACACAGTTATCCTAATTGTTGGAGAACTGACAAACCCATATTATATTATCCTTTAGATTCTTGGTTTATAAAAGTATCTGATAAAAAAGATAGAATGTATGAAATCAACCAACAAATTAATTGGAAGCCAAAATCGACCGGCGAAGGTCGATTTGGTAATTGGTTAAAAAATGCCAATGATTGGAATTTATCTCGATCTCGTTTTTGGGGAATTCCACTTCCTATTTGGCGTACCGAAGATGGTAAAGAAGAACTTATAATCGGTTCAATTGAAGAATTAAAAAATGAAATGGCAAAAGCCGTTAACGCAGGCTTACTAGATATTGATGTGTTTGCAGATTTTGAAATAGGAAATAATACTGAAGAAAATTACAATCAAATAGATTTACATAAAAATATTGTAGATAAAATTGTTTTAGTGTCACCCTCAGGTAAATCGATGAAACGCGAATCTGATTTAATAGATGTTTGGTTTGATTCAGGTGCTATGCCTTATGCACAATGGCATTATCCTTTTGAAAATAGGGATTTAATAGATGAAAAGAAGTTTTATCCTGCAGATTTCATCGCTGAAGGAGTAGATCAAACAAGAGGTTGGTTTTATACATTGCATGCCATTGGCACTTTGGTTTTTGATTCTAATGCCTATAAAAATGTAGTTTCTAACGGATTGGTATTAGACAAAGAAGGTAAAAAAATGTCTAAACGACTAGGTAATGCAGTAGATCCTTTTGAAACCATGGAAAAATACGGAGCAGATGCCACGCGATGGTATATGATTTCCAATGCAAATCCTTGGGATAATCTAAAATTTGATAGCGAAGGAATAGAAGAAGTAAGGCGTAAGTTTTTCGGTACGCTTTATAACACTTATTCTTTTTTTACACTATATGCCAATATTGACAATTTTTCTTACGCTGAAGCGGATATTGATATTCCAAAAAGGCCGGAAATAGATCGTTGGATACTTTCAGAATTAAATACCTTGATTAAAAATGTTGAAAGTTACTATAACGATTATGAACCGACTAAAGCAACCAGAGCAATTCAGAATTTCGTTTCTGAAAACCTAAGTAACTGGTATGTGCGTTTAAGTAGAAGACGTTTTTGGAAAGGAGATTATCAGCAAGATAAAATTTCTGCATATCAAACCTTATACACTTGTATGATGACTGTAGCTAAACTATCAGCACCAGTTGCTCCATTTTTTATGGATCAATTGTATAAAGATTTAACAAAGGTAACAACTAAAGAAAATGAAGAGTCTGTTCATTTGGCAGATTTTCCTAATTACCAAGCAGCGTTGGTAGACACTGCTCTAGAACGTAAAATGCAAAAAGCTCAGGCTATTTCATCTATGGTATTATCCCTACGAAAAAAGGAAATGATAAAAGTACGTCAACCTTTACAGCGTATTATGATACCTGTTTTAGATGAGCAAGATAGAGATGATATTGAAGCTGTGGCAGAATTAATAAAATCTGAAGTAAACGTTAAAGAGATAGAATTAATCGATGATGCCTCAGGCATTTTGGTCAAAAATATAAAACCAAATTTTAAAGTATTAGGACCAAAATTTGGTAAAGATATGCGTTTGGTTGCAGCCGAAATTCAAAAGTTATCGCAGGATGATATTTTAACTGTTGAAAAACAAGGGCAATTATCATTTGAAATTAATGGTAAAAAGATTACCTTGACGCTCAATGAAGTTGAAATATCCTCTCAAGATATAGAAGGATGGTTAGTTGCCAATCAAGGCAATTTAACAGTAGCTTTAGACGTTACCATTTCTGAAGGTTTACACAAAGAAGGTATTGCAAGAGAGTTAGTTAATCGTATTCAGAATTTAAGAAAAGAGACAGGTTTAGAGGTTACTGATAAAATTAGATTAAAAATAAAAAAAGATGGTATTGTAGATAATGCCGTTCTTGAGAATAAAGATTATATAAAGAACGAGACTTTAACTAATGAGTTATTGTTAGAAGACGAAATACTAAATGGTATAGAAATTGCTTTTGATAAAGTGAATACAAAATTATTAATAGAGAAAAATTAAAATTTATGATAGAGAATAAAGAAAAATATTCAGATGCCGAGTTAAAAGAATTTAAGGAACTTATTTTAAGGAAAATAGAAACTGCTCAAGAGGATTTAGAGTTGATTCAAAGTACTTACAAGAATGATAGTAATAATGGTACTGATGATACTTCACCTACATTTAAAGCTTTCGAAGAAGGTTCTGAAACAATGTCAAAGGAATCTAATGTAAAATTGGCAATTCGTCAAGAAAAATTTATTAGAGATTTACAAAATGCATTGCTGCGTATTGAAAATAAAACATATGGTATTTGTCGTGTTACAGGTAAATTGATACAAAAAGAAAGACTAAAATTGGTTCCTCACGCTACATTGAGTATAGAAGCTAAAAACCAACAAAAATAGATAAAAGCTGTTTGCAAGAAATTGTTGTGCAGGTATGCCTTCTCATAGGAAAAATCTTGTTTTAAATTTAATATACAGATTTGTTAGTGCTTTTAATCATTAAATTTGATTTACAATAGAGTTATGCTGCACTTCTTTAAGAGGATAAATTTTCAGTTGCATAATCTGAGTTAAACTTCTTTACAACTCAATAATATTCTTATTTTTACTAAACTTTTTAAACTTATATTACTTTTAATGAAAAAAGCCATAATAATCATAGTGATTGTACTATTTGTAGATCAGTTTAGTAAAATTTACATGAAAACCCATTTCGAATTGGGTGAAGAATTCAAAGTATTAGGCTTAGACTGGTTTAGAATTCATTTTTTAGAAAATTACGGAATGGCATGGGGAACTGAATTTGGTGGTGAAAACGGTAAATTATTTTTAACATCATTTCGGTTAATTGCAATAGTAGGAATAGGGTATTGGTTACATTCTGCATTAAAACTACAGGGACATAAAATTTTAATTGTTGCCATAGCTTTAATTTTTGCAGGAGCTTTTGGTAATATAATTGATTCTGTACTATACGGCGTGATATTTAATGACAGCCACGGACAAATTGCTGCATTTTTACCAGAAAGTGGGGGTTATAGTTCACTTTTTCATGGTAAAGTAGTCGATTTGTTTTATTTTCCTATTATAGAAAATGCCGAATTACCTTCTTGGATACCCGCCATTAACTTTAATTGGCCAGACTGGTTACCATTTTTAGGGGGTAAAAATTTCTCGTTATTTGTAGATAGACATTTTACTTTTTTTCAGTATGTTTTTAATGTTGCAGATGCGGCAATTACTACTGGTGTAGGTCTATTGTTATTATTTAATAAAAAAGCTTTTCCAAAAAAGGAAAAAAAAGAAGAACCAAAAGATCATATTGTGCCTCCGGTTGTAGTGCAGCATTATGAAAAATCTAAAAGCTAAATCCAGAATGAAGTTAAATTTCTTAACTTCGCTTAATGCTAAGTCCTAATTTAGAATTACAACTTAAAACCTTACCTCATACACCTGGAGTTTATCAATATTTTGATAAGGATGATGTTATTTTATATGTAGGCAAAGCCAAAAATTTAAAGAAAAGAGTAAGCTCATACTTCAATAAAAATCACGATTATGGCAAGACAAAAGTTTTAGTTAAAAAGATTACATCTATAAAGCATATTGTTGTTGCTTCTGAAACAGATGCTTTATTATTGGAAAATAACTTGATTAAAAAATACCAACCAAGGTATAATGTCATGTTAAAAGATGACAAGACCTATCCATGGATATGTATTAAAAAAGAATCTTTCCCTAGAGTATTTTTAACTAGAAATTTGATTAAAGACGGATCAGAGTATTATGGACCTTATACTTCAGTTAGAACCGTTAGAGCCCTATTATCTTTAATAAAAGAATTATATCAATTGCGTACCTGTGTTTATGATTTGTCAGAAAAGAATATTATGGCTCATAAATACAAAGTATGTTTAGAATATCATATTAAAAATTGCAAAGGAGCATGTGAAAGTTTTCAAACGGAAAGCGATTATTTAGAAGATATTAACGCTATAAGAAATATTGTAAAAGGTAATTTTAAGGATGCTGCAGTAAAATTTAAAGAAATAATGTTGGCATTTTCTGAAGATCATGAGTTTGAAGAGGCACAAAAAATAAAAGAAAAAATTGATTTGTTGGCAAATTATCAGGCAAAATCAACTGTTGTTAATCCGTCAATTTCAAATGTTGATGTATTCTCTATTATTTCAGATGAGGGATATGCCTATGTCAATTTCTTTAAAATTATGAATGGAGCCATTATTCAATCGCATACCACTGAAATAAAAAAGAAATTAGACGAAGATGATAAACATTTATTAGAATTATTTATTGTAGAAATCAGACAACGATTCAATTCGCAGTCCAAAGAATTATATGTTCCATTTGATGTTAATGTGGGTAAAGGAATAAAGGTAACCATACCAAAATTAGGTGATAAAAAAAGAATTGTTGAACTCTCCTTACGAAATGCTAAATATTATAGGCAGGAACGTTTTAAACAAATTAAAATAGTTGATCCTGACAGGCATACTAATAGAATAATGGCACAAATGCAAAAAGATTTGCGTTTGCCAAAGGAGCCACGTTATATAGAATGTTTTGATAATTCAAATATTCAAGGAACACACCCAGTTGCAGCATGCGTTGTTTTTAGAGATGGCAAATCGAGTAAGAATGATTATCGAAAATATAATATAAAAACAGTAGAAGGTCCGGATGATTTTGGTTCTATGGAAGAAGTAGTTCATAGAAGGTATAAACGATTGTTAGATGAGGGGCAAGATTTACCTCAGCTTATCGTTATAGATGGTGGCAAGGGACAGTTATCTTCAGCATTAAAAAGCTTAGAAGTTTTAGGCTTGCGTAAAAAAATTGCGATTATTGGTATTGCCAAAAGATTAGAAGAAATATTTTATCCGGATGATCCCATTCCTTTATACTTAGATAAAAAATCTGAGACGCTTAAAATTATTCAGCAATTGCGTAATGAAGCTCACCGTTTTGCTATTATTTTTCATAGAAATAAACGAAGCAAGAGTGCTATTCAGACAGAGCTAGAACAAATTTCAGGAGTGGGCAAACTAACTGTAGTTAGTCTATTAAAACATTTTAAATCGGCTAAAAGAGTATCAGAAGCATCTCTAGAGGCATTAGAAAAAATAATAGGTGTAAATAGAGCAACCAAAGTGTATAATTATTATCATATTAAAGAAGATTAACCTATTTATGCTTAAAAAATTTCTAATCATATTTATACTTATACAAGCACAAGTACTATTTTCTCAAGACACTATAAAGTCTACTGAAGACCTAAAGGTAGGTTTGGTATTAAGTGGAGGTGGAGCCAAAGGTTTTGCACATATAGGTATATTAAAAGTATTAGAAGAAGCTGGTGTACGCGTAGATTATATTGGAGGTACGAGTGCAGGAGCAATAATTGGTGCTTTGTACTCGTCGGGTTATACGGCTTCTCAATTAGATTCAATATTAACGGCATTAGATTATAATGAGCTAATGCAAGATAAATTACCTAGAAAGTCAAAATCAATATATCAAAAAGAAAATGATGAAAAATATGCTTTTAGTCTACCTATTAAGAACAAAGCAATTGCATTACCTTCAGCGATATCAAAAGGGCAGAATTTTTTTAATGTAATGTCTAAATTAACTGAACATGTACATGATATAGACGATTTTTCTAAGCTTTATATTCCTTTTTTCTGTGTTGCTACAAATTTAGAAAATGGAAATATGGAAATATTAGAAAATGGTTTTTTGCCTGAAGCACTAAGAGCCAGTGGTTCGTTCCCTACATTACTGGATCCAGTTGATATTAATGGTAAATTACTAACTGATGGAGGGGTTGTAAATAATTTTCCTGTTGATATAATGCGACAAAAAGGAGTTGATATTATCATAGGTGTTGATGTTCAAGATAAGTTAAAAGATAAAGAAGATTTATATTCGGCGCCCAACATATTGATGCAAATTGTGGGATTTCAGATGTACAATGACAATCAATTGAACAGAAAAGAAACAGATTTGTATATGCATCCGGATATTAGTGAGTTTAACGTAATTTCTTTTGATGTTGCCAGAGAAATTGTAGATAAAGGTGAAGAAGTGGCAAGGAAACAATTAAGTTCGTTAATTGAAATCGCTCATAAGCAAACAAAGGTCAAGACCAATTTTGTAAATAAGATAATTCATAGAAAGGAAGAAAAGTTTTATATAAGTGGAATTAAAATATCTGGTAACAAGAATTATACAAGAGAATATATTCTTGGCAAATTAAAGATTACTAAAGTAGACTCAATTACTTACGAGAAGTTTTATGAGGGTATTGATAATTTATCTGCTACCAATAATTTTAAAAGTATTTATTACAAATTTGTAAAACAAAAAGAAGGTATAGAAATACATTTTAATTTAAAAGAGGAAGAAGTAGCCACTTTTTTAAAATTAAGTGTGCATTATGACCATTTATATAAAACAGGCGTATTATTAAACCTTACTTCTAAACATGCCCTATTTAATAATGATGTTTTTTCAGTAGATTTAGTGTTGGGTGATAATCTAAGATACAATCTCGATTATTTTATTGATAATGGTTTTCATTGGAGTTATGGTATAAAAACAAGATATAATAATTTTAGCAAATCATTTTTTGAAAATATAGTAAATGAAGACGCCGCAAGTGTAAATGTTGGTAAAATACCCATTAATTATACAGATTTTACTAGCCAGCTGTTTATTCAAACAGCATTTAATAAAAAGATTGCCTTGAGATTGGGTGTTGAAGACAAATATGTAAGAACTTATTTTGAGTCTTTAGTTGACAATCAGTCTGTCAAAAACTTTACGGATAATACTAATTATATAAGTGTTTATTCAAATTTATTATTAGATACTTATGATAATAAATATTTTCCTAAAAAAGGACTCAATTTTTTTGTTGATTATAAAGCATATTTAGTGGCCTCTAATTTTGAAGAAGATTTTAAACCTTTTTCTCAACTTAAAGGTACCTTAGCGGGAGCTTTTACTATTGGTGATCGATTCACTACACATATCAGTTCAGAAGCAGGAATTACAATTGGAAATGCTCCAAGGATATTTAATTATTTTTTAGGAGGGAACAATCAAAATTTCATTAATAATTTTACTAAATTTTACGGATATGATGTTGCTGATCTAGGAGAAAGTGCTTTTTTAAAATCGTCAGTTAGTTTTAGATATGAATTGATTAAAAAACAATATATTTCACTTACAGCCAACGCTGCTAGAGCTGAAAAAGACCTTTTTAATCAAGGTGCCATTTTTGATAATACAAAGATAGGATTTGCAGCTGGTTATAGCGTCGATTCCTTTATCGGTCCTATTGAAATGAACTACTCATGGTCTCCTGATACCCAACGAAATTACTGGTTTTTTAATGTAGGGTATTGGTTTTAGTTAACATATCAATTATTAAAGTTGAATTATTGATAGACAAACTGTTGTTTGATAAATTCGGTTTTTAATAGTAATCCCTATTTATTAAAAATGAATTAAATTATCCTTTATTTTTAAATAATCTTTGTTTTAATTTTAATATTAAACTAAATAATATGGGCACAATTATTAAGGTTAAAAAAGTTGCGAAGGTTAATCCGAATATTATGGTCCAAGACATAGGTCCCCAAAACGCAACATTTTCACCACCAATATAAAATTGTGGATCAAATTCAGTAAATAAGGTCATGAAATTTACATTAATACCAATGGCTAATGGCAATAGGCCTAAAATAGTAGTAATGGCTGTTAATAATACGGGTCTTAATCGCGTTTTCCCACCTTCAACAATACTGTCATATATTAAATTTTGATTGATCACATTATCCGCTATTCCAAGCTCTAAACGTTTGCGTTTTATTACTAAATTGGTATAATCTATCAATACAATGGCATTATTAACAACAATCCCTGCCAGAGAAATAATACCAATCATTGTCATCATAATAACAAATTCCATTCTAAAAATAATAAGACCAAGCAATACCCCAATCAAACTTAAAAGCACGGCAAGCGAAATGATTATAGGCGTAGATGTAGAATTAAACTGCCCAACGAGTATTAGAAAAATTAAAAATAATGCGATGAGTAAAGCTTTACTTAAAAAGGCCATTTCTTCAGCCTGTTTTTCTTGCTCTCCGGTAAATGATATGGAAACCTCTTTAGGTAAATTATAATTCTCAAGTGCCCTTTTAATTTGGTCATTTACTTCGGTAGCATTGTAATTTTCCAATACATTAGAAAAAATAGTAATAACTCTGTTTAGATCCTTACGCTTAACTGCACTAAATGTTGAAGAAGTCTCAGTATGAGCAATAGCTGAAATTGGAATTTGAACAATTTTACCGGAAGATTGATCTCTAAAAGTAATTTTTTGATTTATTAATGCCTCTTTATTATAGCGGTATTTATCCATCAACCTAATATTAATAGGATAATCATCTTCACCATCTTTAAAAGTAGAAATTTCTTTTCCAAATAATGATGTTCTTAACACATCAGCTATTTGTCCGGTTGAAACATTTAGTCTACGTGCTTTTTGCCTGTCTATAACTACCGGAAGTTCAGGTTTGCCTTGCTCTACATCAATTTTCAATTCTTCAATACCTAAAATATTTGCATTGCTTATAAAATGCATAATTTGATCACCGGTAAACAATAATTGGTTATAATCGTCACCTGAAATCTCAATATTAATGGGTGCACCGGTAGGTGGACCATCACTAGGTCTATCAACAGTAATTTTAACCCCTGGATAGCCTTGTAATAATTGTCTTATGTCAATTAAGACATCATGTGTATTTATATCATTTCTATCCATAAATTTTACAAAGTCAACTGTAATCCTGGCTTTATTTGGGGTATTACCGCCTTGTTGTCCTTGATTAGGATCGCTGGTGCCTTCACCTACTTGTCCAATAACGGAGGTTATCAATAAGTTTTCATCATTTACTTCGTATTTTTTTAGATGGTTCTGGATTTTGTCTTCAACATCTATGGAGAGTTTATTGATAACTTCAATATCTGTTCCTATGGGGTATTCTAAATAAACATACACCTGTTTTGGAGGTGTGTTTGGAAAGAAAAGTACTTTAGGAGGAAATAATCCAAATAAAATAAAAGATAAAATTAACAAGCCAAAAGTGCCCAAAAAGAAAAACTTGGGCCTATTGCCGTGTAGGGCATACTTTAATACTTTTTCATAAAATTGTTCTAAACTAGGTAATAAACTATTTTGAAACCATGCTGTGGCGGGAGCTAACAATTTAGTATTTATAATTCTTAAAAGTCCGGCTAAAACCAAAAATAAACCAATAGCGTTTAAACCTTTACTGTCAGAAGATAATCCGCCAATAATAAATAATACTCCAATGGCGAAAATAATTATACTTCTTATTAATATTTTTTTAAAATCAACTTCATCTTCCTTGATTTTCATATAAACAGAAGTAAGCATTGGATTTATGATCAATGCCACAAAAAGCGATGAACCTAATACTATAATTAATGTAATAGGTAAAAAACGCATGAACTCACCCATCATTCCCGGCCAAAAAGCCAATGGTAAAAAGGCAGCAAGTGTAGTGGCTGTTGATGCGATAATAGGCATGGCCACTTCACCAACACCATATTTAGCAGCATCAATCTTTGAATAACCTTCATCTAACAATCTATATACATTTTCAACAACTACAATACCATTATCAACCAACATACCTAGTGCTAGTACCAATGAGAATAGTACCATCATGTTTAGTGTAACGCCTAATGAATTTAATATGATAAAAGAAATAAACATAGATAAGGGTATGGCAATACCTACAAAAAGCGCATTTCTGATCCCGAGAAAGAATAGCAATACTAAAACTACTAAAATAACTCCCAAAATAATACTGTTTTCTAAATCAGACACCATTGTTTTTGTGTCATTGGTCATGTCATTTGTTTTAGAAATATTGAGATTAGAGGGGAAGTATGATACTTTAGCTTTAGCAATAATTGAGTCAATTTGAGTTGATGCATTGATTAAATTTTCACCACCTCTTTTAGTTACATCTAGCATAACAACTGGCTGTGAAAATTCTCGGGCATAACTTTCTTTTTCTTGTTCTTTAAAATTTACCGAAGCAATATCTCTTAAATAAACGATGTTGCCATTTTCTTGTTTTACAATTATATTTTCAATTTGTTTAGCTGATTTAAATTCTCCAACAACTCGAACATTTCTACGTAATCCATTTTCCAATAAGTCACCTCCGGAAACCGTCATATTTTCATTTTGTATCGCACCGGCGATATCATCAAAACTAATTTTAGAAATTTGCATTTTATATAAATCAATACTAATTTCCATTTCTTTGTCTTGAATACCTCGAATATCAACTTTAGAAATTTCAGGAACATTTTCAATTTCATCTTCTAAATATTCACCATATTCTTTAAGTTGATCCATGGAGAACTCACCCGACAAATTAATGTTCATTATAGGCATTAATTCAGCAAAATTCATTTCTTGGACCGTAGGATCTGATGGTAAATCTTTAGGGAAATCTTTATCTGACATCGCTTCATCAACTTTGTCTTTAACTTTTCTTAGAGCTTCATCTGGTGTAACACTAAAATCAAACTTTACCTGTATAGAAGAAAAACCTTCAATAGAAGTTGAAACAATTTCATCAACACCAGAAATACCATTGATCTCTTTTTCTATGGGTCGCGTAATTAGTTTTTCAATATCTAAAGCAGAATTGCCGGGATAAGGAGTAGCCACGTAAATTTCAGGAACTACAATTTCAGGAAATGCTTCTCTTGGCATATTTTGATATGAAAATATACCCGCCAAAAATATCATCCCAATAATTACAAACACAGTCATTTTGTTGTGTATGGACCATGTTGATAGTTTAAATTCTTTTAACGCTTTGTTCATGCTTAAATTCTTAAAAAAGGATTTTATTATCTAATTTTTAGTTATGTTTACCAAATCTCCTGACTGTACCAATCTAGCTCCATTGTTGACTAAAGTGTCATTTTCCGTTAACCCGTCACTTATATAAACTTCATTATTGTATTCACTGCCTATAGTAATTATTTTTTTTACGACCTTACTTTCACTATTTACTGTTTCAATGGTAAAAACATAATTATTTCCATTCTGATCTTGTTGAACCAACGTTGAAGGGATAATGATGCCTTCAGATTTAAAATCTAATATTTTTAAATCTGCTAATAAATTTGGCTTTATAAGTCGGTCTTTATTTGAGATGTCAGTTCTAATTTTAAAACTTCTATTCTCAGGATTTATATAATTACTTATTTGCGAAATTTTTGAAGATGTTTCTTGTCCAATTGAAGGGAAAAATAAAGAAGTTTCAGTTCCAATTTTAACTACAGGTAAATATGTTTCAGTAACCTCTGCTTCCACATAGACCTTATCTAAATTTATAAGACGTACTACAGGTAATTGCGGACTGGTTAATTCGCCTTTTCTTGGAAAAATTTCATCAACAATGCCACTAAAAGGAGCAATAACTTTCATTTTACGTGCTTGAGTTCTTAAAGAAGCTAAATTATTTTCTAAGTTTTCTTTCTGAGCTTTAGCCTGTAGATATTGCATTTCTGAACCTATTTTTTGTTTCCAAAGCCTTTCTTGACGTTC
>Ga0209633_10000938_pt1 | contig 31841 bp, 32 predicted proteins | sample Cruoilmetagenom1_FD_187290 | JGI IMG/M metagenome (GOLD analysis project Ga0209633, IMG submission 187290) | Oil polluted marine microbial communities from Coal Oil Point, Santa Barbara, California, USA - Sample 1 (SPAdes) (version 2) | ecosystem: Environmental > Aquatic > Marine > Oil seeps ... | reverse complement strand
AAACAGGTCGATGTGGCTAATCTGCGCCGCCGGGTCGGCATGGTATTTCAGAAACCGAACCCCTTCCCCAAATCGATCTATGAGAATGTGGCCTATGGTCTGCGTTTGCAGGGTGTGAAAAACCGCCGCCTGATTGATGAGGCTGTGGAGAAATCACTCAAGGGTGCGGCATTATGGGAAGAGGTCAAGGATCGTCTGCATGATAGTGCCCTGGGCCTGTCCGGTGGTCAGCAGCAACGTCTGGTGATCGCCCGGGCGATTGCCATCGAGCCGGAAGTCTTACTGCTGGATGAGCCGGCTTCGGCCCTGGATCCGATCTCGACGCTGAAGATTGAGGAACTGATCCATGAACTCAAAAATAACTATACTATAGTAATTGTTACGCACAACATGCAACAGGCGGCACGTGTATCCGACTACACGGCCTTTATGTACATGGGTGAGTTGATTGAATTTGGCGATACCGACATGATATTTACTAATCCGAGTCAAAAACAGACTGAAGATTATATTACCGGTCGCTACGGTTAAGAATATACAGAGGACATGAACATGGAACAGGACAATCTGGGCTCACACATTTCACAGCAGTTCGATACTGAACTTGAAGATGTCAGAAACCGTGTATTGGCTATGGGTGGGTTGGTTGAACAACAGATCATCCATGCAATTACGTCTCTCGTGGATGGGGATACCAAACTGGCTGAAACTGTTATTGATAATGACATCAAGGTCAACTCTGCGGAAGTTGCCATCGACGAGGAATGTACCCACATTATCGCTCGCCGCCAGCCGGCGGCTTCTGATTTGCGTCTCATCATTGCTGTAATTAAAACGATAACCGACCTGGAACGAATCGGTGATCAGGCAGAGCGCATCGCCCGTATGAGCCAGCGCCTGGCCGAGTGTGAACGTCCGAAAAATCAATACAGTGAACTTAAGCATTTGGGCGAACTGGTGGCTAAAATGGTACACGATGCCCTGGATGCCTTTGCCCGCATGGATGCCAAAGCTGCGGTAAAGATTGCCAAACAGGATCTGAAAGTAGATCGGGAATACGACGGCGTCATGCGTCAGGCCCTGACCTTTATGATGGAAGATCCTCGTGCGATTACCCGGATGTTGGATGTAATGTGGACCGCCCGCGCCATCGAACGTATTGGTGACCATGCCAAGAACATCTGTGAATACATTATCTATCTGGTGATGGGCAAGGATGTACGGCATACCGGCATTGAGAAAATGGAAAAGGAAGTCATACGCTAAGCTGTAGTAGCTCAGAATTGATCTAACAGACAGTATGCGAACCTAACTTCCACATACTACCCAAAGATGACCTTCCTGATGGTTTTACTAAATTATTGCTTAATACTGAAAGCTGCCATTTAGAATCAAGCCATTCTTGCTTGTATCGATCCCTTGCAAGCATTCACCAAATTCGAATCCAGCCTTGAATTACCGAAAGATAGTTATCTGAATGACGGTGATTTTGCCAGCGATATTCTTACCCTACTGTAATAATTTCTTAATGTAAGAGACATAATTACGACACACAATCTTTCTAGACTCTTCTAAAACTACAGGAGAGGTCTAGATGTCTGTCTATCTGGTAGCGAGAGGCGATGGTGGGGTACCTGTATATCGCCAGATCCGCGATGTATTAGTCAAAGAGGTACAGGAGCTCTACAAGGCTGGGGATGCCTTGCCGCCAGAAAATGAGCTGGCTCAACGCTTTGGGGTTAACCGCCATACCCTGCGCAGAGCGATTGACGAACTCGTAGCCGATGGCCTGGTTGAGCGCTGCCATGGTAAGGGCGTCTTTGTACTTGAACCCACCATCAATTACGCCATAGGCAGCAGTACCCGTTTCACCGAAACATTGCAGTCTCAGGGGAAATCAACGGCAAGCCGTGTATTACGAAAACAGCTTGTACCTGCCGGCAACAGTGTGGCGTCAAAGCTGAAAATTCAAAAAGGCGAAGATGTTATTTTTGTCGAAACACTTCGTGAAGTAGAAGATAAACCCTTCTGCATAATATCTCATTTTCTTCCGCTTCAGACATGTCGGACTGTTCTGGACAACTACAACAGTGGTTCATTGCATGCATTTCTTAAAAAACGTTGTGGAATTGATTTACTCCGTAGCGAAAGCGTGATCAGTGCAGTCCTGCCAGAGGCAGAAGATGCGAGTTTGCTGAGTATGCCCCGACATGCCCCCTTGTTGCGGGTTAAGAGTCTGAATTTGGACGTCAAATCTAATAACCCTGTCGAGTACGCTGTGACTCGATTCCGTGGCGATGCCACACAACTAGCTATTAAACCTAAGACTACATTGAATCCTGGGAGGGAAACACAATGAACATAAAAAATTTTGTCGTTGCGGGCATTTTCGCAGCTTTGTTTAGTGGAACTGCTTTTGCTGCGAATCTACCGGATGGTTCTAAAGAACATCCTCTGCGTGTACTCATGGTACCTGCTGATACGGGTACTGATGATGTGACCAGAGACTATGCACCGGTATTTGAAGGAATTACCAAACATTATGGTATCCACTTTGACCTCAAAGCGGGTAACAGTTATGCCGCGGTGATTGAAGGTATGTGTAATAACCAGGCAGACATTGCCTGGTTTGGACCGTCTTCATACGGTGAAGCCAATGACAAATGTGGTGTTGACCTGTTGGCTGTTGATGTTAAAAAGGGTGACTCGGTTTACTATTCTGGAATCTTCGTGCGCAAGGGGCTTGGTGTAAAGACACTTAAAGATCTTAGAGGTAAAAGTGTTTCCTTTGGTAGCACCAGCTCGACCTCTTCGTTCAATTTCCCTGTTGCAATGTTAATTGCAGATGGTGTTGATCCGGTTAAAGATTTCAAAAAAGTGATCATTGCCGGTTCCCATTCAGCTTCTCTGGCAGCACTGGCAGAAGGCAAGGTAGACGCTGCAGCCGCCTCTTATAACTCTTTTGGTAAAGCAGTGAAGAAAGGTGCTATTGACCCCACAAAATTCAGACCACTTGCTAAGTCTCAGCCTATTCCGAATCCACCATTGGCGATGAATAAAGGTCTTCCCAAAAAACTGAAAACTAAATTACGCAATGCCTTTAACAGTATTCATACAAAAATCGACCCAGCCAAGATTCGTGGCTATGGCGGTAAAAAGGTAGATCGCTATGATGCTAATTTTTCGGAGAAAAAGATATTTGATGCCCTATCCAAGCTGGGCGCTGTCACCAAAGACGTCAAGGTTGGCATGATCGATAAGGCCGGTCAGCGTTAATTGTCAATTACTTAAACTGGCAGAGGAGATGGTTCGTCATCTCCTCTTCTTAAAATAAAGAGGTTCATCATGTTGAAATTTGAATCGGTAAGTCGTGTTTATGATGACGGCACCAGGGCCGTTGATAATGTTTCATTACATATTAAGCCGGGTGAATTCTGTGTTCTGCTTGGGCCTTCCGGGGCCGGTAAGTCTACTTTGATGAATATGGTAAATGGTATTGTCGAACCCAGTAGTGGTACGGTGAAACTCGGTGGTTTACCGTTGAACAAGAAAAACAGGACAACGATTCAGCGTCATGTGGGCATGATCCACCAGCAACTACATCTGGTGCCTCGTTTGTCTGTTTTGCATAACGTGTTATCAGGTTTATTGCCCGATGTTGGGCTATGGCGCAGCCTGATTAAATCATTTTCCTTTGCCGACCAGCGACGCGCCTGTGAATTACTGGATGCAGTTGGAATGGAAGAGAAACATCTGTTTCGCCGGGCATCAGCCCTGTCTGGTGGGCAACAACAGCGGGTGGCCATTGCGCGTGCCTTTATTTCAAAACCTGAAGTCGTGCTGGCGGATGAACCGGTTGCCAGTCTTGATCCGGCGATGAGTCGAAGCGTACTTGATAGTCTGAAAACAGCGGCCAAGCATCATGGTGTTACCGTTATATGTACATTACATCAGCTTGATTATGCATTGGAATTCGCTGACCGAATAATCGCCCTCCGAAAAGGTGAAATATTTTTTGATGGTCATCCCGATGAGCTGAATGTGGCAACGCAGACTGAGCTATATGAACTTGCACACCCTCAGAGTGGACCAGCAGAACAGGTAGCAGCATGAATTCAAATATAGAGCAAATTAAACCCTGGCAACAGTGGGAACTGTACCGTGCCATCACACCCAAGAGTCTGATGATATTATTTGCTTTGTTAGTGGCGCTTTCATTCTCTGCGCACAATACAGAGCTGGATAAGGCGGCTATAGAAACGTCGAAGGCGGTATTGTCTGCTGTGGGTATTGGTGACTCTCAGGTGCTGGATGGTGCGTTACGTTTTGCAAGCAAGGCCTTTCCTATCCAGATAGCTGAACGGACACCCGTTAATCGCCTGAATGATTTTGACCGTAATAATATGCCCCTGTTTTCTTATATAGAGGCAGGTGAAGAACGGGACTACGATGCGATGACCGAGACCTGGATGGTGGAAAAGACCGAGTATCTTGTCGAGCCTGTGGGCTATTTGTGGAAAGTCACGGTGAAAATGTGGGAAACCATTGAGATGGGCTTCTGGGGTACGGTGATATGTATCATGATCTCCTTGCCGTTGAGTATTCTTGCCAGCCGCAATTATACCCCGCATCGATTTGTTTACTCTTTTGTCCGTGGCTGGTTGAGCTTTCATCGCGCCATGCCTGAGTTGATCGTTGCCCTGTTTCTAGTCCTCATGTATGGCTTTGGCCCAATTGCCGGTGTGTTGGCCCTGGCGATTCATACCAGTGGCGTATTGGGTAAGTTCTTTGCAGATGAAATTGAAAATGCACCACCGGGGCCGCAACTTGCACTAAAAAGTTCCGGTGCCAGTGCCTTTAAGGTGCTTCGTTATGCTGTTTTTCCGCATGTCTATCCTGCCTGGATCGCCTATGTGCAATACATCTTTGAACGGAATATCCGTACGGCAACCATTCTGGGTATCGTGGGTGCCGGCGGTATTGGCATGGAACTCAAGGGACGCTGGGATGTGTTTGATTATGGCCATGTTGCCACCATTCTGCTGGCCATTTTTGTCACCGTTGTATTACTTGAGTTTTTCTCACAGAAACTTCGTAAACAGGCGCTTTGAACTGTGTGATGTATGGATATTTCCATGCATCTTTCCAGTACCCAACTTATCTAGATATCTAGACGATGAATATAAAGATGATTAAACAAACACAACTAGAAAGAACACAGTGGCCAGGTGTTTTAATGGCATTACCAGGCAATGAACTTTTATCATTCACCCGGAGATTGTCTGAAGGCTGGACGTTGCGGCCAAAATCGGTGCCACAATCCGGACTGGGTATGTTGAAAATAAAGGAGAGTGCCTTTGATGAGCCTTTTTATCTTGGCGAATTTCCTGTCACTTCGGCCTGGTTGGCCGTGACCACGCCCGACGGCCAAAGTGCAGAAGGTGCAGCGCAGGTCATGGATGACCGCGTGGAACTTGCAGAAGCGTTGGCCCTGTGTGATGCCGTCCTTTCCGGACACTTGCCCGGTTGGCAAGATGTTGTGAGTCTGCTGGAGAGAGGGCAAGCATTGCGTCAGACAACTAATAACGAGCGCAAACTGATACTGGCTCGCACACAGGTCGATTTCTCACTACTGGATGATGCCGGAGATAATGATGCTGAAGCTTGATCCTATCTGGCAGCCTGATGCCCAACAGGAAAATTTTCGTCTCTTGCTGGATGCAATGGCGCGTCCCGGGCACAGGTATACACTGGATACCTTACCTGAAAATGGAACGGTTGCCCTGACGGTACTGGCCACCTTGCTTGATGCAGAGGTATCCCTGGACGATCCGCACGCTTTGTTAAGGCATGAGGATTGGCCCATGTTGCAGGCACAATCAACGTCAACAGAACAGGCCGATTATATTTTGTGCGACGCAACACAGACAGCAGACTTTACGCCAAAGCTGGGCACCTTACCCAGTCCCGAGCTATCTGCAACGATACTGTTGGTTGTTGATAATATTGGTAAAGGGAATCTCCAGTTAAAACTGACAGGCCCGGGTATAAAAGATGACAGGTCTTTGTCGATCACCGGCCTGGACTCGACATGGTTATCGAAGCGTGAGGAATGGAATTGTGCCTTTCCGCTCGGTGTCGATCTGATTTTGATTGATGACAAACAGGTCGCCGCATTACCCCGAACCACCAAGGTAGAGGTGATCTGATGGGCTATGTTGCAATAAAAGGTGGTGCCCAGGCCATCGAAGGTACCAAGACCGTCTTTGATTATTTGCGTACCCGACAGAGTGATGAAGGGGTGCCGTTAGATACCGATACCATCGAGAATCAATTACGACTTTTGCACAGCCGGGTGATATCTGAAGGGGGTGTGTATCACCCCCGTCTGGCATCGCTGGCAATAAAACAGTCACAGGGCGACACGCTCGAAGCCGCATTTGCACTGCGTGCCTATCGTTCGACTCAACCACGTCTTGTTGAAACGCCTGTCTTGAGCACAGGCAATATGCGTATTACCCGGCGTATCTCCTCTGCTTTTAAAGATATACCGGGTGGACAAATGTTAGGGGCGACGACAGATTATCATTTGCGTTTGATGCGCATGGAGTTACTGGACGAATCACCAGAGCGATTTAGAGCCATCGCGCAAGAGATGTTTGATACGGCATCGGTAGACAATATTCCCGATAGCTTTCCCAAAGTGCTGGAGAGTCTTCGTGCCGAGGGTCTGTTACCACCACTTGATCCGAAGGCCCATAATCGTGATCCATTTGATATCACGCGCGAGCCGTTAATTTTCCCGGTCTCAAGATCGGCCGCTTTAGCAACCATGGCGCGTGCTGAACAGGGATCATTGTTGGCGATTGCCTACTCCAATATGCGAGGCTATGGCGATGTGCATCCGACGGTCGCAGAGCTGCGTGTGGGTTACCTGCCAGTGTTCTTGCCTCATCCCATTACCGGTGAGCTAACCGAGATTGGTGAGGTTGAGATGACTGAATGTGAAGTCGTTGCCATGTACGACGAACAGGGAAGTTCTAGTGTCGCGAGAGGCAGGACGCCGGGAGAGACCGAAGGTGATGAGGGTAATACCAAGCCCACATTCACGCTAGGTTACGGTGCCTGTTTCGGTCATAACGAAGTGAAGGCGATCAGTATGGCAATCCTGGATCGTGCCCTGCAAAAAGGCATGAAGGATGGTCCGAGCAATCCATCAGAAGATCCCGAGTTTGTTTTATTGCATGTGGATGGTATCGACTCCATGGGTTTTTGTACGCATTACAAAATGCCGCACTATGTAACTTTCCAGTCAGATATGGATCGCCTGCGATCAACCCAACAGAAACAAACTAGCAAGGAGTCAATAGCATGAGTGCTGCCTATCCGTTTGGCTTTCTCGACGAATATGCCAAGAAAGAGGTGCGCCGGACTGCATTAAAGGCAGTGGCTATACCCGGTTATCAGGTCCCTTATTCCAGTCGCGAGATGCCCATGGGACGTGGTTTTGGTACCGGTGGTTTACAACTTACACTGGCTTTGCTTGGCAAGGGTGAAACACTCAAGGTGATCGACCAGGGGTCGGATGATTCAGTGAATGCCGTTAATTTGCGCAGTTTTATCGAGATGACCTGTGATGACATCAACACCACGACCAGTACAGAAGAGGCTGATGTGATTCAGTCTCGGCATCGAATACCAGAGAAAGCCTTGCGTGAAGATCAGCTTATCGTACTCCAGGTGCCTTATCCTGATCCATTAGTGGTCGTCGAAGCCTCTGAAGATAAGCGCAAGATGTTACATGGTGAGGCTGATTACTCACGTTTGCTGGTCAAGCTCTATGAAGATATCGTCAAGTTTGACGAGATTACCATCTCGCACCGTTATCCGACACGCATTAACGATCATTATGTCATCGATCCCTCACCGATTCCCCGTTGGGATGTACCAAAACTGCATCAGTCAAAGGCTTTAATCCTGTTAGGGGCTGGACGTGAAAAGAAGATCTATGCCGTACCACCCTATACCAAGGCCGAACCGCTGGCCTTTGAAGATGTACCGTTCCGTGTCGAAGATTTTACCGATGAGCATGGTGTACGCCGCGCTTGCCAGCGTTGCGGTTGCACGTCCAGTTTTCTGGATGAGTTTGTTGACTCTAAAACCGGTAACAAAATCTACCAATGCTCTGACACCGACTGGTGTGACGAACAGGGAAGTTCTAATGTCGCGGGAGGCAGGACGCCGGGAGCGATGGACGAACAGGGAGGTTCTAATGTTGCGGGAGGCACGACTCCAGGGATGGAGGAGGTAGAGCAACGCAGGGAGCAGTTGCCGAGGACGCCGGGAGAGATGAACGAACAAACTGTGCTAAGTGTTGGTATTAACAAAGTAGAGGTGGTCAATGGACAAGGTGCTTGAGGTTGAAAATTTGTCCAAAGTTTATGGCCCCGGCTGCCCATCCTGCTTTGAACTGACAGGGCCGGAATACAATACCAATATTTGTCCACACTGTGGCAGTGTCGTGGCGGCGCACAATGTCTCGTTTGATTTATATAAAGGCGAAATACTGGGCATCATGGGTGAGTCCGGTTCCGGCAAATCCACGGCAGTGAAGTGTCTGTATTTTGATCAGGAGCCCAGTACGGGTAGTGCCATCTTTTTTGACAAGGGCAGACAACATGATCTATTTAATATGAACGCGGCCCAGCAACGACACCTGGCAAATCACCGCTTTGGTATGGTTTATCAAAACCCGCATCTGGGGCTTAACTTTGATATTTCTGCCGGCGGCAATATCGCCGAGCGCCTGTTGATGTCTGATATCGACAACTATGCCGCAATTCGTACTCGTGCTACCGGATTGTTATCACGAACCGAGGTGTTGCCCGAACGTATGGATGAACTGCCAAAGAATTTTTCTGGTGGTATGCAACAACGTGTGCAAATCGCCAAGGCCCTGGCGATCAATCCACCGTTACTCTTTCTGGATGAAGTGACAACCGGGCTCGATTTGTCCGTGCAGGCAGCGATCCTCGACCTCATCATGGAAATACAGCAGGAACAACAAACGGCCATGGTTGTGGTAACCCATGATTTGGGTGTCATTCGCCTGCTGGCAGGACGCACCCTGGTAATGAAGTATGGACGGGTGATTGAAACGGGTTTGACCGACCAAATTCTTGAAGACCCACAACATGCCTATACACAACGCCTGGTGGCATCGGCACTTTAATGGCTAGCTTATGATGGATAAACAAATGAATCAAACACCTATCCTGCGTGTTGAAGGCTATTCAAAATATTTTGAGCTGCATGAGCAGGGCAAAATTATTCCTTCATCGCATGATGTTAATCTGCAAGTCTACCCCGGGCAACTGACCACTCTGATTGGTCCGACGGGCGCAGGGAAATCCACTGTCTTGAAAGGAATTTATCGTAGCTATTTGCCGACCAGTGGACGTTTACTTTTTCGGTGTGAAAATAGTCACGAGGTTGATCTTGCCCAGGCGGATGAGCACCTTATTCTCGAGTTGCGTCGTACGGAAATTGGTTTTGTCACCCAGTTTTTGCATGCCTTGCCACGTCAGGCAACCGAAGATGTTGTCGCGCAGCCACTAGTACAGCGAGGTATGGAAAAAACACAGGCACAAAATATTGCCCGTGAGATGTTGGCGGCGATGAACCTGCCCGAGTGCCTGTGGGGTATTTCACCGGCGACTTTTTCTGGTGGCGAGAAGCAACGTGTCAATCTTGCGCGGGGGCTGGTGTCTCGGCCTCGCCTGTTATTACTGGATGAACCCACGGCCAGTCTCGATCCGACTACTACGGAACGTGTGGTTCGTCTGATTGAAGATTTGAAGGCTGAAGGGGTGGCGATGCTGGCTATTTTTCATCACCCTGAATTGGTCGAACGCATGGCAGATAATGTTGTAGAACTGGAACCCCCTGTCGGGATAGAAAAGATGTTTAAGGAGATTGCATAATGAAAACTTATTTGACCCATGCACGTATCGTACTTTCTGATTCGATAATTGAAGACGGTGCCGTGCTTATTGAAGACGGTAAGATTGCAGCCATTAACCCGGAGCAGGTCAGTGATGCCAAGACGTTAGACCTTAAAGGTAAAACCTTAATGCCGGGAATGATTGATCTGCATTGTGATGCGCTTGAAAAGGAGGTCGAGCCGCGTCCGAATGTGCATTTTCCGCTGGACTTTGCCTGTGCCCAGGCCGACAAGCGTAATGCCTCCGCCGGTATCACCACGGTATATCATGCCTTGTCTTTCGCACATGAAGAACTCGGTGTACGAAGTAATGATTTTGCCGCCGAGATTGCCCGTGCGGTACATGATTGGCAGCCGCATGGTCTGATCGACAATCGTGTACATTGCCGATATGAGATTACCGACGAGACGGGCTTACCTGTTTTAAAGCAGTTATTGGCTGATAATGCCATGCACCTGATCTCTATGATGGATCATACTCCGGGCCAGGGACAGTTCAAGGATATGGCGGCTTATCGTAACTATTTGACTCGCACGTATAAAAAGACCGCAGATGAAGTCGAAGTGATTCTTGAGCGTAAACTGGAAGCTGCAACAGGTGCCTTTGCCCGCATGCAAGAGCTTGCCTTTGCAGCACATGCTGCCGGTATCTCTGTTGCCAGTCATGACGATGATTCTACGGAGCGGGTCGAGACCATGAGCAGCATCGGTGCCGATATTTCTGAATTTCCAATTTCACTGGAGGCTGCGCAGGCCGCCAAGGCCGCAGGTATGTCCACCATCTTTGGTGCGCCCAATATTTTGCGCGGTAAGAGTCAGTCCGGTTCGATGAAGGCGATCGAAGCCATACATGAAGGTGTTGCGGAATGCCTATGTGCCGATTATTCACCGGCATCATTGATTGTCTCGGTATTTCGCATCCCCGAGGTGTCGGACCTGGATCTTCCTGCGGCTATACGCCTGGTTACCCGCAATCCTGCCAAAGCCGCACGCCTTGATGACCGAGGCGAAATAGTCGTGGGCAAACGTGCTGACCTGATCGCAGTAGGTATGCCAGCGGGGCTGCCGCAAGTTACGGATGTCTGGAGCAAGGGTGCTTCTGTTTATCGTGCGTGTTATGACCATGGCTGATCTTTTCTATGTCATTGGCGCCTCTGGTTCGGGCAAGGATAGTCTGATTGACTACGCCAGAACAAATATGCCCGATAATAATCAAGTGGTATTCACTCACCGCTATATCACACGTTCGGCGAATGCGGGCGGTGAGAACCACATCGCACTCGCTGAAAAGGAGTTTTTGTTACGACAGGCGATGGGTTGTTTTGCCATGCATTGGTATAGCCACAATACTTATTATGGGATCGGTATAGAGATCCATCAGTGGTTGGCCAAGGGCTTAAACGTGGTCGTTAACGGGTCACGGGAATACCTTGACCGTGCTGGACAAAAATATCATGAACTACGGCCTATACTGGTCAATGTGCAAACTGAGATCCTGCGTAATCGGTTGGAGACCCGTGGCCGCGAAAACAGTGAACAAATTGAACACCGACTGGAACAGGCCTACAGACTGGAAAAAACAGTATCACATCCAGCACTTGTCAAGATTGAAAATAATGGCGAACTAAAGGATGCCGGGGAGCAATTGGTCCACACCATTCAAGACTGGAAGAATGAAAGGTGCGCCTGAAACTGTTGGGGACCGGTAATGCCGCAGGTATGCCTGTGTATGGTTGCACCTGTGCGCGATGTGCTACGGTCAGGGAAAACCCTGAACAACGACGGGGGCCTGCCAGCGCCTTGCTTGAAGTGGGTGAAAACAGGTACTTGATCGACGGTGGTCTAATGGATATTGCGGACAGGTACCCGGCAGGCTCTCTGGATGGTATTTTCCTGACCCATTTCCATCCTGATCACGTCCAGGGCCTGTTTCATTTGCGCTGGGGAAAAGGTGACAAAATCCCGATCTATTGCCCACCGGATAGCGTCGGTTGTGCCGATCTCTTCAAGCATCCAGGCATTTTGCAATTTCACGCGAAGAAAAAGTTCACCAGCTTTGAGCTGGGCTGTTTACGTATAACGCCACTGCCTTTGATACATTCCAAAGTGACTTTTGGATATTTGTTTGAATACCAGGACCAACGTATTGCCTACCTGACCGATACAAAAGGACTGCCACTAAAAGCCTGCACATGGCTTGAAAAACAGCCACTTGATTTATTGGTGATCGATACCAGCTATCCACCGGGCAAGGGGAACTCAGGTCACAATAATCTGGATGAATCCCTCGATATACATACGCAGTTGAGATCAAAGCGCACGGTGTTGACACATATTAGTCACGATTTCGATGTCTGGTTACATCAGACAGGCAATAGCCTGCCGGAGGTTGTTATAGCGGCGCATGATGGTCAAGTTATATTTCCTGTTAGCAAGGCATGAACAATGCACTGTATGCCATTGGTTTATCGGTGCTCATGCATGTCTCATGGAACCTGCTGGCCCGGCATGTAGAGGCGCGCTGTAACTATCTGTGGTGGGGCCTATTGGCCCACCTTGTGCTCCTGGGGCCATGGGCATTGTGGCGACTGATCATCGACAGTCACTGGAGTACCGAGTTGATATTGGCGATGCTGGTCACGGCCATCGCAAACACGTTCTATTTTCTAGCTCTGCGCAAGGCTTACCACTTTGCCCCTGTGGCGTTGGTCTATCCCCTAGCACGAAGCTCGCCTGTGTTAATCGCTCTCTGGGCCTGGCTGATGTTTGATCAGAGTATATCCATTAGCGGAATGCTGGGTATTGGTATCAATGTCATTGGTTTGTGGTTCTTAGCGGGGACATCGAAAAATGGCGATACCGCACATGCCTTACCCTGGGCATTACTGGCGGCGCTTGCGACCAGCTTTTATTCACTGAGTGACAAGGTAGCCATTGCATACCTGCCAAGCTTTGGCGCACAACTTGGTTTTATTACGGTCGGCTACGCAGCTTCATTTTTAGGGTTTACGATCATTCAGTATCGCGAAAGCCGTCGTCTTACTCCAGTTTGCAGGCCAAAACTGCTGTATATACTGCCCGGCGGTTTGTTTGTTGGTGTAGCTTACGCGTTGGTGGTACGCGTCATGCTTGAACTACCCGCTTCTTATGTAGTTGCCTACACCAATGCGGGTATTGTATTGGCAACTATTTTTTCTATCTGGATATTTAGGGAGAGAGAGAATTGGTTACGTCGTTTATCTGCCGCTATTGTGATTAGTACAGGATTGATCGTTCTTGGGATAGAATATATATAATATATTATATATTCAATGAAACCCATAAATATTGTAAAATGCTACTGGTTAAATTAATAGTTTGAATCTTTGAGGGTGTTATTCCCCGTAGCTTGCTACGTTTAGAAGGCATTGTAATGAAAATCTACGATTTTCGAACAATTCCGCCGAATACCCCGTCCGCTTGCGGCGGGGTAGTTTATTGTCTGTAAATGACAGAAAGTGCCAAAATGACTTTATAGTAGTAAGGTACGCTAACGTTGCAAAGCTGACATGCGAATGTTGAAATATTAACGGCTGCTCCTGGTTGCTCCTGGCTGCTTTGAGGCGCTTAAGAGAAACTATGTTAAGAAAGAACTGATGCTGTCTGTAAGCTCAAGTCTAAGCTGCTAGAGCTAAGCAGCGGTTCACCTTTTCGCAACATCCATAATCTATTTTTTTCCAGCTCCTGTATTTCAGTTGCAGGGTGTCTAGGGTCGTACGCAGGTATTCAAGTTCCTGTGGCGCTCATATCTTTCTTTACACCATATGCCGCGAGGCAAAGCTAAAAAGAACCCCCAATCCCGGCATCTTTGCGTTGCCATCACCATTCCTCACTCTGAGCTGCTGACGACAAGTCGCATCCAATCCCGTTAAAACAATTTTCATAAACTCAGGGGGAATACTTTTTCATGAGAATCATTTTTTTGATTCACGCGCTTGACAAGTTATATATTGGCGTATATCGTAAGTAATAACAACGTATATACATTTTAATGTATTTGTAAATTCTACACGAAATATTCGTTGGTCTGATATATGTCAAAGAAGAAGAAAAAAGTAAAAAAGGACAGCCAATTAATAATTCGCATTACTGGCAAAGAACGGGACCAATTTATTGAATTGTGTGAAGAACTCGACACCAGTGCGGCGAGAGAGGTCCGAAGATTTATTCGAGGCTTCCTGGCTGAACATGAGGAATAACCGTGAATGTTTATCATTCGTGGATGAAATCGTGTTATTACACCTTTGTTATAAGTTTTCTTTAGGGGTGTAATATGCGGCAAATCGTGCAGATATGCACTTAATCAACCCTAAGGAGATCATTCCATGGCTAAATCCAACAAAGTTAAGTCAATTAAAAAAGATTTGAAAAACAGAAAAAATAAAGTCAGTAAACAAAAAGCCAAGATCAAGAAACTACAAAAAGCCCTGAAAAAAGCGGCCTAAAATATAAACCGGACGGGATTAGTGCAGAACCTGATCCCATCCGGTTTGAATAACAAAATGAATATCCAGAACGTATCTTATCTTCGGTATACAGCGTAACAAACGCATCGGGTCTGACGTATGACGAGGCAGACAAAAGCTTTATATCTCCTGCGACATGCCAAATCGGCATGGGATACTGATGCTGCGGATGATTTCAGTCGCCCTTTAAACCCCCGTGGTAAGCGTGATACAAAGAAAATGGGGCAGTGGATGGCACAACAAGGGCTTTTTCCCAGATGCATTGTCAGCTCCCCCGCATTACGTACCTGGCAGACGATAACTACAGTTTGTCACATTCTGGGAATTGACTCTGCGACAGTTAATTTTGACAGGCGTGTGTATCTGGCAGATGTGTCTGATCTCTGCCAAGTGATAAGCGCCACTGACGAAGACGTCGATTCGTTGTTACTGGTTGGACACAATCCCGGCCTGGAACTATTGATTGAACATCTGGTAACCGCTGAGTTGCCTGTAAGCCCTGGGGGAAAGTTATTACCTACAGCCACACTATGTATCCTCCATCTATCCAGCTGGCATGAGTTGAAAAAAGGCTCAGCCCAACTCTCTCTGATCAAACGCCCAAAAAAATCAAATTAACTTGCATAACGGTATAAACAGTATATACTGTTTATACCGTTTACTGTGATGATTGAAAGGTGTGCCATGAGCCGGGAAAAACCCATCAAGGAAAAGACCAAAACCAGGCAGGGCAAGTCAGGGAAAAGCGCCAAGGAGAAAAAACAGGAAATCAAACCCCCCAAAGTGGTTCGAGACAGCTTTACCATGCCACTTGCTGATTATGAGCAACTAAAAGCATTAAAGAAGATGTGCCTCACAAAGGGAGTGAGCATAAAAAAAGGCGAGTTGTTACGTGCCGGGATTATGGCCCTTGCCGAAATGCAAAGCAGTGAGCTGCTCACCTTGCTGGAAAAGGTGGAAAAGGTAAAAACAGGCCGTCCGGCCAAGGATAAATCGAACAATTCAGGTATAGAAACGAGTCACAAATTAGAGCGTAACCAGGAGGTCTGAAATGACAAGCAAATTCGACAAACAAATTAAACAGGCGAAGCGAAAAGCAAAATCGAAAGATGTCGCACTCGCCAAAGGAAAAATCAAGGCTGAAAGGCTGGTGGAAAAATCCGCCAGCAAGGTCGCCGAGGCGGAGAAAGCGCTACGCAAGGCCGAGGCAAAGACGGCAAAGCGTCTGGCAGATGCCGAACTTGTCAAGGCTATCAAGGCTGAGAGTAAACTAAAAAAGATAAGCAAAGAAGCGGAGAAAAACAGCTTGAAAGCAGTGTCATACAAAAATGCGCTACAAACGGCTGAACAGCTTGCCAGTGAATGCCGCGCGAAGGCCGACGAAGCACTTGCACTGGCAAAACAGAAAAAAAGTGAAATCAAGACCGAAGCAGAGAAACGCAAGGCTGTTGAGAAAGCGGCCAAACGTGCGTTGAAAAAAGCGCAGGATAGGGAAAAAATTGTGCAAAAAGCGAAAGAGAAGGCTGACAAGGCACATGAACGTGCTGAAAAAATAGAGTCAGCGCTGAAGAATTTTGCACAGAAAAAGACAGCGACACCGATCAGTAAAAAACGGCCTGCGAAGACAAGTGAGAAAGCTGCTGTACAAAAATCTTCCTAGCGCAACTTGCTGATATGGATAATGCTTCCGGATGTCGATGTGAACATGATATTTGCAAGACTGGCACATCCGGAAATCCATCTTGCACAACTACCAACATCGGCCTGTCCGAATGTGGGCAAAATTTTACGGTATAAATCAAAATGGCCAAGAGTAATAAAAAAACAAAACTAATGACCATTGCCGAGACGGCTGATCGTCATTCTTTCTATGAAAAGTCCGTGCAAAATACAACGCTTGACTACAAGTTTGTCAACAAAACTTTTCGAAAGTTACGAGGCCGTAAGCCAACTAGTCTGCGCGAAGATTTTTGTGGTACGGCACGGATGTGCCGCGAATGGGTCAGTCGGCGCAAATCCAACACAGCCATCGGTATCGACCTGGATGCGGAGGTGTTGGACTGGGGTAGAAAACACAACCTCAAACCGCTCGATGCTTCGCAGCAACTGCGTATCAAGCTGGTAGAGGATAATGTGCTAACAGCGGAGACTGAACAGACCGATGTCGTTATGGCAATGAACTTCAGTTTTCAGTTATTCAAGGAACGCGAATCACTCGGAAATTATTTCAAACGCGTCAGGGAATGTCTGGTCGATGATGGCGTTTTCTTCCTTGATGCCTATGGCGGCTATGAGTCTTTCCAGGAAATGAAAGAAAAAACGCGCCACAAGAAATTTACCTACGTATGGGACCAGGCCAGATATAACCCAATTAACGGGGATATGACCTGTTATATCCACTTTCATTTCCATGATGGTTCGAAAATGAAAAAGGCCTTCAGTTATACCTGGCGCCTCTGGACCTTACCGGAAATTCAGGAATTGCTGCATGAGGCGGGTTTCAAGAAGGTGACCGTATATTGGGAAGGGACAGATAAACATGGTGAGGGTGATAGCGTTTTCAAACCATCCAAGGTGGGTGATGCGGATGCCGCCTGGGTTTGTTATATCACTGCAGAGAAATAAGTCGTTTGCAGGTTTACCGGCGATGAACTATGAATGATAAATCCACAGTTCCTACCAGGCATCAGGACTGTTACCTCCTGCCGAGCGGATTTAGTCTCGATCTACTGGCGCCGATATTGGAGAAACAGTTTCACTGTAGTCTGGAACCCGTCGGAAAATACCGCAAGGTTTTCTATGATACCTTCGACTGGCGCCTGTACCGGCAGGGTATGGTTCTGACGTCACTGCAGGAGGGGACAAAACAAAAACTGTCGCTGGAAAACCTGTCCGATGGACAGGTAAAAGCCGTTGCCCCTTTGGCAGGTTCAGGACAGACGCTTCCCGGCCTGGATGTTATGCCATCGGCCTTGCGTAATGCCATTGCCCCGGTCATCGCCATGCGGGCCTTGTTGCCGGTTGTTGAGCTATGCGGGGACTTGCAAAAGCTCATGCTACGTAACAAGCACGATAAACTGGTGATGCGCCTGGTCGTTGAACAGGATAGCGTGGTAAAGGATCTAGATGGGCAAAGCCACGTGTTACCCGGCCGTATTATCCTGCAACCGGTCAGGGGATTCCCGACAGCGCCTGCCCAGGTAAGAAGGGTATTGGAAAATCAACCGGGACTTGAACCCTGCCGGCTTAGTCTGCTGGATATGGCCTTGCAGATAACAGGCCGTCATGCCTGTGACTATTCCTCAAAAATGAAACTAAAAATTGATCCTGAGTCAGAATCAGATCAGGCCGTGAAAAAAATTCTCCAGCACCTGCTCTCAGCCATGGAAACGAACGAACCGGGTATGCTGGAAAATCTCGATTCGGAGTTTTTACATGATTACCGGGTTGCAGTGCGCAGGATTCGTTCCATCCTGTCACAGATGAAAACCGCCATTCCTGAAAATGAGTTCAGTTTTTTTAAAGCCGAATTTGCCTGGCTGGGAGAAGTGACCACACCGGCCCGTGATCTCGATGTCTATTTACTGGAGTTTGAAAACCTGCAGCTCCATCTCCAGCCCGACATGCGCGATGCATTATTGCCTTTCAGGGATTTCATTCAGGCACAGCTGCAACAGGCATATACGGACCTGAATAAGGCAATTCATTCGGTACGCTACAAGAAGCTCAAACAACGTTTGACAAAATTTATTAACAGCAAGATCCGGCAGCAAGTCGTTGCGCCGGATGCAAAAAAAACCATTCATAGCCAGTCCGATAAACGTATCTGGCGGTGCTATAGCCGGGTCGTCAGGGAAGCGGAACGGCTGACACCGGTTTCCCCGGCGGATGATTATCATGAGCTACGCAAGAGCTGCAAAAAACTGCGTTATTTGCTGGAGTTTTTTCAATACCTTTACCCTGAAAAGGAGATTGCTCAACTGATACAACAATTAAAACTGTTGCAGGACAATCTCGGTGAGTTTCAGGATATGGATGTACAAAGTATCGCGTTACGTCATTATGCGAAAATGATGGCGGAACAGGGTATCAATAATGCGGACACATTTATGGTGATGGGCATACTGGCCAATGGTATGGAGCAGAAGAAAATCGAACTGAAAAATGCTTTTGGTAAATGTTATGAAAAATTTTCCAGGAAAAAGTATCAACAGCTCTTTGCCAGACTGTTTAAACCCAAAGCAAAGCACGCATAGGTAACAGAACATGAAAATATTGGCCAGTTATAATATCAAGGGCGGGGTAGGCAAAACAGCTGCGGCGGTCAATATGGCTTATCTGGCGGCACAACAGGGCTGGCGGACCCTGGTTTGGGACCTGGACCCACAGGGCGCAGCGAGTTTTTACTTTCGGATAAAACCAAAGGTCAAGAGCGGCGTCAAAGGCCTTATCAAGAATAATCACGCCCTGTCGGATATTATCAAAGGCACGGATTTTGAGGACCTGGACCTGATCCCGGCCGATTTTTCATACCGAAATATGGACCTGATGCTGGATGAGAAAAAAAATCCGGCCGGGCATTTGCGCAAATTATTAAAACCCCTTGCCGCTGATTATGATTATGTCTTCCTCGACTGCCCGCCAAGTATCTCGCTGGTCTCGGAGAGTGTTTTTAACGCGGCCGATGTCCTGCTGGTGCCGGTTATCCCGACTGTTTTGTCAGTCAGGACACTCGAGCAATTGCTCAAGTTTCAAGGCAAGCATGATCTGGGTGATGTCAGGGTGATGGCCTTTTTTTCCATGGTCGACCGGCGTAAGAATCTGCACAAAACCATCGTCGACAACCCACCGTTTAACGATAACCTGTTTATAAAAACCGAGATACCGTACGCCAGCGATATTGAACAAATGGGCATACACCGGGCGCCATTACCCAGTTATACGGCAAACAGCCGTTCGGCACAGGCCTATTCCGCTATGTGGGATGAAGTATCTACAGCCATAAAATGAGATATTTCATAGTAGGTCAGTGGGTTAACGAAGCAATAATATTTTAACGAAGGAGTTGCAAAATTGTTGCATCAAAATAGTTCAAAACTGCTTAATAACTGTGAGAGTGACATTACAGGCCTGTTACCACAGATACGTAACGCAACGCGTGCGATGATTTTACGTAACGGGCATATTCTATTGCTTAGAAAAGAATATGATGATGGAAGGATTCAATACGCCTTTCCCGGCGGCGGTCAGGAAGCAGGAGAGACCCTGATCCAGGCACTCAACCGGGAATGTATGGAGGAAATAGGCACAGAGGTGGAGGTCAAAAACCTGTTGCACGTGGCAGATTATTTTAAACAGGCCAATAGCGTGCCAACAAAATCCCGCCACCTGGTGGAATTCTTTTTTGAGTGCACCGTGCCTGAATGTTATTCACCGCGTAATGGTCACCGGCCTGACAAGCACCAGGCGGCTGTGGTCTGGAAGGATATCACCCAGCTTGACCAGACAGATTTGTTTCTGCAGACATTGGTGTCCTGTCTGGATAAGGCAAAACAGAGTGGTGAGCCGGTCTACCTTGGCAAGTTTGGCTGAAATGCGTATACCAAAGCATATCCAGAATAATTTACGCTTCCTTGTCGCGGAGGTCAGTTCGCAATTGGCGAATTTGATGAATTACTTTGAAAGCGCCTCGCCGATGGAGGCAAAGCGCATTCTCGATCGCAGTGGCTATGTCTATAACCTCAAAATACGCATTCACAACAGTTGTCTGAGCGAAGTGGCAAAGCTCAAGGAGTCTAATAAAACAGAAAAGCTGTCTCTGCGTTCAATAGAATTTATAGCCACTGATCTGGAACGAATCGCCGAATTATGTCGCGAGTGTATCAAGCAGATGCAATACCTGGAAGATATCAGTATCTTGCAACCGGATGCCTACACTGCATTGCTGGAACGAATTGAACGGTGTATTGGTCTGATTGAACCGGCGATTAATGAGCATGATACGCAATTGGCCCTGAAAATCGGTAACATGGGGCAAAAACAGGGGCGCGATTTCAATAAATTGCTCAAGCGATATATTGGCCACTTGAAAAAGAAAAACACTGCCCTGAATCTGATTTCATCCTTATTTGTTGCCCGTTCGGTTGAACAAATGGGCGACTCCCTGCTCAATATTAGCGAGGCAATCATCTCTGCTAACCTGGGACAACCGGTTAATACTGATCGCTATTACTCCCTGCAGGCATCGGTGGCTCAGCTGGAAACCGATGCGGATTTATCCGGCCTGCAAGTCGATACCATTGCAGAAACCCGCTCCGGCAGTGGTATCTCCGCCATTTCTAATGGCAAGGACGATACTTACTTGGCCATATTCAAGGATGGAGAAAAAAGTAAATTGAAAGAGGAACGCCAGGGGGTCAAAAGCTGGCATGAGATCTATCCGGGACTGGCGCCGAGGATCCTCTCGTATAAAAAACGCGGACAATCCGCTTCTCTGCTGATAGAACACCTGGCCGGTTTCACCTTTGAACAAATTGTATTACAGGACTCATCCAGGCTGCTGAATGAGTCCATGGACAGACTTGGCAAGACGCTTAAGTCGGTCTGGAAGGAAACCCGTTCGGATCAGCAGGTGCCTGCCAATTTCATGCAACAACTCGGTAAACGTTTGCCGGAGATCTATAGCATTCACCCGGAGTTCCAGCAGGGTAAAACGGCGATCTGTGGCCATGCTGTACCGGCCTTTGAAACCCTGCTTACAAAGGCCCGGCAATACGAAAATAAAATCAAGGTGCCGTTTTCCGTCTACATCCATGGCGATTTTAATATCGATAACATCATTTATGATCCGGTCGAAAAGCGGATTAACTTTATCGATCTGCACCGTTCCCGCTATATGGATTATGTGCAGGATGTCTCGGTGTTTATGGTATCAAATTACCGTCTACAGGTGCTGGATGCCGTGTTGCGCAGACGTATTATGCAACTGGCGCAGGACTTTTATGTTATCGCCAGGAACTATGCACGCAAGGCAGGCGATGACAGTTTTGAAATCCGCCTGGCCCTTGGACTGGCGCGTTCTTTTGCCACCTCAACTCGCTTTATCCTCGACAAAACTTTGGCGCGGGCCATGTTTCATCGTGCACGCTACCTGATTGAATGCGTTTTACAGACGGATATTAAAAAATCGGACAAATTCAGGCTGCCGGTAAAGGAGATTTTCGTTGGCTGATACAAAAATCGGTGTGGTCGGGATTCCAGGCAAGTGGTCAACGGAAACACTTGCGGATGCTGTTGAAGCCAGAACCGGTTTTCGACTTGTTATCGATATGGCAAAGGTGATACTGAATTTAAAGCATGGTCAATTGATTTATGAAAATCATGATTTATGCAAGCTGGATGGCTTGATTGTAAAAAAAATCAGTACCGAGTATAGCCCCAATACGCTTGACCGTCTGGATTTACTTCGTGTCGCTGAGCAAGCTGGCGTCAGGGTATTTAGTCGCGCGCAAAATATCCTGCGGCTGATTAACAGATTGAGTTGTACGGTTACCTTGCGCAATCATGATGTTCCCATGCCCGACACCTGCATCACCGAAGATGTTGAGACAGCTATCGACTGTGTGCAAACGTTTGGAAGTGCGGTTTTTAAACCATTGTATTCAACCAAGGCGCGAGGCATGGTCATCATTGATGCGGCTTCCGATATAAATCAAATTGAACAGCAAATCCGTCAATTTCAGGCTAACAATCCAATGCTGTATATACAAAAAAAAATTGCTTTGCCGGGGCGGGATATGGGCCTGGTGTATTTGGGAGGCGTATACCAGGGTGCCTATGCGCGCATATCGCAAGGTGATTCCTGGAATACGACTATCCAGGACGGTGGACGTTATCAGAACTATATTCCGGGTGATGACATTATTGAACTGGCAAATCGCGCCCAGGCGCCCTTTGGCATGGATTTCACAACCGTTGATGTGGCCGAGACGAATGATGGCCCCATTGTTTTTGAAGTTTCAGCCTTTGGCGGTTTTCGCGGATCCCTCGAAGGCGGTGGTATTAACATGGCGGAGCGATATGTCGACTATGCTTTATTGGAGTTGAACGGATAATGAAACTGGCACAAACAGATTATATAAATGATGTGTCTGATACTCTATTGGATAGTCATGTCTTGATAAAAGAACCACTTTGTCTGACGATAGAAGGCTTCAGTTTTCAGGTGCGCTCCAACTCGATTGAGTTGCTGGATAAATTGCGTTGTTACTTTGCTGGAATGTGTACTGCTACAACACAAAGAGGTGTCGAGATCATTGCCATAGAAAGGGACGCAGCGGACCTGGCAATCAATTTTACAGACTGGTCACGCGAGCCGGGCAAGACGGGCCGTAAAGACAGCTATGTCGATTTTAGCGGCGCCAGGTTACTGCGCAAGGTCAGGACAGGGATGCTGTTTCTGCAAAGCGCGTCTCATCGAATTGCTGCTGGTCCTTGTCTGGCAAATGAAAACCAGGTTATCAATTTTATCAATGCCCAATATATGAACTGGCTTCAACAGCAGGGCTGGCTAATTTGCCACGCTGCCGGACTGGTCCATAATGACAAGGCCTACGCGATCGCAGGATTTTCTGGCGGTGGTAAATCGACCCAGATGCTGCACCTGCTCAATGGTGAAAATACGGCCTATATGACAAATGACCGCTTGTTTGTCCGGGCAGAGGATGGTTTTACCAAAGCGACAGGCATCCCCAAGCTTCCGAGGGTCAACCCCGGTACTATCGTGCATAATCCAAAGTTGCATGAGCTTATATCTGAACAACAAAAGAGTGCTTTGCTGTCCATGCCGCAGCAGGAATTATGGGAGCTGGAGCATAAATATGATGTATTTATTGATAAAATATATGGTCCGGATCGTATCGTATTCTCTGCGCCCCTGGCGGCACTGATCATCCTGAACTGGCGACACGATAGTCAGCAACCCATGAGTGTTGAAAAAATCAAGCTTGCCGACAGGCGTGATCTGCTACATGCAGTCATGAAATCACCAGGACCATTTTATCAATACCCGGATGGCAGATTTTATCAGGACAGCACCGCGCTTGAGGAGCAGGCCTATATCGAAGCACTGGGAAATAATGCTGTATATGAAGTTAGGGGTAAAGTTGATTTTGAAGGCTTGACTCGCTATTTCAATAAAGAGATATTTTGTTAAGTTGATGTCACGTGAACTGATTTTGCTTCGCCATGCCAAAACGGATACAGCTTCCGGCGAGGATGATTTTAATCTGCCGTTGAAAGACACGGGTAAGCGAGAGGCACAGCTTGTTGGTAGTTGGTTGTTGCAACAGGAGTTTATCCCTGATTATGTGCTTTGTTCTTCAGCCAGACATGCCTATGTTACCGCTGAACATACCTGTAACGTTATGGGGCTTGGCCCCGATCTGATTTTAACTGATGAAAGAATCTATCAGGCAGATAAAAAAATGCTTTTAGCACTGCTTGCAGCTAGTCCGCTGGAAGCGAAAAGAATCCTGCTGGTCGGCCATAATTCGGGTCTGGAAAAGTTATTGCATTTGCTGGTAGATAAAAAAATACAGATACCCAAAGATGGAAAGCTGTTACCAACAGCCTCGTTGGCTATCCTTAAAGTGAATAAAGACTGGTCAGAACTAAAGCCGGGTAAGGCTTCTCTGTTATCCGTCACAAGGCCGGATAATATTCCAAAAAAATTCCCCTTTTTTAACGCGGAAAATATAGTCGAATGGCGTGATCGCCCTGCTTATTATTATTCACAATCAGGCGTTATTCCCTACAGGGTGAAAAATGGGAAAACTGAAATAATGATTATTACTTCCAGTAGAAAAAAAAACTGGATAATACCAAAGGGTGTCATCGAGATTGGAATGACGCCACAAGCCTCAGCAGGCAAGGAAGCCTTTGAAGAAGCCGGTATTGAAGGTCGAGTAGGGGATGTTTTGCTGGGTACATACCGACATGAAAAATGGGGTGCGGAATGTGTGGTTGCCATATATCCAATGGAGGTGCGCCATATCGTTCAAGAAAATGAGCGGCTGGAGCCTTATCGTAAGAGAGCATGGATACCGGCAGAAGAGGCCGGGTCTTACCTGAAACAAAAAGAGTTAGTGCCAATGATCTTCTCGCTTGCCGAACAACTGATGCTAACGGGCAATCTCTGAGAGTTTGTTACGATGCGACTCATTGCTGCATTCATTCGTCATGGTGATTATCAACAGCTTGCGGATACACCAAGCGCCCATCAACCTTATCCATTAAATGAAAATGGTGTTAGCCAGTCAAGCAATGCAGCTGATCAATTATACCGTTATATTACGGATAGCGGTCTGGACCTGTCACCTGTTATTGATTCGTCACATCTGCTGCGCGCATGGCAAACTGCGCAGATTATTTCAGATCGGCTTAAGCAGCAAGGTCACGGCGAACCAAAGCTTGAATGTTTTGACGTCCTTGCTGAACGTGGGGTCGGGAGTTGCGTCGCAAACCTGACACTTTCACAAATTGAAGCTGTTATAGACCAGGACCCACGCCTGGCCGCACCACCGTCCAACTGGAAGACAAATAGTCAATACAGTTTGCCATTTCATGGCGCCGAGTCATTGCTGGCAGCGGGACAACGGGTTGCCAGGCATATCACTCAACGGATGGAGCAATTAACGCATAGTTGTACTACAGACAGCCTAAAGGTATTCGTGGGTCATGGTGCTGCCTTCCGTCACGCCGCATACCATCTTGGTATCCTTGATTTTGAAAACATCGCAAAACTCAGTATGTTTCATGCGCAGCCAATTTATATTGAATATTTGCCAGATAATGGTTGGCTGCATATTGCAGGTGAGTGGAAGGTTCGTAATGATCCGGCGAAAAGTATGGATTAAACAGAAGTATTATCGAGTTGATTAATTCAGGGCAGTCATATTGTCATATTTTACTGGTATAAAGCCAAGGCCTGATGCCCAACACCATTCTGGCACAGGATGTGCGACTATTCAAATGAATACTAAGCTGATGCATGATTTGTTGTTAGAACTTAACCAAGATCACTATAAATAATTATGAAATATAGTCTCGACAAACGTTTGCCAAAATATCATGGAAAAAAATGGATACGTGATGGACTTCCCAAGAAGGGAGAGGCCTGGTATCTGGGGCGACCCTGCTCGCCCCGCAAAGGGCCGACAATCCAGAAAGAACTGATTCAGTCACTCAGAAAATCCACGGAATATTCAAAGTGGAAGTGGCCCAGGCGTCCGGTTTATTTTTTATCTGATGCCCATGCCGATGCTGAGGCCTTCCTGGCATCGCTTGTTGTGTCCGGTGGCATCAAGAAAACCGGTCCCGCTAACAAGGATTTCAGGCTAACCCGGGCAGGGCGTCGTGCAGATTTTATTATTGGAGGTGATTGCCTGGATAAGGGACCCAGTAATCTACAGCTTTTGCGCAGCATTCGCACGTTCAAGAAGCAGAGTGCACGGCTGGATATTTTGGCGGGGAACCATGATATGCGCCTGTTAATGGCCATGCGCACAATTCATAAGAAACAGGATCCAAGGACGGAGCATTTCTTTGTCCGCATGGGCGCAAAGGCCATTCCGCTCTTAAAAGAGATTCACGGGCAGTACTTTAAAGACAAGGATGTGTTGCGGGATGTGCCGGGGAGACGGGAATGTAAAAAATTACTTTTCCCGTCAAACCAGTGGTTTGATGAGTTTCCCCGATTTGCACAATGGGTGATGCCTGAGCATGCGATAGAGAGGGAGGTTGTGCGCTTAAAGCGAAAGGCTGAGCGTTTTGAATACCTGTGTGATGATGCGGGATTATCACTGCGTATGGTGTATGCGACTGCCGTAAAATGCAGGGAATTGTTTCTTGAGCCAAAGGGCGAGTTTTACTGGTTTTATGACGAAATGAAGCTGGCAAAACGCAAGGGTTCATTTCTGTTTGTCCATGCCGGTCTCGATGACCGGGCGGCCATTTTAATCAAGGACAAGGGTATTACCCATCTGAACAAGCTGTATCAACGTCAGGTGAAAAACAATCTTTTCGAATTCTATTATGGCCCGCTTGCCAATATCATGCGGACAAAATACCGGGATGTGGATATGCCCTTGACAAGTTATGGGGTTGAGAAAATCTATGAAAAGGGTATTCATGCCATCGTGCACGGTCACCGCAATCATCTTGACGGGCAGCGGCTTATGTTGAGAAAAGGTATATTACACATTGAGAGTGATACCACCATGGATCGCAATTCACGTAAAAAAGAGGGACTGGCGGGTTATGGTGCGGGCGTTACTATTATTCGGCCTGAGGGGCAGATTATCGGTATCAGCGCAGATTACCCCTATGCCAAGGTTTTCGAGCCACGTGGACTCGTTAAGCGCTTGCCCAGACCTTAAAAAAGCAGAATCGACAGGATCAACACTCACTAATTAAATATGAAACAGGGTAAAAAAAGCTTTCGCCACGAATCTTTGCAGGACACAAAGACGCTGCAGGAATTACTTAATTCTATGACAAAAGGAATTGCCAGAGGGGAGTTGAGATTTAGTGATGAGGAAGATGAGATCATCATGCATCCCAAGGGCCTGATGAATCTGAAAGTGACGGCAAACCAGGAAGACAACCGGCAACGGGTAAGCCTTCGCATTTCCTGGCAGTTAGAGGATGACAGGAAAACACACAAAAAAGCTCTGACGATAAAATAGTCAGGCCATATCATGCCTCGTTTCTATCTTGTTTAAAGAATAGCTCGACAAGAGATTGGGCAATCAAAAGAAAAATATGGCACTCGCCGAGTCTCCACTAAACTATCATTCAGCCCCGCTAGTGGCGGGATAATATGCTGCAAAATTACGCGAGCAAACACCCGTCTGGTTGATTTGCCAGGCAATTGAGCGTGTCATAAAAATGTAAAAAAACTGTAATATTATTAAATAGTTAGTATGCTAATATTCTCTGTCTAATAATATGTTAATTTGAATTATAGTCGCCGGGGTCGCATGGGACAGGATTTACTTGATATCGATAATTTGCCGGTAAATGAGCGATCAGTTCCCCAAGCTTGTGCACATGACATTGAGCAGCCTTTAACGCCTGGCAATGCCGTCCTTGACGTACAGCTTACAAAGCAGAGTGAGCCCGATCTCAAACAACCCGACCTCTATTTTAATCGTGAAATAAGCCTGCTTGAATTCAACCGGCGTGTACTTGAGCAGGCGCGCGACCTTAGCACACCTCTAATGGAGCGTTTGCGATTTCTCTGTATTTCTACCACCAACATGGATGAGTTTTTCGAGATCCGGGTGGCTGGCCATACGCAAAAATATGAAAGTGGTTCTGTACAGGCAGGACCCGATAACATGACACCACAGGAAATTCTCAAGGCAATCAGCCTCAAGGCGCATGAACTTGTTGACCTACAGTACCGGGTCTTGAATGAAGAACTGATACCGGCTCTTGCAAATGAGAATATCCGCTTCATCAAGCGAGGCGATTGGACTCAAAAACAGGAAAAATGGCTGCATAACTTTTTTGAAGAGGAACTCATCTCGGTATTGAGTCCTATGGGGCTGGATCATTCCCATCCCTTTCCACGTATCCAGAATAAGAGTCTTAATTTTATTATCTCCCTCAAAGGTAGAGATGCCTTTGGGCGCAAAGGTGGATATGCCATCGTACAGGCGCCGCGGGCCTTGCCACGGGTTATTCAATTGCCGCCTGGTGAGGGGGATAACGGGCCACATGATTTTGTGTTTTTGTCTTCGGCCATTCATTCATACGTGGATGAACTCTTTCCCGGCATGGCAGTAACCGGTTGTTATCAGTTTCGGGTGACGCGCAACAGTGACCTGTATGTCGATGAGGAGGAGATTGATGACTTGCTTCGTGCAGTGGAAGGCGAGCTGGCTTCTCGCCGCTATGGTGCAACAGTCCGTCTGGAAACCGCACACGACTGCCCGGCTGAACTGACAGACTTTCTCCTGAATAAATTTGGCTTGCAGGAAGATGTGCTCTATCAGGTAAACGGCCCCGTGAATTTGAACAGGCTCATGGCCGTGTGTGATCTGGTGGACCGTCCTGATCTGAAATATCCATCGTTTACACCCGGCATCCCCGCCATACTGGAAACCCAGCCGGATATTTTTGCGGCAATTCGGTCGGGTGATATCATGTTACACCATCCCTTTGAATCATTCTTGCCGGTTATTGACTTCCTCAAACAGGCTGCCGCAGATCCCAATGTTATTGCCATCAAACAAACGCTATATCGCACCGGGCCTAAATCTGCCATTGTCGATGCGCTAGTTGAGGCCGCCAGGGCGGGTAAGGAGGTCATGGTAGTCGTAGAGTTACGTGCTCGTTTCGACGAAGAGGCCAATATTGCTTTGGCTAACCGATTGCAGGAGGCGGGGGCCCACCTCGTTTATGGCGTGGTCGGTTATAAGACTCATGCCAAGATGAGCATGGTCGTACGCCGTGAAGGTAAGCGTTTGCGCCGTTATGTTCATCTTGGCACGGGTAATTATCATCCGCGAACCAGCCGTTTGTATACCGATTATGGTTTGTTCACCTGTAACAAAGTCATAGGTGAAGATATTCATCAGGTTTTTTTACAACTTACCAGCCTGGGTAACTTCACCAGGATCAGCAAAATTCGCAAATCGCCTTTTACCCTGCATAAGAGCATGGAAGAAAAGATCACCAGAGAAATTGAACATGCACAGGCCGGCCGGGCAGCAAGGATCATTATCAAGCTTAATTCCTTAACCGAACCTGAAAGTATACGCTGGCTTTATCGCGCCTCGATGGCCGGTGTCAAGGTAGATCTGATTGTGCGTGGTGTTTGTTGTCTACGACCGGGTGTGGCGGGTATCTCGGATAATATCCAGGTGCGTTCTATAATAGGTCGTTTTCTCGAACACACACGCGTATTTTATTTGCATAATGACGGACAGTCCGAAGTTTGGTGTTCCAGTGCTGACTGGATGGACAGGAATTTTTTCAAACGCGTTGAAATAGCCTTCCCCATTGAGACAAAGATGCATCGTCTGCGGATTATCAAAGAACTGGAGTATTACCTGCGTGACAACTGCCAGGCCTGGGTGTTGCGAGAGGATGGTACGTATCAATCTGCCAGTGAACTTTGCCATCAACGTTGTTCTAGAAATATAACCGATCCGAAAGAAAATCCGGATGATCTGGAGTCATGTCATTCTGCCCAGTTATCTCTACTTGAGGCTCTGGCCGAGAAATACTAACGCTGTGTTCAGCGGATTAGCAGATCAAACTCAACGGTTTTTTTCAGGTGTCCGGCTTCACTCTCAAGATCTGCCTGGGTCAGGGGGTGTTCTTCCAGCCAACCCGGTGGAAATTCAAGTAACAGCGATTGTTTATCCGCCTCCAGTTGGAGCTCCGGCACTGGCGCAGGATTACGGCTGCGATGCAGCACCACGGCCAGGCGTAGCAGGATAGCAAGGTATAATAGCTTACGAAAACTTTTACCGGCAAAGTTTTTAAACTGGCTTAGCGGGAATTTGCCACGGTGACTGCGAATCAGCAGCGCCAGCAGTGATTGTTCCTGTTGCGAGAATCCGGCTAGGTCCGCGTTTTCGGCGATATAGGCGCCGTGTTTGTAGTACTGGCTGTGGGCTATGCCCAGGCCAAGCTCATGCAGTTGTGCGGCCCACTCCAGAAAGCGGATGTCCTCCTGTTCCAGCTTCCATTTTTCCACGGCCTGCAAGGCAAGTTGCTGGATGCTTGTATTGATTCGTTCGGCCTGTGCCATATCAACTGCAAACTTTTCAGCCAGTTTTAAAATGCTTTCGCTGCGGACATCGTCCTGCCCGCTGCGGCCAATGATGTCATAGAGCACCCCTTCACGCAGGGCGCTGTCCGAGACCTTCATGGTTTTAATGCGAAGCCCCTGGAACAGGGCGGCCAGGACCACGGCACCACCGGGAAAAACAGCAGCCCGCTCATTGCTCAGTCCCGGCAGATCAAAGTTTGCCATATCACCCAGCTTGATCAGGTAGTCAAGCAACTGTTCCATTGACTCACGAGTAATGTCTTCCGTCGTCCAGCCCGCACTGGTGAGGATTTTGCCTACTGCCTTGATGGTGCCGGAGGCGCCGATGGCCTCATCCCAGTTTTCCTTCTGGAACCAGGTGCTATACGGCTCCAGTACCTGCAGCACGGTGAGCAGGGCCGTGCGTACCTTCTTGCGGGTGATGATGCCATCCGGGAAAAAACGTTGACTTATTGTCACACAACCCACACCGAGACTTTCCAGGCTGGTGGGGGTGTAGGCGGTACCAATGATGAGTTCGGTACTGCCGCCACCGATATCGATGACCAGCCGTTGCCGGGGTGGTTCATGATTCAGACCGTGCGCCACACCTTTATATATAAGGCGGGCCTCTTCCACACCGGAGATAATCTGGATGGGGTGGTGCAGGACTTCTTCGGCCTGTTGCAGAAAGTCCCTGGCATTCGTCGCCCTGCGCAGGGTCTTGGTACCGACAATCCGCACACTATCTCTCGGCATGTGATTAAGACGCTGTCCAAACCGGGCCAGACAGGCCAGGGCCTGTTGCATGGCCTCTTCACTCAGCCTGTTGTCGCTATCGAGCCCTGCTCCGAGGCGAACCATTTCCTTGATACGATCGAGTTTGGAAAGTTGGCCATCCTGCAGGCGGGCGACGATCATATGAAAGCTATTGGAACCCAGATCGATGGCGGCAATATGTTCGGGCAAGGATTCAGTTTTGTTAAAGGAAAACTTCATGGGTAAGCAGGTAATACGTGACCAGTTGGACTGGGAGACTATATTGCCTGTTACTGTAGCATCCATTCCGTGATTATTCCAATAAACTTAAACCCTATAAAAAAGCCCGCCAAAGGCGGGCTTGGGTTTAAGCAAGGCAGGTTTAACTATTACGTTTTTTGAACTCGGTAATCAACTGGAGCGGTTTTTTCTTTTTATTCTTGCTGTTGAGGACATAGACCACGGTTTTACCCTTGGGACCACTGCCAACGGACAGATAGAAGTAATTGGGATGTCCGAAGTTGCGTACGGTCTCCATATCCTTGAAGTTGTTAAAGACATAAATGCGGCCGTTTTTGTACATCTCGGCATAAAAATCATCACCGGCTTTGATTTTTCCGTCATACAGTTGGATAGCGGTAACCTTGCCGGGTTTTTTCTTGTCCTTTTTGGTCAGGCCAAATTCCATTGTTTCACCCTTGGGACCGGCGCCGATGCGGGTCAGGCGGAAGGTGGTTTCACCGACCTT